>Ga0265798_10010309_pt1 | contig 11544 bp, 9 predicted proteins | sample P3T30metagenome_FD_192430 | JGI IMG/M metagenome (GOLD analysis project Ga0265798, IMG submission 192430) | Plant litter microbial communities from East Loma Ridge, Irvine, California - P3 T30 | ecosystem: Environmental > Terrestrial > Plant litter > Unclassified | place: USA: California... | reverse complement strand
GCTATTAGGTAGCTTAGCGTGTTGGCTACGATGTGCGTAGTCGGTTTTTTTAACTAATTAATGCTGGAAAAACGGCGCTCTTAGCAGTCAGCCTGCCACCGGCGGGCGTATCCGTTAAATCCTAAAAATCCGTTTGAATCTGCGGTAACTCTGTGATGAAGAAATCAGAAATACGTTTTAGCATTGCGCTGGACGACCAGAAAGTCCCGGAAGCTATTAGCTGGCAGGCCACTGACGCCGGGCAGGATATCCACTTCGCCAAGGCCATCAACATCGCCATTTGGGACCGCAACGCCGATGGCACGATGAAAATCGACCTCTGGACGAAGGATATGCCTACCGATGCCATGAAGTATTTTGTGGTGGATAACATCGGCTCGATGGCTGAAACCATTCTGACGGCCACCAGCGACCAGAAAATGGCCGCCAAAATGCGCGCTTTCTGCCAGGAGCTTACCGACTATCTCGAAGAGCAGGGCGAGGACAACCGCCCGAACGTACAAGGTTAGTCCGCGCCTCATCTTCTAGCCATCAGGCCAAAAAAAGCCTCTCACTGCGTAGTGAGAGGCTTTTTTATCTGCTACCTGTTACGGTGCGGCTTGCCACGGGCAGCAAAAAAATGGGGAGAACTGCCAAGCGCAATTCTCCCCGTTTACACTACTCGCGCACGATGCGGCGCACTTCGACCGCGCCGCTGGCGGTGCGGGCTTGCAGCACGTACACGCCGGCCGGCAGGGCGCTCAGATTCAGCGTCTGCTTCTGGCCGAGGGCGGCGCTGGCTACGGTGCTTTCGGCTACGCGCTGGCCCAGGGTGTTGGTCACCGTCAGGGTCACGGCTTCGCGGAAACCGCTCAGCTCCAAGCCTACCAGGCCGTCGGGCGTGGGGTTGGGCGATACGGTGAGTGTGGTGTTGGCTTGTGCCGAAATGGCGGCCGTTACCGTCACGTTCACGGCGGCTGAGGTAGCCGAGCAGCCAGCCGCGTTGGTCACGGTCACGGTGTACGAGCCGTTTTTGGTGCCCGAGTTGATGAGGTACGACGTGCTAGTGGCGCCCACGATGGCGGTGCCATTGAGGAAGAACTGGTTGCCGGTGGCCGCGCTCGACGTGAGCGTGATGCCCGTAGCCGCCGTGCCGGAGGAGGTGAGCGTGGGCGTGACGGGGGCAGCGGCCACCGTTACGGTAGCAGTGGCCGTAGAGGCGCAGCCGGTGGCCGTAGCGGCTACCGTGTTGGTCACGGTGTAGGTGCCGGCGGTGCTGCTGCTCAAGGTAATAGCGCCTGTGGTAGCATTGATGGTCAGGCCCGTGGTAGAGCTAAACGTACCGGCCGTGGCGCCGGTAGCCAGCGTAACAGTGGGGGCCGTAGTACCATTGGTGCAGTAGCTGGCGGCCGGGTAGCTAAAGGTAGCCGTTGAGGGCGTGCAGGTCGGCGCTACCACGATGTTTACTAAGTAGTCTTCGGCTTCGCCGTAGCTATTGGTGCTGCACGACTGGCCGCTGGTAATGGCGTTATCATCGCCGCCACGTAAGCGCATCTTGGTTTGGCCCAGCGTGGCCGTAGCCGGAATAATGAGCGGAATGGCGGCCGTGCCACCACCACCCACGGCGGTGTTTAACGAGAAATACTCACTCGCTTCAAACGCACCATTCTGGTTAAAGTCAACCCACGCGGCACTATACTGCGTGCCATCCGAGCCAAAGGTGAGCGTAACGGTGGCCGTGCTGCTCCGGGCCAGATTAGGGATTGCCAGCGTAGCGGTGCTGCCGGTTTGCTGCGCTGAGTAATCGCGGTAGTAGGGCGAGGCGTTGCCGGTGGTAGGATTGGTGAGCGTACCCAGCTGCACGTTAACGATATTATCGGTGGGCCCGCCATTGGTGTAGGCCGGCGTGCAGTAGCAGGAAGCCGCCGCGTTCTGCGTCACTTGCACGGCCGTCGAAGCGGTGGGCGTGCTGCCGGTGCCCGCGAACTGGCAACCCACGAGCACGCGGTAGTACGTGGTTGCAGCCTGGCCCGTAGCAGTATACGTGCTGCTGGTAGCCCCGGTGATGTTCGTAAAGCCAGCGGTGGCGCTGGTCGTCGACGACTGCCACTGGTAGGTGTAGCCCGCCAGGTTGGTGGCGCCGGTTACCGACAAGTAGATGCTGGTAGAAGCACAGGCCGACGTGAGGGGCGTACCGCCCGCGGCGGTGGTCGAGGCTACGGTTTGTAGGCTGGTAGGCGCGGCCGAGCAGTTGGGTAGGGGCACGCCGGCACTCACGGCCAGCACGTTGAGCACGCCCGAGCCGGTAGCAGTCGTAAACGAGATGCCGGTAATGGTGGTGCTGATTTTAGTGGCTGGAATGGTCAGCTTGACCTGGCTCAGAAAAGGCGCCGTGTTGGCGGCAGCCGTAGCTGATATTGGTATGGCCGTGCTGGCCCGGCCCGAAGTGCCAAACACGTTTTGGGTGGCCGATACCGTAAACCAGTCGGGGTACGCCTGCGATGCGAAGGCCGTGGTCGTGCCGTCGGAGTAGTTGACGGTCATGTTAACCGTAGCTGGGCCGCTACCGCTGATGCCCAGCACGTACACCTCCGAAGCTGCCGTGGGCGTGGCAAACGTGACGGTGCCCGTGCTGCCCGCCGACCCGAGGCGCAGCGAGTTATTGGCCGAAAACGACGCCAGTTGGTACGTCAGGCCCGAAAGGCCCGCAATCGAGTTTGGGATAAGCCCGCTGTTGGGAATGCCCGAGGTGTGGGGCGTGGTGGCAGTGTAGTAGTCCTGCGAAATGAGGTAATAGCCCGCCCCGTCGACATCGGCGGTGGCAACACTGCTAGGTGCTACGGCGGCCGTGCCGTTGGCAATCACATCGGCCGAAAAGCTGGCCGCCGTGAGCGGCACCGTGCTGTACGTGACCTGCCCCCAACTGGGTAGGCTCAGGCCCCAAGCCAGGGCCAGCGGCAGTAGCTTCGAAAGGAGAGTAGATGGTTTTTTCATGAAAAGAGACTGGAGAATAGGTGTTTGGTAAGAAAATGATTATGAAGCAGGAGTAAATGGTGTTGCGGCCGGAAAAGTACTAACCAAACCCGGTTTCTTAAAATAAAAAGATATACCGTTGGCTATTTGCTACGACTGTCTTGGCGAGTGGTAGCCGTGCTACTAGCCTGGGGCGCATGCCCATATTAACCGACCGTCGGCCAGTGGGGGCGGGTAGCTGAATAGCTAATTCGCGTCCTGCAGGCCATTATAGCGGATTCCTGGGCCCCATTCAGACAATGCCGCTGTGGGAAGGTGACCCCGCAGGTGGTCTCAACCCATCGACTTTTGGTGCGCTTGCTGCGGCAAAAGCCCGGCCTGTCCTGCGGTATTTTGGAAAAGCCCGCCGGCGGGTACGCATTTATTGGGATAGCATCTTTCCGTGTTACAACGGGACATAATCAGTATTTCAAGGGTGTTATCGCGTCGCCCCGAAACCGAATTTTGCTGGAGTGCCCGTGCCACCACCTGACCCGTGCCACCACCTGACTGGTGCGGGCCGTGGAATCTCACTGGCCTAGCCTCGTTTTTATGCTGATTGTGCACCACGAACTGCTGCCCGAAATCTACTTGCTCGTGCTGGCGCCCGACCCGGCGGCGCCGTCCGAATTCGAGCTGGCGCACCACCTGAGTTGCGCGGCCCGCAGCGGCAAGCCCGCCGTGTGGGTCGATTGCCGGCTGGTTGCTACGATGTCGGCCACGGCGGCGCGGCTGCTGTGGGCCTGCCAATACCGCCTGCGGCGGCGCGGGGCGCAGTTGGTGCTCTGCCGTGTATCGGCCGCGCTAGCGCAGCAGTTGCGCCAACACGGCCCCAGCGGCACCGCCCCCGACTTGCATCTGGTAGATAGCCTCGATGAGGCAGCGACTCAGCTACATACCCAACCCGCGCAACACCCTAACCGCAACTATTCCCAGCCTCGTACTATGCCTTGTTCTTCCTTCCCGCCGCTTCCCGCTGGGCTCACGCCCGCCCAGGAGCGCGCGTGGACCCAGCGCTGCTGGACCGCCGGGCGCATTATAGCCCAGCAAGCCGCCACTGCCGGTGGCCCCGACGCCGAGGTCATCATCCACTTGCAGCCCTACGTGCGCGGCGAGATTACGCTGGGCCAGGCCATTGGCCGGCTGCTCGACTACCAGGCCCGCCACTGAGTGCTGCTAGCTTTAAAATAATCATGCAATAGGCTCTTGGAAAGTGTTTTTCAGAAGCCTGTTGTGCTGCGTGCCTAGCTTGTCACAGGTGGTGCCAATGAACTTGTTTCTTGTTCCTGCTGGCTTCTTTTTCAACAATTTCGTCGCCTTTTTTGCCGGGTTTTTGGGCTGCCTGAGGCTCGGCTTTATTAGCTGGCCGAATCGTAGGAAACCAGGTTGCTACGCAGCACCAGATAGGGCGTAGCCGCAGCTTGATTAAGGCCGCAGCGGGTGAGTTTTAAGCGCGTCAGCTCGGGCACCTGCGTCGCAGAATAGGGTTACAACTACGGACTATTTCGCCTTGACTCCGTATAAAAATACATGGAACTAACGCGTACGTATCTTGCTGCTATTTTATGCTTAATATTCTTTACAGCAGAATTATGTAAAGCTCAGCCACAAAATAAAGCTGAACCAAAAATAGCACTTACTCTAGAGGAAGCTTGGCGACAAGCCGATGGATACAACAAGGCTGTGCTTGGCCAGTGCAAGCAAGTAGAGGTGGGCCAGGAGCTGGTGAAGAACGCCCGTAGCGAGCGCGTGCCGCGCCTGCCCGTGCGCGGCGAATACGCCTACCTGGGCGGCCTTTACGGCTACGAGCCCAACGGTGGCCTGCGCAACCCCGAACACTACGCCGTGCCGCCCAGCCCGCACGCCTACGGGCTGGGCCTCAATGCTGAGTGGGACCTCTACACCGGCGGGCGTATAAAGAATAACATTGCTATCCAAGAGCTTAACGCCAACCTCGACGAGGTGCGCCTCACCCAAACCCAGCAAGACGTGCGCCTGCGCGTGGCCCAGGCCTACCTCGACGTGCGCCGCAACCTCGACTACCAAGCCCTGACGCAGAGCAACGTGCGCGAGTCGGAGCGCCGGCTAAAGCAGATTCAGTCGCTCTATAAAAACGGCGTGGTGCTGCGCTCCGACCTGCTGCGGGCCGAGTTGCAGCTGTCGCAGCAACAGCTGCTGCTCACCGAAATCAGCAACAACATCACCCTGGCCAACCAGCGCCTCAACCTGTTGCTCGGCGCGCCCGAAGACCGGCCCAACCTGCCCACCGCCACCAGCGCGCCGCCCGCCGTGGCGGGCACCTACGCCGACTACCTTCAGCAGGCCCAGGCGCACGCGCCCGAATTGCGCCTCGCGGGCCTGCAAACCAACCTGAGCGAGCAGCGCTTGGCGGGCACGGCCGTGGCGCGCCGCCCGCAGGTGGGGCTGTTTGCGGGCTACAGCTACAATTTCCCCAATCGCCTCACCTTTCCTTTTGTGCCCCAGATTTATAGCTTCGGGCAGGTGGGCCTGCGGGCAACGTACAACATCCTGGGGGGCCTGGCCGACCGCCACGCCGAAAAGGCGGCCGAGCTGGCCGTAGCGCGCCAACAGCTAGCCGTAGAAGCCGCCCTCGACGACAAGCGCGAGGAGGTGAAAACGGCCTACGTACGCTACTACGAAACCCTGGAGCGCATCCGCATTGCGGAGCAGAATATCCGGCAGGCCACGGAGAACTATCGCATCGTCAACAGCACGTATTTCAACCAGTTGTCTTTACTTACTGACTTGCTCGATGCCGATAATCAGCTGCTGCAATCACGCTTCGACCTGGTGACGGCCCAGGTGCTGGCCGCCACCCAATACTACCAACTTCAAAAGGCCCTCGGCACCCTCTGAGCATGACGAAGCCGACTGAAACCAACAAGCGCGCCGACCGCGTAATTACCCGCGCCACCTCCTGGATAGCTGGGCTGCTGCTCGTGGCGCTCGCCGTGTGGGGCGGGCTGGCGGGCTGGCGCATCTGGCATTACGAAGAAACCAACGATGCGCAGGTAGAAGAATATATCAACCCGATTAACAGCAAGGTAGGTGGTTTTATTCGCCAGATAAAGTACGAGGAAAACCAGGCCGTGCGGGCCGGCGATACGCTGGCCATCATCGACGACCGCGACTACCAGCTGCCGGTGGCCGAGGCCGAAGCCGCGCTAGCCAACGCCCATGCCCAGCTACAAGCCCTGGGCTCCAATGTGCAAACCTCGGAGCGCTCGTCGGCCGTGAGCGAGGCGCAGATTGGGGCGGCCCGTGCCCGGCTGGCCGAGCAGGAAAAAGACTACGCCCGCTACCGCCAGCTACTGGCCGATGAAGCCGTGACGCGCCAGCAGTTCGAGCGCATCGAAACGGCCCTGGCCGTGGCCCGCTCCGACTACCAGGCGTTGCGCAACGGCTACGCCACCTCGCTCTCTCGGGTCAGCGAAACGCAGAGCCAGCGCCCGGTGCTGCTGGCCGAAATCAAGCGCCGCCAGGTGGCGCTGGCCAAGACCCGGCTCGACTTGTCGTACACCACCGTCACGGCGCCCTACGCGGGCAAGATGGGCCGCAAAACCATTCAGGAAGGCCAGTTGATTCAGGCGGGGCAGCCGCTGGCGTACATTGTTAATCAGCAGGCCGGCAAGTGGATAACGGCTAACTTCAAGGAAACGCAGCTGCGCAACATGCACGCCGGCCAGCCCGTGCGCATCACGGCCGATGCGTACCCTGGGCAGACGTTTCGGGGCCAGATTGAGTCGCTTTCACCGGCCACGGGCGCCCGGTTTTCGCTGCTGCCGCCCGACAACGCGACGGGCAATTTTATTAAAGTCACCCAGCGCTTCCCGGTCCGCATCCGCCTCACCGACGCGCCCAGCAAAACTGCCCAACTGGCGGCGGGTATGAATGCGACGGTATTGGTGGAGAAGTGATTACACCAGTAGCGCTGGCTGCCTATACTGGTCATGCAGAGCGCAGCGAAGCATCTCGCTTGGCGCAGTAACCTCTTACGCTAACAATGGTGCGAGCGAGATGCTTCGCTGCGCTCTGCATGACAGTCACTTATCCATTGCGCAGAGCCCAACCTATGCAGCCTCCCCAACCACCACTTTTCAAAGCCTGGGCGCCCGAATGGCTCATTCGCGGGGCGCTGTTTGCGGTGCTGCTACCCTCGTACATGCTGCTGGGGCTGTATGCGGGCAGCGGCACGGCGGCGGCCGGCTACTACGGCATCGAGCCGGCCGACGTGCAGTTTTCGATACTGGTGTACTATGCGGGGCTGGTGGCGTTTTTTCCCTTCGACCCGCGCATTTCCAGCTACCTGGTGTCGCGGCAGCAGCTGGCAATCAGTATCAGCCTGCTGTTTTTGCTGACGTGGCTGGCCTCGGTGGTGCGCGAACTGCACGTGTTTCTGGTCGTGCGCTTTTTGCAGGGTGTGGTGGGCGCCACTGTGGGTAGCCCGTGCCTGACGCTCATTTTCTCGCGGCTCGATACCAAGCGGGCGCGGGCCTTTGGGTACTCGGTTTTTTATGGCGCGCTGCTGGCCTCGGGGCCGTTCACGACGGCGCTTATTACGCTGGTGCTCGATACTTATGACTTCCCGGCGATATTCCACTTCTACATTTTGATGCAGCTGCCGGGCGCGCTGCTGCTGCTGGCCATGCTCAACAGCGTGCGCCTGAAACGGCGCATCCCGCTCTACCAGCTCGAATGGCCTAGTTTCGTGCTCTTCGCCGCTACGCTGGTGCTGCTGGGCTACCTCGCGGCCTATGGCCAGCAGCAGTATTGGCTGGAAGACCCTACCATGCGGCTGGCTTTGAGCCTGAGCCTGGCTTTTGGGGCGCTATTTATGCTACGGCAGCGGGGGCTGAAACGGCCCTATCTCAACCTTTCGGTGCTGGGCTACCGCAACTTCCGGCTGGGACTGTGGCTGTTCTTCTTGTTTTACCTGGCGCGGGGCACCACCGGTATTGCCAGCGCCTATTTCAGCAGCGTGCTGCGCTTCGATGCCTGGCACATCGCGGCGCTGCAAGTGCCTACGCTGGTGGGCATCGCACTGGGAATGACCATCGTGGTGCGCTTCGTGCTACTAGAGTATCCGCTGCGGCCTATCTGGCTGGTGGGCTTCGGCTGCCTGCTGGCCTACCACGCCTGGATGTATTTTCTGTTCGGCCCCGGCCAGGGGGCCGAAGATTTTGTGCTGCCGCTGTTTGTGCAGGGGCTGGGCGTAGGGGCGCTCATGGTGCCCATCACCGTGTTTACGCTGTCGGCGCTGCCGCCCACCATTAGCCAGGCCGGCTCCTACACGGCCGTCACGACGCGCTATTTGGGCTTTATCGCGTCCATCACGCTGGTCAATTTTTTCCAGCTCTACTGGCGCACCGACAGCCTCAACCGCCTGGCCCAGGAAGTATTGCCCGGCACCAGCCAGCTCAGCACGCGCCTGCAAGGCTACCAGCAAACGCTGGTGAGCAAAGGCATGGCCCTGCAATCGGCCCAGCGCGTGGCCACGCGCCTGCTCGAAAACTCGCTCGAAACCCAGAGCCAATTGCGCTACGCCATGAGCTACTACGGTATGATGAGCGTGGGCCTGCTAGTGCTGCTGCTGGCGCTCATCATCCTGCCTCCGGTACATCAGAAATTGGTTTCGTTCCGGCAACGGCCTTTGTAAATAGTTGGCTTATAAACTTATCCCTAAATTTAGCAAAATCAAAAAAACGTCCGTCATGCTGAGCGGAGCGCAGCGCAGTCGAAGCATCTCTACCGCCTCGTTGGAGGGCTTATCAACGGTGCGGCAGAGATGCTTCGACTGCGCTGCGCTCAGCATGACGACCAGTTTTTAGCAGGTCTATTATTTCAGGAACAAGTCTTATAGCTATTTCGGCGCTTTTTAGCCTAATCTGAGGGACATTGCACGGGTGAATGTAGAGACGCCTATTTGCGTCTCGTCGTTGTTGAGTTCGCCAAACGTGAGACGCAAGTATGCGTCCCTACAACGTAGCGACTCCCAAACCGCTCTATTTATCACTGAACGGCGTAGAGACGCAATATTTTGCGTCTTGCGTTAGGGCGTCGTAAACAATGATAAGACGCAAAGTATTACGTCTCTACGCCGCTCAACGACCGGGTATTGCCCCAAAAGAAGCGGTAGCCACCTGCCGAATAATCCAAAAAAGAGCTATTTTCAGCTCTGAAAAAGCGGGGCCGCCGGCAGGCGGAATACGTCGCGCAGGGCACGCTTGGCGGCGTGATAGCCGCACAAGCCGTGCACGCCGCCACCGGGCGGCGTGGCCGACGAGCACAGGTACAGCCCCGCCTGCGAGGTGCGGTAGGGCGAAGCCCGTAGTACCGGCCGCGTAAATAACTGCTTGATATCCAGCAAGCCGCCGTTAATATCGCCGCCTACGTAGTTGGGGTTGTAGCTTTCTAGCTGGGCCGTATCGAAGGTGTGGCGGCCAATAATGCGCTCGCGGAAGCCGGGCGCGAAGCGCTCGACCTGGCGCTCGATGGCGTCGGTCATGTTCACCCGCGAGCCATTGGGGACGTGGCAGTAGGCCCAGGCCGTGTGCTTGCCGGCCGGGGCACGGGTAGCGTCGAACAGGCTTTGCTGGGCCAGCAGCACAAAAGGCCGGTCTGGGTGCTGGCCTTGGGAGGCTGCTTTTTCGCCGGCGGCAATCTCGGCCAGCGTATTACCCAGGTGCACCGTACCCGCCTCGCCGCAGCCCGCCGCCGTGAACGGAATAGGGCCGTCGAGCGCCCAATCGACCTTAAATACGCCCATGCCGTAGCTGTAGCGCCGCAGCTGCCACTGGTAAATGCGGCTCAGGCTGTGCCCCCCAATCTGGAGCAGCTGGGCCGGCGTCACGTCGAACAGCACCGCTTTGGCCGGCGGCAGCTGCCCCAGCGAGTGCACAAACGTGCCCGTTTCGACGGTGCCGCCCAGGGCGCGAAAGTGCGCCACCAGCGCATCGGCAATGGCCTGCGAGCCGCCTTTGGGCAAGGGCCAGCCGCCGCGGTGGGCCGCAATGAGTAGCACCAGCCCAATGGCTGACGTAGTCAAATTACTCAGCGGCTGAATGGCGTGAGCGGCCATTCCCGCCAATAATCCCTTGGCTTTTTCGCCCCGAAAAAGCCGGGCCAGCACCGTAGCCGGCAGCAGCGCCGGCACACCAAAACGCGCCATATCCAGCGGGTGCTTAGGAATATGCAGCGGGGCCAGTACATCGTTGGCAATGCCGGGCCAGCTAGCGATGAGCGGCGCCAGCAGCCGGCGGTACGCCGTCGCATCGGGCCCCAGCGAGTGGGCCGTATCGGCCAACGACGTGACTACGGTGGCGGCCGTGCCATCGTCGAAGGGGTGGGCGGCGGCCACGGGCGGCGTCAGGTATTCCAACCCATATCGGGCCAGGGGCAAGGTCTGGAAGAACGGCGAGGCCGCTGCCAGCGGGTGAATGGCCGAGCAGATGTCGTGGCGAAAGCCGGGCAGCGTGAGCTCGGCAGTGCGCAGGCCGCCGCCCAGCTCGTTTTTGCCTTCGAGCAGCAGCACCGACAAGCCGGCCTGCTGCAACGTAATGGCCGCCGCCAGCCCATTGGGGCCGGAGCCGACGACAACCGCATCATACCTGGAATCACTCATGCACAAGCTGCTGGCCTAAGCCAGCCAAAAAAGGCGTATTGGAATGAGCTAGTACGACACACCGCGTGGTAGGGTGCTTTCGGGTACCTTTATTACTCACTCACACGCCTTTGCATTTACTATACAGTCGTTGAAGAGCGTAGAGACGCAATACTTTGCGTCTTGCGTTATGGCACGCCTCAACAACGCAATACGCAACGTGTTGCGTCTCTACAGCCTATTGCAATAAAAGCAAAAAAAACGCCCCTGACAGCATAGTCAGGGGCGTTTTTAGAAAGATAGACGCAGCTACTGCCGCACGGCAGGCCGGCTGGTGCGGGTAGCTGGCCGAGCCGGGCCAATGGTGGCGTTGTTGTCGCGGGCCGGGGCCGGATTCTGGATGGAATTAACCAAAATAGAGGCCGAGGCAGAGTTTGCGTAGTTCTTGTCAACCTGCGCGTAGCGCTTGCGGGCATCAAAGTAGTCGGTGTACTGGTCGGGCGTGAGCACGGCTTGCAATTCCTGGTCGCGCTCGCGTACTACTACTTTCGACTGCTGCTCGAGTTGGGCCGCGTTTTGGGCGTACTGGCGTTCGAGGGCGTCGAGCTTGGCCGTTTTTTCGGCGTTAATAGCGCGCAGGCGCGTGGCCTGGTAGTTATTGAGGTGCAGGTCGCGTACCATGGTGGTACTCAGGTGCTCGGCGCGGGCCTCCACGGGGTTAAGCCGTGGGCTGGACTGCGTTTTATCCCGCACCATGGTGGTAGTGGGGGCCGAAAGGGAAGTAGGCTGTTGGGCAAAGGCAGCGGGCGCGGCAAGCGCCAGCAGCAACGGGGCAAAGGCTAACTTCATTGTCAGAAAAGCAAAGGTCAGAAAGTTTGCAATAGCCAATTAGCGCGCCAAACTGCACGCGCCAATCGACATTTCTTAACGCA
>Ga0265798_10010308_pt1 | contig 11544 bp, 7 predicted proteins | sample P3T30metagenome_FD_192430 | JGI IMG/M metagenome (GOLD analysis project Ga0265798, IMG submission 192430) | Plant litter microbial communities from East Loma Ridge, Irvine, California - P3 T30 | ecosystem: Environmental > Terrestrial > Plant litter > Unclassified | place: USA: California... | reverse complement strand
GCTGAAATGCTATAGACGTTGCACTGTAAGCAATACTCACCCTGCCGCCCGTTCCAAAGGCTGTATCCAGGCTCCCGTTAGCATTGTAACGCAGTATTTCGAACGAAGAATACGTTTGAGAATAGTTTCCATAGGTATTACTTACCACTATTTTACCGTCGGCCTGCACAGCGGCGGTAGTTATGTAATTTCTATTTTCTCCAATAATAGAATATACTTTGCCCAAAGTGCCAAAAGCAGTATCAGGGCTGCCATCAGCATTATACTTAGATAATACAATATCTTTATGAACAAAATTATTGCTCTCCCTGTAGCCGGAACTGCCCACAGCTATAAGCTTATCATCGGGCAGCACTAACAATACCGCTAATATATCATCGCCATTTTCAAACAGCACGGTTGCTTTTCCGTCTCCACTAAAAGTAGCGTCTGCCACTCCATCATCATTAAACCGGGCAACGGCAAACTCCCTATGGTTGTAGTCCAGCGGCACTGACCTACCCACCGCAACAATTTTTCCCTCTGCCGTTATAGCCGCCGATTCAACCTCGTTTGCACCGCTGTCAAATGTTGCCGACGCTTTGCCCCCCGTACCAAAAGCTGTATCTACGGCTCCATTAGCATTATATCTCCTTATTACTAAATCAGAATTTTCCAATAAAAAATAAGGTGGTTTGCAAAGTACTATAAACTTACCGTCGGGCTGCCTGATTACGCTATTTATCATGGTATAATCATCGCCGGTGGCAAAGGGCGTTAATGCCATACCGTCTCCGTCAAAAGCAGTATCTAAGGTACCATTTGCATTATAGCGGGTAAGGGCAAAATTATTAACCGCCGTTGTAGCTGCACTGCCCGCTACTGTTATTTTGCCATCATCTTCGGCAAAAACCTGTAAACCATCAGAATAATATCCGGCACCAAAGTTAACCACCACCTTGCCATCAGTATCAAAAGTAGTGTCTAACGTGCCGTTAGCATTAAATTGCGCCAGGGCCATTTTAAAGCTGTTACCCAAATTGTAATTGCCGGCTATAACAAATTTGCCATCTGCCTTTAGCGTTATAGATGCAGGGGTATTCCTGCCGGTATTGCTACCGCCGCCATACGTGGTAATAACCTGGCCGTTTGTACCAAAAGAAGTATCGGGGGTTCCGTTTGATGTGTATTTTTCTACTCCAATATCATAATTTTGCGTAGCTACATATAAGTTAGCCGACGTAACAATAAAACTTCCATCGGGCAAAAAAACCAGTTTACTGCCCGCCTGGGTGTTAGGCCACAGGTCGGAAATTATTTTACCGTTAGTGCCAAAACCTGAATCAATACTGCCATCGGCATTATAACGCACCATAGCCAATTTTGAAAATACGCTTGCCATACCCGAAGTACCTATAACAATAAATTTGCCGTCGGGCTGCGGGTGTATGGAGTTTATAAAGCTGTAATTATGGCCGTTGTTCAAAAAACTGGTTACTACTTTTCCGTCAATGCCAAAATCAGTATCTAAAGTGCCGTTTGCGTTAAAGCGGGCCAGGGCAAAATCGGTCTCGCCGTGGGCACTTATATAGGCACCCCCCACTAAAAATTTGTTATCCGGAAGCACCGCTACCGCGTTAGCCCAGTTGTTGTTTTTGCCAAGGGCGGTAATAACTTTGCCGTTGATGCCAAAAGAGGTATCAATAAGGCCCGATTGAGAAAATGCACTCATTGCGGGAAGCAGGAGTAAAAGGAGTAATTTTTTTTTCATAGCTTAGGATATTAATAATGCCAGGTAAAAGCAGTATAACCTTGTAAAACAGCTAAATATTAAAAAACCCTATCTATAATCAAGAAAATAGTACCGCACTATTTTTTTTGTATTTACAAGGAGGGGAGATTGCTAAGATAACCTGACCTCGGCCACAAGGCAAAACCGCTTTTTACACTAAAGCATAAGTGTGTAATTTTAAGTGATTGAAAGCTGGAGGTTAAATAATTAACCCTAACCATTAAACATTTTTTAAACCTTTTGCTTTTCAAACAATTAGCATTACCTTTGCACGCATTTTTACAGCTACTAAAATTGTGGCTTTACCCAAAGAAAATACAGCATTATGAATATGAAGAAAATTGTTGAGTACCGCAAACTACTCAATGTTACTAAAGACGCTACCCTTAAAGAGCTGAAAACCATTTACAGGAACAGCATGAAGGATCATCACCCTGATACTATTGCTGATGATGCGGAAAGGCTTGCCGCCGAAGAAAAAAGCACTATTTTTATAGAAGCTTACCACTTTTTAGTAAGCGTTGCTCCTGAAACCCTTGCAAAAACAAAAGCAGAATATACTGCTACTACAAGCACACAGCCACTTGTTGAATTTTATTTTGACAACAATGTATTGTTTATGAAGTTTGCCGATGGCAACCAATATGAATACTTTGGCGTGCCTAAGGCTCTTTACATTAAAATGGTAAACGCCGATTCTCCGGCACGTTTTGCCAAACGCAACATACACGGGGCTTACCTGTACCGCAGCGCCAGCAAAATTGTAGCTGCCGAATAATATACAAATCCCGCCACGAGCGGGATTTTGTTTTTTATTACGTTAAGCAGCCTCATGCTTAATCGAGCTAATTACTATTTACTGCTTTTTATAACCACCTTAGCATCGGGCAGCCCGGCCGATGTTACTGTCAGGGTTATATCTCCCGCATCTTTACCACTTTTTACAACCACAAGCGCACGGCCGTTCCACGCTTTTCTTGTCAGCACATTGTAAGCATCAGGGTCTTTAAGGTTTGCATTGTCTACGCCCGCTATAGCTCCGTTACCGCTTATGCTAAAGCTAAGAAGATTTTCGGCATTTGCCACTGCAACGCCATTTTTATCTTTGAGCTCTATAATAATGTACGATAAATCCTGACCGTCGGCTTTTAGCACTTTCTTGTCGGGCGCAAGGCTTATGGCAGCCGCAGCGCCCGCCGTGCTCAATGTTACCACTTCTTTTTCCTTACCATTTTCTATACCGGCAGCTTTTAAAACACCCGGTGCATAGGGCACGCTGAATACAGCCTTGTAGCCGTTGCTTTTTGATGTTGCCATCTCTCCAACTATGGTGTTGTTAAGATACAGGCGCGCGCTACTGTATTTAGAATATACTTCTACTTCTATATTTTTACTTTCATAGCCCGGCCACGTCCAGCGCTCCCACGTGGGCCAGACCGACCATAATGTTTCTTTAATTTCGCCTGCCGCAGGACTAGGCTCTTTTACGGCCATATACAACTTTTCTGTATCATTATACAGCATGCTGCGGTAATGCGATATGGGTTTGCGCCAGCCTGTAAGGTCTACGTCGCCACAATACGCTCCATGCCACGGGAACAAGTTAAGCTCATAATGCTCACCCTTAGGCTCACCCGGATAAAAATACCTGCCAATGCCGGATTCCCCCAGGTAATCCATGGCAGTCCACACAAAATCGCCAATAATATAATCGTGCTCCTGCACCAGCTGCCAGTTGGCAAAGGCATCGCGCGGATATGATTCTGTTTGCAGGATAACGCGCTCCGGCACCCTTTTGTGGTCATCTACAGCGCGGTGCAGCTGGTAGTTATAGCCACAAACATCATGTGCGGCCATAAGCGGGTCAAAAATATCCCAGTCCTTATCCCATGTGGTCATGGTCGATGTTACCGGGCGCGAAGCATCTATATTGCGTATAAAGGCAGCCAGCATCTTAGCAGTTTCAACAGCCTGCGGTTCTTTACGCTCAATAATTTCGTTGCCAATACTCCACATTATGATGGACGGATGATTACGGTCACGCTTTACCATGGCCGCTACATCGCGCTGCCACCAGGCATCAAAAATCATGGCATAGTCATATTTATTTTTTTGGGTTCTCCAACCGTCAAAACTCTCGTCTATAACCAAAAGCCCCAGCCTGTCGCATGCATCAAGAAACGTTACTGACGGCGGATTGTGCGACGTACGCACGGCGTTAAAGCCCGCTGCTTTAAGCAGCTCTACCTTGCGCTCTTCGGCACGGTCGTAAGCCGCCGCACCCAGGCAGCCGTTATCGTGGTGCACACATCCTCCGTTAAGCTTTACAGTTTTGCCGTTAAGCTGAAAGCCTTGTTTGGCATCAAAAGAAATACTACGCACCCCAAAGGCCTGCACCACTTCATCTACCGTTTCATTATCCTTTACCTTTACCACCCTTACAAAAGCTTTATATAAGTAAGGCGCATCCGGGCTCCATAGCCTGGGGTTTTGTATGCTTATTGCCTGCACTACCTCCTGTTCGCTATTGGGCGCAAGCGTTAGCATTGACTGCGTATAGCCTCCTTTTTTCTTGTTGGTATCGTTGATGTTTGTAGTAATAATAACAGATTGCGGGGTTGATGTGGCATTTTTTACCACTGTTGCAACCTTAACCATTGCTTCTTTACCCGAAGCCTGCGGTGTAGTAATACTTATACCCCAGGGAGCTATATGCACATTATCTGTTACCGTAAGCCATACATGGCGGTATATGCCTGAGCCACTATACCAGCGGCAGTTTTTTTGCATGGAATTATCTACCCTTACGGCAATTACATTTTTCTTACCATAGTTTAAATATGGGGTAAGGTCATAATTAAAAGAAGAATAGCCATAAGGATACACCCCTAATGATTTGCCGTTTATAAAAACCTCGGCATTCATGTATACGCCTTCAAAATAGATGCCTGCCTGCTTATCTCTCCATGAAGACGGCACATCAAATGTTTTGCGGTACCAGCCCACGCCCGCCGGAAAATATCCGCCATCATTGCCTGTTGGGTTGTTGGCTTCGGCCTTGCCCTCAATGCTCCAGTCGTGCGGCAAATCGAGTTTTCTCCATTTACTGTCATCAAAATCGGGGGTGCCGGCCTTTGGTTCATCGCCTAAATAAAATTTCCAGTCGTAATCAAAAAGTTGTTGCCTCTTCTCCTGGCTGTATGCTTTGGTACAAACCACTGAAAAGAGAAGTAAAAAAGTAATTGATTTGATGTACTTTTTGATTTGGCTCATAGAATATCCGGTTATAAAATTCAAATATAACAATAAAAAATAAGTGTTAACATAACATTTATTATAGATACTTTTTTAGTTCTCTAAAGGCTTTGCTGTGATTTTGACAATTATTAACTTTATGGTTTTTACCTTTACAACATGAACGAACTGCACCTTGAAACCAGCCCCTACCTGCTACAACACGCCAACAACCCCATATATTGGAAGGCATGGAATGAAGCCAGCCTTGCCCAGGCTAAAACCCAGGACAAGCTTATAATTGTTAGTGTGGGCTACTCCGCCTGCCACTGGTGTCACGTCATGGAGCACGAAAGCTTTGAAGATAATGAGGTGGCCGCGTTGATGAACAAGCACTTTATATCGATAAAAGTAGACCGCGAGGAGCGCCCCGATGTTGACGCCACGTATATGAAAGCAGTACAGCTGATGACCGGCCAGGGAGGCTGGCCCATGAATGTGGTTTTACTGCCGGACGGGAGACCGGTTTGGGGGGGCACTTATTTTAGGAAAAACCAATGGATGGAAGCACTGGACCAGCTTCAGGAATTATTTTCAGAAGGCCGGGATAAAATGGAAGATTATGCCGAAAAATTATTGGCCGGTGTTAAGCACATCGGATTGGCAAAGTCAAACTCCGAAAGTGAAATATTAGCCCCTTTTCATATAAAAAAGATAGTGGAAAAGTGGGCAAAAAGTTTCGATTGGGATTATGGCGGCTATGCCCGCGCGCCCAAGTTTATGCTGCCCAATAACTACTTGTTCCTGCAGCGTTACGGCTACCAGACAAAAACACAGGAACTGCTTGATTTTACAGACCTTACTCTCACCAGGATGGCCTGGGGCGGGCTTTTTGACACCGTAGGCGGCGGATTTTCGCGCTACTCGGTTGATTTAGAGTGGCATGTACCCCATTTTGAGAAGATGCTTTATGATAACGGCCAGCTTATGAGCCTTTATGCAGATGCTTACAAACGCACGCAAAACCCATTATATAAGGAGGTTATAGAAAAAATACATTTTTTTATCGACTCTGAACTGACTACTGATGAAGGTGCTTTTTACAGCGCGCTCGACGCCGACAGCCTTAACCTTACCGGAGAACTGGAGGAGGGTACCTTTTATGCATGGGAAAAACATGAGCTCAAAGAACTTTTAGGTGCTGATTTTGAAATGTTTGCAAAAATATTCAACATCAATGAGTTTGGCTTTTGGGAGAATGGCAGGTATGTGTTAATCCAAAATAATAGCCTTGCTGATATTGCGGGCGAAACGGGTTTTACAGTAGAAGTACTCGGCACTAAAAAGCGGGTATGGGAGCAGTTACTATATACCGAGCGGGAAAAACGCCCTAAGCCGCGTCTTGACGATAAGGTGCTTACCTCATGGAATGCCCTGATGCTAAAGGGTTATACTGATGCTTATAAAGCTCTTGGTAATGAGGCGTATATCAGCGCAGCACGGCGCAATGCTGCCTTTATAACGAATAATTTATGGCACCCTGACGGAAATCTGTGGCGCACGTATAAAAATGGCACGGCTAAAATTGGAGGCTTTTTAGAAGACTATGCCCTTACAGCAGAGGCATTTATAGCATTGTATGAAGCCACGCTGGAAGAAAAGTGGCTGATGCAGGCCAAACAGCTTGCCGATTATTGCCTGGAGCATTTTTATGATCCTGAAAAACAGCTCTTTCTGTATGCATCGGCAGACGGCGAGCAGCTCGTTGCCCCGCATTATGAAACCGAAGATAATGTTATACCGGCATCTAACTCTGTCATTGCAAACGTATTATACAAGCTGAGTATTTTGTTTGATAACGGCTATTATGAAAAAGTAGCCCTGCAAATGCTGCACCAGATAATACCAAACCTTGATTATGCATCGGCCTTCAGCAACTGGCTTAACCTGTGGCTTGATCTGTCTCCTGACAATAAAGAGCTGGCGGTGTGCGGGGAAACCGCCGCAGAAGCCATTAAAGAAGTAAACAAAAAGTACTTACCGCATATTATTGTGGCGGGCAACGCTACAGAATCTGTAATACCTTTTTTACAAAATCGCTTTGTTAAAGATCATTTAATGTTTTATGTTTGCCAAAACAAGGCTTGTAACCTTCCATCCGAAGATTTAGAGGCTGTGATAAATGAATTAAGTATACAATAAATGAAAGAAGAAGTTGTAGTAGAAGAAACGCGCTTAGATGAATACATGCACATGTTTGCTGATGCAGCCTTAGGCTATATACCTAACATCCTGAAAGCCGTGTTCATTTTTATAGCGGGGCTTATTATAATAAAAATCTTCAGACGGGTTATTACCGGGATTATGACCAAAAAACCGGAGCATGACCCTACCCTGCTTAAGTTTGTACTTGATGTAGTTACTTGGATATTAAGGGCTTTTATATTTGTTTCTATAATAGGTGCATTAGGTGTAGATACCGCCACTTTTGCCGCAGCTATTGCGGCTGCGGGTTTAGCCATTGGCCTTTCGCTGCAGGGTTCATTATCAAACTTTGCGGGCGGCTTGCTAATTATACTTTTTAAACCCTTCCGTATAGGCGATTACATAGAGGCACAGGGCCAGGGAGGTACGGTTAGCAGCATACAAATTTTTAGCACCAGGCTTATAACCTCTACCAATCAGGTAGTATATATGCCTAACGGTGCGCTATCAAACAATACCATAAAAAACTTCTCGCAAGAGCCTTTACGCCGGGCAGATATCATCCTTAGCGTAGGATATACAACAGATCTAAAACACGTTAAAGACATCATCCATACTGTTATAACATCCGACCAAAAAGTACTTACCGAACCCCGTCCGGCTATCGAAATTAAGGCGCTGGCAGAAAACTCTATTGACCTTAATGTAATGATATGGGCAGAACGCGGCCACTACGGAGCCATGGTGTCTGATTTTTATGAAAACATTAAAATCGCTTTTGAAAAGGCACATATAGAGATACCATTTCCACAAAGAGATATCCTTATTAAAAATAATAACGAAAAAATTGGCAATTAGCATAATAAAACAAAAAAGGCTCCGTTTAAACTGGCATGTTTTTTGTTAAAAACATATACTATATGCAGTATCAATTTACCAATTGCAAAATATTGGTATCTTTGACAGATTAACTTATTACTATTATACCCAAAAATTAAAAGATGAAACAATCTAATTTATTGTACTCCGCACTATTTGCAATGGCATCAGTTTCTGCATTTGCGCAAATTAATCAGACCCCTGTACACAGCGGTGGCCAGATTTATATTTCGAAAGAAAAAGAACTTGCAGCTACCGGATCTATGTATATTACAGATGCCTACCTGCCCGCCAAGCTTTCTAATAATGAGAATATAATACTTTTAAGGTATAATGCTTATCAGGATTATTTTGAAATGAATGATCCACAGGCGCAGTCTGTAAAACAACTACCAAAAGACAAAGGTGTTATTGTAACTTTTAACGCAAGCGGAGAGGCATACACACTTGCTAATTATAAAACTGAAGAAGGAAATTCTCAATTAGGATACCTAAATTTAATTGCAGACGGTGCTAAAGTAAAAGTTTATAAAAGGGAACGTGTATACCTGCAGCCCGGAAAAACATCTGCTAACAGCTACCAAGCTGCAAAAGCGGCATCATACAAAAAAGCCGACGACGAATTTTATGTAAAAATAGGTAACGCTGCCGAGGCATCATTTTTTGAAAGCAAAAAAGATTTTGCAAAACTTGTACCTGGAAAAGATAAAGAGGTTCTAGAATATATCAAGAAAAATAACATTGATACAGAAAAAGCGACAGACCTTCAAAAGCTTGCAGCGTTTGTGGAAACAATAATATAATTATTTGCCGGCGATAAAATCCTTCAAATAAAAAGGCTCAAAATAAGCGACATCTACGGTGTCGCTTATTTTGTATTTCTCAAATGACAAGGCACTCATTTGTGCGGCAGAAGGGTATAACGCATCATGGTATACAAATTTACCTGCTGGTAAAACATCTTTGCATTTAGCCGCCCCGTCTCCCAGCAAATGTACAGTGCTATCAATATTGGCCAAAGAGGTTTCGGTAATTATTTGAGCTTCGGTTTCACGTACTTTGTTATGCGCCGCATCAAAAATGGCTGTATAAACCTCCATACGGCGGGCATCTATCATCGGGATAATAACGCCATTTTCAATGGCAATTTTATATGCCAGCAGCTCAAGGGTATCTACTGCAATTAAAGGCACTCCCAGAGCGTAACATAGGCCCTTAGCGGCCGAAACACCTATGCGCAGCCCTGTATAAGATCCCGGCCCCATGCTTACTGCTACGGCATCAATATCATTATATACTTTTCCAGCCTCTTTAAGCACTTCTTCTATAAAAACATGCAGCTTTTCGGCATGGGCATATCCTTCTCCGGCATATTCCCTTATAGCCATTGTGGTCCCTTCTTCAGCAATACAAACCGAGCAGTTTTTAGTGGCCGTTTCTATATTTAATATCAACCCCATACTATTTACCTGCTGCAGCAGCTTTGTCCTTTACTTTGTCTCCGGCATTAAGATCTTTACTTACCAGGCCGTATGGGCCTATAATAACTTTATCTCCTTTTTTAAGGCCCACTGTAATCTCTATATTCGTATCATCCTGAATACCGGTAGTTACCGGCTTCAAAACTGCTTTACCGTTTTCTGTTATAAATACACATTCGTGTTTTTTTTGTGTAATACCTGTTTTCTCTTCTTTTTCCTTTTGTTCAAGGTCTTTAACTATATCCTTGCCCACAGCCGTAGTATCTGCTTTTACAACTACCGCACTTATAGGCACCGCAATTATATTTTCTTTCCTTGTGGTAATAATATCTACCGTAGCCGTCATACCCGGCCTGAAAGGTGTATAATTAGCCGGCTTGCCAACCGTCATATCTTCATAGGATTCTTTAAGTATACGCACTTTAACTTTAAAATTCGTAACCTGGTCTGCCGTTTGTCCGTCGCTGGCGGAGTTCGAAATACTGGTTACCTCTCCTTTAAACTTCTTTTTCAGGTAGGCATCAACTTCAATCTCGGCTGCATCGCCTATTTTTACTTTTACAATATCATTTTCATTTACATCAACCTCTACCTCCATATTGTTAAGGTTAGCTACCCTAAGTATTTCAGTACCCGTCATTTGCTGTGTGCCCACTACCCTTTCGCCGAGTTCTGTATCCAGTTTACTTATGGTGCCGTCTACCGGCGAATAAATTGTGGTACGGTTAAGGTTGTCCTGCGCTTCGGTTACTGATGCTCCTGCACTTTGCACCTGAAAAAACGCTGATTGCTTCGCCGCTGTGGCAACATCATAAGCAGATGTTATTTTATCCCATTCTGATTTTGAGATAACCCCTTTTTCAAATAATGTTTTGTTGCGGTCATAATTTGCTTTAGCTTCCTTAAGTTGCGCCTCAGCCTGCCTTAGTCCGGCTTTAGAGGTTGAAAGTGCTGCTGCATTTCTGCTCACGCCACTTTCATAAAGATCCGGGTTAATACGTACCAAAAGGTCGCCTTTTTTAATAATCTGGCCTTCTTTTACCGGCAACCCAATAATTTCACCCGATACTTCAGATGATATTTTAACCTCGATTTCCGGCTGTACCTTGCCGGTAGCCGTAACGGTTTCTATAATAGTAGTTTCTTTTACAGTAGCCACTTCAACTTCTTTACCTTCGTCATTATTGCCAATAGTGCCGCTCTTTTTAAGCACAACAACTAACACAGCAATTAAAATAGCCGCTCCCAGTAAATAATAGATAGTTTTTTTAGACATGGTTATTGTTTTTGAAATATTGGTAAGCCAAAGTAAAACTCAAGAATTTTTACCCTGAAGATAAATTCATATTTAGAACGCAGCACTTCGCTTTGTGCATTAACCGAAAGGACCTGCGCCTGGTTTAGGTCAAACACATTTATAAGGCCCACGCCATAACGTTCGGTAGCATAGTTAAGTGATTCCGCCCTTGCGTTTGCTGCTGATACCGCTGCTTCATAAGCCTTTAAAGCACCCTGGGCATCGGTGTAAGCAGTATAAATGGTGCGCTCCAGGTCAAGCTGTTGCTGTTCAAATGCCAGTTTAGACCTTTCAAGCGTAAGTTTAGAGCGTTGTACATTATTGCGGGTAGCAAATCCGTTAAGGATAGGTATATTAAGCTGCAGCCCAAAAGAATGACCTTTATTATCCCAAAACTGCGTCCAGAAAGGCGGAGGGCTTTGGGTTATTAATTCTCCCGCGTCATTAAATGTAGTATAATCGTTATAAGTAGCACGGGTATTTAAACTATAAAATCCTATAAGCGAAGGCTGATAGGCTGACCGTGCAATTTTTACGTCCTGCTCTGCCACATCAAGGTTAGCCTGTGCCAGCTTTATCTCGGTACGCAGCGTTTTGGCTTTTTCATATATGGCTTCAGGCGTCTGCAAAAATACTTCGCTGTCTTCCATATTATATTCTTCATCGGCAATATCAAA
>Ga0265798_10010307_pt1 | contig 11545 bp, 17 predicted proteins | sample P3T30metagenome_FD_192430 | JGI IMG/M metagenome (GOLD analysis project Ga0265798, IMG submission 192430) | Plant litter microbial communities from East Loma Ridge, Irvine, California - P3 T30 | ecosystem: Environmental > Terrestrial > Plant litter > Unclassified | place: USA: California... | reverse complement strand
GGCCCTGACCTTCTGGATACGCAATACCAATGAGTTGAGGGTTTGGCTACTGCGATGCCTCAGAATAGCCTGCACCTACGGGGAGCAGGTTTATACAGTGTGCCATGAGGAATGGTGCTTACGGTGTTAATGCAAGAATATAGAAGGTTGACCATAGCAGGCGATGCGGTCTAGGTTCTGGTGCCCTTGTGGCGCAATCCCTAGAAGCCGACGTTAAGCCCTGTTGTGGTCTTCCTCCTGCACTCTTGCAGGTTAATCTAAGGATTCACCATGACCCCGCTTCAAACCCTCCTCAAGAAGATCGACACCCTGAACGACAAGGCCAAGGCCATCCAGTCGGAGTATCAGGCAGTTGGCGTCGAATGCCTCCAGCATCTCTCCGACCACGGCGACATCGGCCCGGTGAACCGGCTGTATGTTGGCATGCCGAAAGGCACCCGGAAGACGGCGATGGCCTCCTGGCTGATGGCCCACGGTGCGTTGAAGGTCAACACCGACAAGGGCACCAAGGAAACCAGCCCGATGGCTTTCGACAAGAACAAGAAGACCGACCCGGAAGCCGCCAAGGCCGACCCGTGGCAGGACCATGCCCCGGAACGTGACATCGCCGACACCTTCGACCTCCAGGTTGCGTTGAAGTCGCTGCTGAACCGGGCCCAGGGCAAGCATCTGCTGATCGGCGGCAAGGCTGCTGACGAAGAAGGTATGGCGCTGCTGCGTATGCTGGCTACCGGCGCCGGCCTGCCGCCTCCGTCCACCGACAAGCCCGTTGCAGCGAACCCTTCGGGGATCAACACGACGGAGCCCACCGACGCCACTGCAGTGCGGCAGAGCGCCGATGGCGAGGCATCCCAGACGGATGCACCGGCCCGGACCAGCGCCAAGGGCACCGGCAGCACCAAGCGCCAGCAGACCAAGGCGCAGGCCGCTCTGGTCTAAGTTGGGTTAAAGCCTAAACCATTGCCCTTCTCGGAGGGCTTTGGCTTGCGCTTTGCAAGGCTTCCTCGAAGGAACACAATGACTCTCGCTCTGCGACAAGCGCGGTTGCGAAGACCGACGGCAGGCTAGCCCTGCTTTAGCTCACATAGTCTAAGTAGTGAAGTTCCCGGCTTAATCACTATAAAACTCCAAGCCGACTCAGCACAGAGTACAGCCCGTAGGCCACCCTTGATCGTTCGTGAATCGGTGGCCCTCGGATTGTGTTTTAAGGATTACCATGACTGACATTCCTTCTACCGGCCTTGTCGGCCTGTCCCGACACGTGGCCCACGTTCAACGCCTAGCCAAGCTGATGAAGGACGAGGAGCACCAGCGCTTCGACCATGTCATCGAAACTGCCGTTGTCTTCGGCTACACCAAGCTGCAGATTAGGGAAGCCTTCCAGATGTACCTAGACGAAAAGGTGATCGTATGAGCAAACAAGCCATCAAGACAACCTACCACGGCCAGTCCAACACGAGGCCCAGCCGCATTGTGGCAAGCGCTGCAGGGCGGTCCTTCTCGTTTGCCTACGACGATGCCCTAACCACGGACGCTAACCACAACAACGCCGCAGAGGCCGTTGCGGCAAAGTTCAAGTGGCCCGGCGTGTTGGTGGCGGGCGTCTTTAACGGGCACTACTTCCATGTCTTCATAAGTTGAACCCAGCGACAAGGCTACGGCTTTGTCAGTGGCTTTAGCTGCTATTTCATCAACCCGGTCGGAGCTTCCCTGCTAACCGACCTTACTTGCCCCGCAACGGGGTTTGTCCATGCTCCCTTCTTTCGAGCCTATCCCGGTTGGGTTGGAACGCCTCTACGTGGTCGAAAAGACTCACGAGGGCACCAAGACCTACCTCGCTGATCCTGACGGCGCCATCAAGCGCCTGCCTTACGAACTGGCTACGAGCTGTTGTAAAGTGTTCCGGGGTCGGCCTTACTTCACCCCTGCCTACAAGTTCGTCCCGTGGACCACGGAAGCACTCAGCATGAAGCCGGTGCGTACCATCTTCGGTGGCGCCCATTTCACCTCTGTGCCCAAGGACCGCTACTCCCAAGCGGAATGCCATGTCTAAGCCCCATATTCGTTTGGCGTGCCCGGCGGTACGCCGTTACTTCATGTCCCGCTACTGCTGCGGCGTGCAGGGAGAGTACGGGCTGCGTGCTCCCGGCACGCAATACGGCTTCGGTAACACTCCCGCCGAGGCATACGCCGACTATCGGCGCCGCAACTTCCCGGCCTAGTCATCAGCTACAAGCCTTAGCGGGCTTGTGGGTGCTGTCTCCCGCTGCGCTTTAGCACCATCTTCAACACATGGCGCAGCAATCAACCTGAAAGAAAGTCTCTACATGTACAAGTCCATGAACCGTTCCGCCCTGGTCGCCGCCCTGATCGGTGCCTCCCTGTACCGCAGCGCCGACATCGGCACCGACGGGTCCGGCGCCACCCCGCCGGCCGCAGCGCCGGTTGTGAAGACCAAGGACGAAATCCTGGCCGGCATCAAGGCGCAGATCGACAAGCTGACCCAGAAGTACGACGATGTCCTGAACGACCGCCAGCCGCAGGTCAAGGCCAAGAAGGAAGTGTTCATCCCGGTGGCCGGCGAGCGTGTCCTGGCGACCATCGGCCGTACCACGGCCACCACCCAGGCCAAGGTCCTGGAAGCCCTGGTCCTGGGCGTCAAGGTCCCGGCACCGGGCGAGAAGGGTGCCACCCAGGTCAAGGTCCGTATCTACGAAGGCACCTTCGAGGAACAGACCGTTGTGCTGTACCTGACGGCCATCGAAAAAGCCCCGGCGCCGGCTACCCCGGCCACCGACAACTTCGGCAACGAAATCTAATCCCGTAAGGGTCTAGACACTTGGCCTCTACGGAGGCCTTGTGCCTGGGTCTTCCAGGTCTTAACGGAAACTGAAACATGATCGTCAAAGTCCTCGACTGCGCAGTGCGCCTGTCGGAACTCGCAGCCAGTGTCGCCCTGGCCGCTTCGTACATCATCCGCTCCATTGCGGACGACCTCCATGTGGCTGCTCACAATGCAGTCGTGGCGAAACATGACAAGCGCGTTGCCCTGGCCCAAGCGGCCAAGGACAACCTGGACCGGCTGCGGACCCGTGCTGACGATGCCCTGAGCGATGTTCGCTTCGAGCGCCGTGCTGCGATCAAGGCCAGCGCCGACAAGCACCTCTACGCCGAGGACCTCCTGTGAACCGGGCGGCACGGCGCGACTACCGCTACAAGCGCGGTGCATTCCACCCGGTGCAGAAGATCACGGCAGCGGGCGTCCCCTGGCTGCTGTGGGGCCTGCTGATCCGTGGCGGCTACCTGGGCCACCCGCAAGCTGTGCCGGCTGCGGAAGGGCCCGTTCCGGCCCGGCGTGAGGGATTCCTGGGGCGTGCCCTGGGCAAGCTGAAAGGCCTGTTCAAGTGATCGGTGTGGCCGTCCTCTTCCTGGGCGGCGTTGCCGTTCTGCTGGCCGGCGGGATACTGCTGGCTGTCTACGATCACCGGAGGGCCTGATGCTCAAGCCTGACTCATGGAGAGCGCTGGCCGCCGACCTTGGGTTGGGGCGCTCCAAACGAGTGGACCACGACTGCGGTACGGGTCGCACTCTCAAGATTTCTCGCGACAGCAAGGGCTACAATGCCTACTGCTGGCGCTGCTCAGATAATGGCTTCCTCCCCGGCCCTCGTGAGTCTCTAGCCGAGAAGCTGGAGCGCCTCCACGAGGCAGCTAAAGGGGAGGCGGCCCTTAACGGCGCGTCATTACCGGAGCCTCGGCTGTACGCCGTGGTCGAGTGGCCCATTGAGGCTAAGCTCTGGTTCTATAGAGCGGGCCTCTCCAATGCCGACATAGGCACCATCGGTGCTTATTACCATGCGCCCTCAAGAAGGGTTGTCTTGCCCGTAAGGCAAGGCATTAACGTGGTGTATTGGCAGGCCCGCTCCCTTAGATCAGATCAGTTGCCCAAGTACATGGCAGCCGACACAGACCGGGCTAAGGTTATCCCCACTTATGGCCTGTCCGCCAGCATAACCCTCACCGAAGACCTCCTCTCCGCCTATAAGGTCGGAAGGGTGGCGGAGGCTTGGTGTTTGCTGGGGACCAGCCTTAGCCCCCATCTATTAGCCCTTCTCATGCAAGCCGGTAAGCCGGTTAACGTGTGGTTGGACAATGACCTCCCGCCCAAGCACCTAGTGAATAGGGGGCAGATTGCTGCCCTCAAGGTGGCTAAGCAGCTACGTGCAGCGGGCCTTGTGGTCCGCAACATCGTGGCACCCAAAGACCCCAAGCTCATGACCTTTGAGCAGATCAAGGAGTTACTAAATGGCCCGCCTATCTAAAGCCCTGTTGCACCGTGCAGCAGACCGCATCAACAAACAAAACTCCTATACCTGCACGGCGGTGGCCTGGAACCGGGGCAACGATGATGCGCGGGACGACCAAGCCTGCCGCCAGTATCAACGTGCTGCCCATGCCGCTGGCTGGCCCAAATATCCCGAAGACGGGGAACTCTACACCCTGGACCACATTGGCTTCCCGGGCGACGAAGACACCCACCAAGCCATGCGCTTCGACTTCCTCAACCTGCTGGCCGAGGCCGGCCCGGAGTGCTGGTGATGCGCCGCTACCTCATCGCCATTGCGGCCCTCATCGTAGCTTCATGCAGCGCATGCCCAGGCTACGCACAAACCACTGTTGGAGTACACCTTGGATCGCAGCATTCTTCGGGCGGTTTTAATAACGTCAACCCCGGCGTCTACCTCAATCATAAAGGCTTTACGGTCGGCGGGTATTACAACAGTGAGCGCCGGGCCAGCTACTACGGCGGCTATACCCTGGAGCTTCCCATCGGTCCGCTGCGTGCCGGCCTCACAGTTGGCGCTATCACGGGGTATCAAGCGGCGAAGGTAATCCCGCTTGTCGTGCCCTCCGTTGCCGTTGTCGATCCTCTCCTCGGCGGTCGGTGGCGCGTCATGTTCGTACCTAAAGTCAACACTGGTGGCGCTGCGGCTGTCCACCTCACCCATGAATGGAGTCTGTGATGAGCTATCAACACGAGGGTAAGACCTACACCCTGCACCCCAGCAACTTCGGCGGCCTGTCCTGCAAGGGTTGTGCCTTCGACGCCGTATCCTGCGGGGCGATACCCTTTGCCAGCGCCTGCTGCGACAAGCCCTGGTCCATCTTCAAGGAGGTTGTGCCCGAGCCCACCACCGTGGTCGAGACCAGCCCGTCCGAGCGCTACGGCAGCGTGACGGTGCAGCAGCCCCAGCACTACGTCCGCCCCGTCGCTGCTGCCACCGAGCAGGCCATCAACAACGCCCTCGGCCTGTCCCGCAAGACCGACCCGGCCACCAGCCAAGCAGCGGCCGAGGTGTGCAGGCCCCTCAGCCTGCAGCAAGTCATCCTGTACTGGCTGACCCTCGCCGAAGTGGCCCCGCCCGGCGAGCAAGGGGGCCTCACGGGCAAGGAGATCGCCTCGCGCTCCGAACGCCCGCTCAACAGCATCACGCCGCGCTTTGCCCAACTGGTCAAGGCAGGCAAGATCAAGGACTCCGGCCTGCGCCGGGACAAGCAGATCGTATGGCGGCTCACTTGATCGTGGCCGATGCCTGGGTAGCGGGCACCGGCTACCTTATACCGACGCTGTGCTACACCCGTGTAACCTACAAGAAACGAAGGAGCTACATTGTCCCTTGATATGACCGTGCTTAAGCTGCTCAAGCACCGTGAGCGCTATGAGCGACTGGCTAAGGCCGTGCCGCAAACGGCCATCGACACCAAGACCCAAATTCTTTTGTCGGATTTTGGGCGGTACTTCAAGGAGTGTCCCGACGTTAAGGTCATCGACTTCGACGCCTTCCGCTTCCTGTTCAAGCAGTGGCACCCGACTACCAAGCCCGAGGCCTTCGCTGTCTTCGACCAGTACTTCAAGGAGATCGTGGCTGACGTGACCCCGGAGATCGAGGCAGGCATCATGCCCCGCCTCGTCGCTACCGAGAAGGCTGCCGAGCTGGCTGAGTTGTTGCTCAAGTTCCAAGCGGGCGACGACATCAACCTCGGCCTGCACCTTGCCCGCATCAGCGAGCAGTACGATCAGGCCCTGGACAAGAAGGTCAAGAACCCGCAGGTCCTGGACCCCATCGAAGACCTCCTCAAGCAGGAGGAGAACGACACCGGCCTGCACTTCCGGCTGAACTGCTTGAACCGGCACATCAAGCCCATCGTTGGCGGCGACTTCTTCGTCCTCGCCATGCGCCCTGACAAGGGCAAGACCACCTTCTGTGCTAGCGAGGTCACCTTCATGGCCCCGCAGGTGGATCAGGTCTACCCCGGCGAGAACCGCAGCATCCTGTGGTTCAACAACGAGGGCCCCGGCAAGCGCATCGTGACACGCTGCTTCCAAGCTGCGCTCAACGCCACGGTCGAGGACCTCGTCAAGCTCAGCAACATGCCGAGCATCGACCCCAAGTGGAAGACCAAGGTCCGAGAGGACTACGCTAAGGCGCTGGGCGGCAGGCCCGGTGTGCTGCGGGTCTTCGACATCCACGGCATGTGGAACCACGAGGTCGAGGACCTGATGAAGCTGCACCGCCCGGCGCTGGTTGTGTTCGACATGGTGGACAACATCAAGTTCGGCGGCGAGACCAGCAACAACGGGCAGCGTACCGACCAGCTACTCGAAGCGATGTACCAATGGGCTCGCTTCATGGGTGTGAAGTACGACTGCGGCATCATCGCCAACAGCCAGATCAGCGCCGACGGCGATGGCCTGCAGTACCCCACGCTGCCGATGCTCAAGGACAGCAAGACGGGCAAGCAAGGCGCGGCCGATGTCATCATCACCGGCGGCGCGGTCAACGATCAGACGCTGGCTAACAGCCGGTACTTGGCGACGACCAAGAACAAGAAGGTACGTACCGGGATGCGCTCATCCCCTAACACGGAAGTACAGTTGGTGGGCGACCGTGCCCGCTACGTGGAGAACGAATGACCGAAGAAGAACAAGCGGCCCTCGTGCAACGCTTCGTCGCAGCTTTCGATGCCCGCCCCCGCTGGCGGGCAGGCTTGCTGTTCAGGCTGGCGAGTGGCTGGGTGGGCTGGCACTGGTCGGCCTACAACAAGCGCCTGTGTATCAACCTGATACCCTGCTGCACCATCTGGGTGTGCCTGCCGGGCGGCAACGTGCCATGAGCCACATAATCCTGTTCTTCACCTCGCTGCTGTTCATCGCGCTGCGTGCCTTTCAGCAGCTCAACGTTCAGCATGATCGCTACCTGTGGGTCCCGCCCACTACCCTCGGCATGGCATGCTGCGAGGTCACGACCATAGGCCTAGTCGTCAAGGCGGCTACGCTGTGGTCGGCGCTGCCGATGGCAGCAGGCGGCATCCTGGGTTGCTGGGGTGCTATGTACTTTCACAAACGGATGCGAAGGAAGAAGTGAGCTACACAACCTGGGACATCGAGACCACTACCGAGACCAGCTTCAAGCGCAAAGCCAACCCCTTCGACCCGCGTAACTGGTGCGTGACGCACGGCTTCAAGAAGAAGGGCGGGGCCAAGGTCACCGAGGTACGCTTCGGTCATCAGCGCCCGCCGGCCGGGTGGATGCTGCCTGTGCTGGAGGACACCCGCCTGCTCATCGGCATGAACATCAAGTTCGACATCCAGCATGCGTTGCAGGATGACACCAACCTCGAAGCCTGGATGGAGTACGTCGCTAGCGGCGGTACCGTCTGGGACATCCAGCTCGCCGAGTACCTGCTGTGTGGGCAGGAGCAAGCAAGCCAGATGCTGAGCCTCGATGAGATCGCCGTGCGCTACGGCGGCAACATCAAGGTGGACGAGGTCAAGGCACTGTGGCAGGCCGGCGTCCGCACCGAGGACATCGAGCCCGCCCTACTTACCCGCTACCTGTGCGGCGGCGATGACGAGCACGGCGTCTACCAGATGGGCGACGTAGAGAACACGGAGTTCGTAGCCCTCAAGCAGATTGCCCGCGCCCGTGAGGCAGGCCAACTGCCGAGCATCCTGCTCAACATGGGCGCCAACCTGTTCACCGTGGAGGCAGAGCGCAACGGCATGTTCGTTGACAAGCCCCTCGGCATGGAGCTGGCAGCCAAGCTCAAGGTGCAGGTCGATGCCCTGGTGGTGGCGATCAACGACTACATCCCGGACGGCCCCTACAAGGAGCAGTTCAATTGGGGCAGCACTCGCAATAAGTCAGCGCTGATCTTCGGCGGGACGTGCAATGCGGATGACTACGAGTACGACCTCTGGGGTACGAACCATGACGGCGCCGGTAACCCCGCGCCCTATGCGACGATACTCAAGACCGAGTACGACCTGCTGCCGGTTAAGCCCCGGCTGGTGTATGCCCAGCAGGATGAGCTGCACTACAAGCTGGTCGATGGTACGACGGTTAGCTGTCAGGCCTACGACGACTACGTCTTCGGCGGCGGCCAGCCCGCAGCCTTCGGCTGGGCCGAGCGGCAGGTCTTCGCCAGTGGCAAGAACGCTGGCGAGTACAAGACCACCAAGGTCAAGGTGGACAACCTCGACAAGCCCAAGGGCCGCGCCGTCAAGGCACCGTGGAAGTTCGCCGGCTACACCGAACCGGAGCGTAGGTGGCAGGGCGCAGAGCCCGGCTTCTACAGCACCAGCGGCGAGGTGATCGAGGAACTGGCGGACCGCAACGTCCCCTTCCTCAAGGACCTCGGCAAGCTGATCGGTATGCAGAAGGACCTGGGCACGTACTTCTACACGAAGGACGAGGAAGGCAAGGAAGGCGGGATGCTGACGATGGTAGATGCAATGGGCATCATCCATCACATGCTGAACATGGTTGCCACCATCACGGCGCGACTGTCATCCAGCAACCCCAACCTGCAGAACATTCCGAAGGGCAACAAGTCCGACGTTAAGCTGCTGTTCAAGTCCCGCTTCGCCGGTGGCAAGATCATCCAGTCTGACTTCTCCTCCCTGGAGGTGTACGTTCAGGCCAACCTCACGCTGTGCAAGCAGCTTATCGAGGACTTGCGCAGCGGCCTCGACCTCCACTGCGTACGCCTCGCAGCCAAGGAGAAGATGGAGTATGCCGACGTTCTCAAGCTCGCCAAGGGTTACACCTTGCCTGACGGAACTCGGGTGGATGCTGAGAAGGAGTGGGATTACAAGCGAACAGGAGCGAAGGTCTATTCTTTCCAGCGGGCCTTCGGGGCTGGCGCCAAGAAGATCGCGGCTTCTACTGGCATGGCGCTGGAAGATGTCGAGGCACTTAGCGCAGCAGAGGACGAGCGCTACCCGGAGATTCCTGCGTACTACGAGAAGATCACACTAGCCATCAAGGGGAACCGCAAGCCCCTGCGTACCGTGCCGCACCTGGAACTGCCCGGCGTCATGTGCAACATCGGCAAGTCCTGGTTCCGCACACCGGACGGCAAGCTCTACTCCTACGAGGAGAAGGGCGCACCAGAGTACCTCGTCAAGCGCGGGGTCAACGCGAGCTTCTCGCCCACGGAGATCAAGAACTACGTGGTGCAGGGGACTGGCGGCGAGTGGGCTAAGGCCGGCATGTACCTAGCAGTACGTGCCTTCTACAAGAGACGCAACTTCGGGGGCAAGGGCCTCCTAGTTAACCAAGTGCATGACGCTGTGTACGTAGACGCTGACGCAGCCGTGGCCTTCGAGGCCGCCGCCCTGCTGCATGCCTGCATGGAAGCAGCCAGCGACTACATGGAGTACACCTTCAAGTGGACTATCCCCGTGCCTGTCCCTTCGGATACGACATGGGGTGACAGCATGATGGACGAGGACAACATCCCCGACCTCAAGCAACGAGCAGCACTGCTGCGAACCGAACTCCGTCAGGAGTACATGCAGGGATTCGTCCCATCCTATCTCAACTAAGGAATCATCGTGAGCAACATCGACAAGTACAAGGCCCTCGGCGCAACGGCAGTCTCGCAAGGCGTGGACATGACCAAGAGCGTGGCAGGTGGTGGCGGCGACTACACCCCGCCGGCCGAAGGCCCGGCCCGCTGCCGCTTCGTCGGCTACGTGGAACTCGGCAAGCAGAAGGGCACCTTCCAGGGCAAGCCCAACGTCAAGGAAAAGGTCCTGCTGATCTTCGAGCTGTCCGGCCCGAAGCATCAGCCCACCGTCAACGACGACGGCACCAAGACGCCCATCCGCATCACCATCGAGGAGAACCTCAGCCTCAACGAGAAGGCCAACTTCTTCAAGCTGTTCACCCGGATGAACTACGCCGGCGGCGCACAACACATGGTGCAACTGCTGGGCGAGGCCTTCAAGTGCCGTGTGGTTCACGACAAGTGGGAAGACCGCAGCGGCAAGGAGCGCATCACCCCGATCCTCCGGGACGCAGCCGGCTACACCATCGAGGCACCGCGCTACGAAATGGTCGATCCCGAGTCCGGCCCGACCGGCGAGTTCGCCCCGCTCAAGGTGGACCCCATGATCGGCCAGCCCAAGGCGTTCCTGTGGAACTACAGCGACCTCGAAGACTGGAACAACCTGTTCATCGAAGGCAGCTACCCCGAGCGCAAGGACGACAAGGGCAACGTGACCGCGCCGGAGAAGAGCAAGAACGTTCTACAAGAGCACATCATGCGGGCCGTCAACTTCATCGGCTCGCCGATCCATACGCTGCTGGTGGCCGGCGGCGCAACGCTGGACATCCCGGATGCCGAGGTGCCCGAAGATGTCCGTGACGAGGCGCAAGCTGCTGTCACCAAGGCGGCCAACGCCGACGATGCACTGAGCGGGGTGGTGTAATGAATCTCGCCGAGCTTCAAGCCAAGGCTGCGGCGCTGCAGCCCATGCGGCTCGGCGCAGTACACGTACTACAAGGTCGGTCCATTTACCTTGACGGTGATGGGCTGGCGTACTACTGCGCCGGCAACGATGAGACCTCGTTGGGTGAGGCGCGTGTTCGCCTTAACGACAAGGTCCGCAACATGCAAGCGGCATGCGGCGCAGAGAAGGCAGTGATCCTGCTGACGGCGAGCGGGTCCCATAAGGGCTACCGCTACGCTGTCGCTCGGTCCAAGCCCTACCAAGGGCAGCGCCGCAACAGCCGCCGCCCCAAGAACTGGCAAGGCCTGCGTGACATGCTGATGGACGGCGTCTTCGGCGACGACATCGACGTGACCACGACGGCCGAGGCCGACGACCGCTTCGGCTTCTTCGGCCATGCCGATCCCGAGCGTACCGTCATCGCCACCCAGGACAAGGACATGCGGATGGTGCCGGGCTGGCACATCAATTGGACCGACAACCAAGTTCGCTGGGTTGCGCCCGGCACTTACGATGTCGTCTACGATGACCTCCAGTACGGGACCAAGTGGTTTTGGTGCCAGATGCTGCACGGCGACAACGCCGACCACATCCCCGGCCTGACCCGCATCCTCATCAAGGGCAAGCATGTTGCCTGCGGTGAGGCCAAGGTGCCGATGGTTCTGGGTGCATGCACCAACGACCTAGAAGCCTACCATGCTGTGGCCGCTGCCTACAAGGGCTGCTACGGTGTGGGCTGGGCAGT
>Ga0265798_10010306_pt1 | contig 11547 bp, 9 predicted proteins | sample P3T30metagenome_FD_192430 | JGI IMG/M metagenome (GOLD analysis project Ga0265798, IMG submission 192430) | Plant litter microbial communities from East Loma Ridge, Irvine, California - P3 T30 | ecosystem: Environmental > Terrestrial > Plant litter > Unclassified | place: USA: California... | reverse complement strand
AACGATCGAGCTGTCGATGGCGGGAGTGGTGAGAGTCAGCTGAGATAGATGCGATTGTCGGTCGAGGAATTCAGACAAGACAGTCTTGATGTGGGCGGAATCGAGAGTGAATCGCTTGTCCTCGGCAGACAGAGGGTTCCATCGGAACATGGGCCACCATCCACCAGCAACAGCTCGCTTGGTCTCCTGTAGTCGTTCGAGGGGACCGGTCTTGAGGTCTCCATTGACGACCTCTCCGTCCTCCTTTTCTCCCCATGGTAGGTAGGCCAAAACCAATCCAGGTCCTGGGTATGCCTCGGCCTCTCGCATAGCGTTCAAAACACCAGCGTAGTCGGCATAAACTGCGACGGAAGCGACATAAACATCACCCATGTTGAGTGCGTAAAGGGCGAGATCCTTCTTCCTGTCCTTGGGCTGCTGAGCAGGAGCGTTGGGGGAGAAGGGAGATGGGGCAGTCTCGTAGACCAAAAGGTTGATGTCGAGAGCAGAAGCAAGAGCGTGGTGAAGACCAGATGAAGCGAGATCGGTAGCCCAAGAGTTGGAGATGACGATCCATAGAGCTCGTTTCTCCCAATGTCCTGCTTGTCCAAGCTTGACGATCTCGGCCTCTTCACCAGATCCAGATCCAATAGCAGACTCGACCTTCTTTCCAGCCTCAACGGATTCGGCCTCATCCCTGACAACGAGCCAGTGAGCAAGAGCCTCGTGAACAGCCTGACGTGTTCCAGATGCCTTCAAGACCTTCTTGGCGAGAGTGACGAGCCTCTCTCGTTCTTGTCGGATAGCGACTGCTTTACCGAAAGCGTAAAGGGGAGAAGTGCTCTCGTTGGCGTGTAGGTGCTTGGGGTCGTTCAAGATCTCGATAGGGGAAGGGGAAGCGTCGAGTAGAGCAGTGTATGTGGTCTCGGCGGAGGGGATAACGATCGAGGAAGAAGAGATCGACTTGGGAGCGTGGGTTTTACCGATCCTGGAGACGGGTCTGCCGGAATTGATGGCAGACGAGATATCCGATGAAGAAGCGCCCGATCCGACTAGGATGGATCGAGGTGTGGACTCCTCTAGAGCGTCCACGACAGATGCCCATGCGGCACCGAACTTTCCGTCTCCTCCCTCAACAACGACGACTTCCTTGTCCTTGGCAGCGCTGGCGATCTTGTCCTTAGGTAGCGGGCTGACTAGCGAGATATCGAGGACATTGTCGGCCTCGATGGGGGAAGTGGTGAAGTTGATGATGAGCTTGGAAGATTCTCCCGATCGGTGTTCAAATGGCTTCTGAACTCGTCGGGTGATTTTGAGGAGGTTCAATGAGGTGACTTCGTAGACGTTTCGTAGATGTCCATCGACCTCAGCTTCATCGCCGTGTAGACCATTTAGCTTGGGCGAAGCGATATCGGCATCGAGCCATGCCTTGGCATCTGTGACCTCTTGAACCTCTCCGTCTAAGGCGGAAGGAGCGACAAAGTGGTAGACTACAGCCTTTTCATCTTTGGCCACTCGAAGAGCGATTAAACCGTGATCGTATGCTTCCTGAGCCGAACGCGAGATGATAACTAGCGATCGATCGGATCGAGGAGGAGTGACAGTCTCGGCACCTAGGATGTGGACAACACCCTGTGTCGTACGTGGTAAAGATGGTAGGTAGGTGGTATCGGTAAAGAGCGATGAAGAAGCGGGGAGGGGGAGGTAAGGGTTTAATTTGGTAGCGGATGAGGATGTGCCAGAGATAGGATGAGTGTATGTTTGTGTAGGAAGCTTGGCTAATGCTTCGATGAGTGCCATGATTGGTGAAGTGGATGAGTGAAGAAAGAGAGTGTAAATGTGATCGATGTGTTATAAAAAGTCGATCTGTATTAGGTGTTAGTAAAGATGCTCCGAATTTATTGAAATTGCGTGCTCTCTCCTTCTCTTGCCGGCCAACTAGAATCCCAGCATTTCCGAATATCGTTCCTGGATCATTCAAAGATCGGACCGAACAGCGGGAGTTGGGGATTTGATTGTACATGCATACAAGACAGATATCATGGATCGTATAGTAATGCATAGCGCAGTCGGTAGGCATGCATGCAACACAGCTATCATGGGTCACATAGAGATGCATCGCTAAGCAAGCAAGCATATCCCGTCATAGCTGTTCTGGGGAGCTTTCGTATAAATAGTACTGAATTGGGCTTCTCGCCGTTATGATAAGTCAAGCCGGGCATATACAACGGTACAGACTTTTCGAAGCAAAAAGAAATGAAAATATCAACAGGCTGAAGCTCAGACCACCTAAAAGGTGATACAATCAACGAGATCAACGCTCGAACCACCTGTCCAAAGGATCAATTCCCGACCCCGGACCACCTTGACCCCTCTGGGATTGATTCACCGGCCCTCCATCACCTCTTTTACTTCTTTGTCGACCACGATTGGGTCCTACTCCATTACCAGACAAGTCAAGATTGGAGGTGTGCAATGACATGCGTTGAGGTGGGAGAGCGGACCTTGGACCGGTGGGAATATTAATTCGAAGAGGCTGTAGAGCGTTTCGTGGGCCGGTAGGGATTGGACGAGCTCGCTTAGGTTTCATGATTGAGGCAGGAGACAATAAGAGCGAGGGGGAGCCAAGCTTGAAGGCAGGTGAATGAGGGATGGGTGTTGGAGCTTGTCGATCGATACCGTTCATAACGTTAGGGGCATTGATATTGTTTGTCATCCTCTCGACAAGAGTTTTCCTTTGTGGATTGAGGAGTTGTTGTTCGCCGAACTTCTCGCCCCTCGAACGAGCCTTGACTAGGTCATCCAATTTGATCCATACTTTTGGCGAAATGAGGTCGTCGATGTATCTGTCCAATCCTCGAAGAATGGCTGTAGCGAGCCCCTGGTCTTGGCGGTGTGGCACTCGAAGAGCTCCGATGTAGGCCATGAACATGTCGCAAGCGTGTTGAATTTCATCTACCGGTTTTCCGTTTCGATTGTACGGTTCGTTAGGTGCTTGGGGAATGGCGTAGGAGCATCCCAACCAAGCGAGTGTTTCGACCGTTACCATCGTAGTTATCATTGCCTTCTATCAGCTTACTACAAAGCGCTTTGGGAGCACTCACTTTGATGCCTTCTCTATCTTTGAAAGGTCCCGGGGCTAGATCTTGTACTCTTTCCGTAACTTTTGATTCGAAAAACTTGAACCCTCTCTCAGCAAGCGACAGAAGTGTATGTTTCTCATCACCCCATGTCTGCACATCTGTCCCAAAGTCATCTTGAGGTTGAGGCTCAAAAGTGATTATGGCAGCTAGGACATGGTCATGGAGGAGTGGAAGCTGGGGTAGGTGGTCGGGTCTGAAAGGACAAGGGGAACTGGCGAATTGGAGTAAGGGGGAGATTGGTTTGGCGAGTCGAGTGAACGATACTGTCATCAGCGGTGGGATCACCGGTTTGACGAGCCGGGGTGATTGAGGAGGGCTTGCCATGATGCTAGTGTTGAGTGATATAGAGATGTCATTGCGAGGTTATTTATCATGAGTAGGCTCGAGCTCGAATGTACCGCGGTGTGTGTGTGTGTGTGTGTTTACTGATTTCCGAGACCCGAGTATAATCTACATTGGCACGTAGATTTGAAGGTTAAGATACACTTCAGCTCTTGCCTAGGAGCTAGCTGGCCATTCTGGCTCGCTCAACACGCTCACCCCCAATCCAACATCTCGAACAATCAGCAGAGGAGTTGCTGAAATGTGATGGTTCCCAGTCTCTGCGGGGCACCATTGACCTCCACTTCAACGTCCTTTCATTCAACTGCCATCACCTGACCATCATCTCTCTACTACGGTGTTGTACATCTTCCGGATCGCCCAGCACATCGCGTAGCAATCGAATATGTCCACTTTCACGTCTGCTCGCCCGGCGGGAGCCCTCAAAGCACACCCTCTACCAGCCAAAATCCGAAGTTGGGAGCCTCTCCACTTGACATTTCGACATGCCAATCTCCCAGAACTACCCGTCATTCACGATGCTCATATATGGTCGCTTCTCAAGAGTAGAAACTACGAGAAATCATGCGAGCCCTCGGGTCATTCGATCAAAACGTTGGCCTGGATGGGCGATGCAGTCCTATACCTTGCATCAACCAAGGCATGTCTCAAGGCGGGGTTAAACAGTGGGAATCACAAGCGCCTCCAAGTGAGTACACCGTGAAGTTCAGTCAGTATCATGAATGTTGACACCGCAGAGCATACGAGGTGGCTTGACCACCAACCGGACTTTCTCTTATCTCACTCTCTCGTATCGGCTGCCCGATCTGCTTGGTCACTTGCCATTCGCAGATCGCAATCAAAAACGTTATGCCGACTACTTTGAAGCTTATATAGGGGCTGCCTGGGTATCAGCTACTATAACGAAAGATGTCGAGCATGTCCGAGAGATCGAGAACTATCTATCACAACTGTTCAAGCCAAGGATCTGGCCGGCTCTGGAGAGCCTTACAAACGGATCGGCGGACCTTGTCACCGCTGTCCAATACGATCAAACGCTCGATGTTGGAGATGCTAACGAGGAAAACGATGTATCGATTTTCGAGATTCCACCCGCCCAGCTGGTACAAACCAAAAAGGGCAAGAAGGCTGAAAGATTCTTGAAACAGAAAGAGAGAAGAAGGAAATTGGCCGACATCACAGATCGAAATCGTCAATTGGCGATTATCGATACAATTGGCTCCAAACGTGCTGGTTCGAAGAAGGATGGCTATTCCACTCCCATCAAATACCGGTCTCAGGCGGGCCCCTCCAGAGCCTCGATCGCGCGAGATCGGGAAGCTGAGCGAAAGCGTCAGTCGGCCATCACGAATCGTGTGGCCGCGAAGCTTTCGAGCCGAAGTCTTCACACTTATACAACACCGATTAAAGCCAAACCGAATGTCAAGTCTTTTAATGCCGGACCATCTTGTAAGATCTTCCGGCTAAAACCCGGTGAGACATCGGAGGAGGAAGTGGATGTGGACTTGGATAGTGATTGGGAAGACATTAAGATTGTCGCTGCTCCGATTTCTGAACGCTTGATTAAAACCGATCGATATGTTGGCAAGGATGGGCCGGGAGGAACTGCAGGAGTGCCTATCATCATGTGAGTTGGAGTATGTGGCTGCTGGGTCAATGCTGACTTTGTAAGCGATTAAGTCATGGTTCACACATCCTCACACGGCGACATATCATACATTTCCGACATTATGACTCACATATTTCACGACTCGAAACGACCTTTTAACGCTCACGACATACATCACCGTGCCAAATTCTTGTAGAAATACCATTATTGGATCCATAGTTTTCAATTACAATATCCGTACACACTTACCAATACCATCATACAATTATGCAATACCTACCCCACGCCCGACTCCCACCAATTACCCGTCTGCTGAAAATCCAAGCGCGGTGGTCTCGCCTGTGCCCAACGTGGGCCAGCCGGACCAGTAGGCAATTGACCCTCAGGTGCTTCTCTCGCCCAAGCGACTCCATGAGTCTTCATAGCTGGCCCGTCTCTATTCCATGCGAGCAGCTTGGTAGGTCCGGGGAAGGCTGGTGGTCGATAATCTTCAGGTTTGACGATCTTGAGATCCATCCTTAAAGGCGGTACTGTTTTTGGCGCAGCACCTGGAAGAGGAGAGGGGGCAGCGGGATGAGCCATGTATCGATCGTAATCTTCCCCTTCCTCGGTTTGGTCGTAGCTGCCTGGTATCGCGGTGTATGCTAAAGTCGCGGTGTTTGATATATTCGGTAACGCGGCAGCCAGCTCGCCGAGATCAAATGCAGAGCGATCAGGTCTGGCAGATTGAATGACTGACGGGTCCGAGGAGGTGAAGTCAACGGTGGACGTGGAGACGATGGTAGGTAAGACCGGTCGACCCATCTGCTTCAACCTCCTTTCAGTCAAGGACGTTGCCTTAGCTTGAGTTGATAGGAGGGACTCGGTACGACGCGATCCCCCTCTTGGTGAATGGGAATGTGGTGCGGCGGTAGGATGGGGTTTCGGCATACTCGAGGTTTTGCTTGGGGCGTAATAGGATTCTCCAGCTACGCTACCGAACTCTCGCTCCTTTCTCCTTGGCCTTCCCAAACTCTTGGATTCATGCTTCGAACGCTTGATTTCGGGATCTTCAGGCGAGAATCGATCATGAGTATGTCGACGTTGTGGCATTGGTCTCTGGCTCTTAGTTTGTCTCATCGATTCATGTCGAAGTCGCCCGGATTGAGGTGGTGGAGGTAATGCTTCTACCCCCTTGGTCTTTTTAGGCGGTAGACGAAGATTCATGACTCGAGCACTACGTTGTGAGGTAATATCGTCAGCTTGCGTTGGTTTTTATTTCTCATTTTTAATTGCCGAGTGACCAAAGTAATCGGGTTCGGCTGTCATTGGTTTGGGAGAACCTGAAGCCCATTCCCATTCGTATTGCTGTTGTAATGAGAGTCCGCTAGCGCTTGAGGGAGATCGTAATTGCGCATTGATCGAGGCAGGGAGATGTCTACTGATCGTGGATTGAGATGGTATCTGGCCAGATTGAATGGTGGGAGAAGAAGGAGCGGTATGTACTCCGAGGTCATGACCGTTCAGGTTGGTCCACCCAGGATGCCTGATAGGGCCTACCGAAGGCGCTCTCCCACTTGGGCTGTATCCTGTACTACTTCCCTGACTCCCTACTCCATAGTGAGTTTGTTGATACGAAGGCGCAAAGTTGTTCGATAATGGTGAGTGGGGTAGAGCAGTCATAGCCCAAGGATGCTGATGCTGATGATGGTGATGGGCGAAATGGGAGTTTGATCGATTACCCTTTCCTAGTGGAGTCGATCCGGGAGGGACAATTTGGGACGAACGAGGGTAGATGGATCCTCCACCTTGAGGCATCAGATCGATGGGACTCGGATAGGGGTCTTGGACGTTCTGCCATGCTCCGCCACGAGAGAGACCAGGGATAGCCCCGGACAGGGATAGCCCCGGACATATAGGCATCTGGATTGATGCCCATTGTATGTACCAAACTATGGTGAGTACAAAAGCTGCGAAGAGATGAATTACGAACTTGAACGGGCCCGATGAAATCAATCGAAATCCGGAAGTAGTCGCGAAGGCTCCAATGAGTAATAAGGGTGGAGTCCGAGGTGATCGTATCGAGGTTTCGGTGAAAGGGATCTCGGAAGTTACGCCGATTCAGATGTGTTTCCTACTCCAGAAGAATACTTCTTAGCCTTCGTTGACCACTCCACTCTCTATCTCGACGTTTCAGAGTATCAATTAGTCAAGTCAAATAGATAAGCTTAGTAGTGAATAGACACCCAAGGAATCAGATAGAAACTTACACCTCTGCCCACCGTACGAGTGGGAGGGGCTTATCAACGTTCTTGTAGAGAAGCATAAAGGAGGTAGATAAGGTATCATTTTGCTATGATAAGACGCCATTTTGGGAGAGGGATATTGCGATATGGAATTCAGAGCAGGGGGGTATTGATCAAAGGATGTAACAGACAACTGGTTTCGTCGGGTTCGGCGGAAGTGACGAACGTTTGTGGAAGGGAGAATGGTTATTTTGATGGTTTCCGAGCTCGGTATGATCTCCAAGCTGTATGAGAGCCAGAGGCGAGCGATTCACCTCCTTTAGCCGACCATCCAGTCATGACCAGTGATACCTTTTGACTATTGCGTGACGGCAATCCGCACAACACTGCTGACGACGATGGCGAGGGTAGCGGTAAGTGTTTCGGCCCAGACGTGACTTATTTCCTTCCTTTATGGACAACAAGTCTACTCCTGAGAGTACGACTTTGCAGCGCACCATTGCTGGCGGTCGGATCCAATAGCTTCCGATTCCTAGGAACTCTTGGTTCTATATCCAGGAACCTCAGATTCTGATCTGAATCCCGTCCGCTCGAGGGGGGAACCAAGCAAAGGCCATTTCACGAGATGGAACTGCGAGCCGGGGGAGCAGCAAGAGCGAGAGCGAGTGCCTGGTGTCGTTAAACTTAAGATAGAAAACAGTTGCATATCCGAGCACGTTCTATCCCATTCTTGAGAATTCTAGGTGTGCCTGTGACGGTCAAACAAGGTTCAGGAACGGAGGAAAAACACGTCAACAAAGCACAGCCAACGTTTTGGGGTCAGTAGCTGCGCTTTGGCCATTGGGAACGAAATATGCATGCATTCAGCTATACAGGGAGGTATGCAGGTGTGAAGGTGTGGTGACAGGTGGAATGTACCCTTTGACTGAAATACTCATCATATACAATTTCCCTTTGAATGAAGATCGTCGCTGGAATTCCGACAATTACGGTTTAATCCGAGGAATTACGTACTGCCGTCAAGTCTTTATCCGCCCCTTGGTCAAGGCTAGCCGTCGCAGTACAGTCATATAGAGGCGATATAGAGTAGTACATGGTCCGACAGTCGCTAGTATATTGATTACTGTAATCCTAGAGTGGCCAAGCGTATACACATGCATATTTTCATAAGCACCAGCAAGTAAGCTAAGACGTCATAGTTGACTGACGAATGATCTTCCATTTTCTGCCGCTTGCCGTTCCCTTTCCTTTCGGGCCGGAGCACAAAGAATTATATTCAACCTCGTACCCTGCATTCATCTTACATACATACCTTGCTATTCCATAGACTTGTTGAGCTCATCTACTACTCTATAAGCTACTTCAAATCTCCTTACTCTATCATACATCATCAACCACCCCACTTCTGTCTGACGTCAATAAATAAGCGCGTCTTAGCGAGTGCGAGTATCTTCCGCATTTTCACCTGGTGTTTCATCAACTCCTTTCTGCTACACACATACTTTATTTATCGCCCCTTTTCACCAAGCACGGCCATCTACGCTAGCACAGACTACGACTGCACCAACCAATCCCACACATCCTGCACTCTACGACTTGCTCACCAACATGACAGCCTCAACTCCCCGAAATCCACCTCCCCAATCACCCTATTACTCCAACTACGCCCAAAACGGCGGTATATCGCCCAACAATGGAACAACGAAACTTCCTGGTGTCCCAGAGCAATCAAATGGCGACGAGACCCCACCACCAAAAAAGGAGCAGAGGTTGATTGTCGTCAGTAACAGGTTGCCTGTTACCATCCAGAAAGATGCCAATGGCGAGTACCAATTCGCCATGTCGAGTGGTGGTCTCGTTTCGGCCTTGTCGGGATGTAAGAAGTCTATGAGCTTTACTTGGATTGGATGGCCCGGAAAACATGTAAGATACCAGTGTCAGCAAGTTTCGCGCAAGCTGACAAACAGATCCCTGAAGCCGACCGTCCTCTTGTCGAAAAGAGATTATTGGAAGAGTACAGTTGTTACCCAGTATATCTCCCAGATGACATCGCCGAGCAGCACTACAATGGTGAGCATTACGGCGCACACTGGCGGGACAAAGCTCATCTTCAGGATTCTCCAACTCCATTCTATGGCCACTATTCCACTACCACCCCGGAGAGATGAACTTCAACGCCGCCCACTGGAAAGCATACCGAGAGGCCAATTTGATGTTTGCAGATGTCGTCGCAAGCATGTGTTCCGCTGGCGACATGGTCTGGGTCCAGGATTACCATCTCATGCTCCTCCCCATGTTGCTCCGAACCATGATTTCCGGCGCTTCATCACAAGGATCAATGGTGCAGCACGAGCTTGGTCGAGTCAAGGAGGGTCTCGACACCGGAGCGCTTGGTTTATCCAAAAACGAGACGGATACCGACGAGGGTGTAGAGCTACTGGAGGATGTCGGAGAGGATGAGGCTCTACACATCGAGACAAAAACAACAAAAAGCCCTGTCGCAAGGTTGAAGCGACCTGGTATGCAGCGGGGACTTTCTTCGTTCCAGCAACAGGAAATCAAGGCCAAGGAGAAGGGCAAGGAGGGTATCAGGATTGGTTTCTTCTTGCACACTCCTTTCCCCTCGAGCGAGATCTACAGGATTCTTCCCGTCCGACGAGAAATCCTCCTTGGTGTTCTGCAATGTGATCTCATTGGGTAAGTCTAATCGCACCATCCCACGAATCCCGGACTCATGTTTAGATTCCACACCTACGACTACGCTCGACATTTCCTATCATCCTGTACCCGAATCCTTGGCCTCGAGACCGAACCAAACGGAATCGACTTTGAAGGACGATTCGCACAAGTCGGAACCTTCCCAATTGGTATTGACCCTTACGCTTTCGTTGAGGCCGTCAAGAAGCCCAGTGTTCTCGAAAGGACCCGAAGCCTGGAAGCCAAGTTTGAGGGCAAGAAGGTTATCATTGGTGTTGATCGATTGGATTATATCAAGGGTTTGCCCCAGAAGTTGCAGAGTTTCGAGGTTTTCCTCTCGCAAAACCCAGAATGGGTCGAAAAGGTGAGCTAAGTGACACGCGTCGTGTCGCAGAAGCTAACATCAGGTCGTACTTGTTCAATTGGCCATCCCCTCCCGACAGGATGTGGAAGAGTACCAGAATTTACGAGCTTGCGTCAATGAGCTAGTCGGAAAGATCAATGGTCGATTCGGTACCGTTGACCACACTCCTATTCACTACCTACACCGATCTGTACCCTTCGAAGAGCTCAACTCGATGTTCGCCATGTCTGACGCATGTCTGATCACAAGTACCAGAGATGGTATGAACTTGGTATGTCCTCTCGTACATACTGGGTCATTCACTGATTCCAGGTTGCATACGAGTACATCTCTACACAAGAGCAGAGGCATGGTTCTTTGATCCTATCTGAATTCGCTGGTGCTGCTCAGAGTTTGGCTGGATCGCTCATCATCAATCCTTGTAAGTTGATTCAATTACCCTTGGGGCTGCTGCTAACGTCACAGGGGATTGTCAGCAGACTGCCGACAGTATCCTTACTGCTTTGACCCTGAGTGCGGAACAGCGAGCTTCCAACTGGGGCAAGCTTTGGAATGTACGTCACATTGCAGAAAGAAAACAGGAAACATAGCTGACGATATTACAGTACGTCAGCAAATACACCTCAGAAGCATGGGGTACTTCATTCGTCAATGAGTGTAAGTTCATGTTGTCGTCTGTGCGGACCGAAACTGACAAGTAGTGACCAACCTATCTGGCCACCGACCTGCTGGTCCCACCATCCCCGGCCGCAGGAAGTCTGGGAGTATCAGCCGAGCCTCCAGTCGCGCCTCAATGGCAAGGAGGTCAAGTCACGGGCATGGCTTGAACAACACCAGGGACGCTAGGGATGTCATGACATAGAATTTCGCTTTTTGGGTAGATGAGTTGGGTAATGTGTATACACGGAATGAGGACGAAGAGATATTTGACACGAAGAGTTCAGGTTTTAGAGCAGTATTATGATGCATACATGAGGTCTTTTTACTTTGTTTTGCCACTAGCGGATCTACTCTAGAGCAGCTAGGAAAGCAATCAATTGCTCTATAATCATCTTTTGTAATGGTACCTGTACTTCTCCCTCTTCATCCTCGTCGTCTTCGATATTATCTCTGAACTCTGCGTCATCAGCCTTATTCAGCCAGTCCCTGATTTACGTACCCTCGAGGACTCGAACGACGTTTGCGAAA
>Ga0265798_10010305_pt1 | contig 11547 bp, 10 predicted proteins | sample P3T30metagenome_FD_192430 | JGI IMG/M metagenome (GOLD analysis project Ga0265798, IMG submission 192430) | Plant litter microbial communities from East Loma Ridge, Irvine, California - P3 T30 | ecosystem: Environmental > Terrestrial > Plant litter > Unclassified | place: USA: California... | reverse complement strand
CCGGTCGACATGGCCGGCCTGGCCGCCGAGTTCGACCTGCCCGAGGTGCGCGAAGAGGCGCCGGCGATGGCGTCGAGCGACGCGCTCTCGCTCGACAAGGATCCGCTGTTCGATCTCGATTCGATGGACTTCGGGCTGCCGCCAAGCCCTGTGCAGCCGGCCGCCGTGGCCGAGGCGACGCCGTTCCATGGCGACGTCCCGACCATCCTGGCGGCTCCAGTTCCTGCGTCTGCAGGCAGCATGGAAGACCCGCTGTTCGACCTCGACACCATGGATTTCGGCAGCCCGTCCGAACCGGCGCCGGCGCCGGCCGTCGCCCGGCCGGTGGTCGAGACCTTCGACTTCGATCCGCCTCCGGCCCCGGCCGCCGCGCCGGTCGAGGAATCGTTCTCCTTCGACCTGGCCGATGATCCGTTCGCACCGCCGGAGAGCCCGGCCGCAGTACAAGGCCCGGTTGCGCAGACTGGACCGAGCTTCGACATGGCCGACATCGACCTCGAACTGCCCGAATTCGACCGCGTGGAAGCCGCGCCTGCGCCGGCCCTGCCGGACGTCGGCGAGGCCCTCGAACCGGCCGCCATGTCGCCCGAGCACATGGAGATGGAAACCAAGCTCGATCTCGCGATCGCCTACCAGGAAATCGGTGACAAGGAAGGCGCACGCGAATTGCTCGACGAAGTCATCAAGGGTGGCAGCAGCGAACAGGTGAGCAAGGCCGGCGCGATGCGCTCCCTGCTGGCGTGAGGCGCATCGCCCTCGGTGTCCAATACGTCGGCACCGCCTGGAACGGCTACCAGAAGCAACCGGATCGCAATACCGTGCAGGACCGGCTCGAGATCGCGCTCGAGAAGTTCGCCTGCACGTTTTTAGGCACCACCTGCGCCGGCCGCACCGACGCCGGGGTGCACGGCATCGAGCAGGTAGTCCACTTCGACACGGAACTCGACCGCGCCATGCAGAGCTGGGTGCGCGGCGTGAACGCCTTTTTGCCCGAGTCGATCGTGGTGCGCTGGGCGCATGAGGTGCCGCGTGAGCTGGACGGCAACGAATTCCACGCGCGCTTCTCGGCGCGTGCGCGCACCTACCACTATGTGCTCTACAACCACCCGAACCCATCGAGCCTGCTGGCCGGGCGCGCCGGCTGGACCTTCCGTCCGCTGGATGTGGAACGCATGCGCGAGGCCGCCCAGCACCTGGTCGGAGAGCACGATTTCTCGGCTTTCCGGGCCTCCGGCTGCCAGGCGAATACGCCGGTCAAGCAGATGCACGAAGTGAACGTGGTGCGCCATGGCGACGTGATCGTGTTCACCTTGCGCGCCAGCGCCTTCCTGCACCATATGGTGCGCAATATCGTCGGTTCGCTCGTCTACGTCGGCACCGGCCGCAACGAGCCGGGCTGGATGAAGCACGTGCTCGAGAGCCGCTCGCGCGACGTCGCCGCGCCGACCTTCATGCCGGACGGCCTGTACCTGGCCAAGATCGATTACGATCCGAAGTGGGGACTGCCGCAGGAGCCGGCGTCGCCGCTGCCCTGGCTGTAAGCCGTTCACCGGGATTCATCATGCAACGCACCCGTATCAAGATTTGCGGCATCACGCGTCAGGAAGACCTGCGCGTGGCTGTCGATGCCGGCGCCGACGCGCTGGGCTTCGTGTTCTATCCGAAGAGCCCGCGCTACGTCACGCCGCAGCAGGCCGCAGCGCTGTGCGCGGGGCTGCCGCCGTTCGTCTCCGCGGTGGCGCTGTTCGTGAACGCGACGGTGGAGGAGGTGAGGGCGGTGGCTTCAGAAGCGCCGCTGGCGCTGCTGCAGTTCCACGGCGACGAAACGGCCGAGCAGTGCGCCGTACTGGCGGCGGCGGTGGCGCGTCCTTTTGTCCGGGCCTTCCGCGTCAGGCCGGACACGGCTTCGCACGAGCTGCTAGAATATGAGCGCACATACCGCGCCGCCAGTCCCTGGTTCTCCGGCCTCCTGCTGGACACCTGGGTCGATGCCTACGGCGGCGCAGGAAAGGTTTTCGATTGGTCTCTGGTTCCAAAAGAGCTCGCGCCTCGGGTCGTTTTGAGTGGTGGCTTGAGCGTACAAAACGCGACTGACGCGGTGGTCCGTGTTCGTCCCTTCGCGGTCGACGTCAGCAGTGGCGTCGAGGCGCAGAAGGGCATCAAGGACGCCCGCAAGATTGCCGATTTTGTCGCAGCAGTGCGGGCCGCAGACGCCATCATCGCAAGAGAGAACCATCATGAAAGACCGACCGAGCGGTAACGCACCGCTGTTCAAGACCCTGGATTACCAGCTGCCCGACCAGAGCGGGCACTTCGGCCCCTACGGCGGCAGCTTCGTCGCCGAAACCCTGTCGCACGCACTGGCCGAGCTGAACGAGGCCTACGCGCGCTATTCCGCCGACCCCGAATTCCTCGAAGAATTCCGCTACGAGCTGGCCCACTTCGTCGGCCGTCCCTCGCCCGTGTACCACGCGCGGCGCTGGTCGGAACAGGCCGGCGGCGCCCAGATCTTCTTCAAGCGCGAAGACCTGAACCATACCGGCGCTCACAAGATCAACAACGTGATCGGCCAGGCCCTGCTGGCGCGCCGTATGGGCAAGAAGCGCATCATCGCCGAAACCGGCGCCGGCCAGCACGGCGTGGCCACCGCCACCATCTGCGCGCGCTTCGGCATGGAGTGTGTGGTCTACATGGGCAGCGAGGACGTCAAGCGCCAGGCCCAGAACGTCTACCGCATGAAGCTCCTCGGCGCGACCGTGGTGCCGGTGGAGTCGGGCTCGAAGACCCTGAAGGACGCGCTCAACGAAGCGATGCGCGACTGGGTCACCAACATCGAGAACACCTTCTACATCATCGGCACGGTGGCCGGGCCGCACCCGTACCCGATGATGGTGCGCGATTTCCAGTCGGTGATCGGCGAGGAATGCCGGGTGCAGATGCCGGCCATGACCGGGCGCCAGCCGGACTACGTGCTGGCCTGCGTCGGCGGCGGCTCGAACGCCATGGGCATCTTCTATCCGTATATCGACGAGCCGGGCGTGAAGCTGGTCGGCGTCGAACCGGCGGGCGAGGGGCTGGAGAGCGGCAAGCATGCGGCTTCGCTGAATGCCGGCATCCCCGGTGTTTTGCACGGCAACCGCACCTACCTGCTGCAGGACGAGAACGGCCAGATCATCGAGACCCATTCGGTGTCGGCGGGCCTGGATTATCCGGGCGTGGGGCCGGAACATGCGTGGCTGAAGGACATCAAGCGCGCCGAGTACGTGACGATCACGGACGAGGAAGCGCTGCAGGCCTTCCACGACTGCTGCCGCATCGAAGGGATCATCCCGGCGCTGGAATCGTCGCATGCGATCGCCTACGCGACCAAGCTGGCGGCGACGCTGCCGCAGGACCAGCTCATCCTGGTCAACCTGTCGGGCCGCGGCGACAAGGACATGCACACGGTGGCGCAGAGGATGGGGCTGGATTTCAGCTGACCCGTCCTTGCTTTGGCTCCCGTGAACCTTTGATAAGAAAGAACCGCATGTCCCGCATCGCACCAACCTTCGCCGCCCTGAAAGCGGCCAATAAAACCGGCCTGGTCACCTTCATCACCGCCGGCGACCCCGGCCCCGAGCTGACCGTGCCCCTGATGCACGCCCTGGTGGAGGGCGGCGCCGACGTCCTCGAACTGGGCGTCCCGTTCTCCGACCCCATGGCCGAGGGCCCGGTGATCCAGCGCGCATGCGAACGCGCGCTGAAGTTCAACATCGGCCTGCAGGACGTCTTCGGCTTCGTGCGCGAATTCCGCAAGACCAACAGCACGACCCCGGTGGTCCTGATGGGCTACGCCAACCCGATCGAGCGCATCGGCCCCGACAATTTCATCCGCTGCGCGAAAGAAGCCGGCGCCGACGGCGCGATCGTGGTCGACTACCCGCCGGAAGAATGCGCGGCGTTCGCCGAATCCATGCGCGCCCAGGAGCTCGACCTGATTTTCCTGCTCGCGCCAACTTCGACGACGAAACGCGTGCAGCAGGTCGCCCAGTACGGCAGCGGCTTCAGCTACTACGTGTCCCTGAAAGGCGTGACCGGCGCCGGCACCATCGATACCGAAGACGTCGCCCGTCGCGTGGCCGCGATCCGCGAACATGTAAAACTCCCGATCGGTGTCGGTTTCGGCATCCGCGACGGCGCCACCGCCCGCGCCGTGGCCGAGGTGGCCGACGCCGTCGTGATCGGCAGCCGCATCATCCAGGAACTCGAATCGGTCCCGCAAGACCAGGCCGTCGCTGCCGTCCGCACTTTCACCACCACCATCCGCACCGCCCTCGACGCCTGAACCCCATGGGGTCAGAGTCGAATTATTCGGAAACTTTTAAGAATTTCCCGTAATTCGACTCCGACCCCATTTAGGGATCAATTGATCATCCCGAGACTAATTAGGGTCAGAGTAGAATTAATCGGAAACATTCAAAAGTTGTCACTTAATTCTACTCTGACCCCAATTAATTTAGCTGCCGTGGGTAAATTCTCATCAAACGGTTTGCTGCCAGGAAGCCTTGCGTTACATTGCTTGAGTTACTAACCAGCAAACTAAAGCGAGGCTCTCGATGAAAAAACAGGTGGTTCACGTTTCCGTGCTCCAATCGTCCAAGGTCATGGCAGTGCTGTACCTGGTCCTTTCCCTTCCCATGGTCCTCATCATGGCCATTCCGACCATGATGGCCGGCGGGGAGGGGATCTCGCTCGCGATGCTGATCTTCGCGCCGATCCTCTACACCATCTTCGGCTTCATTTTCACCGCCCTCGGCGCCTGGATCTACAACCTGGTCGCAGCCCGGATTGGCGGCTTCGAGTTCACCACCACTGAAGTGAGCAATTAATCCCTGTGGGGTCAGAGTCGAATTGTTGGACAACTTTGTAAAGTTTCCCAGTAATTCGACTCTGACCCTAATTGCTTTTGGGTAGTTTTGACGGATGGCAATCAGGGTCGGAGTCGCATCGTGGGCAATTTTGGGGAATTGCTCGACAAATCGACTCTGACCCCATGGTGGGGTGTTGTCGGGGTGGCATGATTCGACAAGCGGGGCGCTTGCGGCTACACTACCGCCACCTCGAAGACATGCCGCAAAGGAGAACAGATGAGTTGGCTAGAAAAACTGCTGCCCCCAAGGATCCAGCGCTCCGATGCCGCCAATCGCAAAACCATGCCGGAAGGCCTGTGGGTCAAGTGCCCGTCGTGCGAAGCGGTGCTGTACCGCGCCGACCTGGAGTCGAACCTGCACGTTTGCCCGAAGTGCGACCATCACATGCGCATCCGCGCCCGCGAGCGTCTGGATAGCCTGCTGGATGAAGGTGGTCGTTACGATATTGGCCAGGAAACGCTGCCGGTCGATACGCTGAAGTTCAAGGATTCCAAGAAGTATCCGGATCGCCTCAAGCAAGCCATGGACGCCACCGGCGAAACCGATGCGCTGATCGTACAGGGCGGTTCGATCATGACCCTGCCGGTCGTCGTCGCCTGCTTCGAATTCGAATTCATGGGCGGCTCGATGGGCTCGGTGGTGGGCGAACGCTTCGCCCGTGGCGCGCAAGTCGCGCTGGAGCAGAAGGTGCCCTTCATCTGCATCACCGCCACCGGCGGCGCGCGCATGCAGGAAGGCCTGCTGTCGCTGCTGCAGATGGCCAAGACCACTGCCATGCTGACCAAGCTGTCGGAGAAGAAGCTGCCCTTCATTAGCGTGCTGACCGACCCGACCATGGGCGGCGTCTCGGCCTCGTTCGCCTTCATGGGCGACGTCGTCATCGCCGAACCGAAGGCCCTGATCGGCTTCGCCGGCCCGCGCGTGATCGAGAACACCGTGCGCGAAAAGCTGCCGGAAGGCTTCCAGCGCGCCGAGTTCCTGGTCCAGAAGGGCGCCGTCGACATGATCGTCGACCGCCGCAAGATGCGCGAAGAGATCGCGCGCCTGCTGGCCCTGCTGCAAAACCAGGCCGCCGACGTCCTGGCCTGATCGTCATTTGAATCCCGGTGCGGAGCGCGTATGCGTCCGCACGGGCGCTTGCCCCAAGCGCCATCACCGAAGCATCCCATCTATGTCCCCACTTCCGACCACCTTGCCCGACTGGCTGGCGCTGCTCGAGTCGCGCCATGCCGAAACCCATATCGACATGGGCCTGGACCGCGTGCGCGCCATCAAGGAGCGCATGGCGCTCGCCTTTGACTGCCCCGTGATCATGGTGGCCGGCACCAACGGCAAGGGCTCGACCTGCGCCATGCTGGAAGCCGTGCTGCTGCAGTCCGGCTACCGCGTGGGCCTGTACATCAAGCCGCACTTCCTCGACTTCAACGAGCGCGCCCGCATCAATGGCGAGATGGCCTCGAACGAGGCGCTGGTGGAGGCATTCAACGCCGTCGAAAGCGTGCGCGGGGAGGTCTCGCTGACCTACTTCGAATTCACCACGCTGGCGATCATGCACCTGATCTCCAAAAGTGGCGTGGACGTGGCGATCCTCGAAGTCGGCCTGGGCGGACGGCTGGACGCGGTCAACGTAATCGATGCCGACGTCGCCATCGTCACCAGCGTCGACATCGACCACACCGACTACCTCGGCGACACCCGCGAGAAGATCGGCTTTGAAAAGGCCGGCATTTTCCGCGCCGGCAAACCGGCGATCTGCAGCGACCCGGTGCCACCAACAACGCTGGTCGAGCATGCCGAGAGCATCGGCGCCGACCTGTGGCTGCTGGGCCGCGATTTCAACTACCAGGGCGACCAGCAGCAGTGGAGCTATGGTGGACGCGGACAGCGCCGCAATGCGCTGGCCTACCCGGCCCTGCGCGGCGCCAACCAGCTGCTCAACGCCTCGGCCGCGCTGGCCGCGCTGGAAGTGCTGCGCATGCAGCTGCCCTGCGGCGCCCAGGAAGTGCGCGCCGGCCTCGCGATGGTCGAGCTGCCGGGCCGCTTCCAGGTGCTGCCGGGCCGCCCGACCCAGGTGCTCGACGTCGCGCACAACCCGCACGCGGCGGCGACGCTGGCCCAGAACCTCGGCAATATGGGCTTCCACCGCTACACCTATGCGGTGTTCGGCATCATGGAAGACAAGGACATCGACGCCGTGATCGCGCCGATGGCGCAGTACATCGACCACTGGTGCGTCACCGCGCTGGATTCGCCGCGTTCCGCCGACCCGGCCGCGCTGGCGGAAAAGCTGCAGGAAATGAAGCCCGCCGGCGCGAAAGCGGACGATTTCTCGGTCGCCGCTTTCTCCAATCCGGCCGAGGCATACGCGAATGCCGTGAGCCGGGCAGGGGAGAATGATAGAATTGTGGTCTTTGGCTCGTTCTATACGGTCGCCGGCGTGATGGCGGCCCGCAAAAACTCTCTCCACTAATCGTAAAAACGCATGGGCTTGTTCTCGTTCGGTAGCAAAAACAAGCAAGAAACTGCTCGCGACAGCGGCCACTTCGTCAAGGACGACGATGCCGCCTACGGCCAGCAGGCCCGCGCCAAGCGCGCGTCGAACGCAGGCGAGGGCGCGCGCAGCCGGCGTACCGCCGATCCGATCCTGCCCGAGAAGAAGCGTGCCCGGCGCCGCCTGGTCGGTGCGATCGCGCTGGCGCTGGCGGCCGCCGTCGGCCTGCCGATGCTGCTCGACTCCGAGCCCAAGCCGCTCGGCACCGACATCGCCATCAACATCCCGGCCAAGGACAAGGTCGCGCCGCTGCCGGTGCCGGCCGCCGCCACCGTCGACAGCGGCGAGGAAATCATCGAGCCGACCGACGCAGCCGACGCGTCTCCTGCGCCGAACGATCCGCCGCCGCTGCGCACCCTCGATATCCCGCGTGCGGAAACCCCGGTGGTCAAGCCGGAGCCGGTCAAGCCCGAGCCTGCGAAGCCGGAACCGGTGAAGCCGGAGCCGAAGCGTAAACCAGAAGAACTGCACCCAAAGGTCGCCGACCTCGAACCGAAGAAGGTCGAGAAGCCCGCCGCCAAGCCGGCCGAAGAGAAACCGCGCCTCGCGAAAGACGACGCCGCGCGCGCCATCGCCATCCTCGAGGGCAAGCCGGCGGTACGCGCCGAAGGCCCGTCGCAGAAATACGTGGTGCAGGTGGCCGCGCTGGCGACCCAGGAAAAAGTCACTGAGCTGCAGGGCCGCCTGCGCGCGGCCGGCGTGTCCTCGTTCACCGAGAAGAGCGGTGAGCTGATCCGCGTGCGCGTGGGTCCGTACACGAAGGAAGAGGGCGAGAAGATCCGCTCCAAACTGATTTCCATGGGCCTGTCCGGCTCCCTGGTCCCGCTCTGAGGAATGGCCTGATGCAGGGTTGTGCGGCGTGACGATCTTCGACTACCTGGTCCTGTTCGTCCTGATCGCGTCGGTCGTCATTTCCACCCTGCGCGGCCTGGTCAAGGAGATCCTGTCGCTGCTGGGCTGGATCGTCGCCTTCGTGGTGGCCAACGCCTATGGCGCGCAACTCGCCCCGATGCTGCCCGAGCTGCTCCCGGGCGAGACCGCGCGCCTGATCATGGCCTTCATCGTGCTGTTCCTCGGCGTGCGGATTCTCATGGGGCTGCTGTCGCTGGCGATCGGCGCCGTGATCGCCGCCACCGGCCTCACCCTGGCCGATCGCGGCCTGGGAGGATTGTTCGGCCTGGCGCGCGGCATTGTAATCGTGCTGGCCGCCGTCATATTGTGTGGGATGACCGCGATCCCGCAGCAGGATTTCTGGAGGAACGCGCTGCTGTCGCCGATGGCGGAAACGGGCGCGCGGACGGTCAAGCCTTTCCTTCCCGCCGCTTTGGCGGAGCACGTCCGGTTCTGAATTGATCTATAGTTCCACTTTTTTGCAATCAGCAGTCCAGCTTTAGGAGCACACCATGTGTGGCATCGTCGGCGTCGTCTCGAACAATCCCGTCAACCAGCTTCTCTACGATGCGTTGCTGCTGCTGCAGCACCGCGGCCAGGACGCGGCGGGCATCGCGACCAATCACAGCAGCATGTTCTCGATGTACAAGGCCAACGGCCTGGTGCGCGACGTGTTCCGCACCCGGAACATGCGTTCGCTGCAGGGTAACACCGGTATCGGCCACTGCCGCTACCCGACCGCCGGTTCCTCGAGCGAAGAGGAAGCGCAGCCGTTCTACGTGAATGCGCCGTTCGGCATCACGCTGGCGCACAACGGCAACCTGACCAACCAGGCCGTGCTCAAGGAAGAGCTGTTCCGGAACGACCGCCGCCACATCAACACCGATTCCGACTCGGAAGTGCTGCTCAACGTGCTGGCCCATGAGATCTCGGAAGCGGCCGACGGCTTCAACCTCGACACCGACGCGGTGTTCAAGGCCGTCAGCGCGGTGCACCGCCGGGTGCGCGGGGCATACGCCGTGGTGGCGCAGATCGCCGGCCATGGCATGCTGGCCTTCCGCGATCCGTTCGGCATCCGTCCGCTGTGCCTCGGCGTGAACGAGGGCGAGCACGGCACCGAATACCTGGTGGCCAGCGAATCGGTGGCGCTCGAAGGCCTGGGCTTCCGCTTCGTGCGCGACATCGCGCCGGGCGAAGCCATCTTCATCGACAACGACAGCGTCATGCACGAGCGTCAATGTGCTGAAAACCCGAGCCTGAATCCCTGCGCCTTCGAGTTCGTGTATCTCGCGCGTCCCGACTCCGTCATCGACGGCGCCTCGGTGTATGCGACCCGCCTGCGCATGGGCGAATACCTGGCCGACAAGATTCGCCAGGAGATCCCGGTCGACGAGATCGACGTCGTCATGCCGATTCCGGACTCCTCGCGTCCGGCCGCGATCCAGCTGGCCCTGAAGCTCGGCGTCGAGTACCGCGAAGGCTTCATCAAGAACCGCTACATCGGCCGCACCTTCATCATGCCGGGCCAGGGGATGCGCAAGAAATCGGTGCGCCAGAAGCTCAATGCGATCGCTTCCGAGTTCAAGGACAAGAACGTGCTGCTGGTCGACGACTCCATCGTGCGCGGCACCACCAGCCGCGAGATCGTGCAGATGGCGCGCGACGCCGGTGCGCGCAAGGTGTTCTTCGCTTCGGCCGCGCCGCCGGTGCTGTTCCCGAACGTGTACGGCATCGACATGCCGACCCGCGACGAGCTGATCGCCCACGGCCGCACGGTGGAGGAGGTGTGCCAGGAGATCACCGCCGACCGCCTGGTCTACCAGGACGTCGACGCCCTCAAGCGCGCGATCTCGGACGTGAATCCGGCGCTGAAGAACTTCGAGGCCTCCTGCTTCGACGGCGTCTACGTGACCGGCGACGTGACCCCGGAATACCTGGATCGCCAGGAAACCGCGCGCCACAATCCGAAGAAGAACCAGGTCGAGGATCCGGTGCGCACCCAGCTCAACCTCAACAGCCCGGCCACCGCCGAATAAGTCTCATGAGCGAACAGCGGAACTACGGTTTCACCACCACCATCCTGCACAACGACCGCAGGAAGAGCATCGAGCAGGGCTCGCTGCACAAGCCGGTGCACACCTCGGTGGCCTTCGGCTACAGTGACGCGCGCCAGCTTGCCTCGGTCTTCCAGGGCAAGGAACCCGGCTTCCGCTACGGCCGCCAGGGCAACCCGACGGTCGGCGCGCTCGAGGACAAGCTCACCAAGATGGAAGACGGCGTCGGCACGCTCTGTTTCGCGACCGGCATGGGCGCGATCGGCGCGCTGTTCCAGGCGCTGCTCAAAGCGGGCGACCACATCGTCTCGTCTTCCTTCCTGTTCGGGAACACCAACAGCCTGTGGCAGACGGTGGCGGGGCAGGGCGTGGCGGTCGATTTCGTCCATGCCACCGATGTGACGAACGTCGAAGCCGCGCTCACGCCGGAGACGCGCATGGTCTTCGTCGAGACCATCGCCAATCCGCGCACCCAGGTGGCGGATCTCGCGCGCATCGGTGCGCTGTGCCGTGCGCGCGGCATCCTCTACGTGGTCGACAACACCATGACCACGCCCTACCTGTTCCGTCCGAAGAGCGTGGGCGCGGGCCTGGTGGTGAATTCGCTGACCAAGTCGATCGGCGGCCATGGCAACGCCTTGGGCGGCGCGCTGACCGACACCGGCCTGTTCGACTGGAGCGTATTCCCTAACATCGCGCCGAACTTCCGCAAGCAGCCAAGCGTGAACCAGGGCCTGGCCCAGCTGCGCGCCAAGGCCCTGCGCGACTTCGGCGCGGCCCTCGGGCCGGAAGCGGCGCACCACATCGCGGTCGGCGCCGAGACCTTGGCGCTGCGCATGGAGCGTACCAGTGCGAATGCGCTGGCGCTGGCCCGGATGCTGGAGAGCGACGAGCGGGTGGCGGCCGTGTACTACCCGGGCCTGGCCTCGCACCCGCAGCACGGCATCACACAAGAACTGTTCCGCGCCGGCGGTTCGCTGCTCAGCTTCGAGCTGAAGGAGAGCATCGATCCCTTCGACTACCTGAACCGGCTGCAGCTCGGCATCCCGGCCAGCAACCTGGGCGACACCCGCACCCTGGTGATCCCGGTGGCGCACACCATCTTCTTCGAGATGGGCGCCGAACGCCGCGCCAGCATGGG
>Ga0265798_10010304_pt1 | contig 11549 bp, 15 predicted proteins | sample P3T30metagenome_FD_192430 | JGI IMG/M metagenome (GOLD analysis project Ga0265798, IMG submission 192430) | Plant litter microbial communities from East Loma Ridge, Irvine, California - P3 T30 | ecosystem: Environmental > Terrestrial > Plant litter > Unclassified | place: USA: California... | reverse complement strand
GTGCCATCCGTGTCGGTGACGACGACGAGGGTGCCTAAATGCATCGCCCATAACGACAAGCAAAGACCTCTTGCGCTTTTAGGCGTACTCGAGGACGAAGATCCATCCGAACAGAATGAAAGTGAACGGAAGAAGATGTTTTGAAATATGCCGTGGCATGCCATGAGCGATGAAAACACGTCTGCTTCACTCTATGATTAGCACGATACCTTTCGAGCGATAACACCAAGTCTCGCCTCTCTTCACCGAGGGCGCGGCTGCGAAGTTTGTAAATTCTATAGGCACTTAATGCATAATGCGAGTGTGTCGAAGTTGAAACATGGCTTGAAACATTTCCATCTCTGTGTCTTCAACAATCCTTGTGAAGTGTTGCGAAATCGTGCTTCACCGCTCAAAGCAGCGGTTGGAAACTGGAACCATCAAGGTCACCCAAGCTCGGTATACTGGAACCACGGTGTTGAAAACGGACAATTGGCAGCACTTGAAGTATTGGTACAACATCGCAGGGCTATAAGCTCTCATTACCTCTTCGCGGCTTGTTGGTACGTCGTGTAGCGTCTTGTCAGATGGTGTTGTTGAGTGATTCTCACTCAGCTCTGAGAGCTCCATCCTCCAAGCCACAACAACAGCTCCAAGCTTGAACGTGGAGCTTTCGAGCTTTCCCCACCTCTCCACGGTGCAAGCTCATGCAAGGGTCTTTGCGCATGGAGATGTACATTGTACACAGCGGAGAAGGAAAGTGATGCGCAACCCCCAATCAAAGAGCCGTCCGAGTCCTGATGCGAACGGAAAGCGTATTGCGGGGGTTTCCTTTGTTATTCCAACAGCAGGCTGCACCGTAGCATCATTCGATCATCTCACTATTACTTGGCCCGTTTCATCCAACACTTCGAGCCTGTTTGCGAGAGACTCTCTTGTCGCATACAACCTTGATCGTAGTCAGGGTTTGTTAGCCACGTACGCATGCCTAGCTCAGGACCTCTATTATAAGCTAGAAGCAGCCGCGACCTCTTTCCTTCACCGCTTGCCTTTGCAGCTTACCTAGACGTCTTGACCTCACCTTCTTCTCTGTCTGGATTCAATACATTGAGCAAGAACAACCGGCAGAAACATTCTACGACTTACCACCTCAGCTTCCTCCACCAACAACCAACGATCCCATACCCCTCCACACAGTACAACACCACACCCACAACACAAAGGAACAAGACCAAGAAGAACCACCCACCATGACCGACCCAACACCCACCCTGTCCTCTACCTCCGAAGACGCCGCCGTCGACATCTCCCCCATCTCACCCGCCGACCGCCGCAACAGCCTGGAGAAACACTTGCAGACCCGTCCTGAAGAGCAGGACCTCAAGAACCGCCACATTCTCCTCGACACCAATGCCGCGCCGGCTCTGCAAGCTAAGCAGCTTGAGCTCGAGAGACAGCGCGCGACGGATAATTTGAAGAAGGGGTTGGGGAAGAGGCCTGAGAGGGGCGAGTTGGTTGATCGTGAGTTGTTCCTTCTTTTCTTGCTAGTGCTCTTGTTTATCTGTTCATCTTCCTTGACTTCCAATGTCTTTCTGAAGAAGAGTGTCGCATCATGTTTCAATCTTACCTCATGTCGTATCAGAAGACAGTCCAAGCCGCAACCGCGCATGTTCACATATGTGCATTGGCAACATCGTCATGCGCTAGGAAATCCGCTGACCTAACCCTCCAATTTTACAGGCAACATTCTCCCCGACAGCACGGCCGCTCCATCTCTCCAGGGCCACCAGAAAGACCTCGAAAAGCACATGCGGGCCGACAGTCTTGAAAAGCAACTCCAGAATCGGCCAAAACCGGATGACCTGGTCAAGGAAGGCATCTTGCAGGCGGACGAGAACCCAATCACAAGCTCCTAGCCGGCAAAAGGTCAGTTTCTTTGAGGTAACATATATGTTCAGAGGGTGTGTGCACTTGGCAGACGCGGAGGCGGCGTGTGGACTTTGTGGAGGACGGAGAAATACCCGACGAGAAATGACGATGGTATGGAGGGACGATGCTGGGGATCCTGTGTACCGGGCCGATTATGGTATGTCATTCAAGAGCCGTGGCCGTCTGCCGTGTAGGGATGATGATGGTATTGTAGCAGTAGTGGGAGCATAGTGTAGTTGAAGTTCTGAGCCTTCTGCTTGCTTCCTGTCCGCCTCTTGCGGGAGAGTTACAGTATCTCGATATTGACGACCTACATCGAACTGCAAGAAAAGCGCTTGGGATGTCACGTTACTGGCAGTGAGAAGGGCCATTGTCCACCCTTCCGCGGTGTTCATAATCACCAGCAGCCAATAGGTCTGGAACAACGACCCGACTCCCGCCGAAAAGGCTGACTCGTTTCTGGGGAAGGGCAGCCATGTGGTGCAACAGTTCCCTCGTGGTCCCGATGCTCCTCCACGCCTCGGCCTATTAGCCAGCGAAAACAGCCGTAACCTGGCCTCCTTTACCCGTCACACGGCGAGTATAAGTTGTTCCTCGCCGCGCACCCTTTCCAAGGCCTGATGTTCGCTCGTTTTCCCGCCGCCCTTCTGGCTTCTCTTTACAACAACATTTCGCCACTCTTCGAACGCTTGCTTTAGCGCGGCCCAGCAACGGCCCGTTGGCTTTCCTCGCTTCTCGGAGCAATGCCGGTTTTCGGTGTCTCTCGGGGCTTGCTGAGTTGAGCTGAGGCAGCTGGGAGCCTGAAGCTCGACTCGACACACGACAAGACTACGCAACCGACCGCTCGAACTTCAAGCCGCAATCGACCCATCGCCTTGGGTGAGACGCGCTGGGACTCACTGGAACCGATCTCGCTCGATCATCGCGTTATGCGATGTTCAAGAAGGCCATGGCTTGCCTCGTCTGGGATCGCCCCGCGGACCTACACACGCGTTCTGCTCGCCACGTTTCAACAATGTGGCAGGCCATTCCGTACACTGCAATCCAGTCATGGAGTAACCTTGTCCATTCTCTGGAGGCTTGCAGAAGCCAAGCTCTGGACTGAAGGCGTGGATGCAGAGATGCAAGCCGCTGATGCAGAGAGGCAGGTCTGAAGCCTTCCAGGATGGCAGTGAACATCACGTGCGCGGGTACAGTTCCCCGACGTGACCGGCAGCGAATTCCACATCCGGCGTTCGCAAGCTTCGATTTGATGTTGGCGTGCTTCTAGCGTCGAAGTCGGACCGAATGGAGAAGCGCGCTAAGGCGTCTGTAGGGCTGAAAACCCTTGCTACCGCTGATGTCGCTCACCAATCCACAGCACAAGCGGCGGCCAACAGAAAAATAGAGTGTGCTGGTGGCTTCTAGCCTTGCGCTTACGCCTCCTTCTGGCGCGCGCTGCTCGTCATGGCCGATTGCGCTGCGTATGCACCGCTCTCCCAGCACGCACTGCCAGCCCCAACGAGATGCGCACGCAACTTGCGACATTCTGTTTCCATCCCAAACCAATAACATCCAAAGGTGGGCCGTTTTTATGCGTTGGGAGCGAGCGAGCGATCGAGCGAGCCTTCGAATGAGCTTCACGCCTGCCGTCCCATCTGACGCCTCTGACTCCCACGTTTCCTCTTTGCCTGCTCTAACCGCAACCTCTCTTACTGTTTTGCTATCTCCCAACAACGCTACCGCCGCGCGCCACACTCCCAAACTCTGCCTCAACCTCACAGATGACATTTTGACACACCGAGTCCCTATCTCGCTCCTTCTCTTCACCCGACTAACAGCCTTCTTCGCTGCTGCTTCTAATCCTTGCTCGCGCCATTGCAACTGACGCCGCGTCTGACGTAGCGCAAACCATCTTGCGTCTGCATTGCATTGCATCCCGCACGGACTACATCTCGCCGATCAGGACCGCATGGCCAAAATGTTGTTGTCCAACTTGTCGTCGGGGCCTCTCGAGGTTCCCTCCCCAAGAGGCATACGCTGCTCACCGACCAACATGCCCGAGTCCTCGTCGTCCACAACACCGCCCATCGTCAAGCGAGCCTGTGACGCCTGTCACCGACGAAAGGTCAAGTGCATTGGAGACGGATCACGGGCATGCAAGAACTGCACTTCTGCCGGCCTGACATGTACCTACAACGCCATCCCCCAGAAGAAGGGCCCAAAAGGAAGCCGGGCTAAAGTCATCTCTGAACTCCGGGAAACGCAGCGCCAGTCCCAGCTCGCTGCCGCCCAGCAGCATGGCTTCGAGGAAGCACCTCACTCGCCGGCTTACCTCAGGAAGGCCGGTCTCTTGTCAATGGAAATGATCACGGCGTGTGTCGACTTCTTTTTCGCCAACATATACCCCACGCAGCCGATTCTCCACCGACAGAAAGTTGGCGAGACCATCGGACAGATGGAGCAGAGCGTCGAGGCATATTGCCTGGTTGTATCGCTTTGCGCGTACATGATGATTCAGCCCAACATGAACCTCCCACCGGGAGCCTTCCAAGACCTGGAGGTCCAACCACAACCCAGCATAGAGCTTGGACAATTATTGCTTCAAGAAACGCTTCGAGTACGCAAGGGATACGACTACGTCGAGACGCCGACGATCTGGACCGTCATCACATCGTTCTTCCTTTTCGGAAGCTACTTTTGCCTCGACAAGCACAACACCGCTTGGTTCCACCTTCGAGAAGCGACGACCCTGGCGCAGATCATGGGCATGCATGACGAGTCTCACTACACATTGAGTGGAGACGTCATCGAGGAGTCGCGCAAGCGTCGCCTGTATTGGCTCTTGTTCGTCACCGAGCGTGCGTACGCTCTCCAGCAACATCGGCCTTTGACCTTGCAGTCAACAATCAACCCTCCCCGTCTGGACGAAGACCCGTCCGAGACCGTCGAGCTGAGCGGCTTCATCCACCTGGTCAATCTGTTCAGGCCATTTGACGACACTTTCGTCGGTCTTTGGAACAAGGCGAGGACGGGCTGCACAACGGACTTCCTCGCTAGACTGCAGCAACAACTCTCAGAAGCGCTACCAATCTACATTCAGAGCACAGAAAGTCAGGCAGTTGACCTGCGCTGCTCACAGCAATGGCTGCGAACGATGGTATGGCAGCTCTCCATCAGCCATGGATACTTGTCGTCTGTCGCCAACGAGAATGCCATGAGCTTCCGATACCCCATCGAGATCTCGCGCGACCTCGTTGCAGCGACCAGCGGATTCTCGCAGAAGTCGATGGAGGTACATGGCATCGGTCTCATCGAGAAGCTGTTCGACGTTGCCTGCACACTCACAGACGTCATGTCATGTGTCCCATACGAACAGCACACCTTCGAATACGGTCCTCGCGACTACCTCAACCAGCTCATGAGCCTGATCTCAAGCCTCCGCGGCGGCCAGCAGCGCTACATGCCTCTGTTGATCTCCAAGGTCAACGAAGCCATGCCGCAGATGCCGACTCACGGCTTCTCCATGGGCCTCAACATGGGACCGCCGTCCCGACTAGGCATTGAGGACTTTTACGACAGCGCAAGCCAGGGTCACGCTCACAGCAGCACAGACAGCACACCCTTTGGCAGTCCCCCCATCAGCTCCGCCACTGCGAGCATGGTCGGATTCCCTCAAGATAACCAGTACCCGCCCGTCAGCTCTGGCGTAGGCTATTCAGAGGGAGTCCCACCCGTCTCGGCGCCTTTGCCCATGTATCAGCATGAACTGCCGTCTGGATCGATGATGAGGGGTTACCCTACTTCAAATCCGATGCAGAAATACGAGGGCCCTAGTTGAAGGGAGGAGTGAATGTGTTGATTAACATCGACTTTACACAACAGTAACATCCAAGCTCGACGCCATGGGACAGGGACAGTGTCAGCGAGGCAATCAGCGCCTCGCGGCAATGAAGGGCTTTGGAGAGAAGTAGTTCACCGAAGACTCGACGTGCCGCTGCAGCAATTACGGGAAGCTTTCCTCAGACGTTTGCTTGAACACAGAAATGAGGAAGGCCATCTGCGCTGCTGTCTCTCTCGAAGGTCACATGTGAGCCTAAACAAGTCTCATTTCACGCCGCTCCCGACAGCGGTCATGACACATAGCCACTTCCAGTGTGCTTATCTGCGGAGACCTCACCTTTCCAGAAGGACTATGCAGCTTTCTGTGGTGCGCTCGAACTGGTTTTATGCTCCTCTTTGATGAGAAGATTGTACATACCTACGAACCGAAATGAAACCACGCTCAACGATATTTTGCAATGCCCAATTCTTACGCGAGGTTCCACACAATCTTTCATCGATGTGATCACGTAAAGCTTGTTGATCGGCATTAGCCTGTACCGTCTAGTTACTACTGTATCTAATTCACGACACCGCACGGGTGAGTAATTAGGAATGGCCGTGAATTGTACAGTAGCTGTACAATAGCAGTACGTACGAAAACAAGTGTAGTCAAATATAGCGCCTTCCACAGTTCCTTCCTTCCTTCCATCCATCGCTCTTGCAGATCGAGCCGCGGTTCGGGTTGACCCGGCTGACCTCATGTCGCTCGTGCTGAACGCCGTCTGTATATTTTACATATGTCGCCCTCGTCTTTACACTCGACGCTACATTCTGTTAAGAGGCGACTCGCAAATCTCTCTACAACCGCTTCAAAGACTTTGACTTTCAAGAACAGGCTCGGGTTAGCACCGAAGACAATCATCGGCCTTACTCGCAGCCCTCGACACATCACGTCCATCCAAAAGACAAAACATCACAACCCAGACTCCACCACACGAACATCACCAACCGGACGACGCGCCCTAGCAACAACAACGACAGCGAAAATGTCCGAACCCACCATCGAAGAAGGCTGGTTCACCCTCCCCGACGGCACAAAACTCTACACCAAAACCACCACCCCGCCCAGCACGACCCCTCTCAAAGCCCGCCTGGCCTTCGTCCACGGCTTCTCCGAACACATCGGCTTCTATGACCCTTTCTTCCGCCTGCTCTCCGCCGCCGGCATAGCAGTCTACGCCTTCGACCAGCGCGGCTGGGGCAAATCGGTGCTAGAGAAACGCCACCGCGGCCTCACAGGCTCCACAGCCCAGGTCCTCGACGACATCACCCAGTTCCTGCAAACCCTGCCCAGCGCTCCCGCCGCCCCGCTGTTCCTCATGGGCCACAGCATGGGCGGCGCCGAGGTGCTCATATACGCCGCGCAGGGCGGGGCCGCGACGCGCCAGATCCGCGGATTCCTGGCCGAAGCGCCCTTCGTGGCCTTGCACCCCAAGAGCCGCCCGTGGAAATCCACAGTGGTCTTGGGCCGGCTGGCGGGGAAGTTGCTGCCGCGCTGGCAGATGGTCAACAAGCTGGACGTCAACCTTTTGAGCCGCGATCCGGAGCACGCCCCGCGCGTCGAAGCCGACGAGCTGTGCCACAACACGGGCACGTTGGAGGGATTGGCGGGTATGCTGGATCGCGCTGCTATGCTGGAGGACGGGCGGCTTGTGATTGGGGAAGGGGTGGGCGAGGGTGGCAAGACGAGGTTGTGGGTTGGGCATGGCACTGCGGATGGGATTTGCGATTTCGAGGCTACGAAGCGCATGTTTGAGCGGGTTGAGGCTGAAGATCGCGAGTTGAGGGCTTATGAGGGGTGGTATCATCAGTTGCACGTTGAGGTGGGCGAGGATAAGATCCGGTATGCGCAGGATGTTGTCAAGTGGATTTTGGATCGGAGTGGGCCGCTTGAGGGGGAGAGGTCGAGGTTGTAGTAAGGGCTGTGAGAATGGAATTGAAGAAGATGTAATGGTGTTGTGAGCAGCTTTGTGTTATTTTATTTTATATATATCATGCCAACAAATCATGTCTACGGAAAAAATCCGAAATCAACGAATTGCCCTGAAGAACACATAAGTGTCTACACTTCAGTCTTTCACAAGTCCGCATCTCTCTAACCTCCATCCCATCTCACCACCATCCAACCCCTCCCCCAAGCTACGTGCCCAAATTGACGTGCACCGCTTTCTCAACCGAATAAGCCCTCAACCCAGCCTCGCCCAACTCCCTCCCAATGCCCGACTGCTTAACACCCCCGAACGGAATTCTGCAATCTCCATCATTACTACTATTGATCCAAACCATCCCCGCCTCCAACCTCCTGGCCACACGATGCCCCCTCGCGACATCGCGCGTGAAAACCGCCGCTCCCAACCCATAAACAGACTCGTTGGCGAGCGCGATCGCTTCGGCTTCAGTGCTGAAGGGCGCGATAGCGACGAGCGGGCCGAAGACTTCTTCGCGGAAAATGCGCATTGACGGGGTGACGTCGCGGAAGATGGCGGGAGGGATGAAGAGGCCCTCGCTTGCCGCTGATGACGACGAGGAAGACAGGAAGATGTCGGGTCTGATGAGATTGGCGCCTTCGGCTTCGCCTATGCGGATGTATTCGAGCACGCGGTCGTGTTGGGCGCGGGAGATTTGGGGGCCTTGGAAAGTCGAATCGGCGAAGGGGTCGCCGATTATGCTTATTTTTGAGACTTGGGCACGGAAGGCTGCTATGAAGGATTCGTAGATGGAGGTGTGGACTAAGATGCGGGAGGTCTGGTCGAACATGGCTGAGGCTTAGTTGATTTGATACGTGGATTACAGGCGACGTGACACGCATTGCAGAACTTACGGCTGAACAGACTTGGCCCATGTTGCTCATGATGCCCAGGTGACTCCACTTGACTGCTTGATCGAGGTCTGCGTCTTCAAATATCAAGAGCGGCGATTTGCCGCCGGTCTCGAGAGTGATGTTCTTCATCGTTCCGCTGGCTTGCTTCATTACTTCCTTACCTGTTGCCGTGCTGCCGGTGAAAGCGATCTTGTGAACATCAGGATGCTGGGCAATGGCGGCGCCAGCGATTCTGCCTTGGCCATTGATGATGTTGACCACTCCTGGTGGGAACCCGACCTCTTTTATTAAGTTGGCAAAGTAAAGAATCGAGAGCGGCGTCTGCTCTGCAGGTTTGAGAACCACTGTGTTCCCGCAAGCAAGCGCTGGACCGAGTCTGCGATGGCGAGCTGTCAGTTGGGGAGTTCTCACCCATGGAATGCCTCCCCCGATCGCTGTTGTTGCCTTACTTCCAGGCGGCCATACTCAATGGGAAATTCCAAGGAATTATTTGGCCGCAGACTCCCACCGGCTCTCTGACCGTATACGCCAACTTCGACGCGCTCGAATCAATGACTTGTCCGTGGATTTTGTCCGCCCATCCAGCGTAGTACTTCAGAGTACCAACCACATCGGCCATGTCCTCATCCCGACAAGCCACGTACGGTTTCCCGCTGTCCCACGTTTCAATCGTCGCTAGCACTTCCTTGTGCTGCTCCACCAGCTGGCCGAGCTTGAACAGCAAGTCGCCTCGCTCCGAAGGCGGCAGGTCTCGCCACGTGCTGTCGTTGAAGGCTTTGCGGGCGGCTGCGACGGCCTTGTCGACGTCTTCGGGTCCGGCGGCGTGAACTGACGTTATCTCGGTTTCGTCGGAAGGGTTTATCGAGGTGAGGTTGGTGTTCTTGTTGGAGGAGGTCCATTTGTTGTTGATAAATAGGCCGGTCGGTTGTTCATACTTCCTGCCATTGGGTGCGGTGAGGGTTTGGCTCAATGGGCCGGTGTTGGTTGTGAAGCTGTGTCTGAAGAGGATGGGGATGTTGCGATTGAAAGACGTGTGTGAGGAGCGGGTGAGAGATTTCGTGCGAGAGAGCAACATTGTACAGAATGATAGCGAGGATACCTACTCTGCATTGTTTACATGTCGTCGAGTGTTGGACGTGTCTGGTGTTGGTTGATTGAGTGCGGTCGAAGCCAGCCCCGCCATGTCTACGATCTTCGAGTTGGCGAGCGAGGCCGCCAAGACATGTATTCTTTTGACGACTGGACGCCTCATGAACGACATCACTACCAACTCACTGCTGAAAGAAAGACTGCCAATACGAATCGAAGTTGAAGTGAGATCCACGTAAACGAGAGTCGCATTGATTCGCCCAAACAAACAAGCAATTCGATATCTGGAATTGAGAAAGTTTCAAAACCAAACAACAACACCACAACCTCAGTGATTGCTTCCAAAATCACTGCACGAATAGCAGACGAAAAGAAAAGAAGAAAAGGAACGACCCCGTCGACCGAGACTTCAAACAGCACCACACACCAGCCAGCCGACCAAACAACCCAAGCAAGAAGTTGAAAAATCACATCAAAATCAAAATCAAAACAAAAATGTCCGCCCCACCACCCCCAGACTCCCACATCAACACCGCCACCGCCCTAGCCTACTGGTCCTCGACCGAACCCACCGTCAACGGCGTGCTCGGCGGCTTCCCCCAAGTCTCGCGCATAGACCTGCAAGGCAGCAGCAACTTCCTCGCCAAACTGCGCCGCGCCTCACCAACCCACGCACCCTCCGCAGGCAAACTCAAGCGCGCAGCCGACTGCGGCGCGGGGATCGGCCGCATCACCACGGGGTTCCTCAGCAACGTCGCAGAAACGGTGGACGTGGTCGAGCCGGTGAAAGAGTTCACCGACGTGCTGAAAGCGGGCGAGGGCGGCGTGGGGGAGATTCTGAACGTTGGGTTGGAGGCGTGGGAGCCGGTGGGCGTCGAGTACGATCTTGTGTGGAACCAGTGGTGCGTGGGCCAGTTGAAGGATGCTGCTTTTGTTGCTTATTTGAAGCGGGCGGCGGGCGTGTTGAGTGCCGGGGGTTGGATTGTTGTCAAGGAGAACTTGAGCAATGATCACGAGGGGCGAGATGTTTACGACGAGACTGATAGCAGTGTTACGCGGACTGACGAGAAGTTCAGGCAATTGTTCAAGGAGGCTGGGCTGAAGGTTGTTGCTTCGGAGTTGCAGAGGGGGATGCCGAAGGGGTTGTATGAGGTTAGGTCGTATGCGCTGCAGCCGGTGTAATTGCTTCGGGCGGCAAGGATGGGTCGAGATGAAAAACGTAGCGAAAGCGGACGAGAAAGAACGACGGGAGGCGTTATGTCTGGCATCGAAAGATATCCTATGGTATACACTCTGTACGTATTATCACATGTAGTCACTTGCCTGTGCGCGCCCACCCCTTCCGCCACCCATCAAGCCGCGACGCGAAGGGTGGATGTTTTCGAGCGAGTCATCGTTCTGTTTCGCCACAGGCGGTGCTCGAGCCGGAGGCGGTGGTGTCCTCTCCACCGAGCTGGAGTTCCTACGGCGCGAAGGGAGTTGTCTTTCGCCCCGAGGGGGAGGTGATCTGCGGCGAGGTGGTGGGGATCTTGAGGGAGAGCGTGAATCATAAGACGCAGATCTCGCGCGGCGACGAGGTAGAGAAGCAGAGCGAGAAAGGCTACGGTTCCGTGGAGGAGGTGAGGGCGACCGGCTTCCAACTCGTCTGCGAGGCGGCGACGGCGAACGTGTGTAGCTCCGACGTCTACCACCACGGCGCACGGGACTTGGCGAGCGACTGTAGCTTTCGGACCTAGCGCGACGAGGAGGGGGAGAACGCGATGCTGAGTAGCTTCTGGCTCTCGTGCGTCTAGGTGAACGAGATCGGGAGACCGAAGGCGAGCGGCTGTAACTCTGATTTCTTGAGCGGCGTGGTGGCGTGCGAGAG
>Ga0265798_10010302_pt1 | contig 11551 bp, 8 predicted proteins | sample P3T30metagenome_FD_192430 | JGI IMG/M metagenome (GOLD analysis project Ga0265798, IMG submission 192430) | Plant litter microbial communities from East Loma Ridge, Irvine, California - P3 T30 | ecosystem: Environmental > Terrestrial > Plant litter > Unclassified | place: USA: California... | reverse complement strand
AGAGATACGCGGCGGCACGGCGGAGGATCTCGTTCTCCTGCTCGAGCAGCCGGTTCCGTTTCCGAAGCTCTCGCAGCTCGACGTTCTCGGTCGTCGTGGTCCCGGACCGGACCCCGTCGTCGATGTCGGCTCGACGCAGCCAGTTCGTCACGGTCCCCTCGGAGATCCCGAAGTCCTTCGCGACCTGCGTCAACGGGATCTCACCCCGTCGCGCGACCGCGATCACGTCGCGTCGGAACTCCTCCGGATAGGGCTTGGCCATGATCGACATCCTTCCAGCGAGGACCACGTCCCCACAGGTCAGGAGTCAACCGAACCGACAGCAGTCCCACGTCTGATTACCGACACCGTCGTAGCCGATCGTGGTCGTGTTCTTCGAGCTGTCGGTCACCTTCGACGGCAGGTACGCCGTCGCCGAACCTGACCCGTACTCCGCCGTGCTCGAGGAGCCGGAGCCGGTGGTGGACTTCGTCAGCGACTGGCTGCTGTTCTGGCCGTACTCATTCGACGTCGTCCCCGTCCCGCTGTCGCCGGAAGCACCCGTGGTCGAGGTCGCGACGCCGTTGTTCGCGGAGTTGTACGTCTTGGACCGCTCACGGCCGGCCGGGTCGACGGCCTTCGTCACGAGGTGGTTGCCGTCGATCGTGTACGTGGTGTGCTTCGCGGTCGCGACGGGTGCGCTCTGGTCCGACCGGGGGTCGGCGACCTGCGTGGTGGTGTCGTTCGCGTAGACGAACCGGGTCACCGCGGTCCCGGCGGAGCCCGCCGACGTGTTGCGCTGCTCCACCTTCGTGACGCGGTCCGACGAGTCGTAGGTGAACGTGGTCACCCCGCCGGTGGGCGCGGTGATCGAGGTGAGGTCGCCGCTGGTGTACCCGAACGTGGTCTTCTTGCCGAGCGCGTCCGTGTAGGTCGTGATGTCGCCGTCGGTGCTCTTCATCCACGACACGGACCGCGAGCTCTGCCCGCTGGTCTGCGCGAACGTCTGCGTGCCGTTGGCGTAGGACGACTTCGCCGTCTTCGCACCCGCCACACCCGCAGTCGACACGAGCGTCTTCAGCGCGTAACCGTCGGAGGTGTTGAAGCTGGTCTGGTTGCCGTTGCGGTCCACGACCGAGGTCGGCTGACCGGCGAGGTTGAAGTGGATGACCTGGTTCGTCGTCCACGCCTTCAGCGTGTACTCGTAGTCGGTGCCGGAGGTGTTCACCCGCGACAGCGTCTGCTGCAGACCAGCCGGGCTGGTGAACGCACCCTGCGCACCGGTGGGCGTGAACTGCCACGCCGTACCCGCGGCGTCCGTGTAGACCACGCCCTCCGCGTTGGCGGCGAGGTCCCCGGCGCTCGCGAGGGCGTACTGCCACCGGTTCGCGTCCATCGTGTTGCTGTTCGCGACGGTCTTGCTCCGCGAGTTGTACGCGGCGCCGATCGTGGCGTTGCTCGTCACACCCGGCAGGGACAGCGCACTGGTCGTCACCAGCAGATTGCCCGTGCCGACATCGACGCTCGCGTTGGTCTGGTCGGTGATCGGGAACGGCAACGTCGTCGCGGACGTGCGCTGACCCGTCAGGCCCGTGTCCGCCGGCCCAACGGGCAGGGAGTTGTACGTGCCCTGGAAGTCGAAGACGTAGTCCATCGCCGTGGGCCCGTTGTTCCGGACCCGGATCTTCCCGTTCGCACCCACCTGGGCGATGATCGAGTTCGTCACGATCGAGTTCGGCGCGCTGTTGATCGCCGACGACGCCGGCACCGCCGCACCGTCCGCGTACACCTGTGCGTAGGTGGCGCGGCTGCTGGTGTTCACCGCCACCATCGTCAGCGCCGCCGCGGACAGCCCCGACTCCACCGACGGCGCACCGAGCACGCTCCCGACCTGCACCGTGAACGTCGCACCCGACGCGATGCTCGCGGTCTTCCGGGTGTCGATCAGCCGCCCCGTCTGCGGCGTGAACCCGCCGCCCGGGTTGCTGGGCAGGAACTACCCCTGCACGTCCACGACGACGTCGATCAGCCCGGCACGGTCAGCGGTGTCGATGGTCAGTTTGCCGTCCGAGCCGAGCGCGACCTGCGCGTTCATCTTCGTCGACAGCCCCTTGGTGGAGTTGTAGTTCAGCACGCCGGTGCTCACCGGCCCACCCGACGGCGACAGCCGGACCCAGCCCGGCTTGCTCTCCTGGTTGATCACGATGATGTTCGCGGCGACCGCTGCAGCACCCGCCGGGATCCCCTCGCGTCCCGTCACCTGGAACGACACCGAGCCGCCGCCGTCCAGCGGCGCCTGCCGGACGCCGGTGCCCTTGCGGGAGTCGACCAGCACCGTCGGCGGCATCGCGACGAGCCCACCCGCGCCGACACCGTTGTCCGTCGACGTGTAGTAGCCGGTGATGTCGATGATGACTCGGTTCTGCGCCGTCTCCGTCATCACCTGCAACGACCCGTCGTCACCGACCGCGAGCAGCGACGAGTTCGACGTGTTCCCGCCGACCCCCTGGTTGTAGTCCATCAGCAGTGCCGACGAGTCCGCCGACGACGGACGGCCCACCACCTGCCCATCACCCTGCGGGTCCGACACGGTGATCATCATCGTCACCGCGCCGATCCCCGAGGCGGGCAACCCCTTGATGCCCGCGATCGGGATGCGGCGGTAGGTGCCCTTCGCGGTCGCGTCGTCGAACACACGGGCGTTCGTCGTCATCGGCACGTACTGGCCGCCCGTCCCCGTCACGGCGGCATGGGCCGGCTGCGGTGGCGAGACCACCGCCAACAGCGACCCGAGCAACGCCACCACGCCGAGCACGGCGAGGACGACCCAGCGAGAACGAGCAGACAACGACGACGTCGCGAACACGCGCAGAACCCCTCAACGGGCCGCCAGCGACAGCGCCCCCATGACGAAGAGCTGCGACCCACCGCCCACGCTACGAACGTCGCGCGTCCCCCGCGCCCCCAGTAGAGGGGGTCGAAAGTTCGAGACCGGAACCACTAGGAGGACTGGCCCGCGCGTCAGTCCGACGAGGACGGCGCACTCGGTACGGCGATGTCCACCGGCGACACCGCCGACGGGTCCGCGGACGCACCGCCGACCACGTCGAACGAGATACCGAGCTCGGCGGCGGTCTCCTCGTCGAGCTCCAGCCCGTCGTCGGACACCTGGTCCTCGGGGATGGCACGGCCCTGCGACGGATCGAACGAGTTCGCAATCGACATGTCGTCGAGCATGCCGGTCCGACCCGTGGACTGCGTATGAACAGCCGCAGGACGCGCCGTGAGCACCAAGCGACCGGTCGCGCGGCGCTCCCGCCGCTGCGGTCAGCCCAGGTCGTCGGGGTGCAGGCGGTCCCCGGCCTGCGGGCGCCGGAACACGGGTCCGCCGCCGGCCTCGTCCTCGTCCTCGTGGCTGGCCGGGGAGGTGCTCGGGTCGGCGGAGTCCTCGCCGACGTCCGACCCGCGGTCCTCCTCGACCTCGATCTCCGACTCGTCGGAGCCGTCCACGGGGACGGAACCGCTGGGCTGCTCGGGATCGAACGGTGTGCTCATCGACATGCGCCGAGCATGCTCCGGTCGGGTGAACGCCGGGTCAACGCTGTCCGTCCGCCGCGATCAGCTCGAGCTGCGTGAGCGCGAGGTCGGTGCGCGCGGTGAGGGTGAACGTCGAGCCGGTGCCGACGAGTCGGAACACCCGCGTCTGCCCGGGCCAGTCGAACACCGCTCCCGCCACCACTGCGGTCGCGTCGCCGAGGGAGACCTCCCACCCGTACGTGCCGGGAGCGGCGGCGGTCACGGTGTACAGCGACGCCGACGCCTCCGGCACCGGGAAGGACACGGACGCACCGGCGGCGACCGTGGTGGTGGTGCGGCCGGTGTCGTCGGTCAGCGGCGAGACGCCGACGGGCAGCACGTCGACCGGCACGTCGCGGTACCCGTGGACCTCGGACGCCGACACCGGACGGGCGTCGGATGCCCACCCGGTGGGCGTCCCGGACAGGGTGAACGCGATGCGCGACGCCCCGACGACCACCTCGTGCGGGATGCTGACCGACTCCCACGGCGTGCCGTCGACCGTGACCGACGCGACGTACGCACCCGTGGAACCGTCGGCGACCTCGATGACGGTGGGCGTGCCTCCCGTCCGCAGCACCGTCCTGCGGACCGACGGCGGCACGAGCACGTAGGTGCCCGTCGACGGCGCCAGCGGGTAGAGCCCGATCGTCGCGAAGACGTACCAGGCGCTCATCTCGCCGTTGTCCTCGTCGCCCGGGTAGCCCTGGCCGAGGTCCGAGCCGACGAACAGCCGGTCCAGGCACTCGCGGACGATCCGGTGCGCGTCGTCGTGCCGCCCGGTGAACATCGGGAAGAACGGGATGTGGTGCGCCGGCTGGTTCGACAGCCCGAGCATCCCCATCCGCACGTCGCGGGCCTCGGTCATCTCGTGGATCGCGAAGCCGTACGACCCGGACCGGTCGGTCGCACCGGTCTCCGGCGTCGCGAAGAACGTGTCGAGCGCGGTGTCGAACCGGGCCGGTCCGCCGTGCAGGTCGACGATGCCCGCGCCGTCGTGGGGCGCGGTGAAGGCGGTGCCGTACGCGTTCGTCTCCGTGTAGTCCTCGCCCCAGTCGCGCGGGTCGAACTCGGTGCCGACCCGCCACGAGCCGTCCGGGTCGCGGCCGATGAAGAACCCCCGCTCGGCGTCGAACACGTTCCGGTACTGCAGCGACCGACGGGCGAACCACTCCGCCTCGGCGTCGTACCGGCCGCGGTCCGCCGCAGTGTCGGCGCGGGAGGCGAGCAGGCCCGCCATCACGGCGATCCCCCAGTCGTTGATCGCCGCGTCGAGGGTCCAGCTCATCCCCTCGGGGGTCGCGGTGTCGACGTGGCCGCGGAAGGCGCCCGGGAGGCTCCCCTTGCGTCCGACCCGCGTTTCCCGCGGCGGGACGGTCGCGTTCCGCACCGCGCTCCGGTACGCCGCGGCCAGGTCGAAGCCGGTCACGCCCTTCGCGGCGAGGTTGGCGAAGACGGTGTCGCTCGTCGTGCCGGTCATGACGTCCTCGGCGCCGGGTGCGCTCCACCGGGGCGTCCACCCGCCGTCGTGGTGGTGCTCGACGAACCCCTGGGCGAGCTCCCCCGCCGTCTCCGGCGTGAGGAGCGCCAGCAGCGGCCACGCCGTCCGGTAGGTGTCCCAGAAGCCGTTCGTCGTCGTGAACGGCCCCTCGACGACCTCCGGGCCGGGCTCGTCGCGGATCGGCTCGGCGAGCACGGCGCCGTACGGGGAGCGGTGCCGCGGGACGCCGTCGCGCGCGGTCTCGCCGGCCCGGTTCGGGTAGAGGAACAGCCGGTACAGCCCCGAGTACAGCGAGGTCAGCTGGTCGGGGGTCGCGCCCTCGACGGTCAGGGTGTCCAGCTTCGCGGTCCACTCCCGCTCGGCACGCTCCACCATCGCGTCGAACGACCCGGCCTCGTCGGCGTTCGCGCGGGCGTCCTCGATCGACACCGTGGAGAGCCCGACGACGACGTCGGTGTCGCCGGCGGTACCGATCCAGCCGCGGAGCTCCTGGCCGTCGACGGTGGTCCGGTCCTCCGTCGCGCCGCCGACGCGGAGGTGCACGTGGTGCGGGGGCGTGCCGGGTCGGTCGTCGAGCAGGCACTCGACGACCGCGGTGGCGTCCTCGATCCGCACCGAGACGTCGGAGACCCGGCCGTGGTGGTCGAGCACGACGCTGCGCGTGCCGGTGAACCGGAGGCCGATCGCGAACGCGCCCGCCGAGAGCTCGGCGGTGACGCCGTGGTCGAGGGCCACCCGGTACCGGTGCGGCCCGTCGCGTTCGTCGTCGTGGTCGAAGCCGAGGGCCCGGGCCGTCCGGTCGGTGTCCGGGTGGTCGAGCGGCGACGGCATCACCTGGAAGACCCCGCGGTCCCCCATCCACGGCGACGGGATGTGGCTGGTCGTGAACGCCTGGACCGCGGGCCGCACCCGGCCGTCGGCGCCGACCCGGGAGTGCTCGTGCCACGTGTACGGCCACCGGGCGCTCGACGCGTCGGTCATCGGCAGGCCGAACACGCCGCCGTGCGGGAGCCCGACGAGCGGCGCGTCGTTGCCGCGGGAGAAGCGGGACGACGCGTGGGTGCCACGGGTGGTGCGGACGTGGTCGAGCGGCGTCGTGGGCTCCGGTCGGCGGGGCGCGCCGATCCGCACGTCGTCGAGCCACCCGCGCAGTGCCGGACGCTCGCCGTCGTCGGACGCGTCCTGTCCGTCGGGGCCGAGCCGCGCCTCCAGGCGGTCGACGACGCGGCCGGCGCACGGCCTGAGGTCGACGGCACGGCGGTTCCACTGGTCGACCCACTGCTTGCGGGCGGCGTCCTGCGCTCCGGGCGTCAGCGCGTCGCCGTACTGGTCACGGGCGTCGGCGCTCAGCCGGGAGCCGTCCGTGAACACCACGTCGACCGTGAAGGCGGTCGCGTCCCAGAAGTGCGGCAGGTCGGCCTCGGTCGGTTCGTCCGCGCCGTCCGGCAGCGTGCGCTCCGGGAACCACACCCAGGAGAGCTCGTCCCCGGGCTCGATGACCTGCCCACCGAACCCCGGCACCACCGCGGTCTCGGTGCCGGATCCGGTTGGGCGTTCGACGAGGAACGCCTCCGCCGAGCCTGATCCGACACCGTTCCTGGCGGCGACGGCCGTCGTCGGCCCACCGCTCCGTCGCAGTTCTCGCACCCGACGAGCCTATTTGGTCCACCGCTTGGAGGAAAACACCGGCGGGTCAGCCCTTGTTGTGCCCCGGGGCGTCGCCGGACTTGCCCGGGCCGTTCCCGGCCCCGCCCGGCCCGCGGTCCGAGGCCGGCGCGGCGCCGTCCTGCGGGGTCTGCACCGGGTTCGTGACCGGGCTGCTCGGCTGCGGCCCCACGCTCGGGTCGTCCACGGGGTTGCTCGGTTCCTCCTCGGGCTCGCTCGGCTGCTGCTCCGGCTCGCTCGGCTGCTGCTCCGGCTGGCTCGGCTGCTGCTCCGGCTCGCTCGGCCCCGACGTGCTGGACTCGGTCGGGCTCGGGGCGCCGTCGCCGTCGTTCAGCGCGAGGAGCGCGACGACGATGCCGGCGAGCACGAGGACGCCGACCACGATCGCGGCGACGATCGGACCGCGACGGCGGCGCTCCGGCTCGTCGGTCGGGCGCGGCCCGGCGGGTGGTGCCGCCGGCGGTACCGGACCGCGGGCACCCGCACCCGGACCGGTCGCCCCGCGCTGCGCGCCGAGCACGGTCGTCGCGACGTCGTCCGACCCGCCGGGGCGCGTGCCGAGCACCCGGGTCGCGGCGTCCGAGCCGTCCGGTCCGGCCGCTCCGGCTGCTCCGGCCGCGGGCATCGCCTGCGTCGGCACGTCGGCACCGCTCGCGGCGGGCATCGCCTGCGTCGGGACGTCCGCCTGCGCTGCCGCGGCGCCCGCTGCTCCGGCTGAGCCGGCCGCGCCGGCCGCTCCTGCCGCTCCTGCCGCGAGTCCCGCCGCGCCCGCAGGGGTGACCGTGCCGGGGCCGTCGGGCAGCAGCTGGGTCGCGGGTGCGGCGTCGTTGCGGCCGAGCGCACGGAGCCGCTCGGCGGACTCCGCCGCCGTCGGGCGGTCCGCGGGGTCCTGCGCGGTCATCACGTGCAGGAGCGTCCGCCACGCGGTCGGCAGGTGCTGGTCGATCTCCGGGCCGCGGGCCAGCCGCGCGGTCGCGGACTCGACGGCGCTGCCCGGGAAGGGCTTCTCACCGGTCAGGCACTCCAGCAGCAGCAGGCCGAGCGAGTAGACGTCCGCCTTGCCCGTCGTCTCCCGCGCCAGCACCTGCTCCGGCGCGAGGTACGCAGCCGTCCCCATCACGGTGCCGGTACCGGTGACCCGTGCGCCGTCCCGGAGCAGGGCGATGCCGAAGTCGGCGAGCTTGACGTGCACGCCGTCCGACTCGAGCAGGACGTTCGCCGGCTTCACGTCGCGGTGGACGATGCCCTGCGCATGCGCCGCGGCGAGGCCGTCCGCCACCTGCGCTCCGACGCGGGCCGTGGTCGCCGGGTCGAGCGGACCCTCGCGGAGCCGGGTGGCGAGGTCACTGCCGGGCACGAGCTCCATGACGAGGTACGAGTCGCCCTCGGCGTCGTCGAGCGCGGCGTCGTACAGGGTCACCAGGGCCGGGCTGCGGAGGGCTGCGAGGGTGTGGATCTCCGACTCGGCGCGGGCCCGCTCACCGTGGTCGACCGCACCGATGCGGAAGACCTTGACCGCGACCTCGCGGCCGAGCTGCTCGTCGACGGCCCGGTAGACGGACGCCATGCCGCCGTGTCCGAGCGTGCCCGTGACGCGGTACCTGCCGCCGAAGACCCGTTCTGCCATGCCCCGCAACCTACCGGGGCGACCTGACGGGGCGCGCACCCCTCGCCAGCGCCGTGAGGTAGAGCCGGTGCGCGGTGACCACGAGCGCGAGCCAGCCGAGCCCGAGCGCCAGGGCCGCGAGGACGTCGGTGAGCCAGTGGTGCCCGAGGAACACCCGGGACGCCGCCACCGACAGCACGAAGAGCGTCCCGACGACGATCGTCCAGACCCGCGCCACCGTGCGCGACTGCCGGAGGATGAGCAGGTAGACGATCGTGCCGACGATCACGGTGGCGTTCAGGGTGTGCCCCGACGGGAACGACGGCGAGTGCTCGTACGGCGGGACCGCGTCGCCGAGCGGCGGCCGGGCGCGGCCGATCAGGTCCTTGCCCGCGACGGTCATCGCGAGGGAACCGGCACTCGCCGCCACGAGCAGCACGAGCGGGGTCCAGGCGCGCCGTTGCACCGTGAAGCCGACGAGGAAGCAGAGGGCGACGATCGGCATCCCGATCGTGCCGGCGACGTTCGTCCACCACGTCACGGCGGTGTCCACGGCCGGCGACCGCAGCGTCAACGCCCAGTCCAGGGCGGGACGGTCGAGCACGGCGACGTCGTCGGCATCGACCACGGCGTCGTAGACCTCGGAGGCGAGCCAGGCGCACACCGCCGCGATCGCGATGCCGACGAGCAGCGTGACCACGAGCACGGGCAGCGCACCGAAGCGGTGGCCGGCACGCACCCACGCCGACGCGGACGCCCGTCCCGCGGGGGTCCGCCACCGGGTGAGGTCGACGTCGCCGACGTGCCGGTCGGGCTCCTCGTGGCGCAGTTCCGCCCGTTCGTCCGTTTCCATCCCCCTACCCTGCCCGACGCGGGGCGCGCGTGCCCGGGCGCTGCGCACGGGCGCGGCGGGTCAGTCCTTCGCCGAGCCGTAGTCGTCGACGACCGCCACGGACAGCGGGAACGTGACGGGGAAGTCCCGGAACAGCAGTCGTCCCGCGTCCGCGGCGGCCGCGCGGACCTGCTCGGCGACCCGGTCCGCGTGCTCCACCGGGGTGTGCACGACGATCTCGTCGTGCACGAAGAAGACCAGGTGCGGCCCGGCGGTGACCGGCCCGGGGAACAGCTCGGCGAGCCGCGTCCGGAGCGACCCCATCCACGCGAGCGCCCACTCCGCCGCGGTGCCCTGCACGACGAAGTTCCGCGTGAACCGGCCCCAGCTGCGTGCACGGGACTCGACCGCACGCTGCATCGCGGGGGTGCCGTCGACCGTGTACGCCCGGTTCCTGGCCTCGAACCAGGACTGCTCGGGCACGGGCGAGGTCCGGCCGAGCAGTGTCGTCACGGGTTCGCCGCGTTCCCCCGCCCGTGCCGCCCGGGCGACGAGGTCGAGCGCCCGCGGGAACGCCCGCTCCAGACGCGGCACGAGCCGGCCGCCCTCGCCCTGCGTGGCGCCGTACATCGCGCCGAGCATCGCCCCCTTCGCCTGCTGCCGCGTCTCGACCGCACCGGAGGCGACGACGCCGTCGTACAGGTCGCGTCCCGCCCCGGCGTCGGCCATCGCGCGGTCGCCGGCCATCGCCGCGAGGACCCGCGGCTCGAGCTGCGCGGCGTCGGCGACCACGAGCTTCCAGCCGTCGTCCGCCACCACGGCGGACCGCACCTGCTTCGGGAGCTGCATCGCTCCCCCGCCGTCCGCTGCCCACCGTCCGGTCACCACCCCGCCGACGACGTACTTCGGGTGGAAGCGGCCGTCCCGGACCCACTCGTCGAGCCAGGTCCAGCCGTTCGCGGTGAGCAGGCGCGCGAGCCGCTTGTACTCCAGGAGCGGTTCGATCGCCGGGTGCTCGATCTCCCGCAGCTCCCACTTGCGGGTGCTCGTCACCACGAGGCCGGCCCGGCGCAGGGAGCGCAGGACGTCGGCCGGCGAGTCCGGGTTGAGCGCGGGGTCGTCGAGCCGGGCGCGCAGGACCGCGGCGATCTCCTCGAGCCGGCGGGGCCGCACGCCGTACGGCACGCGGGGCCCGAGGGCGTCCTCGAGGAGCCGCTCGTGCACGTCCGCCCGCCACGGCAGGCCGGCGTGGAGCATCTCGGCGGCGACGAGCGCACCCGCGGACTCCGCCGTGAGCAGCAGTCGCAGCGCGCCGGGGGTCGTGGACCCGGCGACCGCGGCGAGCTGCAGGCGGAACTCCGCGACCGGGTCGAGCTCGTCCGTCGGCGCCGTGGCGCCGAGGAGCGCGTCGTCGAAGAGCTGCGCCTGCGTCGGGCGGGCGACCCTGGCCTCCTGGGCGGGGACGTCCCACGCGTCCGGCGGTGCCGCGGCGAGCGCCGAGCCCCGCGCCGCCAGGGCGCCCCGCAGGATGCGGCGGCAGAGCCGCAGGTCGACGCACCGACCGGTGCGTCCGCCGGCCGCGAGCACGGCCGGGTACCAGCGTGCGGTGTCGTCCCACACCCAGCGGACGTCCGGTGCCTCGCGTGCGGCGACGAAGGCCGGGAGGCCCGGCTCGTCGACCCGGACCGGCTCGCCGTCCGCGGTCCCCGCGTCGGTCAGGGGCGTCGCGAGGACGCCGCCGTCGACGCGGCGGAGGACGAGGTGCACACCACGATTGTGGACCGTTCCCGGTGGTCGGCGCGATCTCGGTCACGATGCGCGACCAGCGCCGGGACCTGGTGGGCTCACCCCATGACGGCGCCCAACATGTGCGCGAGGAGAACGGTGACGGGACCGCCGAGGATGAAGTTGTTGAGACCGTGCATGAGGAGTACATGCCAGATGTTCCGCGTCCAGAGGTAGACGAGGTTCATCAGCAACCCTGCACCGGCGTAGGAGAGGGTCAGGAGCCACTGACCTTCGAAGTTACCGATGTGGATCGCACCGAACACGAGGGCGTTCAGGACAGTCAGGGACGCCGCGAGTGTGTACCGGTTCCAGATCGGGAACTTCAACAGCAGCGTGTGGCGGAAGGTGAAGTCCTCGATCAAAGCAGTGACGACCGGGTTCAGCGACGCGAAGAACAAGATCCCGATGGCCAGCGGCTGCTCGGAGCCCTGCCCGTCCGCGACACCGTGGTCGACGAAGGGCCGCAGTGCGGCCTTCACCACCGAGACGATGACCTGCACCACGATCAGGCCAGCGACGACGACACCGGCGCTGCGCCATGGCGCGGCCCAGAACCTCCGCCAATGCCGCGCGAGCAATGAGCGGTTCGCGACGACGAGAGCGG
>Ga0265798_10010300_pt1 | contig 11553 bp, 6 predicted proteins | sample P3T30metagenome_FD_192430 | JGI IMG/M metagenome (GOLD analysis project Ga0265798, IMG submission 192430) | Plant litter microbial communities from East Loma Ridge, Irvine, California - P3 T30 | ecosystem: Environmental > Terrestrial > Plant litter > Unclassified | place: USA: California... | reverse complement strand
CTTCCTTCCACCTCCTTCTTCCTTAATTAACTACATTTACTCTGCCTTCCCCATAACAGCCTCGCGACAAACGTCGAACAAAGGCACAATATCCGTCCAAAGCCTGAACTGATGGATCCCCTGCCCCACCAAAGCCTCAAGACCAGGAACAGCCTTCCAACCGCTGTTGCTCGCCAGCTGCATCAAACTAGTAACCGCAGGCTTATAAGCCATCTCCAACAAAACCTTGTGATCCTTAAGCCCGCCCTTGCCAGTGATATTCGGCGCCGAAGCCTGGAAGATGTGGCACAGGATCTCGCGCATGCTGGGGTCGATGGGCGAGTCTCCCGGGATGGTGCCGATGGCGACGGTGGGGTGCTCGCTCGGCTGCAGGGCGCGGGCGTCGGCTTCCGAGGACAAGAGGCGGACGTTGTAGGAGCTGTCGAAGGCAGAGGCCAGGTCGGTGAGCTTGGTCTTGTTGCGGCCGACGAGGTAGATGGGGCTGTAGCCCATGTTCTTGAGAGCGTAGATTGCGGCGCGCGCGGTGCCGCCGCCGCCGACGACCATGCCGGGCTCTGGGTGCGTAGCGGAGACGTGGGTGGTGCCGGCGTTGCGGAGGGCGAGGATCATGCCTTGCCAGTCGGTGTTGTGGCCTGTGAGGGTTGGGTTGGAGGGGGAGGATGGGTTCGGGGTGGCGACGATGGTGTTTACCGCGCCGATGGTTTTGGCGGCCGGGTCAATGGCGTCGAGCAGAGGCATCACGTCGAGTTTGAGGGGGATGGTGACGCTTGCGCCGCCGAAGTTGGGCGAGCGCAGGATGCTGGGGAGCTCGGAGACGTCGCTGGTCTCGTGGCGGTTGTAGGTGTGAGGCAGGCCGGTGAGCTGGAAGAGGGTGTTGTGCAGGGGTGGGCTTCTGCTGTGGGCGATTGGGTTGCCGAAGATGGTGAACTCCTTGGGCGCGATCTCACCGACGAGGCCGAGCACCTTGCGGATGTCCGTTGCGGAAAGCTGGCCAGGAGCTGCCTTGGCTGGCAGAGCTGGGTGCGAGACGGGTGTCATGAAGCTATTGTTAACACGCGACATCTTACCAGTCTCCCCCATGTTCATAGCAATGAAGGGGAGGTCAGGCAGTTCAGCCGCAATGCGCTTCTTGAAAGTCTTCAGGTCGTCATTGTCGTTGGTGGTGTGAGCAACACCGATGAGCTTGACGATGTCGCCATACTCGCGAGCGGCATCAAAGTGAGGGATCCAGTCAGCGGCACCATCAGCCCAAGAGAGGGTGCCCTTCGGGTCGTGGTGAGAAGCAATGATCGTGCACATCTTACGGTGCGCGAGCACAAAGTCCTTCAACTCCTGCGGTGCTGTGAGCTCGAGGTCTGCAAAGTCGAAGCCCATGCGAAGAGCAACGCGGTACAGCGCCAGCGCTCCCTTGAGATCGTTGTCAGGGAAGCGGCCACCTTGGGCTGCGGTGCGGAGAGTGAAGATGAGCGGCAGAGTAGTTGAGGCGCGAAGGAGAGCGACCTGGTCGATGAGGAAGTCTGGAGTAGGCAGGCCATCGGGAGACTTGGGGTCGACAAGCAGATCAGCACGCAACTCAATGGCGTCCACACCCATGGTGACTTCAGGCAGTAACTCGACGATCTGGTAGATCTGCGGTGCGGTAAGGCTGACGAAGAAAGAACAATCCTTGGACTTGATCCTCTGGATAGCGCTCTTGCGTCCAGTCATAGTCCACAAGAAGCGTTCGAAGTCGTCAAGCGGGCTGCTCCAACCAGCGACGATCTGGGACGGGTCCACAGTCTGGGAGTGGAAGTGCAGGTTGCTAATCTCTTCGAACCACGGCTTACGGCGGAGGTAGACGCCCATCATGTCCTCGACGTATGCGGGACGGGTCTTGTCGATTTGCAGGAAGTCCATGACGAGCTTGATGTCACGAGTAACCATGAGGACCATGCCATCCTTGGTCCAGTCCTTGAGCAGCTTGCGTGCTTCAGCGGTCTCAACAATACCGCCTCCAGTCGCGAAGACGTGACCTTCGGACTTCTCGCGCATGACACGCTTGAGAAGGTTCAGCTCCTTTTGACGGAAGCCATCCCAGTCGTTGTCCTTGAGCATCTCCGGGATGGTCATGCCTTCGGTGCGCTCAAGCTCAGAGTCGAGGTCAACAACAGGCCAGCCAAGGATCTTGCCTGCCCATTTGCCGGTGGTCGTCTTGCCTGCACCCCTCATGCCGACAATGAAGATCGACTTTTTCACCTCACCTGGTGCGAGTGAACCGTTGAGGCTGTTGACCACGCCGTTCGCGTGGTTGATCTTGGGCTCTGTGCCTTCCATCTCCACACCGAATGTCTGGTGTTGAACATCCCACCAACCAGGCCAAGTCTTACCAGTGCACTCACGCTCCGTGACAAGAGTCTCTTTAGGCGCAACGGCACCGAGTACTGCGAAGCTCATGGCGACACGGTGGTCGTCGTAGCAGTGAATCGCATCGCTCGCCTGCTGAATTTCCATACCGCGGCCGTCAACCTCGATACCGTCCTCAAGCTCGCGGCACGTGATGCCAAATTTGGCCAGCTCATCGTACATGGCCTTGATGCGGTTGCACTCCTTCTGCCTCTGGTTGGCAATACCCGTGATCCTGGTGGTAGCACCTTGCTTGCCCGGTTTGGCGACTGCCGCAAGTACGCAGGCAGTGAGGAAAGCGTCGGTCATGGGCTCCATGTCGACGTGAGGAATAGGGACGAGTTCGCCTACTGGTGGGCCAGTGACCGTAGTGCTCGTCTCGCTTTGCTCAACAGAGCAACCCATAGGCCTCAACACATCAATGGCAAATCTAGCATCACCTTGCAGAGAAGCTGAGCCGATGTTCGGGACGGTGCAAGTGGTGCCAGTAATGGCAGCCATGGCGAGAGGGTAAGTGGCGGAACTGGCGTCACTCTCAACCTCGTACTCAGCCGGGCTCTGGTAACGCTGCTTAGGCACGTGGTATACGTTTGCCTCAGTCTTGCTTCGTGTGACATGAACACCGAAAGAGGCCATCATGGTGATGGTCATGTCAATGTAGGCCTGCGAGATGACCTTTCCTCCGACAAGACGAAGTGTGACGGGCTTCTTCGCGTAAGGCGCGCACATCAAGATGGACGAGACGTATTGCGAAGACACCTTGGCCGTGAGCTCGATGTCGCCACCTTCGAAACCACCGGTAGAGGCAATGCGCACCGGCAAGCTCTGACTACCAGGCTTGCCAATGTAATCGATCGAGACACCGTTGGATCGAAGGGCGTCTACAAGAGGGCCCTGAGGACGCTCCTGCATGCGAGCGTTTCCGGTCAGGACCGTGTGGGAAGCCTCCGGAGTGGCATGTGCGAGTGTCAGAGCGGTGGTGAGGAAACGAGAGGCCGTTCCAGCATTTCCAATGTAGATCTCTTCAGGTGAAGCCTTGAGGGCACCGCCGTTGCCGTTCAGGACAAGGACTTTGCCTTCGTCCTCCCAGCCGTAAGTGGCGCCTCCCAGCTTAGCAATAGCGGTAAGCATGAACTGGGTGTCATCGGAGTGGAGTAGGTTGCTGATCTTGCACTTGCCCTCCGCGAGAGCTGCGAGGAGGAGCACACGGTTGGAGATACTCTTACTTCCAGGTGGTCTGCAAGACACGTTCAAGCCCTTGGGTACACCAGGCTTGATCAGGACTGATGAGCTCAGAGGAATCCTGATATCCTTGTCGGCAACCTTGGTGGCTTCGGGCTCGTAGCACCTTCCAATGGCGGAGAGCAGCACGATCTTCTTCTTGGAGCCGGCATTCTTCTTGTCGACGGCCATCTTGCGCAGGAGCTCCTCGGTAGGACATTGTTTGTGGGTCTTCTTTGTGATGAACTTTTCGGTCGGTGAAGTGGGAAGGCCGTAGCTCGAAATGGCTTTCGTCAAGCGAGCAACGGCGCCTGGAGGCAGCACACCCAGGTATCGAGCGAGTTCAGCCTCCTTCACCATGCCAATAGCGACGCACTCGCCGTGGAGGATCTCTGGTGTCCAGATGGCCTCGTAGGCGTGACCAATAGAGTGACCGAAGTTCAGAAGATTTCTCAATCCACCTTCCCTCTCGTCCGCGCTCACGACCTCTGCCTTGACTCTGGCGCTTCCGAGCACAATCCTCTTGAAGACCTCCTCAATGCCCTCGAATCTGCCCGGACCTGCGGGCTTCTCCAGAGCGGCCATGATTGCATCTGCGCCCTCTTCCAAGCGCTCAAATTCCTTTTCGTCCCAGATCGCGGCTGTCTTGACAACCTCGGCCATGCCGTTGCAGACCTGTCTCTTGTCCAGAGTCTCCAGGAAAGCGAGATCGATGTAGATTCTCTCGGGCTGCCAGAAAGAACCAATGAGGTTCTTGCCCATGGGCACGTCAATCGCAGTCTTGCCGCCAATGCTGCTGTCTACCATGGCCAGCAAAGACGTGGGAATCTGGACGAAGCGCACACCGCGCATGTAGGTTGCGGCGACAAATCCGATCATGTCGCCGACGACGCCGCCTCCCAGGGCAAGGATAACAGTGTCTCTTGTGCATCCTTGCTTCAATAGCCAATCCTCAACGTCGGCCTTGGTCTTACGGCTCTTTGATGTCTCGCCAGGCTTGACGCGGTCGTAGATCAAGAGCCTCACATCTTCTGCGGTCTTGCCCAACTTTTCCCTCTCTTCCTCAAAGTTCTTCTTGAAAGCCGGAACATACTCCAGCTTAGCCAGGTTCTCGTCGCAGACAAGGACGTACGTCGAAGTGACGATGTTCTCGAGCAGGTCGCGTACTACATAGTTGTTCCAGAGGCCGTAGTCGACGATGATGCTCTCCTTTCCCAGGATGGGGACTTTTGTGGCAGTAGTGTTGGTGGTGGTGCCATTGGTTGCGGCCATGGCGAATTGATGCGCCTTTAGCTGATCAGCCTGGAAGAGACGAGCTTGTTCGCCGAATCGGCGAGGATGAGGTCGGTCGAGTGAAGGCTGACGGTGTCCCAAAGGCGAAGTTGCTGCATAGGCTGGTGTGTAGAAGATCAAGGCGAGGCAGGCAAGCGACGACTACTGACTTTCGCGAAGGTGAATTATTGTGGTCCTCCAATGGCGCGGGCGCGTGTGACTCGATGCCGCTTTCTGGTGGCTAAGCTAACAATTATGGAGATCGAGAGTCATTTCTTCCTGCCTCTGACGACCGCAAGCCGTGCTTTTTTGCCGGACGCTGGAAATGAATTTACCAGGCCAGGGTCCGTCCGTCCGTGCGCGCCGACTGCGCTGACTACACCTCTACTGTTGGACTTTAGTAGCATTGTTGAAGAGGCCAAATGTATGCATGACAACAGTAGTTATATTCGACGATATCATTACATTGAATTCAATATGACGAAGGTGATATATATCACGTTCTACTGCTGACCCGGGAAATTGCTGTATGCCTTCGTCAATTGGCTCTCACGCACATTCAAGCCTTCCTTTCGTGATGATACATTGTGCATGCCCTCGGACATCTGATGCAAAAAATAGTATACAATGCCACGCTCCAAGCCCATCTACGGGCCAAGTGTGATCTCACCCCTCCAGGTACCCTCAGTCAAACCGAGGGTCTCGATCAGGTTCTGCCACCTCGGTCCTCCTCTCTCCTTCCTCCTCAGGTAGGCGAGATGCTTCTGTCTCTTGTGCACCAACAATCTCAAGTTCCGCTTGTTGACCCTGTCTTGACCGCCTCTCGTCTCGCAGAACTCTGCAAGCGTTCTGATCTTCGCCGTCAGAATCGCCACCTGCACCTCCGAGCTACCAGTGTCTGGGCCTGCGCGCTCCTTCTTCTCCATCACAGGTCCTTGGTGAGCTCCTGCGGGCTTGGGTGCAAGCACATTGTCGGTGTTGTGACGTCCAAAAGCATCGATGCAACGCTGAGTGTTGACGCGAAGACGGTCCTTTGAGCTGGCCAGAGACAAGGATGCAATACGCTTCATGGCCTCCTCGGCACTCGTCTGTTCCTGTGCAATTCTAGCCCGGCGCTCATCTTCTGTGAGCCCTCCAGTAATGGTGTGGGCGTTGGGGTTCTGCAATTCTTCCTCGGCAGGTGTAAGCAGCCAGCTGCTACGTTCGATGCCTTGGTCCAGCTCTTTCTTTGAAAGGAAGAAGTTGAGGTGTTCGTCGCGGGCTGCGGAAGGACCGGGAGCATCGCTGTCGGGCGACTCATCGACTCGTAGTCTTGTGGCTGTTGAAGGCGGTGCAGGTTCCGACGGGAGAGCGGTGTCGAAGGAGCGAACAAAAGGTGTTTCTATGCCGCGCACGGGATCTCCAAGTGTTGCTGCACGCTCCTTCGTAAGAACCTCCCGCTTGCTGAGGTTGGCAGCCTTGCGCGCTTTTGCTTGAGCGATCGCATATGGATCTCTGTGTTTCCTCCGCTGTGTCACTGTCGAGGCATATTGGGAAGGGGTTATGGAGAATGCGCGGTTAAGAGTGGATGGCGAGTTGGCTGTCGGTTGTCAGTGAGTGGTTGAGGGAAGGCGATGTGCGTTTCCAAGTAGAACACACCAGTAGGAGCCTTAAGGCAAGCAAAAAGAGGTATCCTGGGCGGCATGACGGACGATGGGCAGGACTATTGTTGACCGGCGCAATAATACTCGACTCTACCCCCAGCCCAGCCAGGCGCATGCCTCGACTTCCCAGGTTCTCCGAGCGGCAATGCCCGCCAAGGCCGCAGCTCGAGCCCGTCCCAAGGCGGTTTAGCGCGCACTTTACGGTCGGCGCACCAAATCGCCAACCGCCGACTGAATTTCGTTTCTACAGCGGGCAGACGACCAGCGGTTTATCCTCCCACCATCTCGAACTCCAACGTCAAGTCGCCAGATCACACGACAACACCGACACTCAAGATGGCCGCCAAGAACCTTCCCGCGGCGTTCAACGCCACCAGCCAGGACATTGAGATGCTCCTGTCTGCCCAGTGCCACCTCGGCAGCAAGAACATGCAGGTGCACATGGAGCCGTACCTCTGGAAGACCCGCGCCGACGGTATCAACATCCTGAACGTTGGCAAGACCTGGTACGTGGCATCCTAGAGTGTGCGCAATCGTGATGTCTATAGCAGCGACACGAGCGGCGGCGGCGCGAATATGGCAATCGAGGCCCCTCGATCATTCTCGCGCCGTGGCCTGCGAATCGCATATGCCAAGACATATATATGTTTCCTCAAAAAGTCACAAAAACTGACATCTGCTTAAGGGAGAAGATCGTCCTGGCCGCCCGTATCATCGCTGCCATTGACAACCCCGCCGATGTCTGCGTCATCTCTGCCCGTCCCTACGGTCAGCGTGCCGTCCTGAAGTTCGCCGCCCACACTGGTGCTGGCGCCATTGCCGGTCGTTTCACCCCCGGTAACTTCACCAACTACATCACCCGCTCCTTCAAGGAGCCCCGCCTGATCATCGTCACCGACCCTCGCACCGACGCCCAGGCCATCAAGGAGGCTTCCTACGTCAACATCCCCGTCATCGCCCTCTGCGACTCTGACTCCCCCACCGAGTACGTCGACGTTGCCATCCCCACCAACAACAAGGGCCGTCACTCCATCGGTCTGGTCTGGTGGATGCTCGCCCGTGAGGTCCTCCGTCTCCGTGGCACCATCGCCAGCCGCGAGGCCGAGTGGGACGTCATGACCGACTTGTACTTCTACCGCGACCCCGAGGCCGAGGAGAACAAGGACTCTGCCGGTCAGGACGAGGCCAAGGTTCCCGGTGTCGAGGAGGTTGGTGCTGCCGCCGTCGAGTCTGGCTTCAACAACGAGTGGGAGGTCTCTGGTGGCACCGCCGGTGCCTTCGCCGCTGCCTCTAACACCGCTGGTGCCCCCGCTGCCTCCACCTGGGACGCTGACGGTGCCGACTGGGCTGCCGCTTCCGCCCCTGTCGAGACTGGCAACCAGGGCTGGGCCGAGCAGGCCGGTGCCCAGGCTGCCCCTGAGACCACCTGGTAAATGCAGACGCTTCGGTTTAGAGAGCGCCGGACACATCTACCATCAAAAAACAATTGAAAGTCTTCTCGATCACACACGAGCCTCAGCTTGCACGATATCGGCTACAATACGTCTCGGGCGCTAAATGAGGGAAAGATACCTGCCTTCCTTTGTGGAAGGGAGGGGAAAGCCCTGCCCTGGGACTGAGGAGTGGGCGGACGTAACAGTTGCTCAGGCCTAGAAATTCAACCCGTGTAACCCGATCTTTGCATCTTGTCTTGTCTTGTGTATACGTGCTTCATAATGTCTGTTGATGATGATCAATTGATCGATTGAATGTCGTGCCAGTTGCTTCTGAGGTGCAGCTAGGATATTGCTGAAATACATTGTTGCATCTCGGTGAGACACTTGCTGATAATGCATGCGCTGGCACCGCTTGATACATGTATTCATACATGGAGTTTTAGACTTATGCTTTATTGTAGAGTTCAGCGAGTTGCACTTACGCCACTCTCGCGTGGGAATAAGCTGGGGCATCCTGGAATTGCTGGCATCAACATAAATGAATTTCACCACCCATGTATTTAAACTTATCAAACAACTCAACTTCGGTCCAAGTAATAAACCGAACAAAAACAGACAGCAAGAAGTGGATTTGCCTCGACGATATCGGCAACCTAATCCTCTTTCCCCCACTCACCGCACCGCATGTCACGGCACGAGGCCGGCCCTTGGGCACTCCAAGATCCCCGCTATCCTGGATCGACCGGCCAAAGCAAAAGGCTTGCTCGCCTGTAGATGTATTCGCCAGCCAATCACACCAGTGAATTTGCATCTCGCGGCTCCTCTTGTCCTGTCGGGCTATCATTGACCGGGCAAAAGAAAAACGATAGATACTGCAGTGCGCCCTACCACATACGTGTACCCGTGCAATACGGGCGCCCTGCTAACCATGGCCTCTGTGTCACATCTACACTTTTGCCTTTGCTCTGACTAATTGTCAAAAATCCTCTCTCTCTCTCTGATTTATGTGCTTGTCGAGGTCGTCTCGTCTTTCTTCTCGCTCGCTAACCGCTATCTCTTTCGTCCATCATGGTGGTATTCCATACCCACCAGGATCGTGAAGAAGACTTCAAGATTTCCGGACAAAAGGATACTTCTGCCCGAACCTCGAGACCGGAATCAACCCTCACAGCCCGCGACGACGATATAGACGCTCTTGAGCGAGTCGCCACCCAAGAAGACCACGAGTCCTACGAGGAAAAGGAAGAAGACGAAAAGAGACCCAATGCCTCCCGCAAAGAAAGAGGAACCTCTCTCGAACTCCGTCAAACGGCAAGCAACGTCCTCACCCGCGTCCTCACCACCCGCTCCATTCGCGACCCGCCACCTCCACCCGATGGAGGCTTCAAAGCATGGCTTCAAGTCGCAATGGGCTGGCTCATCATTTTCGTGACTTGGGGCTTTGTCAATTCCTTCGGCGCTTTCCAGAGTTACTACACCGAGATCTTGCCCGAGGACCCCAGCACCATCAGCTGGATTGGCTCGATACAGGTGTTCTTGACGTTTTTCATTGGGGCTTTTTCTGGACGGCTGCTGGATGCTGGGCTGTTTGTTCCGACGCTTTTGGTGGGCGGGATTCTGCAGTTGCTGGGGGTTTTCATGACGAGTCTTTCGACCAAGTGGTGGCAGTTGCTTCTGAGTCAGGGAGTTTTGACTGGCATTGGTGGAGGAATCTTCTTTTGCCCGAGCATGGGATTGATCGCCACGTATTTCTCGGATCGCAGAGCGCTCGCCGTGGGAATCGTCTCGACTGGAAACTCAGTCGGTAAGTCAGAATCCCAATTCCTCACAATCCAACCACTGACCCCCTCTCTCTCTAGGCGGCATGGTCTACCCAGTCCTTGTCCGCTCCCTGCTCCCCCAAATCGGCTTCGCCTGGACAACCCGCGTCCTCGGCTTCCTCAACCTCGCCCTCCTAGCAATCGCCCTAGCCTTCATGCGCCCGCGCCTCCCGCCCCGCTCCACAGGCCCCATAATCGACTGGCAAGCCTTCCGCGAACCGGTCTTCGTCCTCTTCGTCGCAGGCCTCTTCTGCATCCTCTGGAACGTCTACTTCACCTTCTACTACATCGCCTCGTACGGCATCGAAGCCGTCGGCCTGCCCTACACCGCCTCCACGACCTTGGTCATCATCATCAATGGCGTGGGGATCCCGGCGCGGATCATACCGCCTTTCTTCGCGGACAAGTTCGGGCCGCTGAATATTCTGGTGCCGGTGTTGTTTTGCGTCATGGTTGTGAGTTGGACGTGGTTGGCTGTGGGTAGTGTGGGTGGGTTCTACGCTTTCACTTGCGTGTATGGGCTGGCGAATGCGAGTTTCCAGTGTTTGATCCCGACGGCTGTGGCGAGTTTGACGCCGAACTTGAACATGGTTGGGACGAGGTTGGGGATGGCGTTTGCGACTGTGAGTTTTGCTGCTCTGACAGGCCCTCCTATCGGCGGTGCACTGTTGGCTGCGGACGGGGGTAGTTATGTTGCGCCGCAGGTTTGGGCGTCGGCTTCTGCTGTTTGCTGTGTTTGTTTCATGTTGGGGGCGCGGGTTAAGCTTGGTGGGTGGACTTTGAAGGCAAGGTGTTGAGGTGTGAGGGGATTTGTTTCTTTGCTTGGTTTGCGGGAAGGATGCGTGTTGCATTTCGGAGTTCTGTCTGGTGCGATTTGTGTGATGATTTTTCTTTTTTTTGGGATACCCTTTGCATTTCTCGCCGTCGAAGAACACGATCTCGGATTTCCAATAGACTGCGATCAGCCCAGAGATACACGCCCAGTAGAGCGGGGCGATACACGACAACAGAGGAACAAGTCAAAACGACACCTCCTCAACATTAGAACCCGATCACTTCACTTCCCAAAGTCCAAAGGCTTTGGCTCACCAGCCTTCACAGCCCTCTCTACCACCTGATCCAAATCCTCCTCCTCCCCATCCAACCCCAGCACCTCCCTATCCTCCTTCGCCTTCCCCTCAACATCACCACCCCGTCCCCTCCCCATGTAGTAGGCAAAAGTCAACCCCGCCCCCATCTTAAAATCCCCCTTCGCCATACCCTCCCTGCAAACCTTCTCCCACTCCTCAACCGTCTTACTCCTCTCAACATTCCAGTCTCCCTCCTCTGTCCCCGTCGCCCGCAGCAGAGATTTGAAGATTTCTTCCTGCGTTGCGTGGAAGGAGGAGGTGTAGAGGAAGTTGTTCGCGTAGTGGGATAGCGAGGCGCGGGGGTTAGAGGGGTTTATGAGGGGGAGGGAAAGCAGGCGGGTTATTGCGAGGCCTGCCTGGGGGAGAGTTGTGACGTTAAAAGGGCCGGCGTCCGGGTAGAGGGTTGCGGTTTTGGTGTGGGGGTTTAGGGCGAAGAGGGAGCGTTGGATTGACTGTTGTTTGGAGAAGGTCAGTCAGAAGTGCAAGGCTTAGGGAGATACGAGCTTGATTGTTGATGGTGGTTTGATGAAGGCGATGGTCTTCCTTCGTTCTCCCCGTGATCAGATCCAAAAGAGTAAAAGAGAATGGGTAAACTTACAGCTTCCAACCAAGGCCCGGTCGCCACCCCAATCCACTTCACCCCCTCGCA
>Ga0265798_10010298_pt1 | contig 11554 bp, 10 predicted proteins | sample P3T30metagenome_FD_192430 | JGI IMG/M metagenome (GOLD analysis project Ga0265798, IMG submission 192430) | Plant litter microbial communities from East Loma Ridge, Irvine, California - P3 T30 | ecosystem: Environmental > Terrestrial > Plant litter > Unclassified | place: USA: California... | reverse complement strand
CTAAACTTAAGGTTAGGGGTATTATATAGAATAGCGGTTTTCTATAGTAACTAGGTAATATAAGAGTAGGCGTTAGTTATAGGTTAAATAATAGCTAGGATAGGCGCTAGAGCAGGTAGAGAGGAGATATAGATAGCCTTTTTACTATTAAACCTAGACATTTCTTTTAAGTTAGTAGAGTAGTAGTAGCGGGAAGGATACTTACTAATAGAGTGTAGTAGGTGATAGTGTAAGGAGAAGAAGAAGAGAAAGAAGACAAATTTATAGCGCTTTTTAGTGCCCTAGCGACCTATAGTTACTCCTATAGGCTGCTGCGCCTATTAGTATTTAGTTATATGCGAAATATTTTGGTACTAGATCTTATTATAGCCCTCAGAGCCTTAGGCTGCTAAGCCTAAGGCCTAAAATATTTCGACTTCCGCATCTCGTATCTAGCACAAAGGGTGTTAACATTTATCGTTCTCTATATAGTTTTTACTACTCTACTAGCGGATAACATTAATAAAATACTCTACTAGCGGATAACATCAATAAAAGACATGTAAAGATGACGTGCAGGATGTAGATGTAAAAAGGGAAAGAAATGCTGATATAATCACTACCAACTCTGCGCAAACACACACACTCTCTCTCTCTTGAAACAGCCAAACACATTGATTAATCTATCTGCAGAAAGTGCTGTACAGTCATAACTATCTTTCTAAAAGTCGCTCACAAAAATGTCCACTCTTCTTCTTTTGCTTTATTTGTTTTACAAACTCGCCCTCTCATTCCCACCCAACCGCTTACCCGTCGCATTTGAAAACCACGCGTCCAACGCCTCACACGTCCCCCTGCCCTCTGCCAGCTTGATAACAACACCGACGTAACCATCTGGCCTCACAACCACGATGCCACCCGTCTGCTCATCCAGGCCCATCTTGGCGTGCGCCGCAGCCTTTGCGTCAGGAACACGCTGATCCCAGATATCATCTGCGTAAACGTGGTCGGCGTAGCGCGCAAACAGGCTAGGCAGTTGTTCGTCAATGTGAATTTCTGGTCGTTGAGCAGAGAAGATGAAGGCAAAAGACAAAAAGTTGGTGTGCGGGTTGTGACGCTCGTGGTACCGGTCCTTTGTGTTGAGGTCCTCGGGGAGAAAAGCGCTGAAGAAGGATGTTGGGGCTGACATTTGTGCTGCGAGGTCCTTGAGGGCAGAGGATGTCTTGGAGAGGTTGCCACCAAAGACAAAGACGCGGTAGGAGCCGTTGAAGGGGATTTCTTGCTCGAGGTGGACGACGTTGGCATCGACGACGCGCGTGACGGTTGCGTTGGTCATGACACGGCCTGTCCGTTGGCTTGTGCCGTTTTGGTATGAGAGAATGAGTGGGTGTTGGGCCGGGTGCTCGGGCCCCCAGTTGATGGCGTTGGGTGGGTATGCGACACCGTATCCGCTTGTGAACTCGCAGCTCTCCTTGAACGTCTTGATGAACTCGTTGTCTTCTACTCCTTGTTTTGTCGATGCACCAGCGACTTCGCCGGCAGAGGGTATCCGTGCAGAGAAGAGCTTTGCGTAGCGTGCATCAAAGTCGAGTAGAGATTCTGCGATTTGTTTGCGCTCGCTCTCGTAAGTGGAGAGAATGGTTCGTGGTGCCCATCCGCTCTCAACGTGATGAATCTTCCATGCAAGGTTGACTGCATCCAGGAATGCAGTGTTCATGCCCTGGCCGGCCTTGGGGCTGTGTGTGTGGCATGCATCACCGCCCATGAAGACGCGCTCATCGAGGGTGTAGCGTTCAGCAATACCCTGGCCAATAGGGTATACAGAGTACCATTCAACCTTGTCCCAGGAGATGGTGTAGGGCTTGAAGATCTCTTTGGCGCGCTCCTGGACTTCTTCGGCCGAGACGGTCTTGCGTGGGTTCCAGTCCTTGTCGGTGGATGAGGCGACTTGAATATAGAGGCGGACCATGTTGTTTTCACGGGGAATGATCATAATCGATCCCGCGTCGGAGTGGATTGTGCATTTCATCTGCATCTCGTTAGTACTGGATTTGGGATTGATGAGATTAGCATCGGGTCAACATACCTTGATGTCAGGAAATGTGGTTCGAACAACACCATCCATGACTCCCCACACGTGTGCGATAGGGTCCTTGTAAACCATCTTGACACCTAATTGTTCCCTGACAAAACTCCGAGCACCCTCTCCACTGAACAGGTACTTGGCTCGGACAGTCTCCTCGGCTGTGCCATCAATGTGCGCCAGCTTGACCTCGATGGGATAAATCTTATCGGCGCCATCGTTGTTGAATGCCTTGATGGTCCACGGCCGTTGGATTTTGCCTCCGTGTGCCTCGATGTCGCCAATGAAGGTCCGCTCAATCATGCCCTGGTGGAGCAGAGTGGTGAAAGGATATCTCGCATCGATGAACTTGGGACAGCTAGCCCAGGTACCGGTCCGCTGGATGCCTTTCTGGGCAGGGTCCCAAAAAGCAACTTCGTACACCTTGGCTGGCTCCCACTCCATAATCTTGCGCTTGAGACCCATGTTGCGCAGGAGATCCAATGAACGCGGCTGGATTCCATCCGCTCGGCCGGTGGCAGTAGGCTCCGACCGGTTGTCGATGTGCTTGATTTTGTAGCCCCATCTCGCCAAGCTTGTCGACAGACAGAGACCAACAGGTCCTGCGCCGACAATAACAATATCGTAGTTCTCCACGGGCATTGCTCTTCCGTATGATCCGAGCTGCAAATGTGTATACGGGCCGTTTGAAGGTCACAAGGTATACGGGAAGGAGGGGTAGAGAGGTCTGAAGTCAATTTGACAGTGTATCTAGATGGCAACTCAGTGGAACGGCGGACGGGCGGATTTATAAGAATCACCATGGCCGTCATGGGGCCCCTAGTGGGTCGCCGTTTGGGTGGTGTAGACATGGCAAAGAATGTCGGGAATGTGGAGGGTGTACCGGCAATGGAATCGGATGCAAAAAGGCCCTGATTGAGTAGTGCCGCCGGCCAACCGTGTCGTCACTCTATCTTGCATCTGGACTACGGCTGGCTGCTTGTGGCCTAGTCACCACGGGCAAGCTCGAATACGCCGTATCCTTGGATGGATGCCGATTGGGAGGTACCCACCCCGGCACGCTACAAGTACCGTATTCCCTTGCCTTGGATTTCCAGGCTATCAGCAGATCGAGTATAGCTGCCAACTGCACCCACAGGCCTGCCTTTACCAACGTGCCGCCCACGACACAAACATGTGTACAGTACATCGGCGTAGGTAGCGATAGCCATGTCAAGCAAGCAAAAGCCAACAGTAACATGCTGCCGCTACCACGGCCATACTCTCTGCATAAACCGGCGCTTATAGCCAGCCCGTGCGCATAAAACTCGGACTGTGCACACGCTCGGTACACAGTCTCGGCACACTTACACGGCACAGGACTTGGGCGGGCTTTGCTGCACAGCGCCATTATTCTTACAAATGCCCAGTAGCTAGACTTGAACTCGGAAATTCCGTATTTACTATCCGATACAACAAAGGCCACGACGCCAGCGCCAGACACAAAAGCCGACCGAGCATCCGTACTATGTGAGACAGTGTCACAATCAATCCTGGGCCCAAATACAGCCGAGTCTGCTCATGATCCCGTGACTCCCCACACGGGGGTTTCCTCTTCAAGCCTGGCCCCGGAAATACCCCGCAAGCTTTTGCAGCATTGTGTGGCAATCAGTGAGGCTCTGGCCTCTAGCACTCTCATCTCCAGAAGTTCCCTGCCAAGCCGGTGACTTATCAAAGACACCATAACGTCCCCAACTGAGTTGCCAAGCCAAGTCCTAACCTGCTCAAGACATGGTCATGTTTCCCATCTGAGCAGCCATGCGTTCCTCCTCCTTTCGCGCCCTGGCGGCCTCGGTCTCCTTTCGCATCGTCTCCAAGTTCCACTCATCCGAATCATCGTCATCGTCGCTGTCCGCATCACTGTCTTGCGCCCAATCGCCCTTCTCGAACATGGCCCTACCCGTGGCCTCCTTCATCTTCTTGGCCTCTTCCTCGGCCTGCTTCTTGTCCACACGCTCCTTCTTCCATTTTGCAAATGTTTCTGGTGTGACGGGTGTGAGTTTGCCGGTAAGCTTGTGGCGTTCAGACTCCAGGAAGTCTTCCAGGGTAAGGGTGTTGAGCGGCGAGTTGGCCATGAGCGCCTTTTCGGCGGCGCGCTGTTCCTTGGTTTTGATGATGAATCTGAGAGTCACGTTAGTCCATGTAAAAGTAACCTTGGTATACTATAAGGATTATGCGCAGCGCCGTTGTTGTACAAGAAACATGATGATGATGATGCTGCTGCTGCTGTTGCGGCGCATGTTCAAATGCACTCTCCAGTCACAGTCATTGCGCATATGAGAAGAAGAATCATCACATACCCGGGTGGTAGAGAGTGCTTGTACATGCACTTATCTCCATTCGGACACATCCAGAACCAACCATACTTCTGGTCCTCGATAGCGGCGATGAAGTATTTGCACACCTTGTCCGTCGTTGTCTTGGGGTTGCCGTGCTTGCTGAGAACGACCTGCCGCAGCTTATCCTCGTCCCAGTTGTCCATGTTGTCTTTCTTCCTTCGCTCCTCTTCTTCCTCCTTCTCTTGGTCTCGGCTATCGGTGTACAAACTCCTCTTCTCCGTCTTGCGCTCGATGGCCAGGTCGTGGCTGAACTTGCACTTCTTGCCCTTTTCGCAGTTGCCCTTCTTGAAGAACTGGCATAGTACCGTCTTGGGGTCGGTTCCAAAGGGCACCTTCTGCACTTGCACAGGCTTGAAGAGCTCGGCCGTTTCTTTGCGGGCTTGCTCTGCCGCCGCCTTCTCCTTCTCGCGCTGCAACTTCTCCGCTGCCTTTCGCTTCTCGTCGGGTGAGCCTCCTGAGGCGGCCGTCGCCTTGATCTGTGCAATCTGTTTCTGGGCGGCTCCTCCCTTTTTGTTCTTCATACCAAAGGTCTTGTCCACGGCGACCTTCTTCACCTTGGGCTGTTCGCCCTTGCCTTTGGGTGGCATCTTGGCGGACTTTGTATGGACGTGGAAATGACAGTGGGGTGAGGTTGGATGGTGTGAGTTGGGGATCCCGCGAATTTCGGGGTCCAGCTGAGGTCGTGTTTGGTGCCCGGTGGTCGGTACAGCACACTGGTTGTGTTGTAATAAAGTGAGAATGACGCTTGTGTGGGGTGGATTTTCAGGTGGCGGAGTGACTTGCGCTAGAGCCAGGCCTAGCAACCATGCGTCGCCGACATTCCCGAAGCTCCAATGTGGCCTCCAGTCTTCACATGAACCCCCAGCGATCAATCACAGCACACCAACGGCTTCGACATTCCCGACTTCCAAGTTACACTGTCGCCTTAACCTCCTGTAAGCTCTGGGCACCTTTGTAGTGTCAATTGAACTCACTGACAACTCCGCAGTCCACCTTGAAACCGTACACACTACTGCCCACCTGTCATTGACGCGCCCGTCAGCACAAAGATGATCACCGATAGCCAACTCTACTCGCTCGCCATCTTCCTCGGAAGCGCTGCCATGATGCTTATTGTCCTCTATCATTTTCTCGAGGTCAATTCAGAAGACCACAAGGTCCAGGAGAAACCAAAGGCTGCAGCAGGCAAGGCCAAGGCATGAGGGAGGATATCTTGTGCGCACGCCTTCATGGCGCGCAGAAATTAAGAAGAATGCAGAGGCATGCAGAGGGTAGGAGAGAAACTATACTATTCATACACTAAGAAGGCGCGTGTTAAACACGAGCATGGAGTTATGGCGTACACCGCATTGCGCATGTCATCACAAGACAATGAGCCCGGGCGGATACATTGAACCACACTCTGCTTATCACGCCTGTACAATGTCATGTTTGATTAAACGGGAGTTGGATGTACTGTGTTTTTATCTACTTCTATTCTGTACTTGACGGAGCCAGCCAGATGCTTCATGCTCTCTGAGCGGGCATACGCATAACAATTGTCCAAGTTACAAAAACCAGTGGCACATGAGACCACATTCGCTTGTCGACACTACCATTTCCATCAATCCTCTGCATCGACTAGTTCCTCTTCTGTCTCGTCATTCTCAATAAGGCCTCTTCGGCGTTTCTCATTCACAAGTGTCGCTCCGCCGCAATCCATGCCCGGCCCTCCAATGCGCTTCTTATGCGACACGAGTCTAGCGTGCGCATCACGAGCCTCTTGTTCTGCCGTGTATTTGGGTGGACGTCCGCGACCCTGAGAGGCACCTGTCGACACTTGTGATGACCATGATGAACGAAGTGCCTCCAAACGTTCCGGCTCGACTGTAATACGTGGAGTGACTTGTCGACCTCGTTCATCGCTCAGATAAGACTCCACCTCAGAATCATGCGAATCTAGATTTTCAAGCGTTAGATAGGATGTTCGACCGCTAGCCGTCTACTCATAAGCCATCCGACTATCATCCTTACCAGAGAGACCACCGGCCGGTCCGTCACCAAGCTTCCATGACAAGTCAACAAAGTGTTCTCGTTGTATATGGCCGCGCCAGTCACTTTCCAGATCAAAGGAATGCGGCCGGTGACGTTCGAGTCTCATGTTGGTCATGGGATCAAAGTTGGTCACCTCTCTGCCGCAGTCGCCCCACAGACACTCCAAAGTGTTCCGGGGTGTCTCTTTCCGATGTACCTTGAAAACATGTTTCTGCAGCGTTTCCAAGTTGTGCAAAGTGGCCTTGCATTTCTGCCACTTGCACTTGTACACCGGATACTGGGCAACGACACTCGGGGACCTAGAATCGATGCGAACTGGCTCATTGCGCAAAGAGCTGGGTTGTGGAGGTTGGTGCCTATCCAACGGGCCAATAGAACCATTCGCGCTCGTACGAGATTGTGCAGCTGCAGATCCATGGATGGCTTTCCTCCATCCCACCGGACGACCCTTCTTCTTGGGAAGCGGCTTTCCATCAGGGCCGTACTCGGTCGCTGAACGGAAAGCTTGGTATCCAACTCCAGCAGCAGCACCGGTAGAGGGGCGAGGAGCACTGGAACTCATCGGCGCGGAATCAACTGGACGCCGGGGTGTTGTCGGACCTGCAACGTCTGGGAAAGAGTGTCGAGGTCGACCGCGTCGGTTTTGTTTGAACGGGTTGATTGCTTCAGGTAAAGCTTGGGCCCTAGCTTGGGCCCCACGTTGACTACCAATCGCGTTAGCCGGAGCTCGGGGCAGCTGTGCTCCCTTTTCGTCCTCTGAATCATCCTCATCGTCTGCATCCTCTGTCAGAGCTTGGACACTGTTCTTGAAATAACCTGGCGGAGGGTTTCCAGGGTCGATCAAATCCCAGCGAATCGTACTGAGATCGGCGTCGAATGTGATCTGTGGTAAAGTTGACCTAAGTCCGTCGAGATGGTGATTGAGGTTCCTCTCCGACGGGTGTCTACCACAAGCAAGGAGAACGTCTCGTGCAATCGTTGCGGGGTTATAGTTGTTGCGCCGTAGAGCTTTCTTCCTGTCCAGGGGCTCAACATAACTTATGTATCGAAGTTCGCTGGGCGGCTGGATTGGTTGAGTTGTGGGTGCTTGTGGCGGATGGGCGGGGGCAGGTGCATGGGCGATGGGGAAGTTCAGGCTCGCGGGCTCCTGATCGACGTGCATTGGGTCCTGGAGATCCGGATCTGGAGATCCGTATGTATACATAGAGTCGGTGTTCAGTCTCTTGGGCGGCGGGCCCAATTCCTCTTCGTCTGATAGTTGTGTGAGGTCGACAAGGTCACTCAAATTGCGCTTGCGCGCTGCTTCCTCCTTGTTCGCCGGTTTTCTCAGCTCAGGTTTGATTGGGACCATCTCAGCAACGGGTACTGGGGTAGCTACGGTAGATGTGTTGTCTGGGAACGGCGGGTAAGAGGCTCTGTTTGCTGGTGAGGCAGCAGCAGGCATACCGGGTGTCGCGACTTCCCTCTTCATGACAGCAGGCGGGACACGAGGCTTCTGTGCGGAAACCGGCGCGGGTTGGGGTACTGCCCTCCGAGACGCTGAATTTACGTCTGGTACAGCCGTGAGTAGACTCTTAGCGAAAACAGCACGATCTAGCTTCAGGCCCATCTGCTCCAACTCTTCACACAGTTCAATGTATGATGGATTACGATCTAGCATGCTCAACACCCGACCGGGTTCAATCTTTTGGACATCGTTCTGGGCGTTGAGATATACTGCTGCTGCGTTGGCCAGATGGGTCTTCTTCTCAGGTGGCCAAACAGTGTTTCCATTGGGTCGACCCGCTGCCGCTTGTGGTTGTTTGATAGGAACAGCTTGAGCTACAACGGGAGCAGCTGGCCTCGGTGCGTGTAAGTCAACTGTGTCTTTGGGCACTGTTTTCCTCCTTGAGTTGGCAATTTGTGGCGTGTTTGCTCGGGCAGGCTGTACGGGCTGTGTGGGTGCGGCTGCGGGTTCGGGAGGGGCTTTGCTCTGCACCATGGGCGACTTGGGTTTCGCTCTACGTTCTTCTTCCCAAATGCGCGCTAGCATAGCTGGATCTTGTCTGTTTAACTCGCGCATCTTGGCCATCATTTCGCGGATCTGAGTCTCCAATGCTTGGGCCGCATCGTTGCCAGCCGGTGCTGTAGAGACTATCTCAGCTGTGTTGGACTGTTGTGGTTGTGCCGTCTTAGACCTTGGCTGTGATTGTCGTAGCCTGTTCTCCTCCTCCTCCTCCTCCTCCTCTTGCTGCTTGCGCTCTTCTTCTTGCTTCTGCTCGGCAATCTTGTGCTCTTCTTCGGCAATCCTTTTCTCCTCTACCCGCTTTGCATCCTCCATCGCCTTCTGCGCGGCCTGCTTCCGCTGATATTCGGGCCACGGGTCATATACTGCCAGCGGGTCTACAGTGGTGGTGCCCTGGGCACTGTATATGTTGGCCATGGTAGCAGTGGGTGCTGGTGGTGCAATTGTTCCCGAATGCAATGGTGTGTTGCCGTAGTTGTAGGTATTCGACGATGAGATGTTCTGAGAGCTACGCGAGGCTTCGACACTAGGAAGTTGTCGGCCACTATATTCGGTATAGTGTTGGTTTGCCGTGGCCGTCATGGCTACGCTTCTCGCATTACTGGCAGGCGTGGCGTTGTATTGAGGCTGGGCTGGGCTGACAGAGCGCTGTCGTTGCGGGTTGTGTATTGTCTGTGCCCTCTGCTGAGGATAACCTGCCGTCGTTGCAGGGGACGGTAAATCTCGAGTTGCTGGCTGCGTGCGATTTGTGTTGACACTGCGAGGGCGTGGTTGCGACTTCGCATAAGCTGACTGTGCCTGTTGCGCCTGTGATTGTGGTGGATGTGAAGTAGCCGTCGCATAGCGACCAGAATGTGGAGCCGTGGCATTGGCTGCGGTGAAGCCTGTTTGGCTGGTCACCGCTGCGTTATTGCTCGTGTACGATGGGTTGCTCATGTTGCGCAGAACTTCCGCAGCGCGACTAGTCGTCTCCCGCGTGCCGCCATGATTGCTGCCGTTCCATGAATTATCCTGGCCCGCCCCAAACCCGCTGTTCTGATTTGCATACGCTTGTGGCTGGTAGGTCAAGTACTCCTGGGCCTGAGTCGTTGGTAGCTGTTGGTACTGGCGGGGTGCGGGCGCGACATTGTTCGAGGCAGATGCGGTCTGATAAGCGGAGTATTGCTGGGCGGAGCTTTGCTGGTACGGATAGCTATATTGATTATAATTGTTGGATGACATAGCGCCTGTGTATCTACGGGCCTAGGGGGCCTAGGGGGCCGGGGTATGGGTAAGTTAGGGCAACAGCATCGAGACTGCCAGTTCGCATGTAGATGAGATGATGGTGAGTCGGCTCTAGGTCCCGTTCGGTATGAGGTGGGTCCGGCGCGAGACTTGACTATGACCGTGTAGTACCGTTACGCGCCAAGTAGGCCGACTACGAGACGAACTAGCTTCGACGCGTGCTGGAAGTACGGACGTCGGCGCTCTTCAATCCCTCCGACGCGCGCGTTGGCGGCTTGCATGTGCGGGCCATGTCGGCATGTCGGCGTTGCGGAAAAACTCTTGTTCCGACACTAGCGAAGCGAAGCGCTCGGCCCAGCACAATCTCACGACTCCAATTTTGTGATTGCGACACGAACTTTGTCTACTAACCCGACAACCCGCCACATCCACAGCAAAAATGACCAAGGTCCAGTCAATGGTCGCGAGCTCTCGCCGCAAATCGCGAAAGGCACACTTCAGTGCGCCGAGTAGTGTGCGTCGGGTCATCATGAGCGTATGAAGAGACTTGGAACAATGCAATGGACATGTTCTAACAACCTTCAGGCGCCTTTGAGTAAGGAGCTCCGCGAGAAGCACGGAGTGCGCAGCATTCCCATCCGCAAGGATGTAAGTATATTTGATTTGCTCCCCATAGTCGTTGTGTGCTAATTCTTCCCAGGACGAGATTACCGTCGTACGCGGCTCTAACAAGGGACGTGAGGGCAAGGTCTCCTCTGTCTACCGCCTCAAGTACTGCATCCACGTCAACGGCAGTGCGTAGCCCTGAGATTATTCCTGGTGTCCATGTTACTAAGTTGCCCCTACAGTCGTCCGCGAGAAGAGCAACGGCCAATCGGTCCCCATCCCCATCGCTCCCTCCAAGGTTGTTGTCACCAAGCTCAAGCTCGACAAGGACCGTGAGTCCATCCTGGAGCGCAAGAGCGCCGGCCGCGAGGAGAAGAAGAAGCAGAGGGAGGCATAAACGCCCACTCTAGTTTCTTAGATGACGACACACCACGGCTTCGAGGGACATCGACACGAGCTCTCCTACTCACTCACGCGTAGTGGATGAAATGCATATCATGGGTTCACGGTCTGGGCATGCGATGCGCGCATGAAAAGCAGGGCGTTATACCGGCTTCTAGCTCGAACAATGGACTAGCCGTCATGCGGCCCCGTCGAAATTTTCTGTTCGAAATGATACCAACGATGGATTTGGAGTTTGGCAACGAATGAGATTTGTTACTCCTGCCGTCGCCGTGAGACTGTACACGTGATGTATTTAATCACGCTAGGATATCTGCTCATCAACCGTATCCCTTGGTTGCCGTGAGCTATACGACTAGCGAAGAGTAAAGTCCGACGGCAATAGCTGTTGCTCTCCTGCAGACCGTCTTCGAGATTTTCGATGAAGGAGATGGTTTGATGGTGAGATACATGATTTTTGTGACATGGCAATTCTGTGTACAGCAGCAGTGTTGACTGGGTTGATGGAAGCAATGCATGTTTCCATGTACTGCGTATGATGGAATGAAATGATTGGCCACTTTTTGATACCTCGACTGCAACGACTTGTCTCCTTGTTTTTCGGTCTGGTTGGTGTAGAGTTGAGTAGATCCATCTCCTCTGCCATAACAATGATCCTCAACCATGGCACTCTATATATACACACACACATAGTAAAAAATACCACATACTACATTAATATCACACCTTCACTTTTCTCTATTGCCTTTTTTTTGTTTCTTTTCTTCACTATAGTTTTGGAAGATAGAGAGAGAGAGAGAGAGAGAGAAAAAAAAAACTCTTCCCGTCATGACATCTATTTTC
>Ga0265798_10010297_pt1 | contig 11555 bp, 11 predicted proteins | sample P3T30metagenome_FD_192430 | JGI IMG/M metagenome (GOLD analysis project Ga0265798, IMG submission 192430) | Plant litter microbial communities from East Loma Ridge, Irvine, California - P3 T30 | ecosystem: Environmental > Terrestrial > Plant litter > Unclassified | place: USA: California... | reverse complement strand
TGCTTCGTGAAGGCCGGTCTTCTGGCTTGCCGTCATCCTTCCCCGATCCTGCCTTCCCATGCGTGGAGCACAGTGGCGTTCGATCGACGTCGTCAGGCTTACAGCAGCGGGGGCTGCGCCGGACTGGTTGGCGATGGTTATCGCTCACGTCACCGGCTTCCCGTTTCACCCTCCGGCAGACATGCAGGAGGACACCATTCACTTGATTGGGCGCGATTCTACAGGCAAGGATGAAGGGTTGTCACCGGATTATTTGACGTTCGGGCCGCGCCATGGCGCTCCCGGACCAGCTCAGAACAGGACTTGCAGCTTGCCACGCACCTGGTAGCGGTGCGCCGTTCCGACGGCATTGAGCACGGCATCGCGGTAGACGCGAAACGCGATGTAATGCTCGTGCGGCGCCAGCCAGTTCTCCTTCTGGGCGTCTACCAGGCGCCAGGCGCCGTCCAGGTGAAGCTCCGCCCAGTTGTGGTACTCCTGCGGTCTAGGGGCGCTGTCGCGGTCGACCACATAACCGCCCATCATGCGCGCCGGGATGCCGCTGGCCCGGGCCAGCGCCACGACAAGGTCGGCATACTCGGTGCAATCGCCGAGGCGCTCCTGAAGCGCATGCAGGGCGCCCAGATCGCGCGCCACGTAGCCGGCATAAACCAGGTTGTTCTTGACCCAATCGTAGATCGCGCGCGCGGTGGCTGTGGCATCCTCGCGCCGCAACGATGCAGCCAGGACGCGGATCTGCTCCGCGTCGGACTCGATGAAGCGCTCGGGATGCAGCCAATCGGCGCGCGACGCCAGCGTCTCCTTGCGCGCACACGGCGCGGATTCCACCGTGACGCTCAGCGAGACTACCTTCTGGCCGAGCGCCGGGAAGCGCTCGAACGACAGCTCAAGCACCTGGTGGCCGGCCGCATCGCTGCGTACCCGGTGCGGCATGCTTGCCTGCACATCGCGCAGCACCTGGCCCGGCGCCAGGCTGGCGGGCAGGTAGCACGCGAAAGACTGGTCCTCGAGCGCCTGCGCCAGCGGATTGGCGAACGTGACGGTGAAGCGCAGGCGCCGCGTCAGCGGCGTGGCGGCGCTCGCCGCACCAGCACACACGAGCAGGACGCTGCCGAGAAAGCGGCGTCGGCCAATCATCCCTACTGGCCGCATGCGGGACGTTTCGGGCCGCTCGCGTGGGCGCTCCATACCGCCTTCTGGCTGGCCAGCTGGCGGGTGAAGGCTTCGCGCATATCGGTGTAGACCAGCACCGGCTGCGGCGCCAGCGAGACCTGGAGCTGCTGCAGCTTCTGGTCCGGCATGGCGCTGCCTGCCACCACGACCAGCGCCGCCGTCGGGGCGCCTTTGGACGCCTTGCGACGCTGCTCCATCACGCGGCGGATCGACGCGGTGTCGATGTCCTGGACCGGCACCGAGAACGGCACGCCGGTCATGAAGCCGTCGCGGCTCTTCTCGATCACCACCAGGTTGTCGAGAAACTGGCCTTCGCGCCACAGCTCGGCCGCCGACAGGCGCGCTATTTGCTGCGCAGACGGCGCCCGCCCCACCACCGGCTTGCCGGCCGCCAGCCAGGACGCCATCCCGCCGCGCAGCACGGACACGCTCCTGTAGCCGGCCTGCTTGAGCCGGGCGCAAGCCGCGTACAGTTCGCGTTCGCCCTTACCGCTACCGGCCAGCACCACCTTCTTGTCGCGCCAGTACGGCTTGCCGAGCAGCTCGGGCAGGCTCGCCTTGACCGCGCCGTCGATGTGATAAGCCTCGAATTCGGCGGCGCCGCGCAAGTCGATGGCGACGCTGCCCGGCTGCTGCAACAGCTGCTGCACGGCGTCGGGCGCCGCCGCGCAGGCCAGGTCGGGCTCAGGCTCGCGCACGGCGGCGCCAGCTTCGAACCTGGCTTCCTCGCGCATGCACATGCTGGCCGCTTGCGCAACGCCTTTCAAGGCTTCGGGCATCGTGTTGCCCGAAGCCAGCTGCGCGTGAACGCTGCCCGCGTGCGAGGCCAGGAGCACCAGCACGGCGATGGTCGTTTTCATAGTGTGTTTTCCTTTACGGTGACGGCCGGCGCCGGCGGCGCCAGGTCGTACGGGTAGACGAACTGCCATTCCGAGTATTTCTGCTTGCCGCGCAGGCCGGCGAATTCGGGCGCAAAAGCGTCCTGCTTGATCGGCGTTTTGTCGGACAGCGAATGCACCCCGGCGATCCGACCGGCCACTAGAACCAGGCCCCATTCGGCCTTTCCGGTCATCGGGTCGACGAACACCTTGCGCAGATGGCGCCGGATGCCGGGGACGCGCTTGTCCTGCAGCAGGTCGTCCAGGCTGGCCGGATATTCTTTCTTGCCGCCGCCGGCGTCGATCTCGTAATAGCGGCCGATCGCGGTCTGGAATTGACGGCCGATCGCAATCAGTTCTTTCTCGCGGTCGCGCTGCGTTGCGGTCGAGTCGATTTCGGCGGCGACGGTCAGGCCCACGCCCATGAAGGCGGTCAAGAGCAGCACCCACAGGTAAGTGAAGCCGGCCTGAAAGCCGGCCGGCATCGCATCAGTACGTGTCATACGCCTGCCCGCTCCGATTCTGTCCCGGCGCGCCGCTGCGCACATCGACGATGCCGCCCGATTCAGCGTCGGTTCCAGTCACCAGCACCCAGGTTTGAGCCGACTCGGTGACCGGGTCAAGCGGGACGGCGCGCAGGTAGCGGTGCTCGACCAGCTCTTCCAGGTGTCCCGGATAGCGGCCCTTGTCGCTCGCAAACTTGTCGAGCGAGACGCGCAGCACCTGCAGATTCTCCTTCAGCGCCACATCCTTCGAATGCGCGAGCGAACCGAAGTAGCGCGGCACGGCGATGGTGAGCAGCAAAGCCACGATCGCCATCACGACCAGCAGTTCGATCAGGGTAAAGCCGGCGTTACGGCGTTGCATGCGCGCCTCCATCACCACTGCCCATAAGGCACGCCATTCAGACCCGTCTTGTCGGAACGGCTGAACACATCAAACACGTCCTCGCCCTCGACAGGCTGCTCGGGCGGCGACGCATAGCTGCGCAGCCCCCAGGATTCGGCCGCCGGCACGCTGGCGTCGAGCGCCATCGGATCGCGCGGCAGGCGGCGCAGGAAGTACATCTTCTGACGCGCCGGGCTGCGCTGGTCCTCGACGCCCTCGGCCAGCAGCTCGATTCCTTTCGGATACCCCGATTCGCCCAGACGCACCAGGATACGGCCCTGGTCTGAGGCGCGCTTGTAGGCGTCGAGTGCTTCGCGGATCTGCGCCAGCGCCAGGCGCAGCTCATGCTCCTTCTGACGCTGAACGGCCATCTGCGCCATCGGCACCGCCACCGTCACCATGACGCCCATGATGGCAAGCGTCATCATCAGTTCGATGAAGGTGAAGCCGCGCGCGCTCGTCGACGAGCGCCGTGCGGGCGCGCTGCGCATCAGGGTACCACCTGGATCAGGTGCTCGACCGGCAGCGAAACCGGCACGCCGGGTGCCGGCTCGGGCGTGGCCGAGAGCAGCTGCAGCTTGGCCGACGGCGCCGGCTTGATCGCCTTGAGCGTCACCGTCGCCAGTGCGCCGCTGCCGTTGGTGCCGGCGTCGGCGCCGCTGTCGCTCTGGCGTACCAGGGCCACGAACACCTTGCCCTGCCCGGCATCGATGCGCTGGCTGAAGCTGGTCTTGCCGTTGCCTTGCTTGAAGTAGTCGCCCTCCTGCACGTTCACCACCTGGAACACCTGCGGATCGAAGCCCACCAGCGCCGGCAGACCGCGCAAGGCTTGCTGGCTGTTGAGGCGCAGCACCGCGCTGAATTGCTCGCCAACCTTCACCTGCGCCGGCCCCTGCCAAGCCAGGCTGACGGCCGACACGCCGGCCGGCGCGGCCGCATCTCTCGCCGCCGCCGGCGCGCCTGGCGTGGCGGCGCCAGCGGGTGTTGCACTAACAGCGGCGGCGCCTGGCGCTCCCGCAGCAGCATTCGCTTCGGACGCCGGCTCCACCGAGGACAGGCGCATGGGCTGGGCGCCGATGCTGGTCTCGGTGCCCGAATCGAATTCGGCGTCGATCAGGTCCGGACGCGATATCGTGCGCACCACGTGCGGCGTGATCGACAGCAGGATCTCGGTGCGCTGGGTGTCGTCCTTCTGGCTGCCAAACAGGCGGCCGGCCACCGGCAGTTCGCCCACCAGCGGCACCTTGTTGGCGCTGGTGCGGTCCTCGTCGCTGATCAGGCCGGCCAGAATCTGGGTTTCGCCATCCTTCAGGCGCAGCGTCGTACTCGCGCCGCGGCTGCCGATCTGGTACGCCAGCGTGCCCGAGCGGCTGACGATCTCGCGCACCAGGTTCGACACCTCAAGGTTGATCTTGATCGCCACCTCGTCGTCCAGGTAGATATTCGGCTCGACTTCGAGCTTGAGGCCGACGTCGACATAGTTGACCGAATCCGAGACGAAGCCGGTCGAGGTCGATGTGGTGGTGATCACCGGTACCCGGTCGCCGATCTGGATGCGCGCCTTGTCCTTGTTGCGCACGCGGATGCGCGGGTTGGCTAGGATGTTGCCATCCTGGTCTTCCTTGTTTGCCTTGATCAGCACACTGCCGACGCCGGCCGTGATCCGGCTGCTGTTCAGGTCGCGCAGGCCGTCCAGGCTCAGGGCCGTGCTGCCCGCCTGCAGCGGCGACAGCGTAATCTGGCTCGGCCACTGCACGCCCAGCTCCATCAGGCGCGAGCGCTTGACTTCCATGATCTCGACGTCGAGCATCACTTCCGAGTCGCCCAGGTCCTGCAGCGCCACGATGCGCTCGGCCATGCGGATCGCTTCCGGGGTGTCGCGCACCATGATCACGCCCAGGCGCTCGTCGACCACGATGTCCTTGGTCTTGACCAGGGTCTTGATCGAATTCGACACCGCCTTCACGTCGGCATTGGTCAGATAGAAGCTGCGCACCGCCAGCGCCTGGTATTCCTTGAGCTTTTGCGGCGTGCTCGGGTAGATCAGGAGCGAATTCTCGTTCAGGACCTTCTGCTCCAGCTGGTTGGTGACCAGGAGCAGGCGAATCGCATCTTCGGTGGTCGTGTTCTTGGCGAATACGGTGGCTTTCAGATCGGGACGGATGTCCTTGTCATAGTAAAAGTTCAGCCCCGCCACCTTGGCCACCACCTCCAGCACCGACTTGAGCGGCGCGTCGCGGAATTCGAGCGAGATCGGCTGCCGGTAGGCGGCTGACAGCTTGGTTTCGGCCCGGCCTTCCTTGGCGCGCGCCTCGTCCACGCGGGCCTTCAGGTTCAGCGCTTCCTTGTGGCGCGGCTGCTCGGCAAGCACGGGGCGCAGCTTGTCCAGCACTCCCGCCAGGTTGTCAGCCCCGCCCTTCTTGAACATCTCCTCTGCCTCGGCCAGCGCCACCTGGTGGCGCCGCGCCACGGTCAGCGCCGCCAGGCCCTGCTGCGCCATCGCGTTGTCGGCGTCCAGCGCCTGCACCTCGCGATAGGCCTTTTCGGCGTCGCTCAGACGCCCCTCGCGGCGCGCGGTCTCGGCCACCAGCACCGCTTGGTTGACCGCGGTAGTGCGGCGCGTGGCCAAGCCGATCCGGTATTCCGGATTGCGCGGATCCAGGCGCACCGCTTCTTCCATCTTCGTCAGTCCCTGCGCGGTCTTACCTTCGGCCAGCAATGCGGCGCCTTCGCGGTAGGCCTGCGAGGCCGCGCAGCCGCCCAGCAGCGCAGAGGCCAGAACCATGCCCAACATCAGCTTCATGTTCGTTCTCACTTCTCTTTAAGCGTACGTCCCAGTTCCAACGTCTGCACCTGGTCGAGCGGCAGGTAGCGCAGCGTCATGGTCGACGCGTCGATGCTCTCCACCTTGTAGGTTTCGCCGATGGTGTCACCCACGCGCACGACGTGCGTGGCTTCGTTCTGCTGCAGGAATATCAGCGTTTTGCCCGCCTGTTCATGGCTGCCCATCACCCTGAACGGCAACGGCGGCAACGCCGGCGCCGCCTCCGCCACCGGGGCCGGGGCCGCGGCGGCCGGGTTCTCGGCCGGCGCCGCGGAGGCGGTCCAGGCAGCCGGCGCGAACAGCCCGGATGCGACGCCGTCGCCGTCCTCGCCGCGCGCGCGGATCGCCAGCACGTCCAGCGGCGCGCTTGCCTTCCGTTGCAGCGCACTGCGCGGCGCTGCTGCGGCGCTCACGGCCGCTTCCGATGTTTCTCCTTCGGGCGCGTACCACGCCGCGCCCAGCGTCAGCAGCAGCACGGCGCCAAGGCTGACGCGCATGCCGGTACGGCTCTTCTTCTCGCTCATTGCGCCGCTCCCGGCAAGGCCACCAGCAGCACCCAGTCGATCCTGGCCTCGATGTCGCCCGAGCCGATCGCCGCGCGCTTGAACTGCACACCATCCAGGGCCAGGTTGTTCTGCTTGCGCAGGGCGGCCTTCATGAAGCGCTGGATCGCCTGCGCCGATCCCTGCACCGGCAGCGACATGCGATAGCGCAGGAACTGTCCGGCGGCGTCGGTCTGGGGCCGGTAGCTGCCGCGCCGCATCGACAATCCTTCGGCTGCGCCCAGGTCGAGCAGTTCCTGCACGGCGAACGGGATATCGGCATGCGCCAGCAAATGCGCATCGAAGGCGCGCAGGCGCGTGCGCGGGCCGCCTTGTGCTTCTTGCTCGTCCGCGGCCTGCGCCGCCGACGCAGCGGTGATCGGACGCGCTTCCAGCAGCCGCGCTTGCGTGGCCTGGTCGTGGCCGACGGCCAGGCCCGCTGCGCCCAGCGCCAGGCAGGCGGCAACACCGGGCCAGAACAAGCCGGTGCGCCGTGCCATCGCGCGCAGCGCGCGCAGCGCTTCCCATGCCGGGCGGCGTAGGCGCGCATCCAGTGCGGCGCCCGGCGCTAGTCGTTCCATGTTGCCTCCAGCGTGAAACGGTATGGCCGCTCGGCGGCCGCTTCGTCGATCTCGTGCGCGACCAGGTAGGCGCCCGTGAACGGCCGCCGTTCGGCCACGAAGGCGACATAGCGCGCCATCTCGGCGCCGGTGCGAGTCTCTGCCACGATCCTGACGCGCGAGGCCTGCGCACCGGAGGTGCTGGCCGCGGTGGTCATGCTCAGCACCGCCACCCGCACGTCCTTGGGCGGCTCGAGCGCGCGCAGCATCGCCTCGAACGGCAAGTTCAGTTCGCGCACGGCGACATTCACCGCCTGCACCCGCGCCAGTTCGGCCGTGCTCCAATCGACTGCGCGGACCGGCGGTGCCGTGCGCGCCGGGGTTTGCCTTGCCTGCTTCAACGCCTGTAGTTCGACGCCGGCATGAACCGCGTAGGCGCCCCCGGCCAGCGCCAGGGCGGCGGCGGCGGCCAGCAGCAGCGCGCGCCCACGCGGCAGGGGCGGCGCCTCAGTCGCGTCGAGCGCGCTGCGGCGGATGGCTGCGCCAGCCAGCCGCAGCCCGGGCGGCATATCGCCCTCGGGGAGATCGAGCGCGGCGAATGGCGGCGCGGGTTCGGACGACGTCGCGCCGGCCAGATCCAGCCACGCGACCTGTTCCAGCGCTGCCAGGCGCGGGTCGCGCAGGCACTGGCGCTGCCAGGCATCCTGCAGCTGGCGCACATCGGCCGCCGGCGCCTGGCGCACCGTCAGTTCATCCATGCAGCCGGCGCCGCTGGCCAGCACGATCAAGCCCTGATCGAGGATGGCCAATGCGCCGGCGCCCGCGCGCGCAGACAGCGGCCAGGCGGCGGCCGACAGCGCCAGCACCGAATCGAGCCGGATGCCGCCCTCCGCCGCACGTGAGAACAGCGCCGCCATCATCGGCGCCGGATACGCCAGCGCCAGGCGCGGCGCGCCGAACGGCGCGTCGTCGAGGCGCAGTACATCGTGCGCATCGAGTTCGAATCCGGCCAGCGCCAGGCGCGTACGCGCCATGCGCTGCGCCTCGGCGCCGTTGCTCAGCGCCGCGCTCCAGGGAATGCCGGTGCAGGCGAGCCAACTGTCGGCCACCACCACCCGCATGCGGGCGATGCCTTCACCGACAGGAATGGCGCCGATGGCGGCGCCCAGAGAGGGCAGGTTGGCTTCCTCGAGCGCGATCTCGAAGCGGCTGTCGGCGCGCCATGCGGCGCCGTGCAGTGCGGCGCCAACGATGCCGCGTGCGCCGATCATGACCACCAAGGTATCGCCGCGCGATCCCGACGAACGCTTAACCGGCGACACGGATGATCTCCTCGAGCGTGGTTTCGCCTTGCGCCACCGCCTGCAAGGCGGCCTCGCGCAGCGGTTGCAGCCCGGCCAGCGCGGCGCGCTCCTTCAATGCCGAAATCGTCGCCTGCGCCACGATCATCTCGCGCAGCGTGTCGTCGAGCACCAGCACCTCGGCTACCGCCTTGCGGCCCTTGTAGCCGACGCCGCGGCAATGTCCGCAGCCGTGGCCGGCCTTGAAGCGCCAGCCCCTGACCTGCTCCAGTGTGAGCCCTGCTTCCTCGAGCTGCGCCGGATCGGGTTCGACGTCGACCGCGCACTGCGTGCAGTTGATCCGCAACAGGCGCTGCGCCACGATGCCGTTGAGCGCCGCGGCCAGGCTGTAGGCGTCCACGCCCATGTGCAGGAAGCGCCCGACCACGTCGAACACGTTGTTGGCGTGGACGGTCGTGAACACCAGGTGGCCGGTCAACGCCGCCTGCACCGCGATCTGCGCCGTTTCGTCGTCGCGGATCTCGCCGACCATGATCTTGTCGGGGTCGTGGCGCAGGATCGAGCGCAGGCCGCGCGCGAAAGTGAGGCCCTTCTTCTCGTTCACCGGGATCTGCAGCACGCGCGGCAGGCGGTATTCCACGGGATCCTCGATCGTGACGATCTTGTCGCGCCCCGTATGGATCTCGGTGATCGCCGCGTACAGCGTCGTGGTCTTGCCCGAGCCCGTGGGGCCGGTCACCAGGAGCATGCCATGCGGCTTGGCCGCCAGCTTGCGGATGGTGACGATGGCGCGCGCATCCAGGCCCAGGTGCTCGAGGCGCAGCGCGCGCGCTTCTTCCGTCAGCGACTGGCGGTCGAGCAGGCGCAGGACGGCGTCTTCGCCGAAGATGTTCGGCATCACCGAGACCCGGAAATCGATCTCGCGGCCGTTCACCCGCACCTTGAAGCGCCCGTCCTGCGGCACCCGGCGTTCGGCGATGTCCAGCTCCGCCATCACCTTGATGCGCGAGATCACCTGCTCGGCCATGTCGTGGCCCTGCACCTGCGTGATCGGCACCATCACGCCGTCGATGCGGTACAGCACGTGCAGGCTGCCGGCATCGCATTCCAGGTGGATGTCGCTGGCCTGCAGCTTGAGCGCGTCATAGATGGTCGAGTTGACCAGCTTGACGACGGCGCTGCTGTCGTCGCTGATGCTCGACAGCGTGATGACCGCCGCTACTTCTTCGTCATTGCCCGCGCCCAGGCCCGGCTCGAAGCCGTCCATCGCGCGTAGCAGACGCTCCTGCTGGATCAGGTAAGCCTGCAAGTCGTCCGGATGCACCAGCGCCAGCGTCGGCGCCGCGCCTTCGCGGCAGCGGCGCAGGGCCCAGTCTTCGGTGGCGCCGTCGAACGGGTCGGACAGCAGCAGGAAGGTGGCGCCCGATTCATCGCGCGCTGCCACCGCGCCGCGCTGGGCGCATTCGGTGTAGGCGATCAGGTCGAAATTGGGCGCCAGCGCCTGCAGCTGCGGCATGCCCAGCGCCGGATAGCCGAAGCGCGCGCCGAGCGCCGCCATCAATGTCTCGGCATCCCACCCGCTCGCCTGCTGCAGCGCCGCCAGCAGCGGCATGTCGTGCTGGGCGCACAAAGCGCGCGCCTGCTCGATGAAGGTGTCGATCGACTGCGGCGTCACTGGAGGCTCCCGGCCAGGTCGAAGATCGGCATGTACATCAGCACCACCACAGTGCCAATCACCAGGCCGATCACGACCATCAGCGCCGGTTCGAGCAGGCGCGACGCCCAGTCGATCCAGCGCGTGAATTCGTCGTCGGCGAAACGCGCGGCGCGCTCCAGCATTTCGGCCATCTGGCCCGAACGTTCGCCCACCTTGAGCAGCGACTCGGCCACGTCGCCGGCCAGGCCGACCTTGACCAGCGCCATGGATAAGCTCTGGCCCTGCTCGACGGCGGCGCGGCAGGCGCGCAGCGGCGCCTGCTGGTTGGGACCCAGCAGGCCGTCGACCATCCCCATCGCCCGCGGCAGCGAGATGCCGGAAGCGAGCAACAGGCTGAGGGCGCGATAAAAGCGCGCCAGCCGGAATTCGTCGGCGCGGCGCGCCAGCCACGGCATGCGCAGCACCTGCATCAGGAGCCAGGCACGCCCGGCCGGCCGCGCCAGGCCCCAGCCGAGCAGCGCGGCGCCGCCCAGCAGGCCGCCCAGCGCCAGCTGCCAGTTGTTATAAATGAGCTTGCCGAACGCCAGCAGAGCCGCCGACATCCACGGCAGGTCGCGCCCCGACGATTCGTATACCACCGAGAAGCGCGGCACCACATACCCGAGCAGGAACAGCGTGACGAAGCCGCCCACCGCCAGCAGCATAGCGGGATAGATGGCGGCCGAGACCAGCTTTTTGCGCAGGGTGTCAAACTGGGTCTGGTAGGCGATGTAGCGCCCGAGCGCCTGCGGCAAGTCTCCGGTGCGCTCGGAGGCGCGCACGGTCGCCACGTAGACCTCGGAAAAATGGCGCGGCGCCGCCGCCAGCACGTCGGACAAGGTGCGCCCTTCGCGCAGCGCCAGCAGCACGTCGGCCAGCACGGCACGCACCGGCGCGGCGCGCTCCTTGGCGTGCAGCGTGGAAATCGCCTCGGTGAGATTCAGGCCGGCATCGAGCAAGGCCAGCAGTTCCTGGCTGAACAGAACGAGCGGGAAGCGTGCCTGCGCGCCGGGGGCCTGGACGCCAGTACCGGCACCGGTCGCTTCGACGGCCAGCACGCGCAAGCCGCGCGCCGACGCTTTTCTCAGCGCCTCGGCTTCAGTGAGATCGGTGAATTCGAGCGTTTGCGTACGGCCGTCCTGGCCCTGGACAGTCAGGGTCAGGAGCAGACGGGAGACTGGAGCCGGAGTGGAAGCGGATGCGGCATGCGGCGGTGCGGCTGAGGTACGGCCGGAAGACATCATGTGCAGCCGGCCCCATGGCTGGAACTTGCACTAGCCGGCGCTGGCATGTCGACTGCACCGTTCACATTGACCTTTTTGCATGATAAGCAAGACTCCAAGCACCAGAAACTGTCCGTATTGTAACAATACTTCCTGAACTTCTAGTTTCTCTAGAGCTACTTATATCATCGAAAAGTATCCGCAGAACAACACTTGTCGCAGATTATTCGCTTTGGGTAATGCATCTAGGGTGAACGGAATCGACACGCTCCTGAAGCGGAGCATGTCGGCGTCGCCTGAGCCAGGCTCAGGATGCCATTACCGGATCGGCTGCACTACCCAAGTCAATCCCTTCTGGAAGATTGCAGCAAGGCCGCGGGAGCTGGCTACCGTCCGCACCGTGACCACGCTTTCAGTGCTGCCGGTTTCCCGGGCATTGATCGCGCCATAGGCCAGCGAACCGCCAACCA
>Ga0265798_10010296_pt1 | contig 11556 bp, 16 predicted proteins | sample P3T30metagenome_FD_192430 | JGI IMG/M metagenome (GOLD analysis project Ga0265798, IMG submission 192430) | Plant litter microbial communities from East Loma Ridge, Irvine, California - P3 T30 | ecosystem: Environmental > Terrestrial > Plant litter > Unclassified | place: USA: California... | reverse complement strand
AGTTGTGCTTTGAGAACGCCCTAGAGTTGATCCACTTTGCTCACCAAGCTGGACTGCTCACCTATATGTCTGCCGGCTTCAAGTTTGGTGGTCATATTCCCCAGGCTGTCTTTGCCGGTACCGATGGTATTGGAATTGGAGGTGCTCAAATCTTGCGATACATGGACCACTCCACTGGTCATCAAGGTCCTTGTAAGTCTCCGCCATTGCTGTCAATCATGATTACTGATATTAGACACCGAAGAATTCATTGACCGAATTGATAAAGAGCGAGATGAAGCTGCCAATTCTATTCGAGGTCGAGGTGTCCATCTCCTCTGCCGACTTGATGTACGTTCAACTACACTTTAGTGAGGACCATGACTGATATTCAGCGAATGTACTATGAAGGAACCATCACCCAAGCAGAAGAAGATCTTCGAGAGCCCCTCTTCCAAGCCCTCGGCGCAATCGATGAACCGCTCATAGAGTCTTTCCTCATTCACCAGAGCCTCGCCCATATCATCTCCATGCCGGACGATGGAGAAACTCCAACCCTAGGTCAGGCTCGACGACTCTTGCGAGCTCAAGGTCCCCTTATTCGAGCCAAATTGACCGAAGAGAATACCGCGAAATGGGATAAATTCACCAAAGATCTCGCCGCGTTGGTCAAGTCGGGTGATGAGGAGATCATGACTCAGTTCTTCAAGTCTCATCCTTGGAACTGCTTCCGAGCGGATTATGCCAAGTCATTGGCTACCGTTAAGCAGGATAGGATGTACACTATCAAAGCTACTCCGCATGCTCCCAAGTCGTACGCGTAGGTGGAGGCTTCATGAGACTATCGTAGACGTTGAAAATATCTGGACGATGTATGATATCATGTATAGGGTGTAGGTAATGATTGGGCAGTAGGTTTACTCGTACAACATGTACCAGCGTTTCCCAAGCGCCCATCGCTTAATCTGTTATCGCCAAGACTCGTGACTTTGACCGTTGTGCCTGAGTGAACCTCGCTTGGAATATCTATTGAGCCTCATCTCTTTCCTAATCAGCCCCACCTACCGGAGTCATAAGCGCCAGGCATCCTCCAAGCGGTCTTGAGTCAAGTAGATTGATATTCTGATTGACTGCAATTGGCATTGTGCTTGTCTCTAGATCCAACTCGACGACGATGAGATACCTACTGTCTCTCCTGGCGATATTACCATCCATTATCGCCCGCTCAGACCCCTGGGCGGAGGAATACGCCGGTACTCCCGACCTTTCCTTCTCCGGGATAACGACTTTCGCTCACCTCCCACATGAACGATGTCTAGATGATATAGAGGGAGCAGTGGACGTTGCTATCTTGGGTGTTCCTTATGATAATGCAGTTTCATACCGTCCTGGTCAGTACACCCTGAGCTATTGGCTGTGTGCTGATGAGTAGGAGCGAGATTCGGACCGTATGGGATCAGGAGTGGTTCGAGACGACAGAGGCCCGAACGGGGCTACTCCCTCCAGCTTGGATTAAACCCATACACCAACGGACTCGGTACAGTCAGTCCCATCCTCCTTTTCTAAAACAAGCAAGGACGATGTTGATTTTCAGCTCGACTGTGGAGATGTTCCAGTCTCACCATTCGACTCGGCAATCGCAATCAAGCAAATCAAAGCTGCTTACTCCAGTATGCTGAATCACCCAGTAGCAAACCCAGGAAAGATGGCGGAATTAGGAATGGCAAAGGGATTAGACGGGGAATATCACCCTCGAGTAATCGCTCTCGGGGGTGATCACACTATCGTACGTCCCCTCGTCTCGTCAGACCAGTGCAAAAGCTGATGAGATAGGTCTTGCCTATCCTGGGCGCATTGAGCGAAGTTTACGGCCCAGTATCAGTGATTCACCTCGATGCCCATATTGATACCTGGAACCCAGACAGGTACTACGGTTCAGTCTCCCTTCAAGCAGGTGTAAATCACGGGACATTCTTCTGGCACGCATACGAGGCTGGATACATTAAGACAAATTCATCCATTCACGCTGGGATCAGGACAAAGTTCTCTGTGTGTTCCCCCGAATGCGCACCTCTCAGCCAGCTGAAACCCAGGGCCCAACGGATCTGGAAGATGACGTTACTGCCGGCTTTGACCTTATCTCAACATGGGATCTGGATGAGCACGGAGTAGATTGGATCACGAAGAAGATCAAGCAGAGAGTGGGCACTGGACCCGTGGTGGTCTCACTCGATGTGGATGTGATGGACCCAAGTATGGTCCCTGCCAGTACGTGTTTCGCATCAATCCCCGCTTTGTCAGCCGAGGTTTGAGTTTGGGACCAGACTGATAAATAGCTGGTACACCCGAAGCTGGCGGATGGACCACCAGAGAAGTTAGAAGAGTTCTATACGGCCTCAAAGGCCTCAACATCGTCGGATTCGATGTTGTCGAGCTAGCTCCCGCTTACGACACCAACGGTATGTCCTCTCCACTTTCGTCGCGACAAGTAGTTGACGAAGTAGCCGAGATCTCTGCTATTGCTGCTGCCGATGTCGTTTACGACTACCTAGCGTTATTGACAATGGGCGTTGATGGCCATGCAAAGACAGAGGAGATCCATCGGGATGAGTTATAAGCAGTGCGAATTCAATGTAGACCAAAACTCAGTAGATCAAGCAGCAGTACGAGTAACACCACATGCAAGCAAGTAAGGCAGGATATCAAATACATATCCAGTAGACTACCAGCAGTCATACTATAGAAATCGCTCGAAAACTGATAAACAAACCCTAACGAGTGTACGAGAGACCAAACAGCCAGATTGACCGAGGCTCAAAAAGGGGATATAGAAACAGAAGTAATATAGAAACCGAAACATTGTCCATTCACGCCGACCCTTACTGGGCACTACCAGCTTGATCATCCGAGTAGGTTGATCCATTGCTCTGCCTCATGACGGTGTTGGAGCGTGCTCGACCCATTGGTGGCTTGAGGCCACTACTGGGTCCAGGAGCGGGAAGGGCTTCGACAGCAGCAGAAGAGGCGGTACCGTTGTGTAGATGAACGAACGATCGCATTTCTCCAGATTGCGGGGCAGGGATGGTGTTGTCATCGTTCCTCTTTGTTAGGTTTGAAAGCAATCGCTTGGCGGTAGGTCGAGGAGCGGGGATGGGACCGGAAGCGGTAGAGGAGGAAGCGACCATTGCGGGCGAGTTGACCTTACCACGGGCTGCGTAAACGGCGAGCATCTGATCAGGACCGTAAGCGACAGTCTGGGCTCCAGCAATGGGAGAAGGCTGAGCGGGCATGTCGTATGCGGCGTCGTAGGCTGCATCCGTATCCAGAGCCTCCATACGGTCTTCGTCGGCGATAGCGGGCGACCTGGCAGAAGAGTGGGTTGACATCATTGATCGTCGGTTCATGATCATACCCTCGAGATCTCGGAGCTCGTCGACGGATCCTCGAGCAGAAGCGGCGGTCCTGAAATCGTCGGCGGATAGGGCACTAGCAGTAGACTCTCGTCGTTTATCACTTCCACCTAGCGACATGATGGATCGTCGTCCATTACGTCGAGATCCACTTGCTTTTCGCATATCGTTATCTCCGAAGTGACCGGGTCCAGTCAATTGAGATGGGGAAATGTTGACATCCTCATCATCTGCCAAAGCAGATCCAGTAGCGTACGATGACTTTTTGGAAGGAGTAGCGAGCTCGAGAGCAGTGGTCGACTTGGAAGCATTGTGGTTTACGAAGACAGATTGAGGAGATCCAGTAACGTTTGGGCGGATATCACCACCAAGCGAAAGACGGGATCGTCGATCAGGTCGTGCGTTTTCGGCAAACGAGATACGTGACTGTCGGACGTTTCCGTCGGGTAGAACGACGGACGATCGGCTGACGTTGTCGTTGGAAGTACTTCGAGTGTTGTATGTAGGTCGAGCAAATGCGGCACCGGTTCCTGCCATGTTGTTTTCAACGGCATAGATGGAAGAGGTGGCATAAGACATGGGTCGAGTTCGTTGAGAAGAGGTGGAAGGTCGAGGCATACCACCAAAGACTGAAGGAGGCTTCTCTCCAGGGTGAGCTCCCTTCTCCCATTCGAGGCCAGCCGAATGGGTAGACAAGGCCTGGGACCACCTCTTTCGCTTTTCGGTTTCTCGCTGTCGCCAAAATCGGATAGCGACACCAACAGCGAGAATGACGACGAGGATGGGAACAATGACGGCAGCAGCGATACCTCCTTTGGAGATACCACCAGACTTGGTGGAAGCCACGTCGTTAAAGATACCATCGGCAGACTGGGTAGCGGCAGCGGCAGCGGTGTTGGTCTTGACTGCGCCTCCATTGGTGACAGTAGTGAACATGGCGGAAGCAGGGTAGTTGACGGTAAAGACAGGTCCGGCGGGTGACTGAGTATCCCATGATTGCAGTCCAGCACCGAGGATACTGAGTTGGAGATGAGCAGTCTCGGTAGAGTTCCACCATTTAGGTCGGAGCTGAACCTCGAATTCACCGGATTTGAAGTCGACATTCTGCCATGCCTGAATGAGACCCGAGTTGGGCTCGTTCAAGTAGAGATCGACCTGAGGAGTAGTGATGGCGCATGCGGTGTTCCAGGTGAATTTGATAGGTTTCGTCGCGTCAATAGTTGCGCCTAGAGCAGGGGCAGTGTAGAGGTCACCGGCAGCGAGGTTGCAAGCTGCTTGTTAGACAGAAATTATGACTGGTAGTGAGAAACATACTAGATTGACGCTTGACGTGGGCGTGGGGTGCTCCGAGGAGACCGATCCGGCCAAAGGGGGAGGACATTGTGTTGCTGAAGACGAGGTCTGGCAAGAGTTAGCAGATGGACCAGAGAGGGGTCTAGATTCTAAGGGAAAGTGGGAATATAGAGTAGTGGTGTAGTGTCGGAGTAGAAGATGGGTGGATGTGGAGCAACGATTACAGGGGTCTGTGAAACAAGACATAGTGTCAAGACTCACAATGGGTTGATTTTAAATCTAGATGAGACCTATAATGTTCGAAAGTAAAGTTGCTATTGTCCAGACGCTAGCAGCAGATATGAAAGTATCCTTCTATCTTTGTGTTGATAGGTTGATGAAGGCGTGAAGTGAGGATTGAATAACGATGGTCTCAATCTCTGCCGATGAATTCGAATTAAAAGGAGTGTCTGTTGATTGTTTGAATGGACGGTTCCAGACGCGTTAGAGGATCGTCGAGGGGTGACGGGGTGACGGCGATCGGCGTAGTAAGAGATGTGATGGATAAAGGATGAATCAAGCTATGCTGATTCAAGGGGTATCGAGGGAAGGTAAAGTGGTCCAAGCGTAAGTAGTGTAGTGTTTGGTGAGCTCGGTCTCGGTGTATTGAGTTGTAGAAGTGTCGAAGTTTTGGTATGTAAAGAAGTGAATATAAAGTTGCTGACTGGTTTGAAGCAGTACAATACGGTTGATGGTCGACTGTAAAACTGTAGCCACCTTGTCTAGTCTTCTGTCACCTATCTCTTCACTCTTTGCACTACTCTGCTATTCCAGTGTTGTTTCTTGTTTACTTTCACTCTGCCTCTCGGTATATTCAGGGTCTACCCTTTTACCTACTTCCTCTCTTCTAACCCTTTTCCGCCACTTCCGACTCACATCGTACCTTTCCTTTTGTTGATTGATATACATCAACTGTTGGAATTTTGTAAACGTCATGCATTCCGCTCTTTGAACCACACCGCTTTCACCGAAAAAGCCACAAGATCCCCTTGCTCTCCACATGCAACTGCATCCGATGACTGGCTGTTAGCAGCACTGCGAGACGCGTGGCTCGTGCTTCTCAATCGACTGGAGTGTTGTTTTTTATGGTCAAAGGAGTAATTGGTGCCTGGGAATGTTGATCATGAAACTGGGGTTGAGGCTTGAAGATTTGGGGTGGCTAATGAACAAAAGAGCGAGTTCCATCGTTATCAGCCATATGGCTGGGTAGACGACTTGCCTCTTCAGCCATCTCAGTATCACCCCGCACAGGCATGGAAGCAAGCGGACTTCAGATGCACCGTAAATAGGTGTTCACCAACATTACTCATACAACCAGCGGCGACGGGCCATTTCAGTGGGGATCGCTCGGACACCATTACTCCGTTGCTGACTTCACTGACATTTTGATTCTACTTGGATCTCGGGCACAGTCCCGTCAAGTAACAGCCGGGCAAGGAGCGGAGTCAGCTTCGAGCGGAGTGATGGGTAAGAGCGGATATATGATTATGCTTACGGGCCGAACTTCCGGTCAAGTGCCACATTCGTGTGTTCCGCCCCTTAGCTTTCGCTTCCGTCTGATACTTATGGGAGTGACGACTTCCGTCATATTCTACCGACCACTAACTTTTACTTTCTTATCAATTCACATACAAACAAAACACATATATCAATAATGTCTACCTCTCTTGATGCTTTGAAAGCGTATGCCCTTCTTGAGACAACTAATACAGAGCGATGACTGATGGACAGCGCTGGAACCGTTGTCGTTTCCGACTCCGGAGACTTCGAGTCTGTTGGTGCCTACAAGCCCCAGGACGCCACTACCAACCCTTCCCTCATGTAAGTTGTAGTACTGCCTACTTGACAATGCACTGACCACCAGCCTCGCCGCCGCCAAGCTCCCCAACTACGAGCGACTAATCACCGAGGCCGTTAAGTTCGGTAAGGAGAAGGGAGGGTAAGTCTATTTCCAGCATCCCACTTTCACCCCTCTCACCCCTTTCACCGCTTGCCATTTACCGCTTGCCACCTGTCAGCAATAGAAGCTGATCAATAGTAACGAGGAACAGCAGGCCGAGAACGCCATGGACCGACTCCTCGTCGGTTTCGGTCAGGAGCTCCTCAAGATCATCCCCGGTCGAGTTTCCACCGAGGTTGACGCCAAGTTCTCCTTCGACAAGGGTAAGTCAAAGCCATGCCAAAGGAGTCTCATGCTGATGAGATAGAGGGAACAATTGCCAAGGCTCACCAGCTTATTGACCTTTACAAGTCGCTCGGTGTTGACAAGGAGCGAGTCTTGATCAAGGTAAGCTATGCCACTTAGATACTTGGCAGAGCTAATGTCTAGATTGCCTCCACCTACGAAGGTATCCAGGCCGCCAAGGAGCTCGAGAAGGAGGGCATCCAGTAAGTGATACGTGATATCACGAGGCTAGCTCTGACCCAGTAGCTGTAACTTGACCCTTCTCTTCGGTTTCGGTCAGGCTGTTGCCTGTGCCGAGGCTGGTGTCACCCTCATCTCCCCCTTCGTCGGTCGAGTGAGTCATCCACATACGCCTCACCAAGTCTCAATCTAACGTCAGATCCTCGACTGGTACAAGAAGTCCACTGGAGAGGAGTACACTGCTCAGACCGACCCTGGAGTCCAGTCTGTCAAGAAGATCTTCAAGTAAGCTCCCCTATATCATATGCCCGACACAGAGCTGACTGGCAGCTACTACAAGCAGCACGGATACAAGACCATCGTCATGGGAGCCTCTTTCCGAAACGTCGGTGAGATCACCGAGTTGGCCGGATGTGATTACCTCACCATTGCCCCCAAGCTCCTCGAAGAGCTCAAGAACTCTTCCGAGCCCGTCCCCAAGAAGCTCGATGCCTCCAAGGTTGACGGCGAGAAGATGGAGAAGGTTTCTTACCTCGACGACGAGGCCAAGTTCCGATGGGCTATGTTCGAGGACACCATGGCTTTCGACAAGCTCCACGAGGGTATCCGAGGTTTCGCCAAGGATGGTACGTCTCTCATCAGTTTGGGAGTGAAAAATTTGCTAACGGAAATCAGGTCAGTCCCTCAAGGACATGATCAAGGGCAAGTTCTAAACAGCTCGAGAAGAAGGAATGAGTGGATATACTGTCGTAAAGTGATTGATATCGCATGCACGTATGCCTGTTCTGCCGTGTAGCATCTTTACACAAGTTCTTGCTCAAAAAATTCTCTCACTTCTCAACCAAAATACAGATTCAAGAGAGGCTGGCAGATAATCTGTGCATTATGAAGATCTAGCATCCTGTATAGCTTTAATCATCCGACTTCCAACCTTTGTCGCCTCCTCGAAACGGGGCGCAAAGAAATCTACGCATCAGCTCATCTCACTCATCCCGAACCAATGACATACCAGCAGTCTCCTGGAACCGTTTATGGTACAACTCGAAGTTGCCAAACGTGACACATTCCGCCCATCCTCTTGCTGCTACTACAAATTCGATATCGTCTGGACGATGGATCTTGTCGTTTAAAGATGCTGTTATTGATGATTGAACCAAAGTTGGGGAACGGAATAGGTATTCAGCCACACCTGCTCATCAGTCTTATTCCTTCGATGTATAAAATAAGGGAATAAGGACGTACCGATCCAGAGCATGAATACTGGTGTACCAGCGACATCAAGATGCTCAAATGGTCTGATACCCAATTTCGCCCAACAATCCACCATGGCCAATAAACTCAAATGACTGTTAGGTGCCATTTCCCCCTTGCCCCCGGTTCCATTTCTAGCCCCACCTAGAGAAAACTGATCAAGAACATCCTCGCTCAGTAAAATAGGAGCCCTCTCTCCAGTCTCTTCTTTATCCAACCCAAATACTTTCTTCCTTGCATCCCAGACTCGAGCTGACAATTCGGACTCTTTACCTTCTACCATTAATTTGAATAGTTCGGTGGTGGACGTGGCATATTGCTGGATTTGTATTTGAGCTGATGGATTTAACAATGCGAGACCTGCGTAGACGTGCCATTTTGCGGAATAGATTCGAAGGGTGATGTTTACTTTGATTACTTCGATACCAGAGACGTATCGGGCTGTTTCCCAAGGGTAAGCAGCGGATTTGTACCATGCCATTCCCATCCTATTATCAGCTACTTGTCGGACCACAGGTGAATTGGGCGTACGATAAGAAAGCAGCGTGAGTGACCGCTTGGGTGTTGGCGGTCACCAGATCATGTTCCTCGTAGCTCAAGTAGACATATCGCGATTTAAAGCTCCTGAAGACATCTTCGACCATTCGAACTTTCTGCTCAGGTCCACGATGATGGATAATGATCTACCATCAGCATCCCTCTACTTCATAGTGGGAGACTTACAAGAGGTTGACCCTCAGTAGTAACAGTCGGCCCATGTAAACTGTGGACACTAACGATATCCACATCTCCAGGTAGATACTTCTCGAACGCCTCCTTCTCGGGTGCTTTCACACTAGTCTGGCCAGCTACTGTAGCGCCCATTTTCGTGGAAGGACCATATTCGCGAACGATCGGAATGATGGAGGATGACTCGACAGAATAGATTATGAAATCGGATATTCGGGATACAGCATGTCCGTCTATCAATGGGGTGATTGGGCTGTCTATTTCGTCAGCCCTCTGTGTGTTGAGCCTTGAGGATAAGGGACGGGGTGAGCTGACCTTTGTACTCTTCCTGTAACTTTGCATAGGCATCTGGCTTGTCACAGACGTATATCCTGATTATCAGTGGGGCAGGACACTCGGACGTACGTCTTGATGCCACCTTCACTCAGGCGACGAGCATACATCTTGCCCATCTAGCATGTCAGCCGGGTTACGGATGTTTCCTCGGAAGTGATAGTGACTGCGGAGCCCTCCTCCTTGACGCAAACCTGCATGACAAGTTTACTTACATCTCCCATTCCTATGATACCAATAACCGGCTGGCTGCCAGAGCCGGTCGACTGGGTAACTGTAGTAGCCATCTTTGCAGGGAGTCTTTATTTATTTTTGGGGCCCAGGGATCCGCTTTGTCGTATAATGCAGCTCTATTAACAAAGATACACCTTTAATTGGGTTTGTAGCTGGACGTTGGTAAGAGTGGAAAGGAACACTTGTGAACGCAGTTGACTCGTCCGAAATTCATGACCTCCACTTGGCGAGTTCCGACCGACACATAAATCATTCTCGTAACTGTACATTCGACTACAGCAACCAAGAGACCAGGAGAATGGAGTGCAACAGAGTGCATCGATTAAATATACGCAAATACATGACACGTCAAACGAAACATGCCAACCCTTTCCAAATGTTCAAAATTTTCAACTACTCAAATTCTTCTGTCCCGACACCAGCCTAAAGGGCGAGGGCACCGATAGCACCGAGGATAACGGCAAAGATACCGGTAGGGGCGGTGAGAACACCGGCGTTGGCTGCAGAAGAAGCGGCTCCAGCTCCAGATTGAGAGGCCTGACCGTCAGCTCAGCCCAAAGTCGCCTGGGGGAAGTAACTCACAGCAGGAGTGGAAGATCCAGCCACGGCCTGGGCTGCGCTGGAGGCACCGGCGGCAACACTGGAGGTGATGGATGCGAGACCACCAGTGGAGGATGATCCACCTCCGATGGTGATGCCAGAAGAGGCTGAGGTGAAAGAAGCACCGACGGCGGAAGAAACACCGCTAGCACCGCTGATTCGTCAGCTATGATATCCTGATCGAGTGGGACAATTGAACTTACGTAGCAGTAGAAAGGGCAGAGCCGCTGACGGAAGATCCATCTTGTTGACATGCGGATGTAAGTTGATCAATGAGCCCCTGGGCTTGTTGGATCTGACTAGAAGAACCTCCTGGGGCATTCTGGATGATACAGTTGAAACAAGTGACAAAGGGGTCGAAGCTAGATATCAGCTAGATCAAGGTGTACCACATCTCGTCGGAACTTACTTGGCGTCATCACAAACGGATAGACAGGTAGTCTGGTCTCCAGAGAGACAAGCGTTGTAGATAGGAAGACTGGAAGAACAAGTGTCCTGGCAAGCAGAGGGAATGATGTCGTTAGTCAAGGTTTGTCGCCTGACTAGCTCCTGAACTGGGTGGAGAGCGACTGGATATCAGCTCATGCTCGGACTTTGGCGCGTTAAGACTTACAAGCTGAACCAGCTAGGATAGCAGTGAATGGTGCTGAAGTGTACATTTCTGTTGTATGTTAGCTCGATGTGGTCGTTGATTGAGCGTTGGGAGGGTAAGGATTGTGATGGGATGGTATTGAGAAGTAGAAGATACAATTGATGTCTTAAAGGAAAGGCTCTCTGACCTTACAACGCGTTGGTGTATGCCAAAGCGCGTCGTTTCAGGTGAAAGGAGTGTAAGCACTCACTATTTATAGATTATGTTTTGTCGTATTGGGTTGAATTGATTTGACTGGAACGGTTGAGTGAGAAACAGAAAGATAGCGTGAGGTGGGGGCAGTTGATCTTATATGTTTGGGATATAGGATATACGACTAAAGTTGATCTCCTAAACGGACCGGACCCCACACGTTAATTGCATTTCTGCCGATAATTCAACTCATGAAAGGGAACAGAGTGCTATCACCCCTTTACCCCCTTATTGCCTCTCCTTTACACCCACCCGTCTCACAAACTCTCCCATCCGCAGTCCCTCATTTTCTACCGGGTGCCGAATGATCTTGATTGATGTACCTCACTAGGTGGCGCCTCGTCTTGGCTTTATTCTAACTATAAACCGAAGGGCAGGTAACGGCAAGGATCTTCTGCCCGGTTGCCCGGTATTTTTCCTTTCCGCTGGACCCCATTCTTTGCTTGACCCGCTTAACGCGCCGCTCGGCATTAAATCGT
>Ga0265798_10010295_pt1 | contig 11556 bp, 11 predicted proteins | sample P3T30metagenome_FD_192430 | JGI IMG/M metagenome (GOLD analysis project Ga0265798, IMG submission 192430) | Plant litter microbial communities from East Loma Ridge, Irvine, California - P3 T30 | ecosystem: Environmental > Terrestrial > Plant litter > Unclassified | place: USA: California... | reverse complement strand
TTGAACAAAGGAGAGAGAAGAAAAAAAAGGATTGTAAATCAGTCATCCCCACAACCACAGGTAAACATCTTCGCAAACCCACTCTGTTTCTTGCGCGGCATATTCTCATTCGCAAGGCGAAACGCCCTCGCCGACTCGGCCGCCTCGATGCGCACTCGCTCGAGCTTGATTTCCTCCTTGCTCATGCGCGCCTTCTTGGGCCGGTCTGACATGCCAGTGCGCGGCCGCTCTCTCTCGCTGTCAAAGCTATCCATGCCCCTACCTCTTGCTTTGCGGCGGCCCATCCACCCCGCAAGACCGACCTTGTCGTCGTCAGAGTCCCAGTCGTCCCATGCGCTCACCGTGGTTTGCAATGGGTACCCGACGCGGCACGAGGTAGGTGGTGACGAGGCGCCGGCAGAGGCAGATGGGTATAGGGTGCTCATCTCTGATAGCGTGGCGCTGTCGTTGCGCGCATGTGGCCAGGGCTGCGTGGGTAGCAAAGCCACGTTTGCTAGACTAGAGCGGCGCGTGGAAGAGCGCGATTGCGTCCATGGTGGAGAGGTGGGTGTTGTGGGGTGGGAATCTGGCTGTGATCGAGGTACGTGTGTGATTTGGAGGCGGAGAATTGGCTGGTTGGGGTCTGTGAGCGACTCTTTTCTCTGTCGTGACGTCTCTAGCTCTGCTTCTTGCTCTGCAGAGGGGGACTGAAGTGACGACATTCGCATCGGTAGCTCGGCCATGTGTGGTGGGAGGGGGCAGAATGAGGCGCGTCTTGGCGATATGGGTATCGGAATAATTGCTTCTTCGCCCGATGGCATCGTGTGGTCTTGTCGGAGTTCAGACATGGGAAAGTTGCGTGTGACGGGGCTGACTGGAGGTGTTGCCTCTCCTGGGGCTGGGAGGACAATGGTTTTTATGCACAGTTCGCAGATTCCAGAGGCGTAGATGATGGGATGCTGACATGTCTTGCATATGGACACTGTAGTCGATGGTGTGGCCGCGTGCGCCCGTCGGAACTGAAAGTCAAAACTTGACCTCGATGTGGATCTGTCGAACTGTGGGCGTGCCCTTCTGGTGTTCGGGGCTGTGTGTAATAGAACTTGTGATGTCTGGGTGCTCTCCTCTCTTTCTCTCTCCTTTTCTTTTTCTACAGCCTGTTTTTCATATTCGTCCCACAACTGTGCTGTCTTGGATGGCGTCGACGGTGGTGGTCGGGGGTCCTTGAAGGCGGATGGTATCCTCGTCAGTGATACCGGTTGGTTTGGTGACACCATGGTCATCGTCGAGGTGGCCATGTTGTTTACTGTGATTTGTACGGTGATCACGTTGGATAACGGGTAAGGCAGGGCAATGTCAGGCGATAAGGTGAGGAAGAAGACAGTAGGCCTATCAGTGCGGGCAAGCCTTGATAAGAGTTTCGGTCCTTAGACGATATGTACTTGCACAAGTCCAGTGTGTCGGAACCAAGGGGTGATACACATTGTTTATCAAGGAAGCTCGTCCAGCCAAAACAAGTCGCCAGCATCAAGGAGTGGCGCGGACAGGGAGGCTTTGCTGTAGACTAGGATCAAGCGGTAGAAGGGCGTTACATATGCCGCATCCGCGGGTTCGAAAGCGCTGTACTCTATTGATCTACGTCGGATAAGCATTCACAGCAGCGAGATCTCGGAGAGTTGTTTGGTCGCTCCATTGGACATGCTCGTCCTGCCGCATCCAATAGGTGCCACGCAGCGCAACGCAAGGCGTTATTTGTGGTCCCAATGTGGCAGGGGTCATAGCCGAAAAAGAAGGAAAGCAAGGGAGCACTGTCTTGTCAACATATCTTTTGACCGATGGCGCCTGTAGGGGGAACGGTCAAAAGCTTTGACAATATGCCTGTTCATGCACCCATGATTTGCAGCTTGTCATGACGGCGCTGATGATCTTCGTGCCGGATGCATGGGGGGAATCGGAACAGATGCAGTAGATGCTCCAGAGACGGTTAGTGTAGAAGCCGTTGTTGCGCAAAATCATTTGTGCGGCGATGAGAGTAATAGTGAGGTATTGGATTGGGCAGCGTAGCCGTCACACAGTGATGGCTGGAATGTAGCCTACCCCCATTGTCCCCATAGTTCCAATGGACCCTTCATTGGCAAAGAGGAAGAAAAACAAACAATCCGCATAAGTCGTGTGTCGAGAATGCCACGACGCGACGTCTGGGGCTTCAGGGCGAGAGCCGCGTATGCCTTGACCGCGCCGTAACGATGACTTGTTCACGTAGGACAAGGCCGTGGATACAGACTCCGTTCGTCATGTCGAGACGAGGGCCACGTTCATCATTGGCATTGGGTGCTGTCATGGGCCCGTTCTGTCAATGCTCGTTGTGGGTGCAATGTTCAGTTATGCGCCTAACGTTGCATCTCGGAACCAGAGCACGGACCCCTCGCCAGATCTGTCTCGAGTGGCGTCTCAACACCCACCACAACATGACTGCGCCGTCAGCTGAGCTGTAAAGCAGCGCCCACTGTGGTATGCGTTCAATTGGCATTCCGCGTAGCGTCGGCCGAGGCTTGATGCTATTTAGTCTACGTGGAGAAGAAGAGGTTGAGCATTGCTTCTTGAGGTCCCAGGGCATTCACGCCGCTGGCCTTGGCACCGATTAGCGAGACGGGACGGGATTGCGCAACTATCGCGATTGTTCAACTTGTGTGGACAACTAGAGAATCGACGGTTGCTTGAGTTACCGACAAATATTCGACTTGTAGCAAGCTCCCGTTGGACGCGCCATGGCTCCCAAGCCCCATAGGGCAACTCCTTCGTCCACCTCACCGATCGACCCTCTTCCCTCCGTTGCCTTCAACAATAGAAAAAAAATAAACTGTTTCAGGATGGCTCCTGTGTATGTCAGCAAGATACAACGAGATCGAGATCGAGATCAACGCCGAACAGTTCAAGGGCACAGATAACATCGTGGTTCGTTACGCTAGACATACCACGAGAGCGCGTGCGCATCGTCCAGCGTTGGCATTGATATTGAGAAGCTCAATGCATGTCACCTAGTAAGTTTGCACATGCAACATCAGGCACTCGGGACCACACTCTCAGGCTCCTCCCGAAGTACCGACCTTAGTTTTCGCCATCGCGTTTCAACTTGCTTCTGTCAGGCAAACCATGGATTCCCCTCAGCTCTTAGCAACGAGGACATGTGCACGGAAGCTCGACCGGCCCCCCACTTCCGGCACGGTTGCTCTCCACATTGCATGCGTCCCCCTAGCATTAACCCAACCAACCAAAGCCAGATTGTCAAGCATCTGCTCATCGATAGGGCTAGCGTCTTATGCTGAGTAAGAGCGAACACCCCATACCAGGACAGCGTGACTCGAGCGTAGCACAACATACATAGCCTAATATCTGACCACGACTCAACATGTTTGCTTGCCCGAGGTAAGACTTCCTCATCGCCGACTTCAACGAAGACGGATCAGCACTGTGACGCAATCGCCGGGTCACTATTCCCTCATCGAACTGCGGTTGAGTACTCAAGGATAACGACAGGTAAACATGGGGCTCAAGTTCAGGAGCTTGCGGGACATGGACCAGACAGATGGTACCGTGGTGTTGCAGCAAAGTAGGCCTACACATACTATTCCTTGTATTTCTTCTCGGCATCAGGAACTGATGGTGTGCTCTAGCCGGTAGTGATGAGACCGCTCCACAGAGTATCATTCTATCCCCGCAGCCCTCACCAGCCGATCCAAATGACCCTCTTCGCTGGCCGCGTTGGAAGAAGCATGTTGCGTTCGTCTCAGTGTGCGCCTTCACGTTCCTGACCAATTTCGGGATTGCTGGCCTGTCACCGGCGTTTTACATCCTCTCGGACGAATTCTCCAAGCCAATGGACGAAATGTCACACATGCTTGTCTATCCCATCTTGGTTCTAGGAGTTTTCAATTTCTTCTGGGTGCCTATGGCCAATTTTATTGGTAAACGGCCGGTTTTTGTATTCGCAAGTGGACTGCTGTGTGTGAGCAGCGTGTGGGGTGCCGTGGCAACTTCCTTCCAGAGTTTGCTATGGAGTAACATCGTTGCAGCATTTGCCGGGTCTTCAACAGAAGCCCTTGGGGTGGCAATAGTCAATGTAAGCTACGAAATTCATTGTATACCCTTTTGGGCGGTAAGCTAAGAAACACCGACCCTGGAGTCATCCGAAAATCGGTGTTTTAGAGTTCTGTCTCACCATGCATACCGTTCTGGGAACCTAGTTCACAAAACAACAGCACATCATGGGAGGGCAACATAAAATGCGCTGGTTAACAGCTTTCCCAGGACCTGTACTTTTTGCATGAACGTGGTGGCAAAATGGGTTTCTACATGTGCGTACTTTTTCTCTTATCCCGACCCATCACTTCACTTGTAAGCCACACGATGATCGTGGCGCAGAAAGGGGGCCTTGGTTGCAGGAATTGACAAAATCACAGGAACGCCATAGCAGGTGGCAATACGATCGGTCCCCTGGTTTGTGGCTTTATCGTAACGAACCTCTCCTGGCGCTGGCAGAAGTGGATTACTGTGATCTTGACTGCAATCAACTTCATTGCAATCCTGCTCTTCGTTCCAGAAACCAGGTACAGGCGCAAAGATGTAAATGAAGTCGGCGACGCGAGTTGCGCATCAAATGAAAGGGTGGTCTTGACACGTGAGAAGGTGCTACAGGATACGATTAGTGATGGAAACGTCCAACAGTTGGCAAAGAAGACGTGGGTACAGGAACTAAGCTTGTGGAGCGGAACATCAGAAACGAACATTGCCAAGATGTTCGTACGGTGAGTAGCAGTCAAACACGGTGAAAGTGGTGTCGGGCTAACATTGAGCAGTCCGTTTCCGATGATCATATATCCGGCGGTCATATATGCATTCCTCTGCTATTCAATCTCCCTAGTCATAACAGTTGCCGTCAATATCCTCAACCCGTTTGTACTACAAGCGCCGCCGTATAATTGGAGCCCACAAATCAACGGTCTCATCAATGTCCCTGGCATATTGGGCAATGTTTTTGGATCATGGGCTGGAGGTAAGCAGATTGCAAGATGCTGACAGCATATGTGCTGACGCAGCACCAGGTAGCCTGGTCGACACATGGTGTAAGTGGCGAACGACGAAGTATCTCGGCGTCTACGAACCCGAGAGCAGAATCTACCTGGTCGCCATTCCGCTGGTGATCACAACGTCGGGGACCATTCTTTTTGGTTATGGCGTCCAGAATGCGTTGTCGTGGGTGTCACTGTTCTTCGGGTATGGGATGATCTCGGTAGCACTGACTGCGATGCCCACAATCACCTTGGCGTATTTGAGTGACTGTGCACTGTCAGTCAACTCTGACGTCCTGCTGCTTGTCAACGGGCTGAAGAATATTGTGGCTTTTGGCTTCTTGTACGGTGTCATACCTTGGGTTGACAGTGTTGGTTACACGAGTAGTTTTGGTACCATGGCGGGTATCTTCGCTGGCATAGTTGGCGTCGGTGCTGTGCTTCTAATTATGTATGGCGCCAGTGTGCGCCATGTGTCGGCACAGTGGAAGGTGATCCTAGAGTAGATGGTGCGCATAGACGGCAATATGACAGACACGTATATAGTGTTGTGAAGCGTGAAGAAGCACACAACGCAAAAAGCAAATCGAGAAGACGGCTGATGATCGTGTGTGCTATTCTAAGAGGCTTCAGCTCTTGCCTGGGCTTGCATGCTGAGTGAGGTTATATCACTGCAGGTATACCTGATGAATCGAGTGAGGGCCAGGAAGTGTCTGCGTAATGTAGCGTTTTCTTCATCAAAAAAAGTTCCTCATGTCGTGTTCAAGCTCGAAATTCGTAGACGCTGCCTTTCGGTAACGGGCTAGACTTTTTAGTTCGACACGACTCTCGAAGTGCCGAAGATGGCTGCTATACGCACTACCTAATAATATAAACGAGCATGGTAGGAATTCTTTAAGCCAGAATTCAACCCGGAGCCATTGAAACTGGACTCAGCAGGTGAGAATAACAATGCGCGAGGTGAGATTGAGGCGAGGCGCGCTGTCACGTGTGATCGACAGCTGGCAGCATTACATAAGCAACCAAGCGCGTTTGCTAAGTGAGAGCAAGTACCTAGCGGCAACAACACTCACGTCGCTTGCATCCTCTGTTCTCAGCTGTGTTTGCCCTCGACGTGTGCAAATAAGCATAATCTGAGCCGCGACTGCAAAAATGTAAGCGGGTAGAGCCATGTTGATACCCATGTTCAATCAAACTAACAGCGCCTAGGGAGGCCTTCAACGACATCTACCTCAACCTCTCCCGCAAGCCAGGCGCAACGCGATTCTCCGACTCGGGCTTTGGCTGGAAGCCGGCAAACGGCGAAACATATACTTGCGACCAATCACAAATCATCCAGGCCCAATGGAGCCGGGCTGCACGCGGATACGAAGTCAAGATTCTCTCGCGCAACGACGGTGTGATCCAACTCGACGGGTTCAAACAGGAAGACTTTGACCGCGTCTCAAAGGTCTTCAAGACTTGGTACGGAATAAGTCTGGATAACCGGGAGCACGCCCTGCGCGGTTGGAACTGGGGAAAGGCCGACTTTGGCAAGGCCGAGCTTACCTTCAATGTCGCCAATCGCCCAGCCTTTGAAGTGCCTTATACCGAAGTCTCAAACACCAACCTGGCAGGCAAGAATGAAGTTGCTGTTGATTTTTCCCTTCCTGCCGACGGCGATGCTGGCGCAAATGGTTCCTTGGGAGGTGCGAGATTCAGAGGCAAGAAATCTGCAGGTGCCCGGGACCAGCTCGTGGAAATGCGCTTCTACATACCCGGCTTGGCCTCGAAGAAGGAGAAAAACGAGGACGGAGAGGATGCCTCTGGGGCCGAAGACGGAGAGGAGACCAATGCCGCCAATCTTTTCTACGAGACTTTAATGGAGAAGGCTGAGATTGGTGAAGTCGCCGGTGACACATTTGCCACATTCTTGGACATCCTGCACCTTACTCCCAGGCACGTCACTCGTATAAACATCAATCCACAAATTGCTAACAATACTACAGAGGTCGTTTCGACATTGACATGTACGAGAGTTCTTTCCGGTTGCGTGGTAAGACGTATGACTACAAGATCCAGTTCGACTCAGTCAAGAAGTTTATGGTTTTGCCAAAGCCAGATGACATGCATACCTTGATCACCATCGGCCTAGATCCACCCCTCAGACAGGGTCAGACACGATACCCATTCCTTGTTATGCAATTCAAGCGCGACGAGGAGGTCAATCTTGACCTCAACATGAAGGGAGACCTGCTGGAGGACAAGTACAAGGACAAGCTGCAGTCGCACTATGAAGCGCCAATTGCGACTGTTGTGGCGGACATCTTCAAGGGCCTTAGTGGAAAGCGCATTACCAGGCCATCTCGCGACTTCATCAGTCATCATGAACAGTCTGGTGTCAAGTGCTCCATCAAGGCCAACGAAGGACATTTGTTCTGTCTTGACAAAGCCTTCATGTTCATCCCCAAGCCGGCGACGTACATCAGCATGGACAACATTGCGTCGGTGACCATGTCGCGTGTGGGTGGGGCCATGGCCGCAAGCCGCACCTTTGACATTACCTTTACCATGAAGCATGGTATGGCTGAACATCAGTTCTCAAACATTAACCGGCAAGTGTCACCTGTCAGATATTGAAACCCCTGAGACTAATACTTTACAGGGAGGAGCAACAGCCGCTGGAGAATTTCTTCCGTGCCAAGGGCATCAAGACGAAGAATGAAATGGCCGACGACGTGAGTAGAGACCAATTTCGGCTGATAAGGGATTTGGGCTAACGAGGCAATGTTTAGTCTGGAGCGATTCTCGCGGCCGCTCTCCAAGATGAAGATCTTGCGTCCAGTGACGATGGACAGCCAGCCAACCGCGGTAGTGCCGACGAAGACGACGAGAGTGTGGACGAGGACTTCCAGGCCGATTCGGAATCCGAAGTAGGGGAGGAATTCGACTCTGACCATCAGAGCAGCGGCTCCGACACTGATGCTGAGATGGAGGATGCGGAGAGCGATACGGCGGAGGCCGTGCCAGAACGCCCGAAGAAGAAGCAGAAGGTGTCGCAATAGTGACAACCCTGTAACCGCAAGCGGGCACGGGCGGACGGGTCGAGGGCGGTGAAGGGGGACCGCGTTATCTTCCGATGCTTGTAAGTTCATCGAAGATGCAGAATCTCGATGATGAAAGAGCATCGTTCGCTTACCGCTGTCAACGCTTCAAGCGCGTCTTCGTAAAGCTCGCTCGGGCTCTGGAGGAAGCTCCGAAATTTCTCATAGGTTCTGATTAGGCTTGGCAGGATACAGGAAGTCTCGTTCCGGTTATGAACAAGGCAGGGAACAGGGCCCCTGATGCGTTGGTAGCCACAGCAAACGGACCGACCGTGATGCCTAGTCAAGTGCGCAGCGACCAGGAGAAAAGTTTAACTACAGTCGCACACTAGCGTCCATGTTCCGGCTAGGCGTCCACCAGTGCATCTTGCAGCGTCTACAAGTGATTTGCGTAGTGCAATCCGGCCACGGCCACGGCCACGGCCATGACTCGGCTGACTGCGGCGCTTGACGCGACCTGGCGTGCGCGCGGGCCCTTCACAGTCCCTGGCCGCTGAAGTCTGGGTTCTCCTACTCCAGCTAACTGGAGCTGCCCGAGTACGATTCAGATTGATGCACTAAGCCAGGACCATCCTTCTCGTCAATTTTCGCAACCTTGCTCATGGTGACGGTGGATCCGCAACTGGCGCGAACCCATGCTAGACCCCGCATCTAACCATCGAGTATCAAACGCTCTATCGCCCTGAATACTGATATAGATATAGGGCAGCTCTCTCCGACTCATGTGGATGCTTTTTCTTACCCACTTCCCTCGGCACGAGACTATGAGATCTTAAGCTTTTCCGAGATAGACCCACACATTGGCACCACCCTGAAATGCGATCACGAACTGGATGGTAAGTCGACGCCCACTTACATGCTGCCTCGTCCCATTCTGACCCTTTGCCACTACAGTCTGACCTGCCGTCAGCGGAAGCTGAAGTGCGATGAGAAGAAACCCGTGTGCGGGCAATGCACAAAGGCCTCTCGAGAATGTGTCCCAAGTTCGGGCATTGTCTTCCGTCACCAGCACAATGCCTCGATGAACGGCGAAGACTTGGGAGACGAGAACTCTCTGAAGGGATTCTACGCCTACAAGAACACGTTCGATGACGATGCCATCTGGATGGACATACCCAAGAATGGTCAGTCTGATATTGCCTTGTTCCTCCCGTCGTTCGTCTAATGCAGTGTCCAGTCACGTTCATCAACACCACCAACCCATACCTCGATCCTGGTACGCCGGAATTTGACGCCATGTCGGCCGCTTCAGACTCTCCTGGTCCATTCGAGGCTCGCTCGGTAGCTTCATGGCGTACACACAGCAACTTCCAGTCAGTTACCAGCACACCGTCGAGCATGGGACCCGATCTCGGCCATGCCAGCGCCCCTTACTGTTACACACCTGATCTCGAATCGCTCCCACCTCTGATGCAATCACCCCCAACATCTGCAGTCGGCACACCCATCTCTCCGCCTCTGTCATTATGTAACCGACGCATACATCCCGTCATCGACTATACCGCCTCGACCGCCTCGCCACCCATTGATCCCCGGCTCAACTCGCCGTATGAATCTGCTGACCACATCCCTCGCTCCGTCTCGATTTCAAGTTCAAGACGGTCACCTCCCCGCTCGGACGGCGGAACACCGAGCCAGGATGACCATGAGATTGCCTTCCTTCTCCGGTGGTTCTCAGAGGGCCCTGGATACTGGATGGACTTGTTTGATCTTGGCACCTACTTTGCATCTTACGTCCCCGTCAAGGCACGTGAGAATCCATTGCTCAAGTACGCAGCTATTGCCTGTGCCGCAAAGGCCCTTGCACGTGTTCAAGGACGAAAGCCTGTCATGGGAGGTAGTGTGACGCGTCAAGCTCGGATGGAACAATACCCTGACGCGCCCTTAGTTGACTGGAAACACAAAGCCGCCGTGTATTACGATACGGCCGTAACACTTCTACTGCACGCCCTCAAGATGGATGTTAGCTCCTCTCCCGATGAATCCGAGTGTGAGATCCGACGGCAAAGCAACGAATCGGCGCAAGGATGCCCCGGCCCGACGCATAAACGACGACGGACTTCAAGCAACACGTCGTTCGCATCTAGCACGGACGAAATTCTAGCCGCATCTGCAATCCTTTGTGTCTACGAGTTCTTGGACACTTCGGTATCCGAGTGGGCCAAGCACTTGAATGGCGCTAAGTCGCTTTTGGTGTTGTCGCAGGAGCACGTTATGCCGCTGCAATTGCCGACTCCACCCTCTAGCATGCCGTCGGCTAGCTTCAACTTTACTTCCAAAGCTCGGCGAGCGACCTTCTGGAACATTGCCCGGCAGGATATGCTCGCAGCCTGTAAGTCAGCCTCCTGTGACAAATAGATGGACGCGTCGCTAATTTCGTTTAGTTATCAACAAGACAAAGACTAGGCTCGACACCGACTGTTTGGCGTTGTGGAAAGAAGCCGGGCTGCTGATTGATGAGCAAGGTTATATCATGCCCAGTAATACGACGGCGAGTGGGTACCCGGAAGAGGGCGAAGTAATGATGAAAGAAGATCTGATTTGCAATGCGCTCGTCTGGCTCATGGCCAAGCTAGTCAACTTCATGGCGGCCGGCGACGAGACTTCGAATGCGGCCGGCATGTCTTGGGCTAACGTACCGCAACGCACCCTCATCGACTATTGGTTCAGCCTTCGTAAACAATTCCAGGTTTGGCACGATGGCCTACCAGTCACGTTCAAGCCCTCGGCCAGGGTCGCACCTTCGCACAGTCCCAGCCAGATTCACAACTGCGACGATGCGTCATTATTTACAGAGGTCTGGTACTCGATTCCAATGTGCGCCTCGACGATGCAGACGTATCACATGTCGCAGATCCTCCTGTTTATGAACAAGCCACACGAATCGACCCAGTGTGGCAGCACGGTTGTTGCGCGCATGAATTCGTACCAGTCGGTCCTGGCCACATGTCAGAGGCACAGCCGGGAGATTGTTGGCATATCACTTGCGCGATCCGACGAAGCGGTTCGAATTCACTCTGTGCAACCCCTCTTCACGGCTGGTCAGTGCCTCAGCGACCCTCGAGAGCGGCAAGTGGTGCTACACCTACTGCGGGACATTGAGTCTGACATTGGTTGGGCCACGGATTATCGCATACGTCAACTTTTCGAACAGTGGCAAGGTCAGGAATCAGTGCCATGAGAGCCCACTAAACACATACACACACGCGCGCGCGCACGTACACATGTAGGCGCCAACTACAATTCACGGCCCGTTACCGAAGAAAGAAAGGGAGAGAAAAAAAAAGGCGGCCATGCACGAGAGAGAGAGAGAGAGAATACGACAGGCATTATCAAAGCCAAGCACACGTGTCAAGAAGTACCTTTACTGGGCCCACGGGGTCCTGTCTCAGCATGAGTACAGTAGTCCCAGCTTTTTGACACGA
>Ga0265798_10010293_pt1 | contig 11557 bp, 6 predicted proteins | sample P3T30metagenome_FD_192430 | JGI IMG/M metagenome (GOLD analysis project Ga0265798, IMG submission 192430) | Plant litter microbial communities from East Loma Ridge, Irvine, California - P3 T30 | ecosystem: Environmental > Terrestrial > Plant litter > Unclassified | place: USA: California... | reverse complement strand
ACGTTGCTCCAAACGGGATGAAACCGCCATGCAGGGCAATGCCGTTCATGATCGCGCTCATGCCGAATTCACGCACCCCGTAATTGATATGGTTGCCCGTTTTGCCGGAGCGCAGGTTGACCGATTCTTTCCAGTTGGTGAGGTTCGAACTGGTGAGGTCGGCCGAGCCGCCGAGGAATTCCGGCATGACCGGGGCAAGCGCCTGGATGGCGTTCTGGCTGGCCTTGCGGGTGGCGATGGTTTCTTTCTTCTCGACGCAGGCGGCAATCGCCGCGTTCAACGTCGCGTCGAAATTGGCTGGCAGGTCGCCTGCCATGCGGCGCTCGAGTTCGGCTGCTTGCGCCGGGAAGGCGGCGCGGTAGGCGTCGACTTTCGTGTTCCATTCCGCTTCCAGGGCGGCGCCGGCAGCTTTCGCGTCCCACGCGGTGTACAGCTCGGCCGGGATGTCGAACGGGATCGGATCCCACAGCAGGTGCTCGCGCACGGCGGCAACTTCCTTGTCGCCCAGTGCGGCGCCGTGGACCTTGTCGCCGCCTTGCAGGTTCGGCGAACCTTTGCCGATGATGGTCTTGCAGCAGATCAGCGTCGGGCGATCCGACAGTTTCGCTTGTGCGATGGCGGCGTCGACCGCGGCCACGTCATGGCCGTCGATAGCGGGAATCACGTTCCAGCCGTAGGCGGCGAAGCGGCCCGGGGTGTCGTCGGTGAACCAGCCTTCCACTTTACCGTCGATGGAGATGCCGTTGTCGTCATACAGCGCGATCAGTTTTTTCAGGCGCAAGGTGCCGGCCAGCGAACACACCTCGTGCGAAATGCCTTCCATCAGGCAGCCGTCGCCCAGGAATGCATACGTGTAGTGGTCGACCACTTCATGGCCGGGCTGGTTGAATTCGGCTGCCAGCAGGTACTCGGCCAGCGCCATGCCGACCGCGTTGGCCAGGCCCTGGCCCAGCGGACCGGTGGTGGTTTCCACGCCTGGCGTGATGCCCACTTCCGGGTGGCCCGGGGTTTTCGAATGCAGCTGGCGGAACTGGCGCAGGTCGTCCATCGTCAGCGCGTAGCCGGTCAGGTGCAACAGCGCGTAATGCAGCATCGAGCCGTGACCGTTCGACAACAGGAAACGGTCGCGGTTGGCCCAGTGCGGATTGGCCGGGTTGTGACGATAGTGGCCGTCCCACAATGCCACCGCAATATCGGCCATTCCCATCGGCATGCCAGGGTGGCCGGAGTTGGCCTTCTGGACAGCATCCATTGCCAGCGCGCGGATCGCATTGGCCATCAGGGTCGTAGTGTGTGTTGGTTTCATGGGTAGATTGGGTAGGGCTGATGAGAGAAGCGGCTGCGCCGTCAAGCCTGGAAAAGCTGGCCTACCGGTAAGCCATAGACAACTATTTTACCAGACAGGGCCAGCGTCGAATTAAAATGCGCGCTCGCCACCCATCCTTGTTTTCCTCTCCTGGAGCCGCATGCCGCGTTTTTTCTGCCCCCAGCCATTGGCCGCCGGCCTCGTCATCGACCTGCCTGAATCCGTGGCGCATCACCTGCACGTGGTGCGCCAGCAGCCGGGCGACCTGCTGACACTCTTTAATGGCGAAGGCGGCCAATACCGCGCGACCGTGGTAGAGGTGGGCAAGCGCCGCGCCAGCGCCAGCGTCGACGCGTTCGAGCCGGCCGAGGTGGAACTGGGCTACGCGATCACGCTGGCGCAGGCCTTGCCGGAAGCGGCAAAAATGGACTGGATCATCGAAAAAGCGGTGGAGTTGGGGGTGGCGGCAGTCGCCCCGCTGGCGGCCCGACGCTGCGTGACGCGCCTGTCCGGCGAGCGGGCCGAGAAACGCCACGCGCACTGGCTGGGCATCATCGTGGCGGCGTCCGAGCAAAGCGGGCGCAACCGGCTGGCGACGCTGGCGCCGCTGGAAGATTTTAGCCGGTGGCTGGCGCACCCTGCCCCGGCTCCGCGCGTTCTGCTCAGCCCGCGTGGCACGGAAACACTAGCGGCCTGGGCCGGCGCGCGCGCGGCGCAGGATGTGACGATCGTGGTGGGGCCGGAAGGCGGTTTTTCGCCGGAAGAGGAAGATACCGCCATTGCCGCCGGCGCCATCCCGCTGACGATGGGTCCGCGCGTGCTGCGCACCGAGACTGCGGCGCTGGCGGCGGCGGCGATGCTGCAGGCGCTATGGGCCTAGGGCCTCGCCGGCATCCGGGTCGATCAGTGCGAGCTGTTGATGGTGCCGTTATTGATGATGCGGTCGTTTTCCATCTGCTGCATGTCCATCGTCTTGTCTTCAGCGCGTCGTGGTCCCTTCCTCGGGATATTCGAGCCCAGGGCAACGTAGCTTTCGCCGTCCGCGGCAGCAGCAGCAGTTTTCGCGCCGCTGTCCGGGCTGGCGCAGCCGCCAACCATCATTGCGCTGCCAATGACCAGCAGGGGAAGAAATTTCATGGGTGATCCTTTATAAGGTGTGGTTAATATTTAGACTACACCTTTCAGTATATATTTCTTTTGTGACATAGTTAAGAGCCGCCATCACAATCGTTGTTTTCTGTAGTGCCGATTGAAAACGCCCCGCCGGATATGCATCCGGAGGGGCGTTTTTGCCTTCATGACTTAACGCAGCGGCATTCCTGCCGCTGTTCACACGTTCCTTAGAACACGTATGCCAGACCCAGGCTGAAGTAGCGGCCGACTGCGCCAGCTTGATGCAGCGAAGCGTTGTACGAGGTCTGGACACCCGAGTTGCCGTAGGTGCCGACGTCGATAGGCGGCGCCTTGTCGAACAGGTTCAGGATCGTGCCCTTCAGCGTCAGGTTCGGCGTGACTTTGTAAGCAACGTTCAGGTTCGTGACGGTGAACGAGGCAACGTGGCAGTAGTAGTCAGGCTGGGTGACACCGGCGAAGTAGTTGCGGCCGCCGACATCGACACCGGTCGACGCACAATCGTTAGCACCGACCGATGGGTCCAGCGTCGAGAACGAGCTGGTGTAGTTGACGCTGGCGGTGATGTCCAGTGGTCCACGGGTCCAGTCCAGCGAGAACTGCGCACGGTCTTTCGGATTACCGGTTGCGCCGCCCACGCCCGACGGGCCCTGGGTGCCGGCCAGCTGGTAGCTCGTGCCAGCGACACTCTGGGTGTAATCGAACGTATGCGCAGCGGACAGGTCAGCGCGCAGCGTACCCATGTCACCCGGAAGGCGGAAGCGGTAGTTGACAGCCGCCTCGATACCGCTGGTGGTGGTTTCACCCGCATTGATGTAACCCGACGTGGCGTACAGGATCGGACCGACCGGCGACAGGACCGATGCGACCGAACCGTTGGCCTGCACGGTCTCCATCTGGACCGGCGCACCGCGCACGAACGATGGCGTGAAGTTAGGATCGCTGGTCGCTGCGCTGACGATCTGGTTATTCAGCTCGATCTTGTAGTAATCGAGCGTGGCGCCCAGCCCGGGGGCCGGTGCCAGGACGATACCCAGGTCATACGACTTCGATTTTTCAGGCGACAGCGTCTGGCTGGTCTGCTGGACGAACACCGGAGTGAAGGCGCAATAGATCGGGACGCTGCCGACAGCTGCCTTGTTGCCGGTTGGGCACAGGACTGGATCCTTGATCGCGTTGTACTGGAAGAACGAACCAGCACTACCCGACTCGGCAGGGTTCGGGGCGCGGAAGCCACGTGCGAAATTACCGCGCAGGGCGAATGCCTTCGATGGCGCCCATTTGAAGTTCGCAGCCGGCGTGAACGAATTACCGTAGGTATCGTAATGGTCGTAACGACCCGACACGTCCAGTTCGAGGTTCTTGATCGGGGTAACCTGGACTTCGGCAAACGCCGCGGTGTTGGTTTCCGAACCGAACACGAATGGCGACGTACTGGCGACCTGGCCGTTTGCAGTCAAAGCCGTTGGCGGCGCATTCCATTCACGCTTGTGGTAGTGCAAGCCACCTGCCAGTACCAGCGGGCCGGCGCCGAGCTGCATCAATTCGCGGCTGGCAGACAGGTCTGCATAGTTCAGCTTGGAATCGTTGGTGTTCGAGAACGTTGGCGAAATTGCGGCGATCTGCGCTGGTGTATTGCCACCCAACACGTTGAAATTGCCGGCAACCAGCGAGTTGTACAGCGCGTTGCGATCGACGTAACCACTGTAGTCGATGGCGACCTTCGATTCGGTCATGCCGGCGGCGATGCGCGTGTCCCAGCCCCATGCGCTACCGACCAGGTCCAGCGCGAAACGGGTGGCAGTAGCGGTATTGTCCGAGGTGGAGGTTGGCGCCACACCAGGAATGTAACCGTACAGGCGTGCGTTTGACGTGAACGGATTGACGACACCTGTGCCAACTGGGGCGCCAGGGGCAAATGTGGTGGAAGCAATCGCGCCAACGGCTGGGGTCAGTTGGCCGGTCGGGCTCAGTGCATTGTTACCAGCGAAACTCGCGGTCGAAAAGACTGGCGGCACGCCGCGGTTGTTACTGCTGTCGCGCTTGAAGAACGAACCTTTGAACGACAGTTCCCAATCGTTGCCCAGCTTTTTCGTCATGCCGAGCAGGACGTTGATGTTGTCGACTTCAGGCTGAAGCAGCGAAGAGTTATCGGTGACAGCGCACTGGCCGGCACGGTACTTGGCGTAGTTGCAATTCGAATCCAGGAACGAGAAGTTGGCTGGGTTGTCGGCGGCGCCGTAGGGCTTTCCGGTGGCAGGATTGATGCCTGCAGGCGCCACACCTGACGGGTTGTACAGGAAAGGCGTGCTGGCCTGGGTCAGGTAGGCGTTCAGCGATGTCGGCACGCCCAGGGTCAGGTCGTTACCGCCGCGCGAGCGCCAGTCACGCGTGTTCCAGTCGTTGCCGGCACGGTCCGACAGCTTGATCTGGCCCTGATGACGCCATTCTGCCGTAGCGAAAACGTTGTAGCCGTCGGTATCGAGGTCGCCGATGCCTGACGAAATCGATGCGCGCTGGGTCTTGCCGCCGCCGTGCTGGGTGTTGCCACCTTCAGCCGAGAAGCGCGTACCCTGGAAATTCTTTTTCAGCTTGATGTTGACGACGCCGGCAACCGCATCCGAACCGTACAGCGACGATGCGCCGGCCTTCAGGATCTCGATGCTTTCGATGGCGTCGAAAGGAATGTTGGATACGTCGACGAACGAGCGCTGTGCGTCATCGCCCAGCGCGTAAGGCGCCACGCGGTGGCCGTCGAGCAGCACCAGCGTTGCGCCGACCGACAGGCCGCGCAGCGAGATACCGGATGCGCCGTTGGCGAATGCGCCCGAAAAGCCGGTGCCAAGGGTACCGGCGCCATTGGCAGCCAGGTCGCTCAGGATTTCAGCGACGGAAGTCTTGCCGCTTTTCTGGATGTCTGCTGCGGTGATCACTTGCACCGGGGTGCCGGTTTCAGTGTCGGTACGGCTGATGAGCGAACCGGTGACAACCACGCGCTGTGGCGCTGGGGCATCGGCACTGGCACTCGTCGTTTGTGCCATGGCTGGACTGATGACAGCCATCGACAAGGCACCAGACGCGATGGCGGCGGTGATTGCAAGTGGCATCGACTTCAATTTGAAACTCATGTAGCAACTCCTTGGGGGCGGTATCTCGGATTATCTGGCTGCTTACTGAGGATTTGAGCCCGTCAGTTGCGCCTTCTGGGCGTCTTCGTCACGGCGGGATTTGCCAAAGCCATCTCGACGCGATGTCTATACATAACAACATGCACGACGAATAAGTGTCAATCGAGACTGCTGACGAAAATATATGCAGCCCAACGCCTCACCAAAACGATGCATTGCGACTTAGCAACCTATTTCCCGCAAAAAAAATGACTTTTAGTTTCATTACAGTCATTTCAGAAATGCCGCTTTGGCCAGGCATATCGTTTAAATAAACCAGTCTACTAATTTGCGCGTAGCTACTGATCCTTATCAACATCACGCAATCTGCGTGAATTCCTGGTGCATAATCGATTTACTGTCCAGCCGCTTTGCCCGTATCGACAGGCCGGTACGCACGCCAGACGACTCGATTTTCTGACATGCAGACGCAATATATGCAGTCTGCATTCTTACCTCTGGTATGAAAATTCCGCTGATTTCCTCAAGATTACGTCAACATGTTGTTGTATGGCAGCCTCATCTTGGAGCGTCTGCACCATATTAAATGTGGCGCAATTACTACATTTTCACGGGGATTTACGCAAGTGCGCGGCAGATTTACGTGGGACGGCGATTCTGTTGCTCCATGACACGACGTTTTGGCCGCGCTTTTTATCAGGTTTGATCACGGAAGCGCTCATCGCCTGGCGTGAAACACGCGGATGAAGGTTTAAAAAAAAGGACGCCGAAGCGTCCTTTGCGATATTGCCTTCCGAGAAAATCAGAAGACGTAAGCCAGGCCCAGGCTGAAGTAACGGCCTACGGCGCCTGCTTGATGCAGGGACGCGTTGTACGACGTCTGCACGCCCGAGTTGCCGTAGGTGCCGACGTCGATTGGCGGCGCCTTGTCGAACAGGTTCAGGATCGTGCCTTTCAGCGTCAGGCTCGGCGAGACTTTGTACATGACGTTCAGGTTCGTTACAGTGAACGAGGCGACGCGGCAGTAATAGTCAGGCTGGACCACGCCGGAGAAGTACGCGCGGCCGCCCACATCCACGCCCGACGAAGCACAATCGTTGCCGCCCACCGACGGGTCCAGTGTCGAGAACGAGCTGGTGTAGTTGGCGGTTGCGGTAATGTCCAGCGGACCTTTCGACCAGTTCAATGAGAACTGGGCGCGATCTTTTGGATTCCCGGTTGCGCCACCGACCACCGATGGACCTTGCGTACCGGCCAGCTGGTAGCTAACGCCGGCGGCGGACTGGGTGTAGTCGAACGTGTGCGCGGCAGAGAGGTCGGCGCGCAGGGTGCCCATGTCGCCTGGCAGGCGGAAGCGGTAGTTGATGGCCGCTTCAATGCCGCTGGTAGTGGTTTTGCCCAGGTTGACGTAGCCGGACGTGGCGTACAGGATCGGACCGACTGGCGAGAGCGTCGAGACGACCGAGCCGTCAGCCTGCACTGTTTCCATCTGGACTGGCACACCGCGCACGAATGCTGGTGAATAGCTCGGATCGTTACCTGCGGCGCTGACGATCTGGTTGGTCAGGTCGATTTTGTAGTAATCCAGCGTGGCGCCCAAGCCAGGAACTGGCGCGAGCACGACACCCAGGTCGTACGACTTGGATTTTTCAGGCGACAGAGTCTGGCTGGTTTGCTGGACGAAAACAGGCGTGAAATTGCAATAAATTGGCACGCTGCCAACGGCGGCTTTATTACCGGTCGGGCACAGGACTGGATCCTTGATCGAGTTGTACGAGAAGAACGATCCAGCACTACCCGATTCCGAAGGGTTCGGCGCACGGAAGCCGCGCGCAAAATTGCCGCGCAGGGCGAACTCTTTCACCGGCGCCCATTTGAAATTGGCGGCCGGGGTAAACGAATTGCCGTAAGTATCGTAATGGTCATAACGACCGGACACGTCCAGTTCCAAGTTCTTGATTGGCGTAACCTGGATTTCAGCGAAGGCGGCGGTATTCGTTTCCGAACCGAACACAAACGGCGACGTATTGGCAACTTGGCCGGTCAGCGTCAGCGCGGTCGGTGGCGCGTTCCATTCACGCTTGTGATAGTGCAAACCACCGGCGATAACCAGCGGGCCGGCGCCCAGGTCCATCAGCGCGCGGCTGGCGGTCAGGTCAGCGTAGTTGAGTTTCGAATCGTTGGTGTTGGAGAACTGAGGCTGGACCGCAGCGAGTTGCTCCGGCGTGTTACCACCCAGCACGTTGAATGTGCCAGCGACCAGCGCATTGTACAGAGCGTTACGGTTGATCAATCCGGTATAGTCGATGGCGACCTTGGACTCGGTCATGCCGGCGGCAACGCGCGTATCCCAGCCCCAGGCGGTGCCGACCAGGTCCAGCGCGAAGCGGGTCGCCGTGGCGGTATTGGCCGACGTCGATTGAGGATCCGTACCAGGAATGTAGCCAAACAGGCGAGCGTTGGACGTGAACGGATTGACGATGCCGGTGCCGACCGGCGCGCCAGGCGCGAACGTGGTCGAGGAAATGGCTCCAACGGCAGGCGACAGCTGGCCGGTTGGGCTCAAGGCGTTGTAGCCGGCAAAGCTGGATGCACTGCCAGTAAAGAACACCGGCGGCACGCCGCGGTTATTGGTGCCATCACGCTTGAAGAAGGAGCCCTTGAACGACAGTTCCCAATCGTTGCCCAGCTTCTTGCTCATGCCAAGCAGGACATTGATGTTATCGACTTCTGGCTGGATGAACGACGAGTTGTCCGTCACGGCGCACTGACCTGCACGGTACTTGGCATAGTTGCAGTTCGCGTCGAGGAACGCAAAATTGGCCGCATTGCCTGCCCCGCCTGCGCCGCTCGGGTTGTACAGGAATGGTGAGCTGGCCGGTGTCAGGAATGCGTTCAGGCTGGTAGGCACGCCCAGCGTCAGGTCGTTACCGCCACGGCTGCGGAAGTCGCGGGTATCCCAGTCATTGCCGGCACGGTCCGCAACCTTGATGGCGCCCTGGTGGCGCCACTCTGCCGTAGCGAATACATTGTAACCATCGGTATCAAGGTCGCCGATGCCTGAGGAGATCGACGCACGTTGCGTTTTCCCGCCACCGTGCTGGGTGTTGCCGCCTTCAGCCGCGAGGCGCGTACCCTGGAAGTTTTTCTTCAGCTTGATGTTGACCACACCTGCGACTGCATCGGAACCATACAGCGACGACGCCCCGGCTTTCAGGATCTCGATGCTGTCGATGGCGTCGAAAGGGATGTTCGACACGTCCACAAACGAGCGCTGTGCGTCGTCGCCCAGTGCATACGGCGCCACGCGATGGCCGTCGATCAGCACCAGCGTTGCGCCGACCGTCAGGCCGCGCAGCGAAATACCGGATGCGCCATTGGCGAATGCGCCGGAAAAGCCGGTGCCGAGTGTACCCGCGCCGTTGGCAGCCAGGTCGCTCAGGATCTCAGCCACGGAAGTTTTACCACTTTTCTGAATGTCCGCTGCAGTGATGACTTGCACAGGCGTGCCGGTTTCAGTGTCGGTGCGGCTGATCAAGGAGCCGGTGACGACCACGCGCTGTGGCGCTGGCGCAGCAGTGCCCGATGCTTCATTGGTCGCGGCGCTGGTCGTTTGCGCGATGGCCGGGTTCATGGCCGCCATCGACAATGCGCCGGTAGCAATCGCGCTGGCAATGGCCAGGGGCATCGACTTCAGTTTGAAACTCATGGATACATCTCCTTCTGGGGCGTGGCGTGGCTGATGGATATTTATGCGAGCGCAGGACTGAATATTCTGCGCTGTACCTTGTGGACTCGGTGTCGAGAAGCAAACGAATTGTTACTTCTCGGTTACACATAGAAACATACGGCTGATGAGGTGTCAATTTGTAAGAAACCAAAAGTGTGATCGATACAACAAATCATTTATTTCATTTACATGACCTTGACGGAACGCACCACGGCGCGGGATATTGTCTGGTTCAAATGCGAGGTTGAACGCGGTAAAATAACGGGTTGAACCCCGCCGCCACAGCTTCCATCCCGCTCCCATGCTCAGAATCGCCGAACTCAAACTCCCCCTCGATCATCCCAACGACGCGCTGCGCGACGCCATCCTGGCGCGGCTCGATATCGCGCCGGAAGCATTGATCACCTTTGACGTGTTCAAGCGCAGCTACGACGCCAGGAAGCGCAGCGCGATCGTGCTGATCTACTCGGTGAACGTGTCGGTGCACGACGAAGCCGGCGTTCTCGCGCGCATGAAGCACGATCTGCACGTGCAGATGGCGCCGGACACCAACTACCGCTTCGTCGCAGGCGGTGAGCAGTTGCAGGGACATGACGCCAACGAGCGTCCGGTGGTGGTCGGCACCGGCCCGTGCGGCCTGTTCGTGGCGCTGATCCTGGCGCAGATGGGCTTGCGTCCGCTGATCCTCGAGCGTGGCAAGGTCGTGCGCGAGCGCACCGTCGACACCTTCGGCTTCTGGCGCAAGCGCGAACTCAATCCGGAGTCGAACGTGCAGTTCGGCGAAGGCGGCGCCGGCACATTCTCCGACGGCAAGCTGTACAGCCAGATCAAGGACCCGAAACACTACGGCCGCAAGGTGCTGAGCGAATTCGTCAAGGCCGGCGCGCCGGAAGAAATCATGTACGTGAGCAAACCGCACATCGGTACCTTCCGCCTCGTCAAGATGGTGGAAGAAATGCGCGAGACAATTGTGGCGCTGGGCGGCGAATACCGGTTTGAGAGCCGCGTCGACGACGTCATCATCGAACGCGATGGCAGCGGCCAGGGCCAGATGCGCGGCGTCCGTCTGGCCAGCGGCGAGGAAATCCGCACCCGCCACGTGGTGATGGCGATCGGCCACAGCGCCCGCGACACGTTCGAGATGCTGTACGAGCGCGGCGTCTACATCGAAGCGAAACCGTTCTCGATCGGCTTCCGGGTCGAGCACCCGCAGTCGCTGATCGACGCGTGCCGCTTCGGTCCGAACGCCGGCAACAAGATTCTCGGCGCGGCCGATTATAAAATCGTGCACCACGCCGCCAACGGCCGCTCGGTCTACAGCTTCTGCATGTGCCCGGGCGGCACGGTGGTCGCGGCCGCGTCGGAACCGGGCCGCGTGGTCACCAACGGCATGAGCCAGTATTCGCGCAACGAGCGCAACGCCAACAGCGCCATCGTGGTCGGCATCACGCCGGCCGACTATCCGGGCCACCCGCTGGCCGGCATCGCGCTGCAGCGGCGCCTGGAGGAAGGTGCGTATGTCCTCGGCGGCTCGAACTACGATGCGCCCGGCCAGCTGATGGGCGACTTCGTGCGCGGTGTGCCATCGAAAGCGTTTGGCGCGGTGATACCGTCGTTCAAGCCGGCCGTGCACCTGACCGACCTGGCCCCTGCCCTGCCCGACTATGCCACCGTGGCGCTGCGGGAAGCCTTCCCGGCTTTTGACAAGCAGATCCGCGGCTACTACCAGGAAGACGCCGTGCTCACCGGCGTGGAGACGCGCACCTCGTCGCCGATCCGCATCAAGCGCCGCGACGACGACCTGCAAAGCCTGAACACGCGCGGCCTGTTCCCCGCTGGCGAAGGCGCCGGTTACGCCGGCGGCATCATGTCGGCGGCGGTCGACGGCATTCGCGTGGCCGAGGCGGTGGCGCTGTCGATGCTCGATACCGTCCCCGGCGTGCCCGCTTGACGGCTGCGGCAAGCCGGCCAGCCACGTTGCTGCCGGCGCTGGCGCTGTTCGGGTCGATGGTGTCGGTGAATACCGGCGCGGCCATCGCCAAAAGCCTGTTTCCGCTGATCGGCAGCACCGGCGTCACCGCGCTGCGCGTCGGCATTGCCACCATCCTGCTGCTGGCCGCGTTCCGGCCATGGCGTCGCCCCATCGCGCGCGCCGACATGGGCAACCTGCTGGTGTATGGCCTCATGCTGGGCTGCATGAACCTGCTGATCTACGGCGCGTTCCAGACCATCCCGATCGGCGTGGCGGTGGCCATCGAAGTG
>Ga0265798_10010292_pt1 | contig 11557 bp, 8 predicted proteins | sample P3T30metagenome_FD_192430 | JGI IMG/M metagenome (GOLD analysis project Ga0265798, IMG submission 192430) | Plant litter microbial communities from East Loma Ridge, Irvine, California - P3 T30 | ecosystem: Environmental > Terrestrial > Plant litter > Unclassified | place: USA: California... | reverse complement strand
CAAATTTCATCAGTCTGATTCAGTCTGTCGGTTATTGGCCATTCTTTCATATTCTCAGGTGCAGCATATTCCCAAAAGCGAAGTGCTTCTGACTCGGTCATTCTACCGCGACTCAAAGGGCCTGTCGCATAGTCCCAGACTCTCTTCACACGTTCTAGCCTCTGCGCCTTACTGCATCCTTTTGGGATGTACAACTCGAGGGCACAATCATAGCTATCCACGCATATGGCGATTGCTTCGCGAAATTCTTCGTCTGCAGGGGCCGCCTGAAGGACCATGACAGGATTCGGGAATAGTACGTCGTGAACGCGAGATGCGACATAAGGAATTCTCTCGAGCGAGTCTTGGGAAATAAAGTTCCATGGTGCTGTGAGATACTGAATCGGCAGCCCTTGCGGCAGCGGTTCAGGGAGCGTTGTCACAGCAGGATAGGCAGATGAACGTATTCTACGCCAAAGTTCGTTCCTCGCTTGAGCGAGATTGTTCACGAACTGGTACGACGTGGCATCTGCTATCTCAATATCGATCTTTGATGGATAAGGAGAGGCAAGCAATCCCCGCAAGAAATTTGCGTGCAAATCCTTATAATCCTCTTTGTTTGCCTTCTCTTCTACTGCCAAAACCACTTCTATAGTATCTTCCCAGAGACAGGAATAGACTTCAGTGTCCAGAGCATTGAGCTGCCTTTTGAGGATCGGAGTGCACTTCATACGTTCGTTGACAACATCGTGAAATATACCAAGGATACTGGTCCAAGCTCGGGCAGGGAACGAAGGCTCTAGTAAGGCTTCGCATCCCATATCAAAGATATTTACGAGAATCGAGTTGGCCAGTTTCACTCTCGGGAGCAATTGCGACAAGTCGAATGTACTGTCGATTACCTCGGGAATGCCTGAGAGCAATCGTACTGCACCACAAGTATGCCACTTGCTGTAAATCTCACGAAACACCAAGGGATCACGGATAAATCTCTTGATCCACTCTAGAGCTTCTTTCAATCTTTCGAGACATCCGCTGGCTACAGCAGCAGCGAGAACCGAGTTGGCGTAGAAAACTCTCTGTTCTGGCTGAGCTGCTAAGGCTGCCTTTCTCCTCCGGGCATTTATGTAAGTTTCCGCTATTTCTTCGGCCTTGTCATTGAACTTGTTCCGACTCAGTAGCCAGATGTAATGGAGTTCGAAATCACCACCCAGATAAGAGACAGTATGGCAAGGAACCAAAAACGCCTCCGTGTCGCCACGCATTTCCCGCAGGCGAGTGAAAAGCGACAAAGCTTCCTCGTGAGTTAAACTGGAAAGTAGACGTGCGGATAGTGGTCCCTTGGTTTTGGCAAGATCTGTATCGATATCAAGGTCAAACGTTGTTGACGCTTGGTAACATAGTCGTAGAAGCGCGTAGGCTCTCTTGGTCGGTACTCCAACGAGAAAGCTCTCCCAATCTCTCAGTTGGTCCTTCCTGGATGTACCAAATACTGGGTGGGACAACAGCTTTTGCAGATGATTCTCGAAGAGGTCAGGTTTGTGCGACCAGCATACGGCCACCTGGTGGGAAATACCACCCTCAGCGGTAGTAACTTTTCTTCCTGCACTCGGGTGAATTTGGAAGTAGAGCACTGTAAGGTCTACAATTTCTTGTATCTTTTTCCAATCCGCATGTTTCTTGATAGCACGGCCCAAGAGGGGACCGGCAAGTTGACTAACAAAGAAGTCATCCTCTACGCCATGACACCCTGATGCAACTAGTGTTTTGAGGAGGTCTAGAGAGAACACCATAGACTCTGAGAAGCCACGAATGTCGGCCTTGGTCGTAGGATAAAGGTGCAATAGGCCTGCTAATAGCTTCTTGTCGATTGAGGGCTTTTCCTCAGAGCTCAGCAATCGAAGAAACTCTCTCTGCAGGGTCTTTCGATGATACTTCAAGAGATACTTCCCATGAGCTTCTTTCCAACCTTCTTGTGTGCCTTCAGCGACGACACTCTTTATTAACTCTTCCGAACATGCAGGTATGAGGTATCTGTAATGTTTTTCTAGTAGACGGCGGTCGCGAGTCTGATGTAGCACATCGGAGTAGAGACCAGGCTGAAGCCCCTTGAAAAGCTCCGTAAATTGTCTTCTCTTCTGCTGCAAGTCATCGCCTTTACCACAACTCCCAATCGCCTTACATGCTTCCCTGACCTCTAGGACCGAGAGATCAGCAAAGATGTCCAGCATACCAGCAACTCCACCAACACCGTTCCAGCCTTCCTGCCATTGTGATGAAGAAAGCGTTTTGCGTAACTGCATGATCCCGAGGTTGCGAATTTGAACGGACTTGTTTTGAGTGAGGGCTTCTCGGACGGCAGCAGGTGATCTCGACACGTCTAGCCATGGTGCAAAAGTAGAAGGTGGAATTGAGCCCCTCTCCACGGCCGCCAGAAGCTGCGTTGTGATAATTTCAGCTGATGCATCGCTCAACAGCTGTTTGTAGTAGTTTCGAAGCTCGGCTTTCGTCGACGACCGGATGCGACGCGTGTCGAAAGTTACTGTCATGCCGTACAAGCTATGGTAGAGCGGTCCAAAAGGTTACTGTATGAGAGGAAGTAGAGGCAGTGTGAATGACGTGGTGCGAGGAGGTCGTTCATTGGGTGGAACACGTTAGCGCCGCTGCCGCCTATACAGACGGCCAGGCCGAACGAAAGTGACATCACGACGCCCTTTTTTCCTCTTCGCCCTCCAGTGACTTAGTTTGTTGGACATGAAGTGCTACATGGCTAATTTCCCCTTGTCTAATAAGATGGAGGCGATGGTACGACGGGCTTTAGGCCGCCAGACAAGGTAAGCCCTAGGTGAGGCCGGGGCTGCGGCTAAACCCAACACGGCAGTAACCATGGCCAAGACGCACAACCACTCAGCTATGCTCGCCACTGCGAATGCTTTGCGTGTCTCAGCCACACCCATGATCTTCAGCCCTTCATGGCAATAAAGGTGCGGGAAAACTCACGGAAGAGGCGTTCAACGCCTTTTCAAGTACCATTTCGGTTGCGACTAACCGCCAACCCATCCTAAAACAGAGCGCGGGACAGCTAGCTGCAGACACGCTGGAACTTGACCATGGTTAATGCAGGTGAAAGAAGGGCAACACGGCAATGCTGGGATTGCCTGAAACGGCGTCTGGTATGTGATCACACGCTACCCCACTGTAGGAAGTGCCAGAAAGCTGGCCGGCAGTGCTCCGGGTATGACGAGGTGAAACCGCTACAATGGGTCCAAACGGGTATGGTGACTTCAAGGCGAAGGAAGAAGAAAGAGAACAGCCCACCAAAGGTCTACAAAGTTACTCCTCCGTCGTGCCAGGAGAAGGGAAAGCCATGTCAAAAAGATGACACTGCTGAAATACTGAGGTACAAACGGATGGATAAAGACGATTATGTCTGTGAACCCATTGACTACGAAGCTGCCTTGGCCGCATGGGAATCTAGTCATGGTCTTCATTCCAGACATCAGACCACAGAGCTACATGTACAGTCATTCAAGATGGCTGCGAGTGCCAAGGAGGCTGCCAGGATATTCCAGATCTGGGGTAGAGCTAAGATCGAAGCGGTAGTTGAAAATGGCTCACACGAGGAGGCTGCAGAGATACTGCGATCCAATCGGGACCCGCTCCGCCGTTTGAAGCGTCTCCTTTGGGTTTTGCAGATGCAAGACGTGCCAACATATGACCTCCTTGGGAGTGATACAGGCGAAGTGGTGCAGGCTGTTCAATACTGTAAGTCAATTGGCTTCGAGACCTACCCAATACCTTCCGACCTGTTCCTAGCCCGGATGAATGTTCTTCGCTTCTGACCTCCACAGACAACCTTCGAATCCATCCAAGTTACAAAGCAGCCAAAGAACTGGCACCCAATCCCGCAATCATAACCTTCTCTCCACACGTATTACATCTCATGACTCCAGCCATACATCACACGCTCGTCTGTCTTTCTCTTAACCACTTTATCTATAGTTTACCCTTGGGAGCGGATCGTAAAGTGATAGTTGGGAACCGATCAAAGATATACCATCACCGTGGAGCAGCCTTACGAGCACTAAGCCAGTCGATTGGGAATGAAAAGACAAGATGCTCGGACATGACTATCACAGCTATATTCATGTTCATGTGTTTGGAGGTATGTCCAAGTAGATATGAATGCAGAATAGTCACTAAGTCTACTGCCTAGCTGCAAAACCCTACCCTCAGCGACTGGCGGTCGCATTTCAACGGCGTGAAGAAATTAGTGGATATTCGGGGCGGGCTGAAAAGGCTTATGGAGGAGGCTCCACATCTGACCCCATCGCTGATACTTTACTTACTGTACGTCGTCTCTTTTGCGTAGAGTAAGGAGCAGCCAACTCACACATCCAGCACTGTTTCTCTAGCCAATACCTGTAGTCCCTCATGGGACCAAGCAGAGATCAGTTTCGCGGCTGAATACACTACGGCGGACGTGAGAAGTATTTACAGCCTCATTCACCCATATACGCTCTGTCCGTGTGAGCTCTTCATGGAGATACTGCAGACGAATCGACTACGAGCCAAAGCATCAGCAGCAACAAACTTTCTGTGCGAAGCTGACCCGAAGCATACACTGGAGGCTCACAACCTCCTTAGCCGCATCAAATTCTTTGCACCCAAAGACTGGGCGCAATCTGGAGACTCTCACGCTGACTGGCTGACTGTTGGTACAGTGTACAAGTCTGCAGTCTCGCTTTATGCCATTTTATCCCTGGGATCCCTCGGTATTCTTCCACCTACGGTTGCTCTTGAGAACAGCCAAGCAGCACACAGTAACATCCTCTTCCGCGAGCTCCACGCCGCACTCAAGGTCCCGCGGATTGCAAAATTCATGGCGTGGCCACTAGTGGTGGCGGGTGTACAAGCGAAAGAACGGGGAGAGGCGACGAGGAATTGGGTCGAGGCGAGTCTAAGGGATACCAGTAGGGTGCTGGGAACCGGCTGTCCGATCAAAGCGTGTGCGGTGCTGAAGAGGTACTGGGCGAGCGATGCATCGGGGTGGGATGAGTGTTTCGATCGGCCGAATGTATTGATCTAAGAGGCAAGTAGTGTTCGTCTATTCATACACATATTGAGGTATACACCATGTACAACTCTACTATACAGAGAGGAGATGCGAATCCATTTCCTACATACCCAAACGCCGAAGCATGCTGGTGAACGCGGGCCGTTGGTGGCCGTGTTCTGGTATTGGTGTATTCTGCCCCTCATCGCTCTGCCCCAAGTCCGTGTCTCGTCCTTTCCATGACTACCTGCAGTTCCGTGTGTGGATGCGACTATCGGTCGAGGCCTTTGTTTTCCGGGTCCTCGTCGCCTTTTGTCTCTTTGACGTCCTTGTATGGCCGACCTGCATACAACATGTATCCCTTCTCCTCGATCGTGCCCGCCTTTTCATCCGCCTCGGCTCGTCCTTGGCCAAATGCGCCCGTTTCCAGCTGGCCTTGGACGGCGATTGGCCTGTTGCCGCGGAACCGCTTCCGCATATCGATCATGCCCTTTTTGCACTCGGCGTAGCCTTTTTGCAGCTGCTGGCATTGTGTCGGGAGCGTGTATTTGAGGGGTGGGCGGAGACAATCGCCGGGAGAGTGTCGCTCGACCATTATGCAGTCGCTGTTTTGCAGGCAAAAAGCCAGCGCGGCGCCTGGATATTTTTAGCATCGCATGATATGTCCATTGGTGGCCGGTGAGTCCCGTACGTATGTCCTTACACGACTGCGGCATCGTGGCTGTTTGCGTGTGGCTGGCCGCGCACTCAACAAAGTCGCAGTGGAGGGATGAGAGTGGAGCAAAAGCCCAGCGGCGGGAAAGCCGCGCCAAGCTCCGAGGCCCAAAAGATGCGACAATGCGTTGTCACATGTCTAGAATCTGGTCGATCGCGGTCGGGAACGTCATATCGACATCTGATTGTTGGGCCATCATGCTTCGTTCACCGTATCTCCCGAGGGGCTCAAGCTTCGACTGTAACGAGGCCCGCACTCGAAGAGGGGCGATGCGTTGGCTTTGCATCTTGTCAATTCCGTCTTAAACGCTCCCGTCGCGACTCCCTGCGCAGAGCTGCCACCGTACTGTAGATATGGCGCCCCACATACCGTTTCTCTCGCGCTTGCACATTCGCGAGTACATTGCTTTGTTTTTCTCCATTTGTCTCATTGGCCTCGAGTCCTTCATCGCCCTCATCACACTCGCCCTCCCGACCCCGATCATCAAGCTATGCTACCGCCTTACCCGCCGCCTGTTCAACCACCTCTCCTCGCCCTCGTCGAAGCGCTCGCGTGACAAGAAGAAGGGCGTCTGGAGCTCCATCGCCAATGCTTCCGACTTCACCGAGCTGTGCGAGCTATACGGATACTACTGCGAAGAGCACATTGTACAGACAGGAGATGGATACTTGCTGGGTCTGCATCGCCTGGGATGGCGACAGGGGGAGGAAGACGTGCGGGTCAACAGCGGAGACAAGGCCAAGAGCATAAAGAAGAAGGTCGTCTACCTGCACCATGGCCTCATGATGAATAGCGAGGTGTGGGTGTGTCTGACGGCCAAGGAGCGGTGCTTGCCCTTTGAACTCGTCGAGCGCGGCTACGACGTCTGGCTTGGCAACAACCGTGGAAACAAGTACTCGAAGAAGAGCATACACCATCCGCCGACGTCAAGCGCCTTTTGGAATTTCAGCATGGATCAATTCGCCTTCCACGATATCCCCGACTCGATTTCCTACATTCTAGAGACTACCCACCAGCCCTCTTTGTCGTATATTGGCTTCTCGCAAGGCACGGCCCAGGCTTTTGCGACGCTATCGATACACCCAACATTGAATGAAAAGGTCGATGTCTTTATTGCCCTGGCGCCGGCCATGTCGCCAAAGGGTGTTGCGTCTGGCATCGTCGACTCCTTTGTCAAAGCCTCCCCCGATATACTCTACCTGGCCTTCGGCCGCAAAACTATCCTCCCTTCCGCAACCATGTGGCAGTCTATTCTATACCCGCCTATCTTTGTTCGTATGATCGACAGTTCCCTACGATTCCTTTTCAATTGGACGGCTGTTAACATCACACCGGAGCAAAAGCTTGCAGCTTACCCACACCTCTACTCGTACAGTTCGACCAAGAGCGTAGTCCATTGGTTCCAGATCATCCGCAACGGGACTTTCCAGATGTACGATGATGAGGCGCCAAACCCAATCATCTCAAACCGGTCCAAGTACTACAAAGTCGCCAAGTTCCCTACCAAGAATATCAAAACACCAATTGTACTCGTATATGGAGGCTCAGATAGTCTTGTCGACATTTCCGTCATGCTCAAAGAGTTGCCTCCTCACACCATCGCAAAGGAGATTCCGCATTACGAGCATCTTGACTTCTTATGGGCAGAGTCGGTCAACACGCTCGTTTTCCCGCATGTTTTTGCGGCGCTAGACGAGTTTGCGAGTTTAGATGGCCCAGAAGGCCTGAAAGAGGGACGGTGGCGATCACCAGGGCGACCCCAAAGTCTCCTCCCCCCTGGACCAGAACATGATGATGATGCAGGAGACGAAAGCGCAACAGGACCGCCGGTTTTTCGAGTTAGAAAGATATCACAGAACCGACGGCCAATGTCTTATAGCGGCTCACCAAGGGATGACAACCTGGCAGCACGACCCAGCCCCTCCTCAAGAATGTCATATCCATGCTATCAGCCCCCCACCGAGGAAAAACCTTCACCGAGTCGAGGCAGAGTCATGTCTCCGCCCCCTGTCAACAGAATATCCAGTCTATCCTTCGGCTCTCCTAGCGCTGCGGGCGGTGACTCCCAAATCACAGCTCAAACCTCGAGTTCGCGACCAGAAGGGTGGTGGTCATCGGATGAAGTTGCCGGGACCGACCCGTCTTATCCAACCACACCCGCTAACCCAAGTCCAGCCAGAAGAAGATCCAGTTTCGATAGTCACGAAAGTGCAAAGAGCATGAATGGAAAATTTGGAGCCAAGGGCATCACACTAGGCGCTGGAAAGGCTGTTAGTGCTGTGTCGCCAGGTGAGGGCCATGGTCAAGGGAGCGGGACCAAGAATGATCGAGAGAGGCTATTGGAGAATGACAGAAAACACAGGAGGAATGTGTTGAGGAAGAAACCGCCAGTCGTCACCTGAGGTGGTGGTATCGATTGCGCAAGGCCGATTGTGGGTCGTTCGCCGTTATTGTAGCATGTGTACCCGAATCTGTATCATGCCCCCCCCCTGCATCCCATGGCTTTATTGACAATGAGAGACGAGGAGAGGGATTCTGATAGAAGCGCATCTTCGGTACTTTGGAAACACTATTCATTTCAACCTGCCGAGCCCTGTTTTCCACACTGTCCATTCCACTTGCATAGTGTTCGGCACCCTATTGCCGTGCACCATTCCTATTTGCACCTCTGTCCTGACTTGTGAACATGCAGCTCGGCACAATCCATTCAGCTCTCAATAAAACATAAGGCCGTAATCTTCTATCAACTACCGGATGTCACTAACCGATCACAAAGACAGCATAACCATAGCATCCCAAATGTCGCAGGAAGGCGCCAAACGCAGTTTAGCCGCAACGCTAGCACGGACCCACCAACCACGCCCGGGCTCAGAAACGCCTTTCCCAGACACCTTGCGTCTGAACCCCGTCTTCATCTACCCATATTGCGGCCATTTAATGACAGGTGCGACAAATGACAGCCGTAGCGCATGTCGCGTTAGAGGGCCTCGTTCCTGGCGCTAGGCCTAGCCAGACGGTCTGCGACGACAAGGTGCGGGCCGGGGAGTGCTGGGTCCCATCTCGCAACGAGCATCTAGGGTAACGGGGGGACTGTGTGTAGGAGGTGAGCTGGACGTGATGTGTGATCCTCGCAGGAAGTTGCTCCTGCTGGGCATGGCTTGGCTATGGGAAAGAGGAAAAGGCTGCCGTAGGGATCTTATCTCGTAGTCTATTGTTCGTGACTCTTTCTCGTTCTCTCTTCCCTGGTTAGGGGGGGCTTGATACTATCTGCTCTGCTTTCTATATTGATTCGTCTCTTCTCTCGCTGGCGAGCAATTTTTTTACCTTCTTTCGAATATCGAAGCTCATTACACTCCTTTTTTACCTTTCGGTTCCCAAATCAGTCTGTCGTTTTCTCTCAAGTTCATTCTTAGATCTTTTTTTAATCTCTTGAGCGAGACGCTCTGTTCGAAGATATACACCACCCCCCGACGGTTATAAACGGTTCCAAGACTCCTTGGTCTGTGTGGATTTTCTGGACGCGGCGGAAATGCGGTTTCTTGGTCTTTCTCAAGTATGCGCCATCGTAGCCATTGCGTGCTTCAGCACGGATGTTGTGGCGGTGGGAGAGGATGGGCGCGAAACGCATCGGGTTCTGAGGGCGGCGACGAAACGGTCTGACCTCTATCGAAGAAGCATGCGGATTACGAAGAGGTTTGAAACAGAGCTGGTTTATGTAGACAGTAAGTTGTGTTGTCCAAGCTTCGACAATTCATACTGATGATGTGGTAGAGGAGAATGTATGGAGCAATGGGGAGACGTTTGCTTCGCAAGTCAAGGTTGGGTCGCAGAGACCTGTGCTCAACCTAGAAGAGCATGAGCACCATTTACAGGATGTACAATGCGGTGCTGAGGGGATCAAGCTACACTTTGTTGATACCTCCTCAGCACGGGATGCTCGAGCTGCCTGCCATGGTGCTAATGGTGGTCTTGTCATCACGTCGCATGAGAGCTGTAACAATGAAGGCGAGCGCTCGGTATACCGGTAAGCCATTTCTATCATGTATACATTTGTCATCTGATAATTTTAGGGTGAACAATGTGTCGTTCTCTGAAGACGGACAAGCACTGGAGCTAGCCACTACAAGAACAACCTGGCAAGCTGCATTCGATCATGTCGACGTTGCATTTGGTCACACCAAGGAAGAGCATCTGTACCGACGCCACGCCGACTTTGCCAGGCTCCGCAAGCGCCAGAGTACTCTCGCGATCCCAGCTGACACTCCGGATGATATTACCACCGTTTCCTTTGACCTAAAGTCCGAGTTGCTCAACACTGTCTTCAATGTCAAAGACTTCCTGAAGGGCGTCGTTGATATTAATGTACCCGATGTGCCAATTGAGATTGGATGCAAAGAATGTTCGACAAGGGGGCAACTGGCCCTCATGCAGGGTGCCTTCAAGATTGATGCCTCGCAAATTGATCTCATTCCCGACATCTTCCAAGGCGGCGATGATGGCAAGTCGATCAACAGCGTCATTACCGGTGGTTTCATGGAATTGGTGGCTACTGGTGTTGGTGCGCGTGTGGAGCTATTTGCTCGACCAGCTCAATCTGGTAGCTTTGAGGTTGCTCTCTTCAGCGTCCCTATTGTTGGTTTCACAATCCCTGGCATCGGGAAAGCGGGAGCTGTCTTCACGCCTAGCATCGCCGCTGATTTTGAGATCAGCGGGACACTTGAGGTCAATTACGGCCTTGACCTCACCGTAAGCAAACACTTTCCGGCTACTTGTATCGATACTGACTGTTCCAGGTACCTGATGGGTCCAGCCTTCGGGTAGAGATTACCGATCTCGGCAAGAGTCGCCTCACTGGCTTCCAGGATACAGCACTAACACCGCTTCCCATCAACGTCAATGTCACTAACGCCGAGGTCCTACTTGGCCTTGCATTCAAACCCTCGATTCCAATCGGGTTCCAGTTCCTGGATCAATTGACCGCCGAAGTCACAGCTACAATGAACCTACCACGTCTCGATGCAAAGTTATCCAGCAATATTGCAGAAAGCTGTGGTAACAGCAGTAATTCGACCGCGCCATTCGCCAACAAAACAGAGATACTGTCAGCTGACCTCCTCGCTCTGGGTCCCATCGCCTTGGTGGAAGCCAATGTCTCTCTTTCTCTGGATCTTGGTCTCAGCGTCAAGATTCCAATTCTCCCACCGGGTCTTAATGCATTCAACGTTGCAAAGAACATCTTCACGACAGTCTTTCCGCTGATCAAAGGGTGTGCAGCCCCATCATCTGCTTTCAACAACGCCAAGGGGATCAAAGCCCCACCACCACCCGCGAGTGCTGCCAATCAGACAATGATTGCTATGGCTTTGATGAATGCCACTGCAACCGAGCAGTCGATCAACTCAACCGCAGCTATTGTGATGGGTCACGCTACCACTAGGAAGGTCGGCGACACCGCTCCCACACTCGCTCCTAATATTACGTTTTTACTTCCCAACAGCCAGACTGTCGAAGTGACATCGATAGCTCTTAATACAACTACAAAACTGGCGAGCTCTACTGCAGCTGTAACAACAGCAGGTAACTCTACTGCGAAGATGACTAGCAAAGCAGCGTCTCGAACTCAAAAGAGTACTGCGACGTTATCCAGCAAAGCCACATCTGCAACATTGTCAGCCAACGCGACTACCACACATGCGTCTACTCATATCGTGGCATCCACTCAATTATCATGGAACACTACTTCAACAACGGACAACACCGTAGTCGCAACGTCAGCGCCTGCTCCTCTCGCTACCTCGTGTGCAGCA
>Ga0265798_10010287_pt1 | contig 11559 bp, 9 predicted proteins | sample P3T30metagenome_FD_192430 | JGI IMG/M metagenome (GOLD analysis project Ga0265798, IMG submission 192430) | Plant litter microbial communities from East Loma Ridge, Irvine, California - P3 T30 | ecosystem: Environmental > Terrestrial > Plant litter > Unclassified | place: USA: California... | reverse complement strand
GAAGCCCCAGCCGCACAACGTGTCGACGACCTCGGCCTGCGTTTCGCCGGGCACGACGCTGGCCTCGCCCCAGCCATGCGCGAGGAACCGGAGCGTGCGGCTTGCGGTGACGCTCGCGTCCTTCTGGCGCAGCGACCCGGCGGCGGCGTTGCGAGGATTGGCGAACTGCCGTGCGTCCTTGCCGGTCTCCTCGGCCTCGGCGAGCAGGCGCGCGTTCAAGGCGGCGAAGTCGTCCTTCGCCATATAGACCTCGCCGCGAACCTCGAAGACGGCTGGCGCTTCGCCGTGCAATTGCTGGGGAATATCGCCGATCGTGCGAACGTTGGCGGTAACGTCCTCGCCGACCTGCCCATCGCCACGCGTGAGGGCCTGGACCAGCCGCCCATCCTCATACCGCAGCGAACACGACAGCCCGTCGATCTTCGGCTCAGCGGTCAGCGCCACCGGCGCGTCGTCCGCCAGCTTCAGGAACCGGCGCACGCGCGCGACGAACTCCTCGACCTCCTCGTCCGCAAACGCATTGTCTAGGCTCATCATCGCCTTCGCATGCGCGACCTTCGCGAGGTGCCCCGCGGGTGCAGCACCGACGGTCCGGCTCGGCGAATCGGTCCGCACCGCCGCCGGAAATGCCGCCTCGAGTGCCGCATTGCGCCGCACGAGCGCGTCATAGTCTGCGTCGCTGATCTCGGGCGCGTCGTCGGTGTGATAGCGCGCGTTATGATACGCGATCTGCGCGGCGAGCGTCTCCAGCTCGGCGGCGGCTTCGGTCTCGGTCGCGGGAAGGTCGGTCATCGCGTCGGGTTAGGGGAGGGGGGCGTCTTTCGACAAGACCTGGATCAACTCTCGGTGAACATTCGTCCGACTTGCGCGCTGACATCCCAAGAGAATTTTTCCCAAGGACATGCCATCATGACCGATACCAGCCGCCGAGACCTGTTCAAGGGCGCCGCCGTCACTGGCCTCGCCGCCGCCGCCGCGCCTGCCTTCGCGCAAGGCGCCGCTCCGCTGGCCGATCCGCAGACGCGCTTCGTCTCGACGCCGTTCCCCGAACAGCGCCAGAAATGGCCCGCGCTCCAGCGCGACATGCGCCCCGTCCCCGATTGCGGCGAAGCGAGCTATCGCGGTTCGGGGCGCCTAGCGGGCCGCAAGGCGCTCGTCACCGGCGGCGACTCGGGCATTGGCCGCGCGGCGGTGATCGCGTTTGCGCGCGAAGGCGCCGATGTCGCGATCAACTATTACCCGAGCGAGGAGCCCGACGCGCAGGACGTGGCGAAGCTGCTCCGTGCCGAGGGCCGGAAAGTCGTCCTGATCCCCGGCGACCTGACTGATGCGAAATTCTGCAACGACCTGATAGCACGCGCCAATCGCGAACTCGGCGGGCTCGACATCCTCGTCAACAACGCCGCCTACCAGCAGTCGAAGGAGTCGATCGCCGAGATCAGTTTCGAACAGTTCGACCGGACGATGAAGACCAACGTCTACGCGATGTTCCACCTCTGCAAGGCGGCGATCCCGCTGATGAAACCGGGCGCGTCGATCATCAACACCGCCTCGGTCAATTCGGTCAGTCCGGAAAAGGAGCTGCTCGACTATGCCTCGACCAAGGGCGCGATCCTGATCTTCACTAAGGCGCTGGCGAAACAGCTCGCCAAGCAGGGCATCCACGTCAACGCGGTCGGACCCGGTCCGATCTGGACGCCGTTGCAGGTCGCGGGCGGCCAATTGCCCGGCAAGATGGGCGAATTCGGGCAGGATACGCCGATCGGCCGTGCGGGTCAGCCCGCTGAACTGGCGGGGCTTTATGTGGCGCTTGCGGATCCGAACGACAGCTACACAACCGGCAGCTTCTTCGGCGCGAACGGCGGTACCGGCGCATCCTGACCTCGGTACGCCACGACCGCTCGATTCCCCCTAACCCCACCCCGGCGAAGGCCGGGGCCCACTTGGCAAGGTCGCAGTAACGGAGCGATGCGCATCGTTATCACCGTCCCCCAATTGGGCCCCGGCCTTCGCCGGGGTGGCGGTACCTATTAGCGGCGCAACCTAGCCCGCGCCCAACCGCCGCAGCCCCTCTACATCCACCACCCTGATCCGCGCATACTCCAGCGCGATCACGCCTTCGCGCTCCATCGCCTTCAACGCCTTGTTGAGCGTCTGCCGCGACACCCCGATCATCGCCGCGATATCCTCCTGGCGGAGTGCGACGCTGTCGCCCCCTGCCGCGCGCACCATGCCGCCGAGCATCCGCGCGAGCCGGACCGGGATCGGCTGCGACAGCGTGTTCATCATGAACGCGAGCGACGCGCGCTGGTGCGCGCACGCCAGCAGCGCGATGTCCCACCAGAGTTCCGGCGTCTCGCCCGCCAGCCGCCGGAACGCCTCGATCCCGATATGCAGCACGCGCGCCGGTCCGAACGCGATCGCGTCATGCGGCCTCGGCCCCGCGTCGAGCGTCGACAGCTCACCGAACCACGTCCCCGGCGCCATCATCAGCACCACCATTTCCGCGCCGATCGCGGGATAGCCGATCAGCCGGACCTGACCGTCGAGCACCGCCCACAGGCCATCGGGCGGATCGCCGACGCCGTAGAGCCGAGTGCCTGCCGCCACCGATCGCACGCTCGCCTCCTGCAACAGCAGCGTGCGCCGCTCGGCCGGTACCGCGCCGAACCACTGGTCGGCCTCGAGCAGCGCAGGATCGATCGAAGACATGGCGGAAGTGTCGGCCGATCGCCCGGATTGTCAATCCGGCGACATTTCCGCGATCCGTGCCATGCTATGTAACGCGCATAACAAAAGGAGATGGATGATGGCGACCGCACTCAGGACCGAGCCGACGATACGCGATCTCGTGTCGCCCGAGGAGTGGGCGCTGCGCGTCGACCTCGCCGCCGCGTATCGCCTGATCGCCCATTATGGCTGGGACGATCTGATCTTCACCCACCTGTCGGCGCGCGTGCCCGGCCCCGAGCATCATTTCCTGATCAACCCCTACACGCACATGTTCGAGGAGATCACCGCGTCGTCGCTGGTCAAGATCGACGTCGACGGCAACAAGGTCATGGACACGCCCGCACCGGTCAACCGCGCCGGGTTCGTGATCCACTCGGCGATCCATGCCGCGCGCGACGATGCGGTCGCGGTGCTGCATCTGCACACGCCGCACGGCCAGGCGGTGTCGGCGATGGCCGAGGGGCTGCTCCCGCACACGCAGACCGCGATGATCGCCGGGCACGACGTGGCGTATCACGACTTCGAAGGCATCGCGACCGAGCTAGAGGAGCGCGAGCGGCTGGTTGCGGATCTCGGCACCAAGCACAGCATGATCCTGCGCAACCACGGCACCCTGACGGTCGGCGAATCGATCCCGCAGGCGTTCCTCCGCATGTATTTCCTCGAACGCGCGTGCGAGGCGCAGGTGTTGATGCTGAGCGCCGGGCGGCAGAATCTGAACAATCCCAACCAGGGCGTGGCAGAGAAGGTCGAGGGCCAGTCAAGCGGTCCGGGGATGCGGATGCTGGCCGACGGGCTGGCTTGGCCGGCGCTGCTGCGGAAACTCGACCGGATCGATCCGAGTTTTCGCGACTGAAGTGTTCGAACCGGCGCGGGCCAGGCGGTGCGACACGCTGCTAAAGCCACCACCCCGGCGAAGGCGGGGGCCCAGTTGGCAAGGTCGCTGTAATGGTTGGAGGCATTCGCCAAATGCCGTCATCCAATTGGGCCCCGGCCTCCGCCGGGGTGGTTAGACGCGAGGGTGCCGAAAACGTCGCCGGTATTGGCACTCGCGCTCTTCCTAGCCACCCCCACCCGCGGCAGGCGATGCCGTGATCGGATCGACTTCGGACGACCGCGCCCCAGACTATGTCGGCTCCCATCCCTGGAAGGGAGGGGTTGGGGGTGGGTAGGCCGGCTTGTGCCGCCGACGTTTCATCATGCGGAGACCGACCCACCCCCGGCCCCTCCCTTTCAGGGAGGGGGGAGAAGTCGGCAAACTCAGGCACGCTCCAGCAACCGCTCCGCCTGCGCGCGCGCTTCGTCCGTGATCTGTGCGCCGGACAGCATGCGGGCGATCTCTTCGCGGCGTTCGTTTTCGGACAAGGCCCGCACGCCGGTCCGCGTGACCGTGCCGTCGCTGCTTTTCGCGATCAGCAGATGTTTCGCCCCCCGCGCCGCGACCTGCGGGCTGTGCGTCACCACCAGCAACTGCGTGCTCAGCGCCAGTCGCGCGAGTCGTTCGCCGATCGCGCTTGCCACCGCGCCGCCGACGCCGCGGTCGATCTCGTCGAACACCATCGTCGACGCGCCGCCCTCTTCCGCCAACGCCACCTTCAGCGCGAGGATGAAGCGCGACAACTCGCCACCCGAGGCGATCTTGGTCAGCGCCGCGAACGGTGCGCCGGGATTGGTCGATATTTCGAACTCGACGCGGTCCTTGCCCGCCGCCGACCAGCTTTCTTCACCAAGCGGCGCCACCACCGTCTGGAACCGCGCCGCATCCAGCTTCAACGGCGCCAGCTCGCCCGCGACCGCCACGTCGAGGCGTTTCGCTGCCGCCAACCGCCGCTTGGTCAACGCATCCGACGCCACATCGAACGCCTTTCGAGCCGACGCCACGCGCGCCTCGATCTTCGCAATCCCGCCTTCGCCCGCATCGAGCCGCTCCAGCCGCGCGCGCATCTCGTCCGCCAGCGCGGCGAGGTCGTCCGGCTGAACACGGTGCTTGCGCGCCATCGCCCGAAGCTCGAACAATCGCGCCTCGTCATCCTCCAGCGCGCGCGGATCATACGCCATCTCCGCGCGCGCATCGCGCAGGCTTTCCTCCGCCACCGACGCCTCGATCACCGCGCGATCGACCGCCGCCAGCGCGTTGCCCAGAGCAACGTGATCCTCCGCGATCCGCTCGAGCACGCGCGCGGCCTGGCGCAGCTTCGCCATCCCGCCGTCCTTGCCCTCGAGAAAATCGTCGATTGCCGCCAGATCGTCCGCGATCTTTTCCGCGCGCTGCATCGACCGGCGCGTATCCGCCAGCGTCTCTTCCTCGCCCGCGACAGGCGCCAGCGCGGTCAGTTCGGCAACCGTATGCTCGAGCCATTCGCGATCCCGCGCCGCCGTCTCGATATCCGCGCGAGCAGCCGCCAACTCAGCCTCGGCCGCGCGAAACGCCGCATACGCCTTGCCGGTAGCCCCGGGCTCGGTCCGCCCGAAGATATCGAGCAGCGCCCGATGGCCCCGCGCGTTGAGCAACCCGCGCTCGTCATGCTGTCCGTGGATCTCGACCAGATGCGGCGCCATCTCGCGCAGCAATCCCGCGGACGCCGGCTGGTCGTTGACGAACCCGCGACTGCCGCCGTCCGCCTTGACGATCCGCTTCACGATCAGCGGCTCGCCGCGCTCGATCTCCACCCCGTTCTCGTCGAACAGCAGCGCGAGCGGCGACTCGGGGGCAGGGGCATCGAACGTCGCGGTGACCACGGCCTGCGCAGCACCGTGCCGCACCAGCCCGCTGTCGCCGCGCCCACCAAGCGCAAGGCCAAGTGCATCGAGCAGGATCGACTTGCCCGCGCCGGTCTCGCCGGTCAGCACGCCGAGGCCTTCGCCGAATCTCAGATCCAGCGCTTCTATCAGCACCACGTCGCGAATGGAAAGTTCGGTCAGCATAGGATGTCCGCCATAGACGAACGGGCGCGCAATGCGATCCCCCTATGTTCCAACCGAACGGCCTGGACTCGCGTCAGCTGCCGGTGTTGGACGGCTGGCCCGCCGAACGCGGCTTGTCGGGCGTCCGCACCGAAGGGCCGGTCGGCGTCGAGCCCGGCTCGTCGAGCTCGACCATCACCGACGGCGTCCCCTTGGTCCCGACCGGCACCACCTGTTCGCCGGGCTTCAGTGGCGGCACGGCCGGCACCTGCTTCTTCTTAAGCAGGTCGTACGCATGCTGATACCAGTCGGTGCCGGGATAGTTGCGCCCGAGCACCGCGCCGGCCTTCTCGGCCTCGACGGGCACGCCGAGCGCCAGATACGTCTCGGTCAGCCGCATCAGCGCCTCGGGCGTGTGCGTCGTCTGCTGGAACTTGTCGATCACGGTACGGAACCGGCCGTTCGCGGCGAGCCACTGGCCGCGCGTCTCGTAGAACCGCCCGATCTCCATCTCCTTGCCCGCGAGATGGTCGTTGACGAGATCGATCTTGAGGCGGGCATCCGATGCGTAGCGCGTGTTCGGATAGCGCCGCATCAGTTCGCCCAGCGAATCGAGCGCCTGGCGCGTGATTTTCTGGTCGCGCGTGACGTCGGTGATCTGCTCGTAATAGCCGAGCGCGATCAGGTAATAGGCATAGGGCGCATCGCGGTTGCCCGGATGGACCGCGAGGAAGCGCTGGGCCGAACTGATCGAGGCGGTGTAATCGCGCGCGAGGTAATAGCTGAACGCCGACATGATCTGCGCGCGGCGGGCCCAGATCGAATAGGGATGCTGGCGCTCGACCTCGTCGAACAGCTGCGCTGCTTCCTTGTAGCGCGCCTGGTCGAGCCGTCGTTTAGCGGTCGAGTACAGCGTACCCACGTCGCGCGCGACATAGGGCAGGTCGCCCTTTGCGGCACGACCGCCCGCACAACCAGCCATGGGGAGCGCAAGCGCGGCGACGAGCGTGACCACAAGGGCACGGGGCATGCTCGGAAAGGACTGGGGGATACGCATTGGCGTTGTCCTTAGCGTAACCGGGGCTTCGCGAACAATCCCTTTCGCCAAACACCCAAGGAGGCGTTCGGGCAGGCGACTTTCATGGGGCAGGGGGGCTTTCGCTGGCGCGGATCGCACGGCAAAGGTCGTGCGTTGGCGAAACGCCATTCCAATCGAGGACGATCCCATGCCCGCCACCCTGTTGCACACCCACCGCGTCGAGAAGCCCTGGGGTCGCGACACGCTCTGGCCCGGTTTCGAGGACGCGGCCGCGGGAACGCCGCCGATCGGCGAAGTCTGGTTCCAGGAGCCCGGCAACACCACGCCCGACCTGTTGATCAAGTATCTGTTCACCAGCGAAAAGCTGTCGGTCCAGGTCCATCCGAACGACGAGCAGGCGCACGCCCGCGGCTTGCCGCGCGGCAAGGACGAATGCTGGACGGTCCTCGCCGCCGAACCAACATCGACGATCGCGGTCGGCACGAAACAGGCGATCTCGAAGGACGAGCTCCGGCAGTCGGCGATCGATGGCACGATCGAGGACAAGCTCGACTGGAAGCCGGTCAAGCCGGGCGATTTCATGTATTGCGCATCGGACACGATCCACGCGATCGGCGGCGGCCTGACCGTGATCGAGGTCCAGCAGAATTCCGAGACGACCTATCGCCTGTATGATTACGGCAGCGACCGCGAACTCCACCTGAAGGACGGCATCGAGGTCGCCGATCCGACCCCGTACGTCCCCGTCGCGCCGCCGATCGAGATCGAGACCGGCCGGACGATCATGGTCGAAGGGCCGAAATTCGTGCTCGAGCGCTGGAAGGGCGGCGATCACGTCGTCAACCTGCCCGAGGGCACGACCGGCTGGGTGATCCCGATCACCGGCTCGGGCGATGTCGCCGGCGTTGCGTTCAAGGCGGGCGAATGCGCTACGATGACGGGCAGCGAGACCGTGTCGACCAGCGCGGATGCGGACGTGCTGTTCGCGTATCCCCTGGCGAAGCGGATCTGATCAAGCTGGGCGGGAAGAGCGCTTCCCGCCCTTGTTCTCCCGCGAAGGCGGGAGCCCAGTCTGGGTCCCCGCCTTCGCGGGGAAACAGGGTAATCGAAGGTCTTTACCAGCCCAAGTCACCACCACCCCGGCGAAGGCCGGGGCCCAATTGGGGAACGTTGCTAATGACACGTGGCAAGCTATTATTGCCACCTCTCCAATTGGGCCCCGGCCTCCGCCGGGGTGGAGTAACGGGTAACCGCCGCTTCGCACTCATCCCCAATTAACCCGCGCCGCGCTATACCCCCGCGCAATGCTGCGCGTTCTCACCCTCTCCACGCTGTTTCCCGACGCGACCCGTCCGAACTTCGGCGGCTTCGTCGAACGGCAGACGCTGGGGCTCGCCGCGCATCCCGATGTCGACCTGAAAATGGTTGCGCCGATCGGTCTTCCGCCCGGCATCCTGCGCAATGTCCGCCATTACGCGCCGCTCGCCAAACTGCCGCACCGCGAACGCTGGAAGGGTCTCGACATCCACCGCCCGCGCTTCACCGCGGTTCCGTTCACCAAGGGCCGCCATCACGCCGCCGCCCTCGAACGCGCGCTCGTGCTGGTGCTCGATGCGATCCGCGCCGACTTTGCGTTCGACGTCATCGACGTATCGTTCTTCTTCCCCGATGGCCCCGCCGCGGTGGCGCTCGGCAAGCGCTACGGCGTGCCCGTCTCGATCAAGGCGCGCGGCTCGGACATCCACCATTGGGGTGAAGCTCTCGCGACCGCATCACAGGTCCGCATCGCAGGGCAGGGCGCCGCCGGCCTGCTCGCGGTCAGTGCGGCGATGAAGGCCGACATGGTCACGCTCGGCATGCCGGGCGAGCGGATCACGGTGCATCATACCGGCGTCGACCAGGACCGCTTCCGCCCCGTCGACGACCGCATCGCCGCCAAGGCCAAGCTCGGCGTGCGCGGGCCACTGGTGATCGCGATCGGCGGGCTGTTGCCGCGCAAGGGCCACGACATCGTCATCGACGCGGTCGCGGCGTTGCCGGGGGTGACGCTGCTGATCGCCGGCCACGGACCGGCGCGCGCAACGCTTGAGGCTCAGATCGCGCGACTCGGTGTCGGCGACCGTGTCCGGCTGCTGGGTGCCGTCCCGCATGCCGACGTGCCGGGGTTGGTCGCCGCCGCCGACGTCAGCGCGCTCGCCTCCAGTTCGGAAGGCCTCGCCAATGTCTGGGTCGAGTCGCTCGCGTGCGGGACGCCGATCGTCATCACTGCGGCTGGCGGTGCCTGCGAGGTCGTGACATCGCCCGACGCCGGACGCGTGACGATCGGCGATCCCCTCGCGTTCGCCGGCGCGATCAGCGATATCCTGGCCGATCCCCCATCCCCCGAAGCCACGCGGGCGATGGCAGCCGGTTTCACCTGGGAGAGAAACACCGCAACGCTGTACGCGCACCTCGCGGCGCTGGTGACGAATTACCCTTCGAGGGGGTAGAGCGCCGCGACGATCCAGCGACCTTCGCCGCGCAATACTGCCCAGGCGCGGGCAGCAGCACGGCTGTCCATCGCCTCGATCCCGAACCCGCGAGCCTCGACCGCACGCTTGAACGCAAGCGGCGGCTGACGCAGCGCGGAACCGGTCCCCAGCAACAGGAACTCCGGCGGCGGATCGAGCGCCAGCAACGCCGCCACGTCCGCCTCGCCAAGCGCCTCGAACGCCGGCGGCTCCCAGCCGTCCGCGCGTTCGGGGCTGATCGACAACGCGGTATAATAGCCGTCGTCGACCTTGAACCCGGCTCGACCGATCGCCGAGATCATCGGCCCATCGGTCTTCTCGCGGTCCATCCTCATTTAGCGTTCGACCTTAGGACCAACCCGCTCGGCACCGTCCTGCACGCCACCCTTGCGCGGTGCAGGATCGGCCCGCAGACCCAGCGTGATCAGCAGCGACGAGGACACGTAGATCGACGAATACGTCCCGACGACGATACCCAGGATCATCGCGGCGGTGAACCCGCGCAGCACGTGGCCGCCGAGCACCAGCATCGCGACCAGCGCGAGCAGGATCGTCACCGACGTCATCACGGTCCGCGGCAGCGTCTCGTTCACCGACAGGTCGATGATCTCGCGCATGTCCATCTTCCGATAGCGGCGCATGTTCTCGCGGATACGATCGTCGATCACGATCTTGTCGTTGATCGAGTAGGAAATGATCGTCAGCACCGCCGCGACGATGTTCAGGTCGACCTCGAAATCATTCCGCATCAGCGCGAAGAAGCCGAGCGTCATCAACAGATCGTGGACGATCGCGACGATGGTTGAGACGCCGAACTGCCACTCGAACCGCACCACGGCGAACAAGGCGATGCCCAGGATCGCCAGGCCGACCGCGAGCAGCCCCTTGGTGATCAGTTCGTCCGATACCTTGCCCGAGATGGTGTCGTATTTCGAGAAGGTCGACCCCGGGAATTTCGCCCCGATATCATCCGACACCTTCTTCACCAGGCGGTTGGTCGCACCTTCGTCGCCACTGTCAGGCAACGGCAAGCGGATCGACAGCGTCTTTGGATCGCTGAACGACTGGATCGAGGCTTCGCCGACACCGAGACGGTCGACTTCTGTCCGCACCGCCTCGATCGACGGCGGCGTCGCGAAATTCTGTTCGATCAGCACGCCGCCGACGAAATCGACGCCCATGTTCAGGCCGCGGAAGGCGACGAGGCCGACCGCGAGAAGCGAGAGGATCAGGGTCAGCCCGAACGCCCATTTGCGTAGGCTGACGAACTTGAGGTTCGTGTTGTCGGGAACTAGTTTCAGCAGGCGCATGGTTATCTCCCGCCTCAAATATTGATCGTGGTGGGGCGGTTCTTCCGCAGCCACAGCGCGACCATCATCCGGGTGAACGTGACGGCGGTGAACACCGACGTGCAGATCCCGATCAGCAGCACGACCGCGAAGCCCTTCACCGGACCCGAGCCGAGCAGCAGCATGATCACGCCGGTGATGGCGTGCGTCACGTTCGCCTCGAAGATCGTCCGCGATGCTTCCTTGTAGCCGAGCTCGACCGACTGGACGACGCTACGCCCGCGGCGTCGCTCCTCGCGAATACGCTCGTTGATCAGCACGTTGGCGTCCACCGCGGTACCGATCGTCAGCACGAACCCGGCGATACCCGGCAGCGTCAGCGTCGCGTTCAGCATTGCCATGACGGCGACGATGACCAGGATGTTGATGACCACCGCGAGGTTCGCATACAGGCCGAACCGCCCATAGGTGACGAACATGAACACGATCACGAGCAGCGCGGCGACGATCGACGCCAGCACGCCGGCGCGGATCGAATCCTTGCCGAGATCGGGGCTGACGGTGCTTTCGGCGATCGTCTTCAGGTTGACCGGTAGCTTGCCCGACCGCAGCGAGATCGCCAGCGCGTTCGCCGATTCGACGGTGAAGTTGCCCGAGATCGACGCACGACCGCCCAGGATCGGCTCGTTGATGTTCGGCGCAGAGATCACCGAATTGTCGAGGATGATCGCGAACGGCTTGTTGGTGTTCTCGGTCGTGACCTTGGCGAAGCGACGGCCACCGACCGCATCGAACGTGATCGCCACCTGCGGCGCGTTGGTCTGCGGTTCGAACTCCTGGCGCGCATCGGCGAGCTGGTCGCCCGAGATGATCACCGATCGCTTGACCGCGATGAACGGCACGCCGCGCGGATTGCCCGGATATGGCAGCACCTGGCTGCCGACCGGGGCGATCCCCTTGACCAGGTCGGCCGGATTCGCAGTCTCGTCGACCAGCTTGAACTCGAGCTTGGCGGTCTTGCCGATCAGCTCCTTCAGCGCCTGCGGGTTCTTCAGGCCCGGCACCTGCACCACGATCCGCGTCG
>Ga0265798_10010285_pt1 | contig 11561 bp, 7 predicted proteins | sample P3T30metagenome_FD_192430 | JGI IMG/M metagenome (GOLD analysis project Ga0265798, IMG submission 192430) | Plant litter microbial communities from East Loma Ridge, Irvine, California - P3 T30 | ecosystem: Environmental > Terrestrial > Plant litter > Unclassified | place: USA: California... | reverse complement strand
GCCGCATTCTATGCATCTTCACACCGATGGCGCTTACAATCGCATCGGTAATTGCCCTAACGATCGTCCAGGCTTCTGGTTCGAGCCATGGATTAAGCGAGAATTTCTCCATCCGTATAGACTTCAGTAACTTCTCTGTCACTGAACCAGGCAGCCTCGGTGACTGGCGTGGCCTCGGCGATACGTTGCGTCAGAATTACGATTCCGGGCAGCTAAGGCACATCTACCAGATATATCTCTGGAACTACTGCACAACAAGCAGAACCTATGATGGAACGGAATGGTGTAGCAAAAGACGATCTAGATTCGTGTTTGATCCAGTCCAGGAATTGGGATTAAGTAATACGACTTCCGATAAGGAAGCGAGTACTGAGCGATACGAGATCGATTCTCCGACAAGTTTCACGGAGTATTCGAAAGAGAGGGCAAGATTATTTGGAGAAGACCTGCTATCGAACGCTGTACCCAGCACACTCCGCGTTTACAAAAGCGTTGCGGAGTGGAATTTCGTCGCATACCAAATGGCGTACGTGACAAGTATCCTCACAGTTTTGATAGGCTCGCTAGCAACCTGCAGCCGTTGGGGAAGTCTATGTACTTGGATTCTTTCAATTGTCTGTCCTTTTCATTCTACGTTTGCAACTGCGTGGGGCTAAAGAAGCTGACGGTGCCTCAGATCTCAACTATTTTTACACTCTGCGCCGCCACTACAACGACGGTTATATATACTGCCATGGCAGCCTCGCTGGATACTTTATTCAAACCTTACAATATCGACGTCAGCATTGGGGTACGCCTTCTTGCGGTTATCTGGATTGCAACAGCCTCCTCGATATCAGCTACTGTTCTCTGGCTTCTCTCGGTATTCTGCTGCTCCGGCCGTACGTGATCCGAAAGGTAAGTTGGCAATTCATCTAGCCGGCAGCAGCATTTGTGTAATGAAGCCTTCTTTATTACCTTTGTACGGCGTTCTCGGGATTTGTAGCAAGCAGAATCCGCCTAGTAGGCGCGTCGTAGCTTTGTGATTTCTCTGCATTCCTGGACTTGTAAAGTACCTTCTAGCAGATCTCCAATCATTGACCGTGATAAGAACCATAATTTAGATACAGTAGACATGCGAGTCCAAGTTTGGCATCTTTGTAAATGTTCAACATCGATTGGCACTGATGGCAGATAGTTGATCAATCTGTGCGAATTTGGTCCACCTAGGGACGAGGTCCCCAAGCATTTTTGAGTCTGAACTCATCTCTGATATCTCCCAGCGAAATGGAACAGATATTCGGGGTCTCGTACGCGACTTTTAATTTGACGCTATACTTGAGAGATCACGTTAAGTCAGTGGTTGACTATACTATTCTAGCTTGAAGATCTACACTGCTCAGATTCTGCATATTTAAAGTTGATGACAATTCATCCAATGATGGAACCGGAATGAAGGATGCTTCCCTTTTGACCCGACAACTCAGGTTCAGGAGGATGCCTCAAGGCCTTATCGCAGATCCATAATGGAATGATAGACTGACATTGGTTTGAGATGCTTAACAATCCGAGGCTAATTCAGCTGCAGGCTTTGTCTGAATCTCCCTATCAATCCAAACGTAATCTAATCATATTTCCATTCCACACTGCCTCTTCCCAAATGATTTTTGATCGACTGCACACCCTGATTATGGGTCAATCTCAGAATTGATGACGCTAACGCAGCGGGGATTTCTCACAGGTGTCACGCACCTGCTCGCCTGAGTTACCTTCGTTCGTCGTTAGCGGCTAGTGAGACATTCGGAGAACTCTTCACTGTCGGCCGAGAACCTCACGCGTGCACTTGACATCGTTCGATCTGCTCACTTCTTGGATCCACCTCATCTTTGGAAAACATCTTCTTGCCATTGATGTAAATATGACCTCAATAACGAGCTGTAGAGATATAGCTTTTGTCTGTTGTCGGCATAGTGAAAACAACGCAATCTTGAAAAAGTCAATCCCGAGCACTTTCGTAAGCTTCTAACGACACAACTGTGTTATGGCTAAGCTATTACAACCTAGTATAACTTCGCTCTCAGCGGGTACACGGCACGATCAAGGTAGCTAAACATAACTCAGGGAACGGAAATTGTAGATAAGATACATGTAGAACATTGCTGCAAAGGCTTTCATTCGATAGTGCCGCTCGTGGAATGATAGCCACTCTATCCGAACCCGTGAGCACGTGGGGAATGTAAATTTGTCCTTCGACTTTGTCACCAATGAAGTCGTTCAGAAGCTGTCAAACTGTGTACTACCGCGCATCCTCGAAGTTGATGTACACTTTGAGTTCCTTGTGCTTGGAGAAGCGGTCGTAGAATTCCGGCGCGTCGGCGATGGAAATCACTGCACTGTTGACAAATCCGGGACGCGCTCGTCCCTGTGCAATCAACGCTAGCAGTTGCGGCGCCAGGGACCTTGGATTCACTATGCCGGCTTTCAAACTCAGGCCTTTCATGAAAAAATCAGTCAGCGGGAAGCTCACGTCAGGCTCTATGCTTCCGGCGTTGGGTGCAGCAGAGGTTTCGTTTTGAGCTCCATAGACGCCGACTTGACCCAGACCTGCATTCTGCGCAGCAACTCGGACCATGTTGCGAGTCACTAGACCTTGGTCAGGATTGCCATTTGCATCGACCGCCTCCATGCCAACACAGTCAACCACCCGCTGAACACCGAAAGGCTCGTAGGACAAGATTTGGTCGACGGCGTCTGATGTGGAGAAGTCGATAGGTATCGCACCGATGGCTTGCCCACGCTGAAGTCGCATGGCTATCCGATCAATCAGATATACCTTGGATGCGCCTCGGATGATCGCTGAGTGCGCGGCGAGCAGTCCAACAGGTCCAGCGCCAAAGACTGCAACTGTATCCCCAGGCAAGAAGCCAGCAAAGTCAAGCGCCTGCCATCCTGTCGCGAAGATGTCGGATAAGGCCATGAAATCCATCTCGATCGAAACATTGGTCGTTTCACGAGTCAATGGCACAGGTATAAGACTGTCGTCGGCGAATGGTACACGTGCGTACTCCGCTGTCACGTATCAGTGCTCCATTCCAGCAAGTTCGTGACATTCCGGGCACTTCTCACCTTGCAGCCCTTCCAATCCCCTGCCAACCCCAAAAACTTCGAGTGCTGGTGGCGTCATGTCGAGACGACCACTATCCACGTTATCAGGGATGACGACATAATCGCCGACTGCGAGCGAGGAGACGCCGGACCCTATCTCAGAGATCCTACCCAAAGCCTCATGACCCATGCCCCACGAATCGCCCTGACCCCTGAAGCCATGATACATGTGCAAGTCTGTTCCACAGATACCAGCAATGGTGATTTCGACTATGGCGTCTGTGTCGGTTTTTAATGTAGGCTTCGGTAGCTCGACGACTGAGACCTGGTGAGGGGTTCCATTGTAGACAACGGCCTGCATCATCAAAGATGAGGTCAGATTTTTGGCCAAAAGCATTGTGGTAGTACAACGGGAGCGGCTGATATGGTAAGAAGTCTCGCTACGATACTCCAAAGTGACCAAGACGACACCGACGCTACTTATGAACGCCGTGTGGCTATGAGAATGCTCGGCCGAGATTGCGGTCGAGATCTCATGCCGAGAACAACTTTCTCGTGCGAAAATCTGACGCTAAAGCAGTGGGCGTGATGTCTGAGCTCTCTAGACAGGCAAATATGGGTAGAGAGCCGCTAAAAGTAAGGTGGACATGTGAATTGTATGTGTAAAAACATGAGGAGTCTACTGCAATAAAATTGTTTCGGTGTCCTCGTACTTTGTGCTTGATAATTGGCTCATCGATATGCAAGGCGTATGCTACATACGATTGTGGAACACTTCCCCAAGTTTGAAAGGGTGTAGCGGCGTCGGCTCCGACGCTTGGTATGACCCTTCCTCGCTACCTCTGCTATGCCAAGATCATCGAGGATCACGGCATAAGAATAGGTCGTATCCTCATCTATGATCCAGACCATGAAAGTGTTGTATAGATGAATTTGATTACCACCCTAAAGGCTGCAGACCTCCGTTGATGCTGCAAAGCTTTATAGTCATATCTCTTAATTCTTACTTCTTTCCCTTGAACTGCATAGCTCACAGCGGTAGTCGAAAATGACGGCACGTATAGAGTGCGAGGCCACATGATATAACAGAGAATGATGGATAGCTACTTGGAATCGAGCTAGGTTACAGCAGCGCGCGACTTCCTGAATTTGACATGAATCCCAGAAGCGAGCTGTGGAAATGGATGTGAGAAAGCCGTGTTTTGCGCACCTCTGTACTGCGGTATGGGGAATTAGCTTATAAGAACGGAGCCGCCGAGACTGTTGTGGAATGGTTACGGCATCGTTTTTGAACATGCACGTGCAAACCCGACATTGGTAATCTGCTGATTACTGCGCCGTACTAGAATCTAAATTTAAGTCGGCCGAGAGTACTTATATGACTGATTGTAGGTTATTCTTAGCCCAAAAGCGGTGACGTTCCATCAGGCCGACTTGGCAAGATTTGGCCTCCACGAGCGCATTCAGACGCGTCTCTCCCCATAGTGCCGCTGACCGAGGTAAAGTCTGTCAAGAAGCTTCGCGAGAGCCATGGGACATGTAAATACCAAACGATCAAAGTAGACAGCAGATCACATACAAAACGTAAATATCTGCCAATATATAGCAAGGTAAAGACACTGCAAACGACTCAAAGACATGTGAAGTTGAGATGATGACCTCGGACTTATAGAATTCGACTAGCACGCTCGCCCCGTAGTGCTGATGTCACCCACCTGACGTTCGGTGGCCGCTAACGTCGACAAGATTATCGCGTGCTGTCAGTCGCTTGGCCGTGCAAGACTGCACTACAAATCTACTTGATAAGACTCGCTCTTCTAGGACACTTTCCTAGTCAGCTATGTATCCGTGCTTCCGAAGGCAGTCCTCATTGGGGAGACACTGTTTCTGAAGACAATCCCATAGGATGCTGCGTGTAAATCTGTTTTATATTTGCAGCGGGATGTGTAGGTGAGGGATATGGGGCTAGCGCCTCGGCCGAAACAAACCCAAGTGAGGTACATTGACGGCCGAAGATTCACTATGTTTCTAGTTCGAAGATACAGATAGGCCACCCAGCACTGTATATCCTCAAAAGTAAAGCCCGGAATTGACTTCCCTAAGATCGCACTTGTCCCACCCCTGCTGTCAGTGTACAGAGTCTCTACTGCTATTGCTTACTTCTGAGATCTACTTTTGCCCCAAGAAGCTGATTTCGGGCTTTCCTATAACACTGCAATACGCCTCTTATCACACTAATATCGTGATGTCGACCGATGTTCACCCTACGGACGATGCTAAGTCTCTCTCTGGCGAAACCTTGTGTGACATAGAGTACCCACACAGCTTCCCCAACGCTTATTCCAACACGTCCTGTCTATGGAGAACCAAGTCAACATGGAGTGAGATAATCTTTGTCGTATCCGTCCTAGTTTCGAGATCCCTTTTCGGGTACTCTCTAATTGGCTTTCCGACGCTCCTTCCGACACTTGTCGACACATTCAACCTAGAAGGTACATCGAGCACGTGGCTTGTCAGCGCTGTTCCACTGGTGTTGTCAACATTTTTCATTCCCTTTAGGCGTCTGGCTGAAAGAGTTGGGATGTTGTTGGTCTTTCAATGTGGACTGGCCTGGAACCTGGTCTGGACACTGCTCGCTGGTACATCAACCAGCTACACGATGTTGATAGCATGTCGCGCTATGCAGGGCCTCGGAGGCGCAGCGCACTTTCTATCAGGCGCGACACTACTGAATAGCCTGTATGCTCCAGGGCCGCGGAGAGAAAGAGCTTTCTTCATGTACGAATCAATGGAGGTTCTGGGTTCGTTCATAGGAATACTCGTCGCAGGCCTATCATCGCAGTATCTGTCCTGGCAGTGGTACTTCTGGGTTTCTGCCCTGCTAGCTCTGCAAGCGTTGATCGGGGTGTCTTTAACAGCGTCAGAATCTGTCAAAGCCTGCGGCAAAATGTCAAACGTTCGGATGGACTGGCTGGGCTGCATCACTACGACATCCGCATTGATATCGACTATGTGTTGGATTATCGAGCTTCCCAACTCACTGCAAGGCTGGTGGACACCCTATCATGTTGCAATAGCAGTGCTGAGTATCGTTTCTCTTGGGTTCGCTATCTACGTGGAAGGCTGGGTCGCTAAGGATCCTCTGCTTCCACCCAGAATCTTGGAGACTAGGGGAGTCGGACCACTTCTGGTTGGATTGTTCTTCGGTTGTGGCGCAACAGGATTATATGTGCTATATGCAATCCTCTAGTAAGTTCTCGTCACATTTAATAAGCCTTTGATGGGAAACTGTTCTGACGCTGTCTAGCATTCGAAACATCATGGAGGTTGAACCTCTACGACTGGTGTTATGGCTCGCCCCAATGACAATTACAGGATCCCTTCTGCCAGTCTTCAAATGTCTGCTCTTGCGCACCGCAAGCGGTACCGTTATGTTGATTCTGACCGCCTGCATTGCAGTCATCGCACCACTGCTGCTTGCTCTGGCGCCACTTGGAGCGAGTTATTGGGCTTATTTCTTTCCGGTAATGCTATGCGCCCCGATAACTCTTGACCTGGTCTTTCACGTAACATCTGCGCTTCTGGCAACAACGTTACCGGCGTCGGATCGAAAGCTCACCGGGACTTTGGCAAATGCCTTGGCACAGAGCAGTATTGCTCTAATTTATGGTGCTGCAGCTATGGTGGAAGCTTTTACCGAACATCAAGGGAAAGTACAAGGTTACAAGAACGTTTTCTGGCTTGCAACTGCATGTGGGTCAACTGCTCTGTTTATCTTTGTCCTGCTAGCAAGAATCGAGAAACCGTCCTGCTGTTCACTGATAAAGTGGATTTCCTGAGTTTTGAGTTTTTGTTTTTGATTGACTAGACTCAACAGGGCTGTATGAAAGGTGGAGAAGAAAAGTCCGAATCCAAGAGAGGCTGTTTTCAAGTGGTTCGGGAAAAGGGGATGGTGGTGTGAAGTGGAAGCGTGGGGTCAAAAGAGCAGGTGGTGTCGATTCTCAGTCACATCACTAACAGGAAATGTTCAAGCCGTCGCATGTTGTCTCCATACACTTGGAAAAACGAATCCATCATTAATGTCAACGTGAGACATAAACTCGAGCAATGGCATAACGGAAGAGCGACGTCCTAGGAAGCCATGCGTGATAATGACCGTCAGGTCTACACGCAAATCTGACATAGCGAGCATCGAAACATACAGTACTACCCTCGCGACAGCAAGTCACAATATTGGCTCCACAATACTTTCTCTAACAATCAGTAAGTTATCGCTTAAGTTGGTCCATCGAGAAATGCAACCATAGTATCCAATTGGCTCCAGAATACACACACAGGAATGCAATGGCGACGCAGACACTGTGACGCAGGTCACTAAAACGTATTATAAGACCGACACCATATGGTTTCCCGTTCCTTCCGGTATGAGATCTTTCTCGGAGCCGACGCAACGACTGCTGATTTGCTCCGAGAAAGTTCGGCCGAGAGTAAGTATTCCACTACTCGTGTATGTTGTTCTTTCCCAGTGGGCCCAAGACTGGCTTTCTTAACGTTTCATTACTTTCGCTGTCCCATTGACGTGCTAAAGCTACACTTCTGTAGCTCGCTTCTGACATCCGCCTCAGCTTCAGGAAGCCGCTTTTCGTCATCATTGCAAAGTTGTCACTCGGCCCACGTCTTTGCAATCCATTCCTTGAGCATGAGTTCCAACACAACACCGACCTCTGATGACGAGGTTGAGGTGAGATTAAGTTCTAAAGACGGAGTTGAATTCACGACCGGTAAGTGAATATGCTCTCATAAAGCCTACGAGGTATTGATATTACATAGGACTCAGAGTCGCGCGCCGTTCGAGACTGATTGGCAATTTGATCGAGATTCTGGGAGATCTCAACGGCCAGGCCATACCAATTCAGGAAGTATGCATATTCACGCAACCCAAATTGGCCCGTGGGCTAACAAGCAATGCAATAACACTAGGTATCCGGGGAGATACTACAGAAGGTTCTGGAATGGTGCGACGAGCACCGAAATGATCCGATACCCGCGGAAGATCTATCAATGGATATCCCGTCGATTGAAATCAGCGAATGGGATAAAACTTTCATGAAGGTCGAACAGCATGTACTCTTCGAAATCATACTCGCGGCAAACTATATGGACATAAAGAGCCTGCTAGATCTCGGGTGCCAGACTGTGGCCAACATGATCAAGGGAAGAAGTCCGGAAGAGATTCGTGAGACGTTCAACATACAAAATGACTTCACACCTGAAGAAGAAGAACAGATCAGACGAGAAAATGAGTGGGCAGAGGATCGATAAGGGCTGAATTGTGTTCAGACAAAGAACTATAGCAAGGTTATACATTAGTCCCTTCCGACCAATACGACCATAGCACACATCGTGGTGGGCATTTTGAGACGACGCAGGAAAAGATAGACACTTTCCATGATTTTGGTATAAATTTCAAGCCCTTTGATGAGAAACACGACTTGCCACGAGACGACACGCTCATTGTGGGTTGCACTGGGGGCATATAGTTCTTTTTGCAACTCCGTGAGCTATGCAATCGTTTTTGCCAAAAGCCATCTCCCGTTGTCTGGTCGTACGTCTTAGCGCGTGGTTCCAAATCGTTCTGAATAGGATTCACCATTGTACTTTCGTACAGCGTTACGAGTACCGCTCTCAGCTTATCGTCACAGGCGGCGACGAGCGTGGGACATTCGATAAATTGCAGCGGACACCGCAACACACCCTAGCTGATGATTTGTTCGTTGGTTCGTACCGTCTGAATACTCGCAGGCCAATCATTGCACGAGCGGCCTCAGCGTCGTAAAAGAATTCCCACAATGAATCGCGATATAACTTATACCCTTCGTCGGTACTAGGATGCGTATGCGACCGAAGAGAGTGTTATAACGCCCAGAGATACGACTGCGCTTCGGGCGCAGACGTAGCAGTCAGCCGCAGCGAGCTGATACGTGACAGCAGAGCACGGGTCATGTGACCTGTAGACTGCCCTGCTGCAGGCTGCTCTGTTGCTCTGTTGCTCTGCATGCTCTGCTGCTCTGTGGACACAGAGCAGAGTGCAGGAACGAACGAGTCTCCCTAGTATATAGAACGTGTACTTTCCTTAGGTAGGAGCCTCGTGCTCAACTCATGTATCGAAGTCAGTGATTACATCGAGCCGTACTCATTGTGTCAAACACTTCTTCCCCCGCCTCAGTCAACCCTTGGTTCAACCCGAGCTAAACCCAGCGGTATTCCACCTCCGTTACAGAGAGGTGGAAGACTTCGTGCAGACAAGTTCCATATACGCACTAATGATGCAAAGGTGGGACTGTCTGACCATGATGTTGAGTCTTGAACAATATCAATCGTTCAGGAGCATACCAAACTCATACGATCGAGATAGCTTCGCAAATCCGAGCTCTCGTCATAACTTACACAGAATGCACTGGAAGGGAAGAGAATCTATCTTTTCCTCATTTGGAACAAGTCGTGTTAGTTCAATGCGATCGTGCATTCTATGACTGAGGTAAGTCCATTCCAGATTCTCTCATAGGACTACAGCAGAGGTCTCTATTGATATCAATTTTGACATAGGTTTACGATCTCTATTTCGGCCTACATGTGGCTTGTCTCGAGGTCTCGGCGCAGCAATGTGAGCTTTTCAAAACTTATATTGTCCTCGCAGAGCTTGCTAATGCTCTCTGCATCCATAATGAAGCTTAAGATACGAACGAGGGGTACGTCATGTCGATGAACAGCGGCATGCCGCAGGTGAGTAAGAGAGTCGAGGATTTCTTCAAAGTCCCTAGGGAGTGTTTTCAGAAGCCCCGGATCGAAACGATCTTGTCTCCCTCGAAGGACACGGGTCCATACGTGGAGCTCGACTGCCTCTTTACAAAGCCATTGTTTTTGCAACAATATATCTTTCATGTATATGCATGCATATTTGAAGAAAGCACCCTCCGCAATTTCCTGTGTTTTCCGTAGTGCCTTGTGTTGTTCCGCTTGAGATACGTATCTGATGTGCGGTGTACTATACTTTCTTCCCGGTGCTCGTGATGTTCCCATAGTGCATCCGTCTATGCTTGGCAAGCTGGACAACATGACAGTCCTATTTTTGTCCTCGACGTCCTCTCGAACGATTTTCGTCTCTGCATGTACGGATTCACCATCACGAACCCCTACTTGTGCTCTTGTTGAGACCTCGGGGCCTTCCAAAGAGATTTTCTTATCACGCGCTACGAAATAATCGTCCGCTTTGGTTGTTGAGTCAAACACGTTGTGGGCAAGAAGTCGTTTAGCTGTTGCACAGACGACGTCTGTGCCGTATTGCTGTAACAGCAATTTAACCCACATGAAGTTTCTGCAATCATTTATACGTGTACGGATCTTATTTGCTTTGCGTAGTCGACTAAAGCTTTCCGAGAAATGTGTTCTCAAAGCCATATATATGATTTTGTCTTGGGAGTTTCCCGGTTCGTTGCGGACCAAGTCGGTTGAACCTCTGTACTTTGACATTTGCGATGTGGATGTGTCTGGTATCATTGACTACCTCAGACGGTAAATCAGAGGTTCGACTTATATATAAATCTTACTTTGATCTGTGATCACCTCGATCTCAACGTAAGCCATAACGAGTAACCATAAGATGTGCAATTCGCTACCGTCAGCGCGTCGTGATATGGAAACGTGTGGCTCATTCGGGGAGCGCACTTTACATCGATCTTCGTGTTATAGTGAAGAACAGATAACACACGTTACACCTTGCTCTGATCAGTACGGTTACAAAGTGCGTCGGAACGATTGATTGAATATGCCGAGCGCGAGAAGTCGCCGGACCCTTATGCCTACGCACTACAACTTGAGTTTGTAGAGGACGTAAGGTTCGTTCTATTTACTCGAAGCGAACTCGAAAGTGCATCGCGTAGTCAATCTCACGTTGTACATAGGTAATCCGGATGAAAGGGCAGAATCTAATTAGGGATGTAATAGGGCAAAGTTGTGGTGCTTGTAACACCAGTTTCATATAACTCGATTATTGAAAGTGAGTCATTGCTGTAGCATTAGAATCAAAAATCAATGGAGATCAGAATGATTAGCCTAGTCGCCTTCTAGTGAATAGATGTCATCTTGTTATCAAGCGCGCCTTTCGTCACAAAGCTACACGTTGAAGTCGCGGATTATAGAGCAAACCTCGGTCCCAGCCAACTAGGGAGACGGCGAAAGTTTCAATTGTCTGAGCTGCGAGGGGACCAAACCACACAGATGTCTCATCTCATACGAAGGCTATATAGCTTTAATGCGATAGCTTCAGCACAGCATGATGAGAACATTGCGCATTCGTATCTTGTCATGGGTTTCTGAATATATAAAGGGGAACGCGGAGCTTCTAAACCGTTGAATGAGACGTCACTGACTAACTTATAGCTATACAACATCGGGTAATTCAAGTTTGCTAACCACAA
>Ga0265798_10010284_pt1 | contig 11561 bp, 8 predicted proteins | sample P3T30metagenome_FD_192430 | JGI IMG/M metagenome (GOLD analysis project Ga0265798, IMG submission 192430) | Plant litter microbial communities from East Loma Ridge, Irvine, California - P3 T30 | ecosystem: Environmental > Terrestrial > Plant litter > Unclassified | place: USA: California... | reverse complement strand
CCCTGGCCCGGTCCGCGACGTCGACGTCTGGCTGCTCCGCCTCGACGACACCGCCGCCGGCCTCGCCGACGCGCACGGCCTCGCCCTGCCCACGGGTGGTTCGGCCGTCGAGTGGCTCGACGCCGACGAACGAGCCCGGGCGGCGAGCCTGCGCGACGCGACCGACCGCCAGCGCTGGCTCCTCTCGCACGTGGCCCTGCGCCTCCTCGTGGGCCGTGTCCTCGACCGGCACCCGGCCGACGTGGCCTGGCGGCGCGAGCCCTGCCGACGCTGCGGCGGACCGCACGGGCGCCCCGTCGTGGTCGACGGCGGCGGCCTGCACCTCAGCCTCAGCCGCGCGGGCAGCACGGCGCTCGTCGCCCTCCGCCACGGGCAGCCGGTCGGGGTCGACGTCGAGCGGCGGGCCCCCGCCCCCGACGACGCGCTGCTCCGGTGGGTGCGGACGGAGGCGGTGCTCAAGTCGACCGGGGAGGGCCTGACCCGCGACCCCGCGGCCGTGCCCCTCCGCGACCGGGCGCCCGGCCGCTGGACGAGCCCGGTCGGTGGGAAGGGCGACGGCGGCGACCCGCCCGTCGAGGGCATCGACCTCGACCTCGGCGACGCCGCCCTGGCCGCCGCGGCGGCGGGCCCGGCGCTGCACCGCTCGGCGCTGCGCGTTCACCTGCCGGACACCGCGTCGACCTAGGTTCCGAGCGACCCTGCGAGACCCTCGACGTCGAGGCCTCCCCCGGGCGCCCCGCCGCGCCCCCGACCCGCGGAGACCCCATGCCGGACCACGACGCGCCCCGACCCGACGCCCCCGGAGGCACCGCGGGCCGCGAGAGCACCGCCGCCGCCCCCGTCGAGGACCACGCCGGCACCGGCCCCTTCCTCCGCTCCCCCCGTGCCGCGCCTCCCCGCACGCTCGTCGACGTGCTCGAGGCGACCACCGCGGCTCACCCCGAGGCCTCGGCCCTCGAGGACGAGCGCGGCGCCCTGAGCTACCGGGAGCTCTCGGCCCAGGTCGCCGCCGCGGCGAGCGCCCTGGCCGCGGCCGGCGTGGGCCGCGGCGACGCGGTCGGCGTCCGCATGCCCTCGGGCGACCGGCGGCTCTACGTGGCGATCCTCGCCGTGCTCACGGCGGGGGCGGCCTACGTGCCGGTCGACGCCGACGACCCCGAGGAACGCGCCTCCCTCGTCTTCGGCGAGGCCGCCGTCGCGGGAGTCGTCGGCGCGGGCGGCGTGTACCGCACGCCCGGGCAGGACGACACCCAGGGCGTGGCGCTCTTCGGCGGCCGGGCCCCGCACGCCAGCACCGCCGGGCGGACCGGGCCCGGCACGCCCCCTCGGCCCGAGCCCTCCGACGACGCCTGGGTCATCTTCACCTCCGGCTCGACGGGCACCCCGAAGGGGGTCGCGGCGAGCCACCGCGCGGCGGCCGCGTTCGCGGACGCCGAGTCGGCGCTGTTCCTCGCCGACGAGCCGCTCGGCCCGGGCGACCGGGTGCTCGCGGGCCTGTCGGTGGCCTTCGACGCCTCCTGCGAGGAGATGTGGCTGGCCTGGCGGAGCGGCGCCTGCCTGGTGCCCGCCCCGCGGAGCCTCGTGCGGACGGGCGCCGACCTCGGCCCCTGGCTCGTCACGCACGGCATCACGGTCGTGTCGACGGTGCCGACCCTGGCCGCGCTCTGGCCGGCCGAGGCGCTCGAGTCGGTGCGCCTCCTGATCTTCGGGGGCGAGGCCTTCCCGCCCGAGCTCGTCGACCGCGTCTGCGGCGACGGCCGCGAGGTCTGGAACACCTACGGGCCGACCGAGTCGACCGTCGTGGCGACCGGCGCCCTCGTCGTGCCGGGCCAGCCGGTGCGCATCGGCCTGCCCCTGCTCGGCTGGGACGTCGCGGTGGTCGACCCCGAGGGCCAGCCCGTCGCCGAGGGCGAGACGGGCGAGCTGATCATCGGCGGCGTCGGGCTCGCCCGCTACCTCGACCCCGCGAAGGACGCGGAGAAGTACGCCCCGCACCCGCAGCTCGGCTGGGCCCGCGCCTACCGCAGCGGCGACCTGGTCGTGCTCGACCGCGACGGCCTCGTCTTCCGCGGCCGGGCCGACGACCAGGTCAAGGTCGGCGGCCGGCGCATCGAGCTCGGCGAGATCGAGACCGCCCTGCAGGCGCTGCCGGGCGTCGCGGGCGCGGCCGCGGCGGTGCGCGAGACCGCGGCGGGCAACCGCGTCATCGTCGGCTACCTCGCGCTGCACGGCGGCGCCGGGCCCGAGGCGCTCGACCGGGGCGCCGCGCTCGCGCGCCTCCGTGCGGAGCTGCCCGCGGCGCTCGTGCCCCTGCTCGCCGTCGTCGAGGGCGACCTGCCGACCAAGACCTCGGGCAAGATCGACCGCGACGCCCTGCCCTGGCCGCTGCCCGACCACGCGGCCGACGACGGAGCCCTGCTGGGCCCCGACGAGGCCGAGCTCGCCGCCGACTGGCAGGCCGTGCTCGGGCTGCCCGTGGCCGACGCCGCCGCGAACTTCTTCGACCTCGGCGGCGGCTCCCTCGCCGCGGCGCAGCTCGTGGCGCGCCTCCGCGAGCGAGACCCCGAGTACACCGTCGCCGACGTCTACTCCCGCCCCCGCCTCGGCGCGATGGCCGACGACCTGGCGCAGCGTCGGGCCGGAGGCGCGGGAGACCCCGCAGGCCGCTCCCGCACCGAGCACCACCGGTCGCAGCCCGTCCCCGCGTCGACCCAGTGGCTGCAGACGCTGCTCGGCCTGCCGCTGCACCTCCTCAGCGGGCTGCGCTGGCTGACCGTCGCGCTCACCGCCTCCAGCGTGCTCCGCGCCGTCGGCGGGTTCGACGTGCTGCCGCGGGTCGAGCCCTGGCTGCTGGTCGTGGGGCTCGTCGTGTTCGTGACCCCGCCGGGGCGGATGGCGATCTCGGTGGCCGCGGCGCGACTCCTGCTGGCGGGCGTGCCCGCGGGCGACCACCCGCGCGGCGGCAGCGTGCACCTGCGGCTCTGGCTGGCCGAGCAGGTGCAGCTGCAGACGGCGGCCGACGGCCTCGCCGGGGCGCCCTGGATCAGCTACTACGCCCGGGCGCTCGGGGCCCGCATCGCCCCCGACGTCGACCTGCACGCCCTGCCGCCCGTGACCGGCATGCTGCGCGTCGGCCGCGGCGCGTCGATCGAGCCCGAGGTCGACCTCTCGGGCTGGTGGGTCGACGGCGACGTGCTGCGCCTCGGGGCCGTGCGCATCGGCGCCGGCAGCACCGTCGGCATGCGGAGCACGCTGCTGCCCGGCACGCGCCTCGGCAAGGGCGCGACCGTCGCGCCCGGGTCGGCCGTGTTCGGCCGCGTGCCGTCGGGGCAGGCCTGGGCGGGCTCCCCCGCGGTGCGCGTCGGCAAGGCCCGCACCTGGTGGCCCGCCGCGCGCCCCGGGCGGGCGAGCCGCTGGCTCGTCGCCTACGGCGCCTCCTCGGTGCTGATCAGCCTCCTGCCGGCCGTCTCCCTGTCGGCCGGGGGCGCCCTCGTCGCGGCCGGCGTGCGCGGCGCGGCCACGCTCGGCGACGCCTGGTGGCGCGCCGTCGCCTGGACGGTGCCCGGCACGCTGCTCGCCGGCCTCGTCGCCGCGCTGCTGGTCATCGGCGCCGTGCGGCTGCTCGCCCTGGGCGTCCGCGAGGGGACGTGGGCCGTGCGCAGCCGCGTCGGCTGGCAGGTCTGGAGCACCGAGCGCCTGCTCGACCTCGCCCGCACGTACCTCTTCCCGCTCTACTCGAGCCTGGCGACGCCGGTCTGGCTGCGCCTCCTCGGGGCCAGGGTCGGGCGCGACGTCGAGGCCTCGACCGTGCTGCTGCTGCCGTGCATGACGACGATCCGCGACGGCGCCTTCCTCGCCGACGACACCCTCGTGGCGTCGTACGAGCTCGGCGGCGGCTGGCTGCGCGTCGCCCGGGCCGAGGTCGGCCGGCGCGCCTTCCTCGGCAACTCGGGCATGGCGGGTCCCGGCCACCGGGTGCCCGACGACGGTCTCGTGGCCGTGCTCTCGGCGGCCCCGCGCCGGTCGAAGCAGGGCTCGTCGTGGCTCGGCTCGCCGCCGGTGCGGCTGCGGCGCACGGTCGCCGCGACCGACGAGACGCGCACCTTCCGGCCCCCGGCCCGGCTGCGCGCCGCCCGGGTCGCCTGGGAGCTCAGCCGCGTCGTGCCGGTCGTCGTGACCGTGCTGATCGGCCTCGGGCTCCTCGTCGGGCTCTGGGCGGCGGTCGAGGCGGGCGGCCTGCTGCTCGCCGTGCCCCTCAGCGCCGTCGGCATGCTCGCGGCCGGCGCGGTGGCCGCCGGGGTCAGCACCGCGGCCAAGTGGCTGCTGATCGGACGCGTGCGGGCCTCCGAGAAGCCCCTCTGGTCGTCGTTCGTCTGGCGCAGCGAGACCGCCGACGTGTTCGTCGAGATGTGCGCCGCCCCCTGGTTCGCCCGGGCGGCGAGCGGCACGCCCGCGCTCGTCTGGTGGCTGCGCAGCCTCGGGGCCCGCATCGGCCGCGGCGTCTGGACCGAGAGCTACTGGCTGCCCGAGGCCGACCTCGTCACGCTCGGCGACGGGAGCACGGTCAACCGGGGCTGCGTCGTGCAGACGCACCTGTTCCATGATCGAATCATGTCCATGGACTCCGTCACGCTCTCGGCCGGGGCGACGCTCGGCCCGCACGGCGTCGTGCTGCCGGCCGCGGTGCTCGGCGAGCACGCGACCGTCGGCCCCGCCTCCCTCGTCATGCGCGGCGAGGGCGTGCCCGCCGGCAGCCGCTGGAGCGGCAACCCGATCGGCCCGTGGCGCGAGGTCACGCACGCCGACTACCACGCCGCCACCTCGTGACGTCGTACGCGCCGGGCAGCGGCGACGAGACCTGGTCGGCCGAGTCGTACGACCTCGACCTGGCGTACCGCGTCGCCACCAACCGGCTGAGCGGCACCGCGACCGTCGTCGTGGCGGCCCTCGAGCGCCTCCGGAGCGTGTCGTTCGACCTCGTGGGCCTCCGCGTCGAGAAGGTGCGGGTCGACGGCGCCAAGGCCCGCTCGCGGCACGCCGCGGGCAAGCTCGTCGTGACCCTGCCGGAGCCGGCGGAGGCGGGCGCCCGCCTGGTCGTGCGCGTCGACTACGCGGGCACCCCCGCCCCGAGGAGCACCCCGTGGGGCGACCTCGGCTGGGAGGAGCTCGCCGACGGGGTCATCGTCGCCGCGCAGCCGACCGGCGCCGCGACGTGGTTCCCGTGCAACGACCGTCCGGGCGACAAGGCCACCTACCGGCTGCGCCTCTCGGCCGAGCACGGCTACACCGTGGTCGCCCACGGCCGGCTCACGGACCGCCGCACCACCGCCGGCAAGGTCACGTGGACCTACGAGCAGCGCGAGCCCACCTCGACCTACCTCGCCACCGTGCAGATCGGCCGCTACGAGACGGTGCCGGTCGCCCTCGGCACCGCCGCGGCCCCCGTCGCCGGCCTCGTCGTCGCCCCGCCCGAGCTGCACGACCGCGCCGCCCACGACTTCGCGCCCCTGCCGCGCATGATGAGCTGCTTCGTCGACGCCTTCGGCCCGTACCCGTTCGAGGGCTACACCGTCGTCGTCACCGCCGACGAGCTGGAGATCCCGCTGGAGGCGCAGGGCGCCGCCGTGTTCGGGGCCAACCACGTCGACGGTCGCTCGGGCACCGAGCGGCTGATCGCGCACGAGCTCGCCCACCAGTGGTTCGGCAACAGCGTCGGCCTGGCCGACTGGCGGGACATCTGGCTGAACGAGGGCTTCGCCTGCTACGCCGAGTGGATCTGGTCGGAGGCGGCGGGCGGCACCACCGCGCACGCCCACGCCCAGCGCGCCCGCCTCCGACTGGCCCTCCCGCCGCACGACATCGTCGTCGGCGACCCGGGCCCCGAGGCGATGTTCGACGACCGCGTGTACAAGCGCGGGGCGCTCACCCTCCACGCGCTGCGCCTGACCGTCGGCGACGACGCGTTCTTCGACGTGCTGCGGGAGTGGACGAGCCGGCACCGGCACTCCGTCGTCACCACCGACGACTTCGTGCTGCTCTGCGAGGAGGTCACGGGCACCGACGACGACTCGCTCGCCGTGCTCTTCCGGTCGTGGCTCGACGAGACGGCCCTGCCCGCCCTGCCGCGGCGCTCGAGCGGCCGCTGAGGGCGGGCGCCGTCCGCTCCGTCGCTCGCTCAGCCCGTCAGCTCCGTCAGCCCGTCAGCCCGTCAGCTCCGTCAGCCCTCGTCGCCGGCCGCGGCGATGAGCTTCGACATCGTGCGGTGCAGCACGACGAGCTCGTCCCGGGTGACGTCGAGGCGTGCCGCCATGCGCCCCGGGATCGACTCGGCCTCGGCCCGGAGGGCGGCGCCCGCCGGGGTCAGCTCGATGGCCAGCGTGCGCTCGTCGTCGGCCGAGCGCTGCCTCGTGAGCAGGCCCTGCGCCTCCATCCGCTTGACCAGCGGGGAGAGCGTGCCCGGGTCGAGCCGCAGCAGCCGCGCCAGGTCGCGGATCGCGAGCGGCCGGTGCTCCCACAGCGCGAGCATGACGAGGTACTGGGGGTGGGTCAGGCCGAGCGGCTCGAGCACCGGCCGGTAGGCGGCGACGACGCTGCGCGAGGCGACCGACAGCGCGAAGCAGATCTGGCTCTCGAGGGCGAGCGGGTCGCCCGGCGCGGCGGCGGGTGCGGAGGCGGAGGCGGTCACGCGGCCGGACCGGGCTGGCTGGGGTCGCCGGGCTGGACCGGGCCGCCGGGCCGGCCCGCCTGCCGCGTCGTCGGCGTGCCGGGGCAGTGCACCATCGTGCGCGGGCCGCTGCGGTCGACCACGTGCTCGTCCATGGGCGCGCCGCACAGCGGGCAGGCGCCTCCTCGGGCCGGGGGCACGAGGGGAGCCTCGTTCCTCAGGCCGAGCTGCGCGCCGCCGATGTAGGGCCGCAAGCGAGCGTTCATCGCCTCGACGAGGTCGCCGAAGCGGCTGCCGTGGGGGTGCGTGCCGCCGCGGGCATCGGGGTCTCGGGGTGCGCGGGGAGTCCTGGCCATCTGCTCAGCGTACCGATGATTGGTGCACCAACGAATGTCCCCGGCCTCAGCGCACGTCGCTCAGGGCAGCTCGACGTCGACCAGCGTCACGACGTAGCCGCAGAACCACGACGCCGAGCCGCGGTCGTCCCAGGCCCGCGTGTCGGCGACGGAGCAGACGTTCCAGGCCACCGGAGCAGCCCTGCCCGACGTCGTCGACCGCAGCACGTGCCCGACCGGCGCCGTCGCGCGCTCGATGGCCTGCACCGTCCCCGTCAGCACGGAGACGGGAGACGAGGAGGCGTAGAACTCGACCAGGAGGTCCGGCGACACGGGGGCCCCGCTGCCCGTCGACCGGTCGCCGCCGGGACCCGGCGCGGTCACGGGCCAGGTCACCACGTCGGCGACGCCGAAGCCGTCGTGGCCCACCACGAGCTGCCACGCGTCGAACCACACCGTCACGCTCGCGTCCGCCACGTCGCCCTCCTCCGCCGGCCCGTGCCGGTCTCGTGCCCTGCTCCCGACGGGCCGGCCGCGTCGCCGCCTCGCCCGCCCTGCTCCAGGCTCGTCGTCCGCCCCGGTCCCCGCCGACCCTTGACAGCGACGGGCTGCCCGTGGTGCGAGGGGTACGACACGGCCTCCCCGGAGGTCGGAGGGGTACGACGGAGCCATGACCCGCGACCAGTACACGTTCGACGACCCCCGCCACCGCTACCCCGTGATCAGCCCGGAGGTGCAGCAGCAGCCCGAGCCCGGCCTGCAGTCGGAGATGACGCCCGTCCCCGACCTCGGGGAGGAGACCTACCGCGGCTCCGGGCGCCTCGCCGGGCGCCGCGCGCTCATCACGGGCGCCGACTCCGGGATCGGCGCCGCCGTCGCGATCGCCTTCGCCCGCGAGGGGGCCGACGTGACGCTGTCGTACCTGCCCGAGGAGGAGGCCGACGCCCGCCACGTCGTGGAGCTGGTGGAGGCGGCGGGCCGGAAGGCCGTGGCGGTCCCGGGAGACCTGACCAGCGCCTCCTTCTGCCGGGAGCTCGTCGCCCGCGCGGTCGAGGGCATGGGCGGCCTCGACGCGATCGTCAACGTCGCCGGCAAGCAGGTCTGGCAGCCGACGATCGAGGACATCACCGACGAGCAGTTCGAGGAGACGTTCCGCACCAACGTCTTCGCCCCGTTCTTCATCGTCAAGGCCGCGCTGCCGCACCTGGCGCCCGGCTCGACCATCGTCAACACCGCGTCGCTCGAGGCCTACGTGCCCGCCCCCGACCGGCTCGACTACGCGACCACGAAGGGCGCGGTCAACAACTTCTCGAAGGGCCTCGCGCAGCAGCTGATCTCGCGCGGCATCCGCGTGAACGTCGTGGCGCCCGGGCCCACCTGGACCGCCCTCCAGGTGACGCGCGGCGTCGACCCCGAGACCCTGCCCGAGTTCGGCTCGAGCGAGTCCCCGATGGGCCGGGCCGCGCAGCCCGCGGAGCAGGCGCCCGCGTACGTGTTCCTCACGAGCGCGGAGTCGAGCTTCGTCGCGGGCGAGACCCTCAACGTCAACGGGGGCATGGTCACGCCCTAGCCTCCCCGGCGAGCCCTGCGGCGCACACGACGACGCCCGGTCCTCCTGACGGAGGGCCGGGCGTCGTCGTGTCGAGATCGACCGCGGGTGCGGGCGACCCTGCGGCTAGGCGGTCTTGCGGCCGGTGGCCAGCACCTGGTGGGCACGAGCCGAGAGCTCGCCGCGCACGAGCACCTCGTAGCGGCCCGCCTCCATCGTCTTGACGGACGAGAAGTCGCGGCGGCCCCGCGTCGCCGCGTGCCCGATGGCGCCCCACAGGGCGCCCCAGAGCGCTCCGGCGCCGACGGCGACGAGCAGCACGCCGATCAGGGCCACGTTGCTCGCGAACAGTCCGAAGAGCAGGCCCAGCAGGAGGCCGAACCACGCGCCTCCCCCGGCTCCGCGCACGGCGGCCTTGCCCGTCGTGAGGCGCCCGGCCACGTTCTCGACGGTGCGGATGTCGTGGCCGACGATCGAGACGCTCTCGACCGGGAAGCCCTCGTCGCTGAGCAGGTCGACGGCCGCCTGGGCGTCCTCGTACCGGGTGAAGGTCGCCAGGGTCTGCGGGTGGCCGCCGCCCGCGAAGGCACCGATGCCGGGCAGGCCGGGCGTGCTCCCGGGCGTGCCGCCGAGCGGGCTCGGAGTCGTGGGCTGCGGCGGGACGGACCCGGGGGCGGGTGCATCCGCGGGCGTCTGGCCCTGCGTGGCCTCGGGCGCGGCTCCGCCGGCCGGGGTGGGCGCGTACTCGCCGTAGGCGGGGCGCGGGCGCGAGTCGGGGGCGGGACCGCCGGAGGCGCGGGTCGCGTCGTCGTCGGGGGTCGGGCTCGGGACGTGCTGCTGGTCGGTCATGCCTGATGTCTACCCCGCCGCGCGGCTGCGTGGAGCCGATGCACAGGCCTCCCCCAGCAGGCGCGCGGCGCACGCACGGCCGCCAGTGCGCCGCCGCGGCGTTCCTCTGCGGCGCGACCGCCGCCAGCGGCCGCAGCCGTCCGCCCGACCCCAGGAACCCGCGCCGACCCCAGGGCGCGCGCTGGGGTCGGCGCGGCTTCCTGGGGTCAGGACGATCTCGATCGCAGCATGCGCACGGCGCCTCGACCCGCAGACGAACGAGAAGAGGCCCTCCCGATCGGGAGGGCCTCTTCTGGAGGGTGGATCTGAGGGGACTCGAACCCCTGACCCCCTGCATGCCATGCAGGTGCGCTACCAGCTGCGCCACAGACCCATGTTCAGTTCTTCTTCGCTGCCCCGTCCGGAGCAACTCGTCAACCTTACTACAGATTTCGGGGCCGGATGTACACCGGCACCGCGCCCCGTCCCCGGACGCACGGAGACCCGGCCGCAGCCGGGTCTCCGTGGGGCGCCGACGAGGTCGGCGGGCGTGCTCGGGGCTCTACGCCTCGGCGGGGGCGTCGGCCTGCTCGGCCTCGGCCGCGGACTCGCCCTCGGTGACGACGTCGAGCGGGATCGACGGGCAGTCGCTCCACAGGCGCTCGAGCGAGTAGTACTGGCGGTCCTCGTCGTGGAAGACGTGGACGACGATGTCGCCGAAGTCGAGCAGCACCCAGCGACCTTCGGCACGACCCTCGCGGCGGAGCGTCTTGACGCCCGCCTCGAGCATCTTGTCCTCGATCTCGCCGGAGATGGCGACGACGTTGCGCTCGCTGCGGCCGGAGGCCAGCAGGAACACGTCGGTGAGGGGCAGCGGCTCGGAGACGTCGAGCGCGACGAGGTCGTCGGCCTGCTTGTCGTCTGCGGCGCGGGCGGCGATCTGCAGGAGCTCGAGGGCGCGAGGGGTGGCTGTCAAGGGTTCCTCTGGGTAGGAGCGGGAAGGAGACGTGCCCGTCTGGCGGGGCACGGAGAGCAGGAGGCGGGGGTCGTGACGGACACGGACCCCTGCGGACCCAGGACGGGCCGGTGGTCAGCCGCCGAGGATACCAGTCGCGAATCCGGCGATGACCACGCCGATGATACCAAGTCCGACGCCGCCGCCCACGATCCCGAGCACGAGGGGCAGCCGGCCGCCCTTCGGCTGGGCCGCGGCGAGCACCACCGACCGCGTCGACGTGTGGGTGCTGATGGCGCGGCTGGCGCGGACGGGCGCTGCATCGGTGTCGGCCGACTCCGCGTCGCCGGCCTCGAGCAGCCGGTCGATCTCGGAGTTGTCGATGCGGGCCTGGGACCCGGTGGCGCCGAGGCTGCGGGGCAGGTCGATCGAGCCGGTGATGATGATCTCGCCGGTGGCGTTGAGCGCCCCCGTGACGTCGGCGACCTGCTGGTCGGTGAGGATCAGGGCGTTGGTCTGGCCGGTGTGGGTGCCGAGGGCCCGACCGGGCGCGCTCTCGTCGTCGGGGGCGTCGACCTGCGTGGTCCAGTGCCCGACCGGCGGCACGAAGCCCGTGGGCTCGGGCACCGAGGCGGGCGCGACGTCGGCCTGCGGGGTCGCCGGTGCCGCAGCCGCGGAGCCGGCCGGAACCGCCGACGACGGAGCGCTCGAGGCCGGGGCCGAGGAGATGGGAGCCGACGAGACCGGGGCCGACGGCACGGGGGCCGATGCCGAGGCCGGACGCTCGCCCGAGAGGCTGAGCGGGAAGACGGTGGGGGTCGACGTCGGAGCGGGGCCGGCAGCCGCGCCGGTCGGCGCCTCGGAGCGGGCGAGCCCGCCCGTGTCGCCGGTGCGGCGGGGGCCGGGGGCGACCTCGTCGGCGCCGGCCTCGTCGTCCTCGACGGGCAAGACGGACGGGCCGGAGGAGACCGGGCCCCGAGCCGACGCCGCGGGGGCCGAGGGAGTCGTGGGGTCGACGGGGGCGGCGGCCGACGACGCGCTCGTGGGCCGTTCGCCCTCGTCGCCGCCCTCGATCGGGGAGACGATCTGGTCGACGGCGTCGAGCGCCTCCGACAGGGTGCGCCGCGGCTCGGGCCCGGGAGCCTGCAGCGGCACGGGCCCGCGCGAGGCCTCGGCGTCGCGGAGCGCGCGGAGCTGACGGCGGGTGAGCTGGCCCGGCTCGGCGACGGA
>Ga0265798_10010281_pt1 | contig 11563 bp, 8 predicted proteins | sample P3T30metagenome_FD_192430 | JGI IMG/M metagenome (GOLD analysis project Ga0265798, IMG submission 192430) | Plant litter microbial communities from East Loma Ridge, Irvine, California - P3 T30 | ecosystem: Environmental > Terrestrial > Plant litter > Unclassified | place: USA: California... | reverse complement strand
CGGCCAGGATACGCAATATCTGATCCCCAAGATCGTCGACCATTTCCGCCGCAAGGCCGATGTGATCGAGCTTGGCAACACATGGGTTCGGCGCGACTTTGGTGACGTACGCTCGGTGGCCGAGGCATGTTGTGGACTGGCGCTGGCGGACGACGTGCCGCCGGTGGTCAACATCGCAACCGGCGCGGTTTCGTCGATTGGCGATATCCTGGAGCAGTTGAGCGCGATCAGCGGGCATCGGCTTGATGTGCGGGTCAATCCTGCGTTCGTACGCAAGGGCGATGTGGAAGTTCTTGGGGGAGACCCAACGCTGCTGCGGGAAACCTTGCCTGCGTGGCAACCGCGCGCGATCGGGGACACGCTGGAATGGATGTATGCGGCGAACTGATCGCAGCATCGGCTGACACCTGGTTGAGAACCGTCGATTGCAGGCCTACATCTGCAGCCTGGCTATCGGTGAGGATAAGCTGATGTCGCGATAGACGCCTGATATCCCAGCCGACCGCCTCGCTTTTTCCATCAAGTGGCGTTCCGATCGCATGATGGCCCACCAGCATTTACGTGATGTGGTTTACCCAATGATTTCGTTCGAAAACGTTTCTAAAAGCTATCATATCCGGAAGTTCCGCAAGGACGTCCTGTATGATCTGAACTTCTCGATTCCAACAGGGTGCAGCCTGGGGATATGCGGGGCGAACGGCGCGGGTAAATCGACGCTGATGCGTCTCATCTCCGGCGTTGAAGCACCGACTGCGGGCGTGATCAAGCGGTCCGTATCCTGTTCCTGGCCGATTGGGTATTCGAGCTGCTTCCAGTCCAGCCTGACCGGAGCGGACAATGCGCGCTTCATTGCGCGGATTTACAGCAAGAATATTGAGCAGCTTCTCGCGTATGTCGAAGACTTTGCCCAGCTTGGTGCATATTTTCATCAGCCGATCTACAGCTATTCCGCCGGCATGATGGCGCGTCTTGCGTTTGGTATCTCGCTTGCCATCGATTTCGACTGCTATCTGGTCGACGAGGTCACGGCTGCGGGCGATGATCGCTTCCGTCAGCGATGCGAAGACGCTCTGCACCACCGCCGCTCGGCGGGGACGCTGCTGATGATCAGCCATGACCCCAACACGCTGCGCGCTTATTGCGAGCGTGGGGCGGTGCTGCAGGAAGGAAAGCTCATCTTTTTTGACACGATCGATGAGGCGATCGACGTCCATATGCACAATCAGGCGGCGCATTGATCGAGCGGTACGCCGCTCAATCTGTTTCCGCCGTCTGAAAGATCCGGGTTGCGGCGGTGGCCATCTCGTCCGCGAATGTCATCGCCTCCGCGAAACGGACACCGCGTTGCGCTATTGCGGCACATTCGGCATCATTATCCAAGCACCACGCGATTTGTGTGTGGAGGTCCGACAGATCCTGCGCGATCGGGACATAATGGACCCAAGGCTCGATCCGCTGGGCGAACCATTGCTGCCAATGGCTTTCAACCTTGAGAACGCAGCACCCCAACCGCAATTTCAGCATGAAATTCCAGCTGTTCGAATTGCCGTCGATGTCGAAGATATAGCGGTAACGCGCCATTTCGGCCATCGGCAGGAACGGCTTGAAGAGACCTTCAGCCATCAACCGGTCACGGATCAACTCTTCCTGTTGCGCATCGGCGGCCTGAACCGCGGCGTTCAGGCCGACGTCAACCGCCGCTCCCAGCTCTGATGCGATCCGGCAAAGGCGATACCGCGGCAGGGCATCGAGGTGATCGGCGCGCTGGTGGAAGAGTCCGGTCGTCGACCCGCGCCAGACGACCGCTGGCGTTCGTGCGCTCCAGGGAATCTCGACGAGTGGCGTGTCTTCGTAGCCCTTGGCGTTGAAGTAATAGAGGTCTGGAACCAGGGCGACGTTATTCCAGTCGTTCCTCGCTTCCCAGGACGCGCTGGGGATGTCGATCGGGACATCCTCCGCTTGAAAAACAAGGCGTACGTCGTCGGCCAGTGCAGTGCCTGGCGGCAACGCGCTGCGCAGATACTTCAGATATTCGATCGCAGACAAGGTTCGTTCATGCGGGTTCCCATCGGTAAAGGCCGTCGTCACGAACGACAGTTTGCCGGACGCCGGGTTGCCGGACACGAGAACGGTCAGGAACGGATTGCAATGCTGGCCGACGATATCCTGGAAGGATGCCAATGGCAGAACGGAAATGTCATACAGCATTACAATACTCGTATTCAGGGCAATTGATCGTGCGGATCAGCGAACGAATTTCTGGAAGTAGGCGATCGTTCGCGCCAACCCGTCCTCAAGGGAGACCGTAGGCTCCCAGTCCAGCGTCTTGCGCGCAAGGCCAATGTCGGGGCAGCGCTGGGTCGGATCGTCCTGCGGCAACGGCTTGAAGACCAGTGTCGAGGATGAACCGGTTAGCGCAATGATCCGCTCTGCCAGTTCGCGGATCGTGATTTCGTGCGGATTGCCCAGGTTGATCGGTCCGGTTACCGAATCGTCGGTCGCCATCAGCCGTACAAACCCTTCGATCAGGTCTGCCGCAAAGCAGAAGGACCGGGTTTGGCTGCCATCGCCATACAGCGTGATCGGATCACCTTGCAGAGCCTGCAAGATGAAGTTCGACACGACGCGCCCGTCTTGCGGATGCATGTTCGGGCCGTACGTGTTGAAGATTCGCGCGATCTTGATCTTGACGCCGTGCTGGCGATGATAATCGACGAACAGCGTTTCCGCGACCCGCTTGCCCTCGTCGTAGCAAGCGCGTGGGCCCAGCGTGTTGACGTTGCCGCAATAGTCTTCCTTCTGGGGATGGACCTGAGGTTCGCCGTAGATTTCGCTGGTGCTGGCCTGGAGGATCTTGGCTTTGACGCGCTTGGCAAGACCGAGCATGTTGATGGCACCGACCACGCTGGTCTTGGTCGTTTGTACCGGATCGAACTGGTAATGGATCGGCGAGGCGGGGCAGGCCAGATTGTAGATCTCGTCAACCTCGACATAGAGCGGGAAGGTCACGTCGTGGCGGATTGCCTCGAACCGGGGATGGCCGACGAGCGGATCGATATTCTGTTTTCTGCTGGTAAAGTAGTTGTCGACGCACAGGACGTCGTTCCCCTCCTCCAGCAGTCGCGTGCACAGATGCGATCCAAGGAACCCGGCTCCGCCGGTGACCAATATGCGCTTTCTGGAAAACGTCATGAAAGAACCCATTCTATTGAAGTGCATTAATCACAGGGAATTCAAGCGCGTTGCAATGCTAGGTGCTTGAAAAGTCGAGGTGCCGGACGGCTCGATCGGATATGGCAGAAGGGCACGCGATAGGAAGCGACCATTTATATCGTCAAGGAACTTCCCCATGCCGAAGTTTTGAGAGCCTAACAACCATGCTGATTGTGACCGCGGATCAGGGCGAAAGCGCCTGGCATCATTTCTCGGGCGGCGGCGGCGTGGCGGCCACGAGACTGTAGTTGAGGATGCAATACTGCGCGGCGGACGTGCCTGCGGGGAGGGGGCGAGGCAGATACGGGCGCGCGGCCGGGGCAATGTTGATGGCCACGCCGGCGATCCGCTGCGGGCCACACATGCCGGGATATGTGCCGGTGCTGACCGCAAGGTCGTTGCGCGCGATGACCATGGGGCCTGTCAGCGCATCCACATTGAGCGCTAGCATCGCACCACGAACGCGATTGTCGGTCACCGCGCCCCCGAAGGCCGGGGCCGTATACCAAGGCGCTGACCCAATCATGATCCCGAACCCGCAACGATGCTGCGTCCCGCAATCGATGCGGTTCCGCGTGACTTGTGTGCCGGTATAATCGCCGCTGGTGGCCTTGGGCCAGGCGTGCAGCATCAATTCGGCGAACGACCCCCCAACGACCGTACCGCCGTGGGTGAAGACATTGTCGCTGACGGTGCAGTCGACGCAGCTGCCAAAGATCAGCTGGACGTCGGTATTGTCGTGAAACCGGTTGCCGACGACCCGAAATCTTTGCGCACTGTGGATCGTCAGCCCGTCAGCCCAGCCCAGCAAGACGTTATGCGTGCCATTGCCGACAAAGGCGTTGTCCGCGATCGTCACGTCGGCACCGGTTCCATATTCGAGCGCGGTATAACAGGCCATGTCCCTGAATACCGAACGGGTGACCACAACGTCGTTCCCGTTGATGCGGACCCCGCCTGTCATGGGGCGGAGCGCGTCCGAGGTGCATCGCTTCGCCGAACCGGCGGGATCGCTTCGCCGCGTTCCCTCGAACACCAGATGATGGAGTCGAACCGTGTTGCTGGTTATATCGATGGGCATGACCGCGCCGGTCGTGGCAGCGCTCGTGATCGCAAGGTGCAGCAGCGCACAGCGCCGTTCGTCTGCGAAGCACGACGGTGCGTCGGGTGCCAGGCCACGGGTTGTCAGCGTCACCGCACGCCGGATGCGGACGGGCGTGGCAATCCGGTACTTACCCGCGGGGAGCGCAACGCTGCCGTGCTCAGGCGTCGCGTCCAGGCACGCCTGAAGCGCCGGTCCGGCATCGTTTCGACCATCGGCCAGGGGTGGAATGGCGGTGCAGGCTGCAGCGACGGCCGCGTCCTTTGCCACCGCCCGATCCACGCCGATCGGCGACTGCCGCCCCATCGTCAGCGCTGCCAGAATGAGCAGCACTGCCAGTGCTTCCCGCCATTGGTTCCTGGCCAATCGCTTGCGGGACGATCCCCGCTGGTGCAGGGGGCTCCAGAGCAAGCGGGTTTGATGGCTCGGGAGCTGTAGGAGCAAAGCATGCTTTCGAAATTGTTGGGCGGTAAACGCAGGGCTAGCGATCGTCGCTTGGGGAATCAATGCCGCGATGCACGGGACTGGGCGGGGGCCGCCAGCGCCTACGCCCGGCATCTCGCGGCAAACCGCACCGATCAACCGATCTGGGTGCAACTGGGGCACGCGTGGAAGGAGCAGGATCTGCTGGCAGAGGCCGCAGATGCTTATCAGACGGCCGTAGATCTTGATGGTACCGATGCCGACGCCAACATCCATCTCGCCGACGTACTGCGTCGGCTAGGCCGCAGCGACGAAGCGCTGGCGGCCTATACGCGCGTCAACGATATCGCTCCGAATGCCGAGAGCCTGCAGCAAATCCGCCTGCTGCGCCGTGACAGCAGGGCAACCGAGGCCACCGGCCTTGGGAACGGCACGACGTTTTTCGCGATCCAGGACCTGTTCGGGTATCTCAAGGCGCATGTGACCATGTCCGGGATCCAGCGCGTGCAGGCGGGGATCGCCATGCATGCGATCCGCGATGCAGCGATCGACGTTCGTTTCATCCTGAGCAACGTCGGCCCGAACACGCCGGCGCTGCCATCGGGCGAATTCTGGATGGTCGACAATGCGCAAATGCTGCGCGTCATCGATTATGCCTCGGGCAAGCAAGTCGATCACGAGACGCTGCGGGCGATGCTGATGGCATGTGAGGATGCAGCCGAGCGCGTGCGCCCGATGGCCGGCAGCACGGTCATTCTGCTCGGTGCCTTCTGGGGGCTGGGAAACAGCGTTCAGAATTTCGTTCAGGCGAAGCGCGATGGTGTTCGGATCGGTGCCTATGTTTATGACATCATACCGGTAACGCATCCCGAATTCTGCGACGATGCGCTGGTGACCGACTTCACCATGGCAATTTGCGAACTCTGCGCGGTGGCGGATTTCGTTCTGACGATTTCCGATGCGACGCGGTACGCATTGACGAACTTCATTGCGGAAAACGGTGGTCGTCTCATTCCGATGACGACCGTGCCGCTCGCGCACCATCTCACCCGCGAAGCCGACCATTCGGTTGCCTGGCCCGAGCAGTTGCGGCGGGTGAAGGGTAAGCGCTACGTCGCCTATGTCTCGACGATCGAAGGCCGCAAAAATCATCTCTATGTCATCAACGTCTGGCGGCGCCTTATCGCTGACGGGGTTGATGTGCCGGATCTCGTTTTCGTGGGGCGGCACGGGTGGAAGATCGGCGCGCTGACCGATGTGTTGCAGGCAACCAACAATCTCAACGGACGGCTGCACATCGCGCACAATCTGTCGGATGGCGAGCTGAACGCCGTTTACGCCGGTTGCGAATTCTCCGTGTTCACCAGCGTCGTCGAGGGGTGGGGTTTGCCGGTGGGCGAGAGCCTGTTCCATGGTCGGCCGTGCATCGCGTCCAACACATCCTCGATCCCCGAGGTGGGCGGCGCGCTGGTGGATTATATCGATCCTTTCAACCTGACGCAGGGGATCGAAGTTTTCCGGCGGATGATCACCGATCGCGCCTATCTGAGCAGTCGGGTCGCCGCGATACGCGCGCATTTCGTTGCGCGGACATGGAGCGATGTCGGAGCTGATTTCCTGGCCAAGGTCAAACTTTACCAGGACACGCCAATCGCGCCGTTCTCGGTCCAGTTGGCCGAGGGCGATGCGATGTCGTTGGGCTTTCACCTAGGGGACCGTGTCGATGCCAAGCGGTATTTCGGACGGCTCAATCGCATGCTCGTCGAATCCACCTTCTTCTACGGAGTGGAAAACCATGGCGTCTGGATGCGCAGTTCCGATCCGAAGATATCGGTAGCAACCGCGGGGAAGCCCGGTACGCACGTGCTGACCTATCTCAAGATTTCGGTCGCGCCGGGTGCGGGGGATTGCCGTTTGACCATCTTTGACCTGGTGACGGGATTGGCGTCAGCGTCGGTTGGTTTGAAAGACGTCAGCACAAGCAACGGAATGCTCCGTCTGCCGGCGGTGATCGGCGCGGATGGCGCGATCCAGCTGCATTTCAGCATTGCCGGCTATTATACGCAGTTGCCAAATGACACGCGCGACATTGCGATTGGCTTGCGCGCGGTCGGCTATGCGCGGGTCGATCATACCGCGGCACGCCAGCAGCTGCTCGAAGCCATGACGCTGCAGGATATGGCGGCCTGACGTTGATCCGCCAGGCTTGGATGGGGGCAGCCGGCGGGCCGCCCAAGTCCGCGGGACCAGTGATCTGTGTCGATGGACGCATGCTCGAGGACGGCGGGGCGGGCACCGGGGTCGGGCAATTCGCACGCACGGTGATCGCCGCGTTGCAGGGCGTAGGGGTGCATCCCGCGATCCTCGGGGATGGCGGCGGGTCGCTGCGTCGTACCCGGTTCGCCAAGCTGATGGCGGCCGCCCGTCCATGGGCGCGCCCGGCGACCGTCACCGCGCACGGATTTGCGATCCGCGATGTGTTTCGCGAGGCGCAGGTCTTCTTCGATATCCACCGCCGGCCGATGCCGATCATGCTGCCCGGGCCGGCCGGGATCATGCATTGGTCCTATCCCCTGCCGTTGCGAGTCGTCGGCTGGCGCAATCTCTACACCGTGCATGACGTCTTGCCGCTCGATCCGGCGATCCCCAGCCCCGTCAACGGCCCGCGGTTGCGCCGACTGCTGAACGCGTTGCGCGCCTCGGGCGGTGATTTCGTGACGGTGTCCGAGGCTGCGCGCGACCAGATCGTCGCCCGGATGGGCTGGCCGGCCGAAATGATACCGTCTTGCCACCAGGCGGTGAACGTCGCTGTTCCGGACGACGCCGCGGCGCGCGCGACGCCGATTGGCGCGCTCCCCGACGGGCTTCGGCAAGGGGCGTATCTGCTTTATGTCGGCGCGGTCGAGGCGCGGAAGAATCTACCACGTCTGCTCGAGGCCTACGCAGCCAGCGGGATTGCGACACCGTTGGTTATCTCTGGCCCGGACGGGCTCGACGCGGCACGCATCGATGCACAGATCGCCGCAACCCCCGGGTCTGTGCGGTTGGGGCTGCAGTCGCGCGATACCGTACTGGAGCTGCTCGCCAATGCGCGCGCGCTGGTGTTCGTGTCGCTGGCCGAGGGGTTCGGTTTGCCGGTTGCGGAAGCGATGGCGCTGGGAACGCCGGTGCTTGCGGGTAACGTCGCGGCGCTGGTCGAGGTTGCGGGGGGTGCCGCGCTGTTGGCTGACCCGCTCGACGTCGCCGCGCTGCGCGATGCGCTGGTTGCTATCGATACCGATGCGGCGCTACGCAGTCGGCTGGCCGCGCACGGAACACTGCGCGCACAACACTTTGCGCTCGGACCCTATGCACAACGCCTGCTAACCCTGTACGGGGTGGCATGACCGACACCAACGCATCACCCATCCGGATTGGCCTCGATGGCTATAATCTCGCGCTGCCGCAGGGCACCGGAGTCGCGACTTATGGTCGCAACCTTGCCGCGGCGATCGATGAGCTCGGATATCCGATCGATCTTGTCTTCGGTGTCAACATCCCCCGAAAGGCCGACATCGACCTGCGCGAATCGCTGTTTTTCGGGCAACTTGGGGCTGATGCACCCAAACGGCTGAATTTGCGCAAAAAGATCCGGCGTTGGCGAGTCCATCCGCTCGCGCACGATTTGATCGAGATCCCGGTAACCGGACGTGCCGTGCTCGAAGATGCCGGGGACCGGCTGCCGCGCTTCGATCGGTTGTTCAACCTCAGCGAAATCTATGACGTCTGCGCGCGACATTTCCGGCGCTACGGTCGGTTCATGACGTTGCGAATGCCCAATCCGCCGACGATCATGCACTGGACCTATCCTCTGCCGCTGCGGCTGGCCGGCGCGCGCAACATCTATACGCTTCACGACCTGGTGCCATTGCGGCTTCCGCGCGCCAGTCTCGAGGACAAGCGGTATTACGACATGCTGACGCGGGCCTGCGTGGCACGCGGCGATCACATCGTGACCGTCTCCGAAAAATCGCGCTCCGATATCGTCGAGCTGCTCGGTGCCGATCCGCGGCATGTCACCAATTGCTACCAGGCGAGCGACATGCCCCCGCTCCGCGATCCGCCGGCGCTGGCGGGGCGTCTGCGCCGCCTGTTCGACCTCGACCTCAAAGGGTATTTCCTGTTCTTTGGTGCGATCGAGCCCAAGAAGAACCTTGGTCGCGTGATTCAAGCATATCTCGAAGCCGATCTCGAGACTCCCCTGGTGATCGTTGGCGGTGAGGCGTGGCATGCCGATCGTGAGCTGAAGCTGCTGGGTACGGCGCATGGCCGCCAATTGCCGGGGGTCGATCGCATTCGCCGGATCGATTATGTCCCTCGCGCGCTGCTGACCGATCTTCTGCACGGCGCCAAGGCAAGCCTGTTTCCCGCATTGTACGAGGGTTTTGGCCTTCCCGCGCTGGAGACGCTGGCGGCCGGAGTTCCGTTGCTTTCGAGCACCACGGGCGCGCTGCCGGAAGTGGCGGGCACCGCGGCGCTGGCGGTGGATCCGTATGACATCAATGCGATGGTCGCTGCTCTTCGTCGGCTCGATACGGATGCGGCATTGCGCGCAAGTCTGGCGGCGCAGGGACCTGCGCAGGCGGCACTGTTTTCGCAGGCTGCCTTTGCGGAGCGCTTACGTCAACTTTACCAACATGTCGCTAAGCGCTAGGCGCAACCGCAACGCGTGCGTTCCTAGGGGAAATCCTGGCCACGGAAATGATATTCGCGCGAGTGTACTTGCGCGACATTGGAGTAAGGTCATGCGGTTAAAGCGCTCGATGAACATTGTACGTCCCGGTCTCATTCTCCTCGCCATGACCGCTGTCAGCGGGTGTGCGACCTTGCCGAGAAACGGTCCGACCGGGGCACAGATCACGCGCGATGCAACCAAACAGAACGATATCGGGTTCCAGATCGTGGATATCGTGCCCGGCAACATCGGCGTGTTGTCGACGATGGATACGCCAGCGGGTGCGTTGGCGACGCTGGCGGCCAACGGGAATATCGATACGCTCGGGCCGGGCGATGTCCTGTCGATCGAAATTTATGAGGTCGGCGCTTCGTTGTTCGGTGGGCGGGCAAGTGTTGCCAGCTCGGGAGGCGATGCCGGCGTCGCGACGGAGGCGGCCCCTTCGGCAACCGCGCAGACGATCGGTGATTCCGGCGTCGTTGTCGACCGCAACGGCGCGATTACCGTGCCATATGTCGGAACGATCTCCGTTCTCGGCCTTACCCCGGCGCAGGTGCAACAGCGGATCGTAGCGGGTTTGCGCGGCAAGTCGCAAAGCCCACAGGTCATCGTTTCGCTGCGTCGGAATGTCGCCAACACCGTTGTGGTCATGGGTGCCGTTTCAAATCCGCGGCGTGTTCCTTTGACCCTTGCTCGCGAGCGTCTGCTTGATGTGATCGCTGACACGGGGGGAATCACCCGTGCCACTCAGACCGGTGCGTCGACGGCAACCGGTACCGGCGCGCAGGACTCGATCGTGCGTTTCACGCGCGGTGGCCGCACGGTTGAACAACCGCTCGATACGGTGCTTTCAGGCTCGCCCGACGATCTGCTGTTGTTGGGCGGAGACCGGATCGAGCTGATTCGCCAGCCGCGCACCTTTACGGTGTTCGGCGCTATCGATCGTATCTCGCAGATTCCATTCGAAAGCCGCACGCTGACGTTGGCAGAAGCGCTGGCGCGTGCCGGCGGCCCTAATGACGGTCGTGCCGATCCGCGTTCGGTATTCGTATTCCGCCTTCCGGCAGGCGCAACCGCCCCGATTGGACCAGCGCAGTCAGGCGATCCTGCGGTGCCGACCGCTCTGGCCACCAAGCCGATCATCTACCGGATCGATATGTTGCGCGCGCAGAACTACTTCCTGGCGCAACAGTTCGTGATGCGGGACAAGGACGTGGTGTACATCGCGAACGCATCGGCTAATCAGCCGCTGAAGCTCGTCCAGGCGTTGGGGCAGCTGTTCTCGCCGATTCTGGCCGTGCAGAACGCGACGCGGTGATCCTTCAGGCCGGCCCCGGAGGAATGCCGACGGATATCGGCAATTCTGTTTGATGGGGGCCGGCCATACGGGCCGAAGCACCCCCTCTTCCGCGCGCTGTCGGTCATTGCCGGATGGCCTGGGCGATCCGGGCAGCGCGTGCCACGCCATCACACAAATTGCGAAACGTGACCAAGCGGGTAGAGCGGACGCAATGCTGACGCGTCTTGTCCTCACCGATTTCCGGAATCACGCCACGCTGGCGATTGCGCCCGGTCCGGGGTTCGTCGTGCTGACGGGGGAGAATGGCGCGGGCAAGACCAATGTGCTCGAGGCGGTGTCGCTGCTGGCGCCGGGGCGCGGGTTGCGGCGCGCGGGGCTTGGCGAGATGGCGCGGCAGGACGGGCCGGGCGGGTTCGGGATCGCCAGCGACCTCGGCGGCGATGTCGCGATCGCGACCGGCACGCAGCCGAACGCGCCCGAGCGGCGGATCGTCCGCGTACAGGGGAGCGCGGTGGCGGCGACGCAATTGGCGGAATGGCTGACGGTGTTGTGGCTGACCCCGGCGATGGACCGGCTGTTCGTCGAACCCGCGGGTGAGCGGCGGCGGTTTCTCGACCGGCTCACGCTCGCGCTCAGCCCCGGCCATGCGGTCCACGCCAATCGCTACGAGGCAGCGATGCGCGCCCGCAATCGCCTGCTGGGGGAGGAGGGACGCCCCGACCCCGAATGGCTGCGCGCATTGGAAGCGCAGATGGCGGAACACGGCATAGCGATCGATCTCGCGCGGCGCGATACGGTCGCGGCGCTCGGG
>Ga0265798_10010280_pt1 | contig 11564 bp, 11 predicted proteins | sample P3T30metagenome_FD_192430 | JGI IMG/M metagenome (GOLD analysis project Ga0265798, IMG submission 192430) | Plant litter microbial communities from East Loma Ridge, Irvine, California - P3 T30 | ecosystem: Environmental > Terrestrial > Plant litter > Unclassified | place: USA: California... | reverse complement strand
GGCCACCTTCGGCGGCTTCGAGATCGCGATGATGGCCGGCGCCATGCTCAAGGCAGCCGAGTTGCGCAAGGTGCTGCTGATCGACGGCTTCATCGTAACGAGCGCCCTGCTGGTCGCCGCGCGCCTGCAACCGAACATCCTCGACTACTGCGTGTTCTCTCACTGTTCCGGCGAGCATGGCCACGCCCTGCTGCTCGAGGAACTCGGCGCCCAGCCCCTGCTCGACCTCGACCTGCGCCTGGGCGAAGGCACCGGCAGCGCGCTCGCCCTGCCCCTGTTGCAGGCTGCCACCAACTTCCTCAATGAGATGGCCACCTTCGCCTCGGCCCAGGTCAGCGAACGCTCGGCATGATGTCCAGCTTGATGCAGCAGCTGCGCCTGTTCTTCATCGCGCTGCAGTTCTTCACGCGGCTGCCGATTCCGCGCTGGGTCGGCTTCGAGCCGGCCTGGCTGAACCACGCGTCGCGCTACTTCGCGCTGGTGGGCGTCGTGGTCGGCGCCATCGGCGCGGCCGTCTACCTGGTGGCCGCACAGTGGCTACCGGCGCCGGTGGCGGCCGTGCTGTCGACCGCCGCCACCATCTACCTGACCGGCGCCTTCCATGAAGACGGTTTCGCCGACACCTGCGACGGCCTGGGTGGCGGCATGACCAGGGAACGCGCGCTGGAAATCATGAAGGATTCGCGCGTCGGCGCCTATGGCGCGATCGGCATCGTAGGCATGCTCGGGGCGAAGCTGGTTCTACTTGCCAGCCTGCCGCCGGCCAGCGCCATCGGCGCCCTGCTGTTGGCCCACCCGCTCTCGCGCCTGGCTGCCACCTCCCTGATCTGGCAGATGGAATACGCCCGCGCCGAGGGCAAGGCCAAGCCGCTGGCGGTGCGGATGAGCGACCGCGAATTCGGCATCGCCGCCCTCACCGTGCTGCTGCCCGCGCTTGGCCTGCTGGCCTTCGGCCTGCTCGACCTGGCCGCGATCGCCGCTGCCGTGGTCGCGGCCTTGCTGGCCACGCGCTGGCTGGCCCGCAAGTTCACGCGCCGGCTCGGCGGCTATACCGGCGACTGCCTCGGCGCGGTGCAACAGCTGGCCGAAGTGGCGATCTATATCGCGGTGCTGGCCACGCTCGGCCACGGCGCGCTGGCCTGATGCGCCTCTACCTGGTGCGTCATCCGCGGCCCGAGGTGCCGGCTGGGCACTGCTACGGCCGCAGCGACCTGGCGGTAAATGAATCCGACGTCGAACGGGTGCTGGCCGCACTGGCGGGCCAGGGCCTGCCCGGCGCGATGTCGGTCTACGCCAGCCCATTGGCCCGCAGCGCCGTCCTGGCGCAGCGGCTTTCGCCAGCGCCGGCATTCGACGCCCGCCTGGCCGAGATGGATTTCGGTGAATGGGAAATGCGCTGCTGGGACGACATCCCGCGCAGCGAGATCGACGCCTGGAGCGCCGACCTGCTGCACTACCGCCCCGGCGGCGGCGAAAGCGTGATGGACGTGGCCACGCGCGTGGCCGGTTTCGCTGCCGACCTCCGGCACGCAGGACACACCGACGTGCTCGTCGTCTGCCACGCCGGCACCATGCGTCTCTTGCACTCGCTGCACCTCGGCGGCACGCTGGTCGATGCCGCGCTGCGTGCGGCCTCAGCGCCACACCGGATTGACTACGGCGAAGTGCTGATGCTGGAAACCTGACAACACCTTATAATGAGCGCGTTTTGGTGCTCGCGCCTGCGCTCGCAGTCGCAGTTAAACGGGAAACACGAAGCTTCTTCAAGAAGCCAACGTGTGCTGCCCCCGCAACGGTAAGCAAGTGTCGCAGGCGTTCTTCACGCCCTGCGGCGAACCGTCCCCTCATACCACTGTGCTGTCTCAGCATGGGAAGGTCGGACGGCCATACTTGTCAGCCCGGATACCGGCCAAAAGGTGGCGTCGCCTCGCGCGATGCCGTTCAATCTGGCCTACGGGGACGTCGGCTGGTTGCCCTTTATAAGAAACAGTTCATGAATTTTCCAGTCACCCGGCAAGCCGCCGCGGTCTCGCTCGCCCTCGCCGTCATGTCGTCCGCCGCCTTCGCCGACGCTCCTTCACCTGCTCCAGCACCTGACGCCACCCCCACCGCCGACACCGTTGTCGTCACCGCGACCCGCACCGCGCAGCGCGCCGCCGACGTCATCGCCGACACCATCGTCATCAATGCCGAAGAAATCGCGCGCTCCGGCGCCGGTTCGGTGGCCGACATCCTGCAGCGCCAGCGCGGCATCGAGATCTCGCGCAACGGCCCGGCCGGCACCAGCACCAGCGTCTTCATCCGCGGCGCCAACGCCAACCAGTCAGTGGTCCTGATCGACGGCGTGCGCTTCGGCTCGGCCACGACCGGCAGCGCCAGCTGGAACGCCATCCCGCTGGGCGCCATCGACCGCATCGAGATCGTGTATGGCCCGCTGAGCACCCTGTACGGCGCCGACGCCATCGGCGGCGTGATCCAGATCTTCACCCGCAAGGGCGAAGGCGCACCGGTGGTCACGGGTTCGGTCGGCGTGGGCAGCAACGCCACCCGCCAGGCCGAGGCCGGCATCTATGGCAGCAGCGGCGGCCCGAACGCCATCAGCTACGCCTTCGGCGCCGGCTACGAAGATTCGGACGGCTTCTCGGCCACCCGCCCGGGCGCCTCGGGCTACAACCCGGACGAAGACGGCTACCGCCGCCGCAACGCCAACGGCCGCGTGTCGATGGTGCTCGCGCCGGGCCACGAGATCGGCGCCCAGTTCCTGGTCAGCCGCCTGTACAGCCAGTACGACAGCGGCACCGCCAACTACGACGTCCACAGCGACAACGAACTCAATACCGGCGCGGTCTTCATGCGCAACCAGATCCTGCCCAACTGGACCAGCACGGTGCAATACGCGCGCTCGGAAGACAAGTCGGGCAACTTCACCAACGCGACGCCGTCCGGCGCCAGCCAGATCGACACCGAGCAGAATGAGTTCAGCTGGCAGAACGACATCGCCATCGGCCGCGACACCCTGCAGCTGCTGTACACGCACCGCAAGGAAGAAGTCGACTCGATGAACAAGTCGCGCATCACCAATTCGTACGCCGCGGCCTACTCGGCCAAGCGCGGCGCCCACCTGGTCGACGTCAGCGCGCGCCACGACCGCTCGGTCTACGGCAGCAAGAACACCGGCTCGGCCGGCTATGGCTACGACTTCGGCAGCGGCCTGCGCGCCACCGCCAGCGTCGGCACCAGCTTCCGCGCCCCGACCTTCAACGAGCTGTACTTCCCTGGCTATGGCCTGGAAACCAACCAGCCCGAGAAAGGCCGCAACCGCGAAGTGGGCCTGAGCTACGACGGCAATGGCTACCAACTGGACGCGACCTACTTCCACAACCGCCTGACCGACATGATCGTGTCGAGCACCCCGTGCCCGGATGGCGTCAACCGCAGCTGCGCCTACAACGTCAACAAGGGCCAGCTCGAAGGCTTCTCGCTGGCCGGCAGCACCAGCGTAATGGGCGTCGACCTGCGCGCCAGCCTCGATTGGCAGGATCCGCGCGACGAGACCACCGGCAAGCAGCTGGCGCGCCGTGCGAAGCGGCACGCCAACTTCGGCGCCGACTACACGATGGGGACACTCAAGACCGGCCTGGAACTGACCGTGTCGGGCGAGCGCTTCGACGACGCCGCCAACAACCGCCGCCTGGGAGGCTACGGGCTGCTCAACCTGTACACGACCTGGCAATTCACGCCTGACTGGTCGCTGCTGATGCGCCTGGATAACGTCGCCGACAAGCAGTACGAGATCGCGCGTAATTACGGCACCAGCGGCCGCACCTGGTTCGCGGCCCTGCGCTACGGTATCCGTTAAGCTATAACCCCCTTGTCCGCGGCGGCCACGCCGCGGACATTCGATCAACCGATAGGGCCAGCATGCAAGCATCCGTCCCGCCGCTACGCCAGCGCGCCACGCTCATCGTCGGCGCCATGCTGGCGTTTTCCATTGCCACCCTGCTGTTCGCGGGCATGACCGGATCGATCCGGGTGCCGCTGGACGAGATCCCCGACGCCCTGCGCCAGCTGGCCAGCGGCCAACCCGATTCCCTTTCCGCCTCGCTGCTCGAGCTGCGCGCCAGCCGCGCGCTGGTGGCGTTCGCGACCGGCGGCGCGCTGGCCCTGGCCGGCCTGATGATGCAGGCGCTGCTGCGCAACCCGCTGGCCGATCCGTATGTGCTCGGCGTCTCGTCCGGCGCCTCGGTCGGCGCGCTGCTGGCGCTGCTGCTGATGGCGTCCACGCTGATGGTCGATGCCGCCGCGCTGGCCGGCGCCATCGGCGTGGCCATGCTGCTGTACCTGCTGGCGCGGCGCGACCTGCGCAGCGGCCAGGCGGCCGAGGGCGGCGCTTCGATGCTGCTGCTGACCGGCGTGATCATCTCGGCCCTGTGCGGTTCGGTGGTGACCCTGATGCTGTCGATCGCGCCCGAGGGACGCCTGCGCAGCATGATCTTCTGGCTGATCGGCGACCTGGCCGGCGCCCCGCTACGCCTGGTGCCGTGGCTGGTGCTGGCTGGCTGCCTCTTGTACGCCATGCGCAATGCGCGCGCCATGAATATGGTCGCGCTGCACGCCGAGAACGCCGTGACGCTGGGCGTGCGCGTCGGCGCGCTGCGCAAGGGCCTGTTCTTCGTGTCGGCCCTGCTCACCGCGAGCGCGGTCACCAGCGCCGGCTCGATCGGCTTCGTCGGCCTGATCGTGCCGCACGCCTGCCGTTTCGCCTTCGGACCCGACCATCGGGTGCTGATCCCGGCCGTCGCCCTGGCCGGCGGCGCCTTCCTGGTGCTGTGCGATACGCTGGCGCGCACCATCATCGCGCCGCAGCAGCTGCCGGTCGGCGCCATCACGGCGATGATTGGCGCGCCGGTCTTCCTCTACCAGTTGCACCGCCTGCGCAAATGAACACCATCTCGACCCACGACCTGCTGCTGTCCATCGGCCAGCGCACCCTGGTGCGGGGCCTGGACTGGACCGCGCGCGCCGGCGAATGCTGGAGCATCATCGGCCGCAACGGCGCCGGCAAGAGCACCTTGCTGCGCACGCTGGCCGGCCTGCAGCCGCCCAACCGCGGTTCGGTCCAGGTAAATGGCCGCGCCCTGCCCGACTGGCCGCTGGCCGAATTGGCGCGCGAGCGCGCCTTCCTCGCCCAGTCGCGCCACGACGCGTTTGCCTATACCGTGCTGGAAAGCGTGCTGTCGGCGCGCCACCCCTATCACGCCAACCGCTACTGGGAAGGCAGCGACGACCACCAGGCCGCCCTGCAGGCCCTGGCGTCGATGGAAGTGGACGACCTGGCCGCGCGCGACGTGCGCACCCTGTCCGGCGGCGAGCGCCAGCGCGTGGCGATCGCCGCCCTGCTGGCGCAACAGACGCCGCTGCTGCTGCTCGACGAACCGGCCAATGCGCTCGACCTGGCGCACCAGGTGAGCGTGATGGGCCTGCTGGCCCGCCTGTGCCGCGAGCAGGGCCGGACCGTGGTCATGATCGGCCACGACCTGAACCTGGCCTCTCGCATTTCTACCCATGTACTGCTATTGATGGGCGACGGCCGCTGGACCGCCGGCGCCAACGACCAGATCATGCGCCCGGCGCTGCTGGGCGACTACCTCGGCCACCCGATCGACATGATCGAACACGAAGGCCGCCGCATCTTCATCCCCAAGGAAGGCTCCGCATGACCGACATGACTCCAGAACAGACCGCCGCCCTGAACGAACGCCACCGCACCCGCATGGAGCGCAAGAAGGCGGTCATCGACGCAAAAATCGCCTCGGCCGACAAGGAAATCGGCATCATCATCGTCAATACCGGCAACGGCAAGGGCAAGAGCTCGAGCGCCTTCGGGATGGTGGCGCGCGCGCTCGGCCACGGCATGAAGGTGGGCGTGGTCCAGTTCATCAAGGGCGCCCTGTCGACCGGAGAAGAAACCTTCCTGCGCCGCTTCCCCGACGAGGTGAGCTTCCATGCGATGGGCGAAGGCTACACCTGGGAAACCCAGAACCGCGAACGCGACGTCGCCAAGGCCGAGGAAGCCTGGGCGCTGGCCAGGCAGTTCCTGTCCGATCCGTCCATCGGCATGGTGGTGCTGGATGAACTGAACATCGCCCTCAAATACAAATACCTCGACGTACATACCGTGATCGCCGACCTGCTCGACCGTCCGGTGATGCAGCACGTGGTGGTCACCGGCCGCGGCGCGCCGCCCGAGCTGATTGCGGTAGCCGATACCGTCACCGAGATGAACGTCGTCAAGCATGCGTTCAAGTCGGGCATCACGGCCCAGGCGGGGACCGAATGGTAACCGGCGCCCGTGTGGCCCTGGTCGCGGCGATGTCGTCCGGCCAGGGCAAGACGACGGTGACGGCCGCGCTGGCGCGGCGCCTGGTCCGCATGGGCAAGCGTGTGCGTGTGTTCAAGTGCGGCCCCGACTTCATCGACCCGATGCTGCTCGAACGCGCCTGCGGCGCGCCGGTCCATAACCTCGACCTGTGGATGGTGGGCGTCGATGCCTGCCGCCAGCGCCTGCTTGAGGCCGCGCGCGACGCCGATGCGATCCTGGTCGAGGGCGTGATGGGCCTGTACGACGGCGCGCCTTCGGCGGCGGATCTGTCGCGCGAGTTCGGCATCCCCGTGCTGGCGGTGCTGGACGCGTCGGCGATGGCGCAGACGGCCGGCGCCGTGGCGCAGGGCCTGCGCGACTATGGCCCCGTCGAGATGGCGGGCGTGATCGCCAACCGCATCGCCAGCAACGGCCATGCGGCGATGGTGAAGGAGTCGCTGCGCGACATCCCGCTGATCGGCACCCTGGCGCGCCAAGACGAGCCGCTGCCCGAGCGTCACCTGGGCCTGGTGGTGCCGGGCGAGGTCGAAGAGCTGGACCGCATCCTGGATGCGCTGGCCGACAGCATCGATTTCGATGAGGCGGCGTGGGATGCGCTGCCCGTCATGGCGCCGTCATCCACGGCGCCCGCTAAGCTGGAACCGCTGCTGGCGGGGCGCACCATCGCGATCGCACGCGATCCGTCCTTCGTCTTCGTCTACCCGGCGAATATCGATCTGCTCAAGCAGCTCGGCGCCCGCATCACGTATTTCGCACCGCTGTCCGATGAAGCGGTACCAAGCGACGCCGACGCGGTCTACCTGCCGGGCGGCTATCCGGAGCTGCACGCTGCGCAACTGCAGGCCGCCCAGCGCTGGCGCGACTCGATCCGCGCCGCGCATACGCGTGGGGTGCCGATTGTCGCCGAGTGCGGCGGCATGATGGCCCTTGCCGAAGGCCTGACCGATGGCGAAGGGCGCCGCTTCGAGATGGCCGGCCTGCTGGCGGGCGAAGTCAGGATGCAGAAGCGCCTGGGGGGACTCGGCATGCATGCGATGCCGACGCCGCAGGGCGATATCCGCGGCCATACCTTCCACTATTCCTTGCTGGACTCCCCGGTCGCGCCGCAGGCGCATAGCGTGAAGCAGCGGACCGGCACCCAGGGCGAAGCCGCCTACCGGGTCGGTTCGCTGTTCGCTTCCTACTTCCACGGCTACTTCCCGTCCAATCCGCGCGCGGTCGCCATCCTGTTCGGAGCGCAGCCGTGAGCGTGACCCTGGTCTTCGGCGGCGCGCGCTCGGGCAAGAGCGCCTACGCCGAGCGCCTGGCGCAAGAATCCGGCAAAGAAGTCCTGTATGTCGCCACTTCGCGCGCGGGCGACGGCGAAATGACCGCGCGCATCGCGCATCACCGCGAGCGACGCCCACCCGAGTGGCACACGGTCGAGGAAGAGCTGGCGCTGGCGCAGGTACTGCGCGACTGGTGCGCCCCCCAGCGCCTGGTGCTGGTCGATTGCCTGACACTGTGGCTCAGCAACCTGATGTTCTCCGACGGCCGCGATTATCCCGAGGTCGGCTTGATCGACCTGCCTGCATGCTTCCATCAGGAGCGTGCGGCGCTGCTGGGCATGCTGGACAAAGGCCTGGCGGGCGACGTGATCTTCGTCTCGAACGAAGTCGGCATGGGCATCGTGCCCTGGGGCGCGATCTCGCGCAGCTTCGCCGATGAAGCGGGCCGCCTGAACCAGGCGGTGGCGGCGCGCGCCGATCGCGCGGTGCTGGTGGCGGCCGGCCTGCCGCTGGTATTGAAGGGTGCGCCGTGCTGACAGGCCTATCGCTCTCCGCCATCGCGCTCTTGCTCGTCGCCGGCATTGCGCTCGACCTGCTGCTGGGCGAGACGCGGCGCTGGCATCCACTGGTCGGCTTCGGCAAGCTCGCCGGTTTCCTTGAACGCCGGCTCAATCGCAGCCAGGCGCGCCTGGTACGCGGAAGCCTGGCCTGGATGCTCGCCGTCCTGCCACTGAGCCTGCTGTTCCTGGCGTTGACCGATGTTGCCGGCCTGTGGCTGCATGCGGTGCTGCTTTATTTCTGTATCGGCCTGCGCAGCCTGCGCGACCATACGCTGCCGATCCACGCGGCGCTGTGCGCCGGCGACCTGGCGCAGGCGCGTGCGCTCACCTCGCGCATCGTCAGCCGCGATACCGCCAACGCCGACGAATCCGACCTGGCCAAGGCCAGCGCCGAATCGCTGCTCGAGAACGGCAACGACGCCGTGTTCGGCACGCTGTTCTGGTTCGTCCTGCTGGGCGGGCCGGGCACGGTGCTGTTCCGGTTGGCGAACACGCTCGATGCGATGTGGGGCTATCGCAGCGAGCGCTTCAACCTGTTCGGCCGCTGCGCGGCGCGCATCGACGATGTCCTGAACTATGTGCCCGCACGCCTGACCGCCCTGTCATATGTGCTGCTGGCGGGCAGCGGCCGCGCGCGCGCCTGGCAATGCTGGCGCACCCAGGCCCCGGCCTGGAGCAGCCCAAACGCCGGGCCGGTGATGGCCAGCGGCGCCGGCGCCCTCGGCGTGTCGCTGGGCGGCGCCGCCGTCTACGACGGCGAAGTCGAACAGCGTCCGCCGCTGGGCGCCGGGCCCGCCGCCAGCGCGGGCGACATCCTGCGCGCCTGGCGGCTGGTGCTGCGCACGACCTTGCTGTGGGCCGGCGTGGTCTGCCTTCTCGCGATCGGGGCCGTATATGCTTGAACACGGCGGCAACCTGCGTGATGCGTCGCGCCACCATGGCCGCGACGACTGGATCGACCTGTCGACCGGGATCAACCCGCACGGCTATCCGGCGCCGGCGCCATCGCGCGCGGCCTGGCACCGCCTGCCGGAGCCGAACCCCGAACTGCTCGCAGCGGCCTGCGCCTACTACCGCGCGCCGCAACTGCTGCCGGTGGCCGGCACACAGGCGGCGATCCAGGCCTTGCCGCGTCTGCGCGCGCCATTGCGTGTTGCGGTCTCGAGTCCCTCGTATGCCGAACATGCGCACCACTGGAAGCTGCACGGCCACACGCGCACGCTGGTGTCCTACGCCGAACTGGAAGCCGCGGTCGACGCCAGCGATGTGGTAGTGGTAGTCAATCCGAACAACCCCACCGGCGAGACCATCGCGCCCGAGCGCCTGCTCGATTGGGCGGCGCGGTTGCATGCGCGCGGCGGCTGGCTGGTGGTCGACGAAGCCTTCGGCGATACGGCGGCCGCGCTGAGCGTGGCCCCGCATGCGGCGCAGCCGGGATTGATCGTACTGCGCTCGATCGGCAAGTTCTTCGGGCTGGCGGGACTGCGGCTGGGATTCGTGGCGGCGCACGAGCGCGTGCTGGCGGACCTGGCCGACCTGCTCGGGCCATGGGCGGTCAGCGGTCCGGCCCAGGAGATTGCGATACAGGCGCTGCGCGATAGGCGCTGGCAGCTGGACACGCAAGAACGCCTGGCGCGCTCTGGCGAACGGATGGAAGGCCTGCTGCGCGAGCACGGCATCGCCAGCGCGGGCACGCCGCTGTTTCGCTGGTGGCCTGAGGCGCGGCCCGAAGCCTTCCACGAACACATGGCCGCGCGCGGCATCTGGTGCAGGCTGTTCCGCGAAGCGGCGCGCGGCGTCCGTGTCGGCCTGCCTGCCGGCGACGATGACTGGCGGCGTCTCGAACAAGCACTTCATGAATGGAGCAAGCAATGAAGAAAACAATGCTGCTGGCCGGCTTGGTCGCGGCTGCCATGGTGACCCATGCGCACGCCGCGATCACGGTCAAGGATGACGCGGGTCTCGCGGTCACCGTCGCCAAGCCGGCGCTGCGGGTAGTGTCGATGGCGCCCAGCGTGACCGAACTGCTGTTCGCCGCCGGCGGCGGCGGCCAGATCGTCGGCGCGGTGAACTACAGCGATTATCCAGAAGCCGCCAAGCGCATCCCTCGCATCGGCTCGAACCGCGAGATCGACATGGAGTTCCTGATCTCGCTGAAGCCCGACCTGATCGTGGCCTGGCGCCACAATAGTTCGGAGCGGCAGATCGAGATGGTGCGGCGCCTGGGCATCCCGGTATTCCAGAGCGATCCGCAAACGCTGGACGGCATCCCCGACGCCGTGCTGCGCCTGGGCCAGCTGCTGGATACCGAGGCTGCGGCGAAGGCGACCGCGACGCAGTTGCGCGAGCAGCTGGCCGGCCTGCGTGTGAAATATGCGAACCGGTCACCGGTGCGCACCTTCTACCAGGTGTGGGACAAGCCGCTGTACACGCTGAGCGGAAAGCACATCCTCACCGATGCAATGAAACTGTGCGGCGGCGAGAACATCTTCGACAAGCTGACGGTGACGGCGCCGATCGTCTCGATCGAAAGCGTATTGCAAGCCAATCCGGAAGCGATCATCGCCACCGCCGAGAAGAACTACGGCGGCGTCGAGCTGTGGAAGCCCTATGGCACGCTGGCCGCGGTGCGCAGCAATAACCTGTTCACGTTGGACGGCCACCTGCTCAATCGCGCAGGGCCGCGCATGGTCCAGGGCACGGCCGCGATGTGCGAGGTGCTCGAGCAGGCACGCCAGCGTCGTCCGAAATGAGCGCCTTCCCCTACCGGACCCTGATGGTGCAGGGCACGACGTCGGACGCCGGCAAGAGCACGGTGGTCGCGGCGCTGTGCCGCCTGCTCGTGCGCCGTGGTGTCAGGGTGGCGCCGTTCAAGCCGCAGAACATGGCGCTCAACAGCGCGGTGACGCGCGATGGCGGCGAGATTGGCCGCGCGCAGGCGCTGCAGGCGATTGCCGCCGGCATCGAGCCGCACACCGACATGAATCCTGTGCTGCTCAAGCCGTCGAGCGACATCGGCGCCCAGGTCATCATCCACGGCCAGGTGCGGGCCGACATGAATGCGCGCGACTATCACCAGTACAAGCCGGTGGCGATGGGCGCGGTGCTCGAATCGCATGCGCGCCTTCTGGCGCAGTACGAGGCGGTGATCGTGGAAGGCGCCGGCAGCCCGGCCGAAATCAATCTGCGCGATCGCGACATCGCGAACATGGGCTTTGCCGAGGCGGTCGACTGCCCGGTGATCCTGGTGGCGGACATCGATCGCGGCGGCGTGTTCGCGCACCTGGTCGGGACCTTGTCCTGCCTGTCGCAGTCGGAACGCGATCGCGTGATCGGCTTCGTCATCAACCGCTT
>Ga0265798_10010278_pt1 | contig 11566 bp, 9 predicted proteins | sample P3T30metagenome_FD_192430 | JGI IMG/M metagenome (GOLD analysis project Ga0265798, IMG submission 192430) | Plant litter microbial communities from East Loma Ridge, Irvine, California - P3 T30 | ecosystem: Environmental > Terrestrial > Plant litter > Unclassified | place: USA: California... | reverse complement strand
CGAGACGCGAGGCGTCGAACTCCGGGTGGTGGACCGTGACGAGGGCCCTGGCCGTTAGGAACGCCTTGACCTCGCTCGTCGTCAGCTCGCCCGAGGCGGCGTCGAACGACACGTCGTAGAGGGCCGTGAAGAGGTGGTTCTCGTAGCGGTCGACCTTCGGCCGCTGGCCGTCCTGCAGGGCGTCCTCGACGGCGAGCTCGTGCAGCCCCAGCTCGTCCTCGAGCTCGGCGAGGTCCGCGTCGGTCGGGTCGGTGAGGTCGACCCACACGGTGCACCCGTCCGACGCGAGGTGGTCGCTCACGTCGGCGAGCGGGAACCCCTGCGCCACCAGTCGCCCCTCGCGGTAGGCCCGGGTCTGCGTCGGCGTGCGGGTCGCGGTCGGGGCCTGGCTCATGGGGGCATGCTATCCACGTGACCCCGCACGTGAAGCAGCGCGCCGACGCCCCCGACGGGTTCTTCGAGGCCGAGGCCGCCGGCCTCGCCTGGCTGGCCGAGGCGACGCCTCGCGGCGGTGCCCGCGTCGTGGGCGTGGAGTCCGTCGGCCCGGGACGCATCGCCCTCGAGGCCGTGCCCGGCACACGCCCCACGCCCGGTGCCGCGCGGCGGTTCGGCGAGGCGCTCGCCGAGACCCACGCGACCGGCGCGGACGCGTTCGGGGCGCCTCCCACGGGCTGGCACGGCCCCGTCTTCATCGGCCGTCGACGCCAGGCGTGCACCCCCGAGCCCCGCTGGGGCGCCTTCTACGCCGCCCAGCGGGTGCTGCCCTTCGCGCGCCTCGCCGTCGAGGCCGGGTCGCTGACCGGCGCCGAGCTCGCGGTCGTCGAGCGGGCCTGCGAGCTCGTCGCCGGCGGCGCCCTCGACGACGACCGGCCGCCCGCCCGCCTGCACGGCGACCTCTGGAGCGGCAACGTGCTCTTCGGCCCCGAGGGCGTCGTGCTCATCGACCCGGCGGCGCACGGCGGGCACCCCGAGACCGACCTCGCCATGCTGCAGCTGTTCGGCTGCCCGTTCCTCGAGGAGGTGCTGGCCGGCTACCAGCAGCGCTCGCCCCTGCTCGACGGCTGGCAGGACCGCGTCCCCCTGCACCAGCTGCACCCCCTCGCCGTGCACGCCGCCGGGCACGGGCGCGCCTACGGCACGGCGCTCGCCGACGCGGCGGCCCGGGTGCTGCACCTGGCCTGAGGTCGCGGCCGTGCCCCCGGGGCGCCGCGGGCCGGCCCGGGCCGGGGGACAGCTCCCGCCGGGGCCGTGACGGGCGCGCTGATAATCTGGGCGTCCCCCGTCTCCGCGGGGGCGAACGGAGCTGATCACCCGCCATGCCTGACACCGCCGACCGCTACGGATTCGTCGTCGTCTCCAACCGCCTGCCCGTCGACCGCGTCGTCGCCGACGACGGCTCGGCCTCGTGGCGGCACTCGCCCGGCGGCCTCGTGACCGCCCTCGAGCCGGTCATGAAGGCCAACGACGGCGCGTGGGTCGGCTGGGCCGGGCAGCCCGACCTCGAGTTCGAGCCCTTCGTCGACGAGGGCATCCACATCGTGCCCGTGCCGCTCAGCGCGGAGGAGGTGCAGCGGTACTACGAGGGCTTCAGCAACGACACGCTCTGGCCGCTCTACCACGACGTCATCGCGGCGCCCACCTACCACCGCCTGTGGTGGGAGGCCTACGTGCAGGTCAACCAGCGCTTCGCCGACCGCGCGGCCGAGATCACCGAGCCGGGCGGCACCATCTGGGTGCAGGACTACCAGCTGCAGCTCGTGCCGAAGATGCTCCGCGAGGCCCGCCCCGACGTCACGATCGGCTTCTTCAACCACATCCCGTTCCCGCCGCTCGGCATCTTCTCGCAGCTGCCCTGGCGCCGGCAGATCCTCGAGGGGCTGCTCGGCGCCGACGTCATCGGGTTCCAGCGCGGCGACGACGCCTCGAACTTCTCGCGGGCGGTCCGCCACCTGCTCGGCTACTCGACGACGCGGCCCTGGGTCGAGGTCCCCCTCGACGACGACGCGCCGACCGGGGCGTCGCACGTCTCGCGCCGCGGGGCGAAGGTGCGCCGAGTCCTCGCGAAGCACTTCCCGATCTCCATCGACGCGGCCAGCTACGAAGAGCTGGCGGCCAGGCCCGACATCCAGGCTCGGGCGGCCGAGATCCGGGCCGGCCTCGGCAACCCGAAGACGGTCATGCTCGGCGTCGACCGCCTCGACTACACCAAGGGCATCCGCCACCGCATGAAGGCCTTCGGCGAGCTGCTGGCCGACGGCCGCCTCAGCGTGGAGGACGCCACGCTCGTGCAGGTGGCGAGCCCCAGCCGCGAGCGGGTCGAGACCTACAAGACCCTCCGCGACGAGATCGAGCTGACCGTCGGGCGCATCAACGGCGACTACGCGACGATGAGCCACACGGCGATCAGCTACCACCACCACGGCTACCCGCGAGAAGAGATGGTGGCCCTCTACCTCGCCGCCGACATCATGCTCGTGACCGCGCTGCGCGACGGGATGAACCTCGTCGCGAAAGAGTACGTCGCCGTGCGGCGCGACAACGACGGCGTGCTCGTGCTCAGCGAGTTCGCCGGCGCGGCCGACGAGCTCAAGACGGCGCTGCTCATCAACCCGCACGACATCGGCGGGCTGAAGAACACGATCATGCGGGCCATCGAGATGCCCCGCCGGGACCGCACCACCCGGATGCGCGCCCTCCGCCGGCGGGTGCTCGAGAACGACGTGGCCAGCTGGTCGGCGTCGTTCCTGCAGGCGCTCGAGAACGTGCGACCCGGCCAGCAGATCCAGGCCCCCGACGAGGAGGACGCATCGTGACCACGACCGACCCGCAGACGACCGCCCCCGGCGACGACGCCGACGCCCGCGCCCTCTCGGACGCGCTCGGCCGTCTCGCCACGACCCCGCGCCTCCTCGTCGCCCTCGACTTCGACGGCACCCTGGCGCCCGAGGTCGACCAGCCGATGGCGGCCCGACCGCTGCCGGAGTCGAAGGAGGCGATCCGCCGCCTCCTGGCGATGGAGGGCACCTCGGTCGCCCTGGTGTCCGGGCGCGACCTCGCGTCGCTGGACCGCATCAGCGAGATGCCCGACGAGGTGCTGCTCGTGGGCTCGCACGGCATCGAGGTGCGCATCGGCGGCGAGGTCACCTCGCTCACCGACGACGAGCTAGCCCGACGGGCGGTCATCTCCGAGGCCCTGCACACGGCGGCCGACGGCCGCGACGGCGTCTTCGTCGAGGAGAAGCCGGCCGGGCTCGCCCTGCACACGCGGCTCGCCGACGAGGCGACCACGACCGAGGTGCGCGAGGCGGTCCGCCGGCGCCTCTCGGACGAGCCGGGAGTGCACGCCCGCGAGGGCAAGAACGTGCGCGAGTACGCCGTCCGCCCGACCGGCAAGGACGACGGCGTGGCACGGCTGCGCGAGGCCGTGGGCGCCACGGCGGTGCTCTTCGCGGGCGACGACGTCACCGACGAGGACGCGCTGCGCTCGCTCGGCGAGGGCGACGTGGGCGTCCGCGTCGGGCCGGGAGAGACCGCGGCGCACCACCGGGTCGCCGACCCGGCGGCGATCGGGCGGCTGCTCGGCGACCTCGCCGACCTGCGCGAGCACCTCGGCCATGCCTGAGCGGGAATGCGTCCCCCGACCGGCCCGGCCGGCGCACGGGCCTCTCAGGTGACCGCAAGGTAAACTGGCCTCTCCGCCCGACTCCTCGTCGCCGATCAGCCTGAACGACCGACGAACTCGCCAGCCGACGGAGGTGCACCATGATGATCGCTGCTCTCGCGGCCTTCGCGGTCGCCTCGATCGTCGTCGCCGCACTCGGTCGTCGCCTCGGGCCGTCGCTGTTCCTCTGGGCGTCGGCGGTGCCGTTCGCGGCGATGGTCATGACCGCCCTGCAGGGGCCCCAGGTGCTGTCGCAGGGCCAGCTCGTCGAGTCGGTGCCGTGGATCCCGCAGCTCGGCATCACCCTGACCCTGCGCCTCGACGTGCTGTCGTGGGTGCTCGCGCTCGTCGTCACCGGCGTGGGCGGCCTCGTGCTCGTCTACTGCTCGCGGTACTTCGCGGCCGGCGAGAAGAGCCTCGCCCGGTTCGCCGCCGTGCTCGTCGCGTTCGCCGGCGCCATGTACGGCCTGGTCACCAGCGACGACGTCTTCGTGCTCTTCGTCTTCTGGGAGGCGACCAGCGTCTTCTCGTACCTGCTGATCGGCCACTACACGAACAAGCAGGCGAGCCGCGGCGCCGCCCTGCAGGCACTGATCGTCACCACGGCGGGCGGGCTGGCCATGCTGGTCGGGCTCGTCGTCCTCAGCGTGCAGGGGGGCACCTCCTCGATCGAGGCGCTGGTCGCGTCGCCGCCGCAGGGCACGGCGGTGACCGTCGCGGTGATCCTCGTCCTCGTGGGCGCCCTCTCGAAGTCGGCGCTCGTGCCGTTCCACTTCTGGCTGCCCGCGGCCATGGCCGCCCCCACCCCGGTCAGCGCGTACCTGCACGCCGCCGCGATGGTCAAGGCGGGCATCTACCTCGTCGCGCGCTTCGCGCCCGGCTACCACGACTCGCCCGGCTGGCAGGAGGTCGTCGTCACCGTCGGCGTCGTCACCATGCTGCTCGGCGGCTACCGGGCGCTGCGCCAGCACGACCTCAAGCTCGTGCTCGCCTACGGCACCGTCAGCCAGCTGGGCTTCCTCACGATCGTCGCCGGCTACGGCACCCGCGACGCCGGGCTCGCCGCCCTCGCCCTGCTCGTCGCGCACGCCCTGTTCAAGGCCACCCTGTTCCTCGTCGTCGGCGTCGTCGACCACCGCACCGGCACGCGTGACCTGCGCAAGCTCAGCGGCCTCGGGCGGCAGGCGCCTGTGCTCGTCGTCATCACCGTCGTCGCGCTCGCGTCGATGGCGGGCGTGCCGCCGACGTTCGGCTTCGTCGCGAAAGAAGCGGTGCTCTCGGCCCTGCTCGCCGACGCCGAGCACGGCAGCGCCTGGGGCGTCGTCGCCCTGGCGGGCGTCGTCGTCGGGTCGGTGCTCACGACCGCCTACAGCCTGCGGTTCCTCTGGGGGGCGTTCGCCCGCAAGCGCGACGTGGCCCCGGTCGACTTCGTCCGCGAGCACATCGACTTCCTCGCCGCGCCGGCCGTCCTCGCCGTGCTGAGCCTCGGCCTCGGGTTCGCGGCGTCGCCGCTGGACGGCGTCCTCGCGCGCTACGCCGACACCCTGCCCCACGTCGAGGGCGAGCACGGCCCGTACCACCTGGCCCTCTGGCACGGCTTCGAGCCCGCTCTCGGCCTGACGGCGCTGTCGCTCCTGCTGGGCGCCGTGATGTTCTGGCAGCGCGACCGGGTCTCGGCCGTGCAGAAGGCGGCGTCGTTCCTGCCCCGCGCCTCCGACGGCTACGTGCGCATCATGACGGGCATCGACAAGACGGCCTCGCGCACCACCGCGACGACGCAGCGCGGCTCGCTGCCGTTCTACCTCGGCACCATCCTGGTCGTCTTCGTGGTGTCGAGCGTCGTCACCCTGTCGTCCAACCGCAGCTGGCCCGACGCCGCCGTCATCTGGGACTACCCGGCGCAGCTCGCCGTCGGCGGCCTCATGATCGTCGGCGCCGTCGCCGCGGCGCGGTCGAACAAGCGGTTCCAGGCGGTCGTGCTGGTCGGCGTGACCGGCTACGGCATGGCGGCGCTGTTCGCGCTGCACGGCGCCCCCGACCTGGCGCTCACGCAGGCGCTGATCGAGACCATCACCCTCATCGCGTTCGTGCTCGTGCTGCGTCGCCTGCCCGCGCGCCTCGGCGACCGCAACGGGCGTTCGCACCGCGCCCTGCGGGCCGTCATCGCCGTCTCCGTCGCGTGCGTCATGGCCACCATCGCCGTCGTCGCGCTCGGGGCCCGCTCCGGCTCCACCATCTCGACCGCGTTCCCCGAGCTCGCCGTCGTCGGCGGACACGGCAAGAACGTCGTCAACGTGACGCTGGTCGACATCCGCGGCTGGGACACCATGGGCGAGATCAGCGTGCTGATCGCCGCCGCCACCGGTGTCGCGAGCCTCGTGTTCCTCACCTCGCGCACCGACATGCTGCCCCGTCCCGCCCGCCGCACCCGGGCCCAGCGCTTCCTGGCCCGCGTCCGCCCGGCCCTCGAGCCCGCGCCCGTCGTGCCCGGCTCCGACGGGGGCGGCGCCCAGCCCGACCGTGCCGACGCCGTGTCCGGCCCGGCCGTCGGCGCCGAGGCCGAGGGCGACCGCCGTGCGTGGCTGCTCGCCGGGCGCAAGCTGGCGCCGCAGAACCGCTCGATCCTGCTCGAGGTCGTCGTCCGCCTGCTGTTCCACGCGATCGTGGTCGTCTCGATCTACCTGCTCTTCGCCGGCCACAACCTGCCCGGCGGCGGCTTCGCGGGCGGCCTCGTCGCGGGCATGGCCTTCGTGGCGCGCTACCTCGCGGGCGGCCGCTTCGAGCTCGGCGCCGCGGCCCCGCTCGACGCGGGCAAGGTGCTCGGCGCCGGTCTGCTGATCGTCGTGGCCACGGCCGTCACCCCTCTCTTCTTCGGCGCCGACGCGCTCACCTCGACCTGGGTCGAGGGCGAGCTGCCCCTGCTCGGGCACGTCGAGTTCGTCACGTCGACCTTCTTCGACATCGGGGTCTACCTCGTGGTCGTCGGGCTCGTGCTCGACGTGCTGCGGAGCCTCGGCGCCGAGGTCGACCGGCAAGAAGAAGAGGACGACCGCGGCGACGCCTCGGTCACGGCCACCACCAAGGCGGAGGGTCCCGCATGAGCGCCTCGCTGGTGTTGATCGTCGTGATGGCGGCGCTCTACGCGTGCGGCATCTACCTCATGCTCGAGCGCAGCATGACGAGGGTGCTGCTCGGGTTCCTGCTCGTGGGGAACGCGACGAACATCCTCATCCTCGTCATGTCCGGCCGCAGCGGCGAGGCGCCGATCGCCGACGGGCAGGTGCCCGAGTCGGCGTTCGCCGATCCGCTGCCGCAGGCCCTCGTCCTCACCGCGATCGTCATCACCTTCGGCGTCTCGGCGTTCCTGCTCGCGCTGATCTACCGCTCCTGGCGCCTGGCGCAGGAGGACGACGTCGCCGACGACCTCGAAGACCTCGAGATCGGCATCCGGGGGGTGCCGGCCGAGGACGAGACCCAGGGCGACGGCGACGACGAGAGCGACGGCGACACCGAGTTCGGGGCGTCCGCCGAGGCCGCCGTCCCGAAGTCCACCTTCGACGACGACGACTCGTGGGACCACGCCCCGAGCGAGACCATCCCGGTGGCCGACCCCGAGCACGCGCCCGACCACGACCCTGCCCACCCCCGACGAGACCGTGACCGCGGCACCTACCGAGACGACCCGAGAGGAGGCCGATCGTGAACTTCGACGTCCTCGTTCCCCTCGTCGTCCTCGTTCCGCTGATCGGCGCCGGCGCCGCCCTCGTCGCCACGCGCCGTCCGCGGCTCCAGGCCGTCCTCACGATCGCCGCCCTCGCGGTCGTCGTCGCGATCAGCGCCGTGCTGCTCGTCGTGGTCGACCGCGACGGCGCGATCGCCGTCCAGATCGGCGGCTGGGAGGCGCCCTTCGGCATCCTCCTCGTGGTCGACCGCCTCGCGGCGCTCATGCTCACCATCTCGTCGGTGGTGCTGCTGGCGGTCTTCGTCTTCTCCGTCGGCCAGGGCTCGGCCGACGGCGACGGCGACGCCCCCGTCTCGATCTACAACCCCACCTACCTGATCTTGGCGGCGGGCGTCTTCGACGCGTTCGCGGCGGGCGACCTGTTCAACCTCTACGTGGGCTTCGAGATGCTGCTCATCGCGAGCTACGTGCTGATCACGCTCGGCGGCACCGAGCAGCGCATCCGCGCCGGGGTCACGTACATCGTGGTCAGCCTGCTCTCGAGCGTGCTGTTCCTCGCGTCGATCGCGATGATCTACGGCGCCCTCGGCACGGTCAACATCGCCGACATCGCGCAGAAGATGGACACGATCCCGGCCGACGTCCAGACGATCATCCACGTGATGCTGCTCACGGCGTTCGGCATCAAGGCCGCCGTGTTCCCGCTGTCGTTCTGGCTGCCCGACTCGTACCCGACGGCCCCGGCGCCGGTCACCGCGGTCTTCGCGGGCCTGCTGACGAAGGTCGGCGTGTACGCCATCATCCGCACCGAGACGGTGCTGTTCGTCGAGAGCAACGTCAACGTCTACCTGTTGATCATCTCGCTGCTGACGATGGTGATCGGCATCCTGGGCGCGGTGGCGCAGGCGGACATCAAGCGCCTCCTCTCGTTCACCCTCGTGAGCCACATCGGCTACATGATCTTCGGCATCGCCCTGGGCACCGTCGCGGGGCTGGCGGCGACCATCTACTACGTCGTGCACCACATCACGGTGCAGACGACGCTGTTCCTCGCCGCCGGGCTCATCGAGCGACGGGGCGGCACGGCGTCGGTGCTGCGGCTCGGGGGCCTGCTCAAGGCCGCGCCGGTGGTCGCGGTGCTGTTCTTCATCCCCGCCCTGAACCTCGGCGGCATCCCGCCGTTCTCGGGCTTCATCGGCAAGGTCGCCCTGTTCGACGCCGGGGCCCGCCTCGACGACCCGCTCGTCTACGTGCTCATCGGAGCCGGCGCGGTGACGTCGTTGCTCACCCTGTACGCGCTGATGCGCGCGTGGAACCTCGCCTTCTGGCGGCCCGGCAGCGACGTCGAGGACCACGAGTCGCCCCTCACGGAACGCCTCGAGGAGGCGCCCGGCCGCACCGCGGTCCAGGCCCGGCGCGCGAACCCGCGCACCATGATCGGCGCCACCGTCGGCATGGTCGCCGTCTCGCTCGCCCTCACCGTGTTCGCGGGCCCGCTCTACGGCGTGGCCGAGCGGGCCGCCGGCAAGGTCTACGGCTCGAACGCCTACGTCCAGCTCGTCTTCCCGACGGGCGAGGGCGACACCGCCGAGAACGAGGGGAGCGCGCCGTGACGCCCCGTCCCTCCGCCCACGAGGTCGGCCGCAGCCTGCTGCGCCAGCTGCCCCTCCTCGTCGGCCTCGTCGTGCTCTGGACGTTCCTCTGGAACCAGGTCACCGTCCTCTCGGTCGTGACGGGCGTGCTCGTCGCGCTGCTCGCGACCCGCGTGTTCTTCCTGCCGCCGGTCGAGCTGAGCGGCCGGTTCAACCCGGGCTGGGCCCTCGTGTTCCTGGGGCGCTTCGTGTTCGACCTGGTCGTCGCGTCGGTCGAGGTCGCCTGGAAGGCGGTGCGGCCCCGCGGCGTGCAGAGCAACGCGATCGTCGCCGTGCAGCTGCACACGCGCTCGGACTTCATCATGACGCTGGTCGCCGAGGCCGTGTCGCTCGTGCCCGGGTCGCTCGTCGTCGAGGCCGACCGCGAGCGGTCGATCCTCTACATGCACGCCCTGGCCGTCGAGGACGCCGACGGCGTCGAGGAGGTCCGCCGCAGCGTGCTCGGCTTCGAGGAGCGCATCGCGCGCGCCCTGGGCAGCGCCGACGACCTCCGCCGGATCGCCGACGGCACGCCGGCCACCGAGGACGCCCCCACCGACCGGCACTCCGGCGAGGTGCCCGTGAACGAGAAGGACAAGGGGGTCGCCTCGTGACGATCGTCTCCTGGGTCGTGGGCGCGCTGTTCGCCTTCGCCGCGCTCGCCTCGGTGCTCCGCATCGTGCGCGGGCCGTCGATCCTCGACCGCATGATCGCGAGCGACATGCTCCTCACCACGCTGATCTGCGTGCTCGCGGCCGACATGGTGCTCGGGCACCACACCCGCACGCTCCCGGTCATCATCGTGCTGGCGCTGACGGCCGTGTTCGGCTCGATCACCGTCGCGCGCTACGTGTCGAGGCAGGATCCCTCGTGAGCGACGCCTTCTACACGATCTCGAGCGCGGTGCTGCTCGTCGCCGGGGCGGCCCTGTCGGCCGCGGCGGGCGTGGGCCTCCTGCGGTTCCCCGACGCGCTGAGCCGCATGCACGCGGCGACGAAGCCCCAGATCTTCGGGCTCGTGCTCATGCTGTCGGCGATCGCCCTCGACCAGCACACGCTCGGCACGATCGCCTCCCTGCTGGTCGTCCTCGTGTTCCAGATGCTGACCGCCCCGATCTCGGCGCACATGATCGGTCGGGCGGGCTACCGGAACGGCGACCTGCGGCGCGACATGCTCGTCGTCGACGAGCTCGACGACGCCGTGGCGCGGGCCGGCGAAGAGCTGGTCGCCGACGGGGGATCGCTGGCCGACGTCGACCCCTCGACGCTGCCGGTCGGCTCGGCCGACGCCCTCGCCGTCGAGCTCGAGCGGGCGGACGGCCTCGACGACTCGGAGGGCGACGACGACGCGCACGACGACGACGCCCGCGAGCGGGAGCACGACGCGCCCCGGCACGTGAAGGGCGCCCACCACCACCCGGCCGACCCCGGCCTCGGCTGACCGGGGGAGCGGCGCCCGGCCGCCGACACGGCGGGTGACGGGACCTGCGCGCGCGGTGGGCTCGACCGTCGGCGGCAGACCCTAAACTCGACCCATGCCAGTGAATGACAGCCAGTCGTCGGACGCAGCCCGCCGCGACGCCGCGGCCCCGGTCGACCGGGCCCCCATCGACATCAAGCCCCGCAGCCGCGTCGTCACCGACGGGGTCGAGGCCACGACCTCGCGCGGCATGCTCCGCGCCGTCGGCATGGGCGACGAAGACTGGGACAAGCCGCAGATCGGCATCGCCAGCAGCTGGAACGAGATCACGCCGTGCAACCTGTCGCTCGACAGGCTCGCCCAGGGCGCGAAAGAGGGCGTGCACGGCGGCGGGGGGTACCCGCTGCAGTTCGGCACCGTCTCGGTGTCCGACGGCATCTCGATGGGCCACGAGGGCATGCACTTCTCGCTCGTCTCGCGCGAGGTCATCGCCGACAGCGTCGAGGTCGTCATGAACGCCGAGCGGCTCGACGGGTCGGTGCTGCTGGCCGGCTGCGACAAGTCGCTGCCCGGCATGCTCATGGCCGCCGCGCGCCTCGACCTCGCCAGCGTGTTCCTCTACGCGGGCAGCGTCGCCCCCGGCTGGGTCAAGCTGAGCGACGGCACCGAGAAGAACGTCACGATCATCGACTCGTTCGAGGCCGTCGGCGCGCACAAGGCCGGCACGATCAGCGACGCCGACCTCAAGGCCATCGAGTGCGCGATCGTCCCCGGCGAGGGCGCCTGCGGCGGCATGTACACCGCCAACACCATGGCGAGCGTCGCCGAGGCGCTCGGCATGAGCCTGCCCGGCTCGGCGTCGCCGCCCTCGGCCGACCGCCGCCGCGACTACTTCGCGCACCGCTCGGGCGAGGCCGTCGTCAATCTGCTGCGGCTCGGCATCACCACGCGCGACATCCTCACGAAGGAGGCGTTCGAGAACGCCATCGCCGTGGCCATGGCGTTCGGCGGGTCGACCAACGTCGTGCTGCACCTGCTGGCGATCGCATACGAGGCCGAGGTCGACCTCACCATCGACGACTTCAACCGCATCGGCGACCGCGTGCCGCACATCGGCGACCTCAAGCCCTTCGGCAAGTACGTCATGAACGACGTCGACCGCATGGGCGGGGT
>Ga0265798_10010277_pt1 | contig 11567 bp, 11 predicted proteins | sample P3T30metagenome_FD_192430 | JGI IMG/M metagenome (GOLD analysis project Ga0265798, IMG submission 192430) | Plant litter microbial communities from East Loma Ridge, Irvine, California - P3 T30 | ecosystem: Environmental > Terrestrial > Plant litter > Unclassified | place: USA: California... | reverse complement strand
GCAAAAGCGACAGACAAACACAAGGAGAGAAGAGCAATCCAATGCTTCCCAATGACCCAGATCAGCACGTCGCTCTAGCCCGGGCGTGGAGTGAAGTCGCAAGAAAGCTGGACGGGAGACGAGTGTGGCACTTCCGTTGTGGCTTGTGCAACGCCGCAGTCCGTTCTGTTCGACTCACAAACCCCACTCCAAGATCGTCACGAATCAATGCATTTAATTGTCAGATCTGGGCCCATTTGACGTATCTTCACGACATGTCCTTTGCTGGATAATTATGAGAAACACGATTCACATACATAACTGGATTACTGGCACTTTCTTCTGCAGCTGAATCAGCACACCATCTTATATCGTCGACCGACTCCACAGCCATTGGGAAACACGATTCAGGATAAACCGAACATGTCTGCCAACGCAAAGCACCCCGGTTACATTTCTGTGACTCCACTGTTGAAGCAACTCGCTACCCTGACTGGAGCATTGCAGGCGACACCCAAGGAAATCGCCGCAGCCGTTACATTGGTCTTCGAGGACAGGATATCGCCAATCCAATTCTCGTTGCTACTATGGGCTCTCCACACGACTGGCATGGACCACAATCCAGAGGTCCTCGCTAGTACCGCCAGCTACATGCGTTCTGCCGCTGCACAGGTCGATCGTAGTGCTTTGAGATCTGCCGTTGCTTCCAAAGCGAAGCCCGAAGGCAACTACCGGGGTGGACTGGTGAGTTCTTCTTGGAAGGCGTCTACCACATGTTGATTTGTACTGAACCCACCCTTCTAGTGCGACATCGTTGGTACTGGCGGCGACGGCCACAACACCTTCAACATCTCCACCACCTCTTCCATCGTGGCCAGTTCTCTGCTCATGATGGCGAAGCATGGCAACAACTCGTCGACTTCGCTATCCGGCTCCGCAGATCTCCTGCAAAGAGCCCCCAACCCGCCTATTATCAGCGCCACCACGGCTGAGAACCTGCCTTCAATCTATGCGCAGAGCAACTACGCCTTCTTGTACGCCCGCGAATGGCACCCCGGCATGAAGTACGCCGCGGCCGTCCGCAAGGAAGTCCCCGTCCGGACTATTTTCAACTTGCTCGGCCCACTGGCCAACCCTGTGCATGACAGTGGCCTGATCGAAGCCCGTATCCTGGGCGTGGCCCGTAAAGATATTGGCGTCAACTTCGCCGAAGCATTGCGCCTCAGCGGCGCAAAGAAGGCGCTCGTAATCTGCGGTGACGAGAATCTCGACGAGTTGTCCTGCGCCGGGCCGACGCACTGCTGGTACATCAATGACAAGTCTAAGATGTCTACTGACAAGGAGTCTTCATCTTCCGAGGACAGCGAAGACGACAAGCTCGCGAATGTGGGAATCTCCAACTTCATGCTTTCGCCCTCTGATTTCGGCTTACCGTGTCACTCACTAGACACGGTCCACGGCGGCAAAGGGCCGAACGAAAACGCCCAGATCTTGATGGAGATTCTGCGGAATGAGCGGGCGGCCGACGACCCCGTGCTGCAGTTTGTGCTACTCAATACTGCGGCGTTGATCACGGTTAGCGGCATCTGCGAGGCGGAGGAGAGCCACATGGGCGAAGGCGATGATGGGAAGGTCGTGCAGGAGCGGGGACCAGGTGGGCTGAGGTGGAAAGAAGGCTTGAGGAGGGCCAAGTGGTGCATCCAGAGCGGAGCGGCATTGGCGCAATGGGAAGCCTTTGTCAAGGTCACCAACGAGTTGGAAAAGGGCGCATGAACCGACGATCGGTGAAGACCATGCGAGGTCGGAGTGCCTCTTGTGCTGTGCTGTATGCGTGTAGATGAGTAGCCACGTGAGAAGGCAGAATCTGCAGCAGCCTTGCTCACGAGTCAAAAATAATCCCCCAGTTTCCCCTCGTATTCCCCCAGTGGAAGGTGGAATGTCTCGAATGTCTCTCTCTCAGGGGACGACAGATTAATCGTAACAGACCACTACCATTGTCGCTCACATCTGTCCTCGTCCCTTCGTCCCCCAAGAGAATGTCAAGAGTCGCTTAATCAAACACGCGGCGGCGATAAGTTTTCGAAAGTGACTATCCTTCCCTGTGTCACGGCGCGGCTCACGCCGTCGTCTCCAAAACCTGCACACCGGTCAAGAGAAGCTGAAAGCCGATCACAAAGCCACCGGTGGACGGTGGACGGCGCAGCGCCGCAGTTGCAGGACAAAAGCGTCGGATCTGCAAGCCACATGTCTGGATATAGCAACCAGGCGAATCCTTCGGGTGCCTTCCAATCTCTGCATGGCCACGTTGGCCAGGACGTGTGTGTATGGTGAAGAGTCAAGACAGTTGAGTGGTGCGTCGTCGAAGGATCGCGCTTGGGCTTTGCCTGCGCTTTTGCACCGCCTTGCTCTCCTGCTCCTTCTGCACCTGCGGGCTGTGTTGATTGGTGTGCTATAGCACAAGGATGAGAAGTTACACAGCCGTGTCCCGGACGTAGGTGATACATACTGGTACTGTAAGTATATAGGGTAGGTGTTCCCCAGGATTGCCTGGTTGTTTATGTTGTCATTATTGCAGCAAACACTTTCTTTGTGTACCTTTGTCTTCTAAGTACCTGCATCGTCTCGCCTCGCTTCAAGCCTTCGCTACCTTACCTAAGGTACATCAAATATCCTCCAACAACACGCAAAATAACAAACATGTCCAACATGGCCACTACAAAGGCAATGTGGCGCAAGCGCGCACTGGTCCCCATCTGGATCATCGAGATCCTCGTCACAGGCATCTTCTTCATCATAGCTTGCGTCCTACTCGCCTGGGCCAACGGAGGCGCCGACAACGACGACATCGCAGGCTACAGCCGAAGCAATCTTGCGTAAGTGCATGACACCTACGAATCAAACAAGTAGGATCCGTTCGTTCAAAAATTCTAACAAACATCTCAATAAAACAGAGCCAGCGGCGCCATCATCGTAGCCATAACAGGCGTAACCCTCCTCCTGACCTTTATCGAAATCGGCCTCTTCGCTGCCAGCAAACTCAAGCCCACCCTCCACCTCGTCTCCGCCGTGGTCAAGGCCTTTATCTGGGTTATCTACTTCCTGATAGTCGTCATCGCCTCGGCGGCTGCTGGCGGTGCTTCGCCCCTCGACATCATCCTCTCGCTCGCTGTTGCGTAAGTTTTCTCCGCCATGATTCTTATTTTCCTTATCTTCCTCTTCTCTGTCCCTTTCGTCGTGCTGATTCTCTCCGTGCCCAGAATCTCCACCATCGCCCAGGTGATATACGGCTCGATCGTCGTGCATCGCGTGCGCAAGGGTGTCTTCAAGAACAGCCCTTTCGACAACAACAACGGCCATGGGCCTGTGAGCTACGAGACGGAGAACGGGTACAAGATGGCTGAGCCGGTGGCGGAGATCCCGCAGTACCGTTGAGAGGGTAGGGTAGGGTAGAGCGCGATGCTGTGCTGTGCTATGCAGTTGTGCAGCTCTCCTGTGCATCTACCTTTTCTTTCGTCATCTCTGAGAGAGAGAGGGGGACTTTCCGTGATACCAAACCAATAATGATTCGATACGCATGTATGAAGCGAGATACAAACTTGACTTGGTTGATTCCCTTACTTCCCACGTCAAGAAAGAAGAGCAGTGATGGCGCCAACCAGCTGGTACGCTTGACGAAGCAAGATGGACGCCGTGCACTCTGCTAAGGGAGAATACTCTCGCTGAAAACGATGGTTCATTTTGACATGTTTGATGTTGCAACAACATCTCAATGGTGGGACGTCGAATCATGGCCTTCGAAACTGTTGGTCTCGCCTCGCACTGCATGGGTTTGCTCTAGCAGTCTTCTTGCCTTCACTTGCACAACGGCAAGTTTTGATTATGAAATGTGGCTCCGGGAGCGTCTGTTGTCTTCCTGGAGCGATTGGAAAGTTTGAGGTCGTGACGATCTCGGTCCTGTTTGGTTCTGTCATGTGTGTTGTGTTGAAGGGCTTGGCGATGTGTGGTCTGGTCTGTAAATAATATTGCCTGCTGCACTGGTGATGTACGATGTTTAGCACACCACCAGGCTTTGGTCGTCCCAGTAGTGGGTTAGTGTACTGATATGTTGAACCTTTGAGCATCACATCATTGGCGTTTCTGGCTGTTCGCTGTCTGTAGTATTGTGGTGTCTAGAACCGTCAGAGAAGTGCATGGCGTATGGAACTTACCGGCTCTTTTGCCATCAAGCGAGACGTATGTATATACCTATATGAAAGCACCAAACGGCAGGCATCTGTCCAATCAATCAACCTATTCATGGCTATCCTTGTCGACGGGCTTACTTGCACAGCACGTGATGTTGTATCGGGTCTGCAAGGCGTGTCTTGATGTTAATTGGGCTGGTACCAGTCGCTTTCTCGCTGAGTAAGACGTGGTGTGCCAACGATATGGGCTGCCCAGAAGAAGCCTCTCCGTGGTCGTATATAGCTAATATGCCGATGCCATCTGTTTCCAAGATGATTGGCATTGGCTTTGCGTAGTCAGCTCGCCACAACAGTAGCCAAGGTGAGCCAACCACCAGCATGTTAAGATGTCCAACCAGTAGTCCAGTAGTAATAATCCAGGCCAGGCCATAACAAACCACGACTCACAGACAGCCGCCGGGCCTTGAAAGCGAGTCAGAATCACCCTGCCCAGCGCTCTTGGCCCTCTCAACAGCCATCAAACAGAGACTGGCTGAAGAGCAGCTCTATCCCTACTTGTATGCGAAGCCGAGGAATTCGTCTACAACCAGAGTAGTCAGCAGTAGTCACTCCCCACTCCCAAGCCTCCGCATCTCGCGAAGAGAAAAGTTCCAGATTTACCAGAACACGAAGACGGCGGTGTTGGGCGGTCCACTCCAACGCCAGGAATGGTATACAAACGGTCGTGCACTGCTCGACGGCCGTTTCAGCTTGATTGAAAATCCGTATGGGTTCCCGGGGGCGTCCATGCACGCGTGCCGAGCGTGGATTGGAGCAGCCCAATGCACGCGTGGAGCTCAGGGTTCCGGACTGCGGCCCTGCGGGAGATCGGAATCTCTTTTTGTGCTGTTCTCCCTTCATCATCTTTCGCGCGACTTGAGGGTCGTGCGGTGGCTGTGAGCTGTATTGCCTGAGCGCGGTATGGTTCGAATGTTAGGACAAGAGTCTAAGTCTGAATTGGCAGCACTGGCACGAAGGTGTTTTTCTTTTCTCTTGTCGCCATGCTATGATTGATCCGGTGGAGAGGCTTCTTTGAGACTGGGCATGCTGCTGCTAGGGATCTAAACAATCTACCCGCCTCGTCAGGGTCACACCCGAAGTGTGATGGCTACAGGGATCAGAACCGATTGCGAGTCGCGACTCAACGAAGACGACTGGAGAGAACACCTAATGTCAATGACAGGTCTTGGCCGTGATCACATACATGTACATGTAATCACACACCATGTTGATAACTATAATGGACAATACTGACGGGAGACGCGACTGCCTACATATGTATACCTCGCCGCTGCATGGGTGATGGGAGTACGTGCTCGACATGATGGCAGATGAGATGAAGATGCACGGCCGAGTCAACGGCAGCGTGATGTGATCAAATCATAACCCAACGGTCGTACTGGCTGTCTGGCTGGCTGGTCGGCAGTCCGTGGCCCCCTATTTCACAATAATTCACAATACGTTAACCCGATAATACCAATCATTGGCCTGCCGTAGCGAAGCGCCTCGCTTCTGTGGTCTGGCGCATGCCCGAACAATCGATAGTCCCGATCGGAGGAGCTGCACCGCACTGTAGACTGTTTGTGTTGCCTCCCCTTACCATTCATCGCATCGTTTCTTGCCAATTGATACACTCGCTTGTTCGCCTTGTCGTCGGTTTGACCAAGATAGCCTCGTCGCGACCAGATAGACGCACCGACAGCACTGCTACTGTGCATCTTCACACCGGCGACCCTACATTACTCAATATCAATCCACGCAAGCGACTCCTTGCGCCGCTTAACCTCACGCCCGAGCGCGTTTCAGAGAGATACGCTGCCCTCCCCGACCTGTTCGCCAGACCGTTGGCGAGATCCGCCTGAGACACGCTGCTCGTGGCAGACCTGCACCTACACCCGCTTTCGTATTGCTCTCTCGCCGTCTGCAACCACTGTTCCACTGCGAGACTGTCGTCTGTCTGTCATCATCTTGTCTCTGGCCCGGGCCCAGGCACCACCACCGCCAGCTTCGAACACGCCGGTCGACATCACTCCACCACCACCACTGCGACACTGGTTGCGCATGCCCTTCGCTTGATACTCGCCCGCCGTCCTGGACCACACTCGTTTACTGGCAATTCGATTCGACGACGCCGCACCTACACACTCGCTTTGTTACTTCACCACACTGTCATACGCCCGGGACGCGTGCACGCTGGAAGTCTGGACAGAACAATACAGTATCAGGCGCGAGCAGGACATCTTCAGCGACAACAGGAAGCTGCGCTTCGCGGGACGACTCCTTCCGACCGCCCATTTTCATTTACACCACCACTCGTTAAACACACCACGCATGTATTTCTACATTTGGTAGGATTCTGCACCGACTTTCGTGACTTTCATCTTCATTCTCCCGATCGCAACCCACGACACCAACAACCGGCGCTGAGCAATTAGGCCGCCTCAGCGCCGTCATGTCAATCCCAGAGCCCGAGCGAAAGTTGGAAGGACACTGCTCGGTCGTTAACGACGACACACTATACGTATATTCACCATCCGGCCTACAATCATTACCGCTCAAGGAGAACGCGACATGGGTGGAGGAGGAGTCGGGGACTTCCGTGACCGGTGCGGTCTGTGTGAAGGCATCTGCGGACGGCGAGCCCGCGCTGTACGTGATTGGAGGCGAGGCGTCCGGAGATGATTACAACGGCCTACAACGATATGTATTCGGCAGCAAGAAGTGGGAGACCTTGATGCCGCCCGGATTCGACTTACAGGGACGAACTAACCACAGCGCGGCTTACTTGAACGCTACGCAATCCATCTTGGTATACGCTGGCTCGACACCCGAAGCTCCTTCATTTCTATCCTCACAGACCTTTTTGATCAGCACCACCGAACCTTACAACATCGAATCTTTCACCTCAACAGCATCTCCTGCGAATCAGCCCATTCTCTTGCCCTGGAACGAGCGCCAGGCGGTCATGGCGGGTGGCTCGCCTTTCTCAAATGTTGTGTACACTTTCGACCGCGATGCTGGCTGGCAACCACTTGGTACCAACTTGTCCGAACCGCTCGATCCTGGCGTCCGTGCGACACTCGTTCAAGGCGACGATGGTAGCAAGGTGCTCGAGACTTACGATATGGCTTCGTCCCCGAACAAAGTCACGCAAACTGTATTGCTCGGTGCGAACGGCGAGACTGCACCTAACGGCCAGGTCATTGGTCAGCAAACCTCATCGAGAAAGCGAAAACGGGATCTTACTCTGGAGAACTGGCCCACTTACAACAGCACCAACGCGCCGACTGTTTCGCGCTCCGACTACTCGGTCACCCAAGACGGAAAAGGCACAGCGGTAATATCAGGGGGCAACGAAGATGAGCCAGTGGCAATGTTCGATCAGACCGAGAACTCTTGGGTCGATGCTGGGGAATTCTTCGGTGTGCAAAAGCAACAAAACCAACAACCACTGCAGCCGACAACTACAACATCCGACAGCACCCCTTCTTCGACAAGCTCCGCCGAACCCGAAGCATCAACAACAGAAGCAGCTGGAGGCGGTGGCATGACTAAACATGAGAAGAGCATGAGAACGCTGGGTATCACTCTTGGCACGCTTTGTGGAATTGCCGCAATTGCAATCATCATATTACTATTCCTCCGATGGCGCAAGCAAAAGAATGCAAGAGCAGCCGCTCAAGCCGCGAACGACAACGAGAAGACTGGTCGCAATGGTGAACGATTGAGTTTCGCCGACCGTGGTGCTTCTTTCATGAAGGAAGCCGAAGGTTCGGCTACGCATTTGGGAGGACCGCCTAGGCACCGGTTTGACCCTCACGCCGCTGGCTCACACAGCTCACTTGCTATCATCGGTGGGAAGTTCGGTAACAAGCGTGGCACGTCGAAGGGAAGCTTTGAAAGCACTACCAACCTTGTCAGGGGCAAGAACGGCGGCGAGCCTGTGGAGATGATGGATATCGGTGAGAAGACATACCCTGCACAGGATGGCAAACTTGGCATTCCTTCGCTTAATGTGTTGAGTGCCTCACCTGAAGACAGGCGGACGTCGGGCTGGTCAAAGTACTTTTCCACAAGCCAACCTAAAGAACTCGAGCACATGCCGGCAGCCTATGCTAAGGACAGGGAATCAGTTGCATCGCAGTGGCCATCGGCTACGCAGTCATCGTCGGATGTGTCACGGATTCCTTCCTCTGTACTGGTTCCACCTCTCGACGTTGACTTCAGCAAAACCGCTGATGGACAGAGGCTGAGCAACGTGATCGCGCATTCACCTTCATTCGCGGATTCCAGGGAGGATCTTGCTAGCCGCGGCAGCACGCTGCAAGGACAAAAGGGCCAGATCGAGGACGGCGATAGGCCCATCTCGGGCACTAACACTGTCTCCTCATATGACCGCAGCACCATGAGCAGTGACTACTACAATGGCATGTCATCTGTGAACTCTCCCTGGACTCCCTTTAGCAACGCGAACGACCAGCGGCCTCCAAGCAGCGTTTACACAGCCTCCATCCACGACCGTAAACTGCCATCGCGAGCCGCCCGCTCTCAAGGAGGATCGGGCTTCTTCCCTGGCTCAGGCGCCACACCCCGACCGCCTAAGTTGAAGATCAATCATGGAGCAAAGGACAGCAACGAATGGCCGTCTGCACGCGATGCTGGTAAGGACAGCCCGCTGCTCAACTCGCCGCCTCCCATGGCATCGCCCGCACCCTCACAACCTCCACCCGTGTATGATAGAGGCAGCACGGCCACGGTATTCCCAATGCAAGCAGACAACCGCTGGACAGCCAACATGTCCAACAATATGTCGAAGGACACTCTAGGCGACCTTGCACCACCTCGAGCTCCTGGCCTCATGAATTCCAGCAAGCCTGCAGCCGCCCGCGATAGCACCGTGACTGTCTTCCCCAATGACGACGGCGCCGGAAACTGGTCCGCCAACTCCAAGGTCGATAACACCGGCCTGAACGGCGACTTGCTACCCCCAGGAGCCATCGGCGACGCCCGTGCAGCACATGATCGCGATAGCACCGTGACTATGTTCCCGCGCGGCGTCCCCTCGGCTTACTATGCCAACCGGCCCAAAGAGATCGACGAAGCCGAGGCGGACAAGAAACCGATGAACAGCGACATGTCGTGGTTGAACCTGGGAGAAAACACAAATGCAGGCGCCGCCAGAAGTTGAAACCTGGCGGACTTGATACCAGCTACAGACCGACAGATCCATCCAATTCCGATTCAACACGCTAATGTCCCGACATGAGCCTCATGAGAGCTTGCATTAATGCTCGCCATGCTTCGTCTTGCCTTCCTCGACCCACAAAGCACAGCTTCGTCTACCAGCCGCCGGGTGTCTCTTTCCTAGCGTCTCAACTGTACCGCCGCCACACAGCAGGCGCCTACTCACACCACACCCTACCGCACCAACACCAACCCAGCGCGTCTCCCGCACGCTCTCACCACAGCTTCACTCACATCTATTACGATTCATTGACCAGCCCAGCACGCGAGAGTCGCAGGAAAGGATAGACTCGGGAGCCAGAGCAAGTCGCTTCGCTCCGAAGTTCAAAAAAAGCCTCGAACCCTTTTTGTTGTTCTTGTTTCTTGTTCCTCATTTTGCTCTCTGGCAGCATTGCGCAGCGGCGGAGGCGCTATTCGCCATTCCGTCTCTCTCTCACACCCACCAACCAACAACTCCACTGTTTGGTCCCGTTCGCTTTCCCTTTTCACTTCTCTTAATTTGTCCTTTTTACTCTTTTTTTTGGCTATAGCATTGGCGGCGGGAGATTAAAGAAAAATGAGATCGCGCAGCTTTTTCCCTTTTTTGTTTTGAACTGAGAGGAAAGAGAGAGAGAGAGAGATCGGAGGGCGTGTTTGCATTTTTCTTTTTGCTACTGCTCTCTGCCGGTCTGGCTCATCGCTAGCTACTGGCTACCGGCCAACTACTACCACCACCACCACTACTACTATAACTGCTGTAACCACTACCACTATTAGCTCATATCGGGATCCCAGTCCTGTATTTACGCTCTCTCCAGAACCAACCCTGCCCTCAGTTCCCAAATTCCTCGAATCGTCTCTGTTATACGTAGGTTTGCCACGTCGGAGTTTTGAACGTCTGTACATAAAAAAAAGTCGATGTGTTTCAATACCTCTCGATTCCACTACTACTCATGGGTATATTCAATAACACAAATGGAAGAAGGGAAAGAAGAACTAGCAGGGGAGCACGAAAGAGATCGATTGCTATCGTTTCGTCCCAGACATACATACCTGTCTATCTGTCATTTGTGTGGGAAGAAAAACGCCAACGCTGGGAAATGACAGTACTAGGTTGCCGCCACCCTGGGAAGCAAAGCGGAGACTGGACACCGTATGAGGGAAAAAAAAAGAATAACAACAGAGTGGAATGGAACGACGAGATGATCGACGAAAGCGAAGCGACTCTTTTTTTGTCCCCTTTCCCTTTGCCCCTTCCCTCTCTCTTCACGTGGATCATGCCGGCGTACGACGGAAAAAGATAGGGCCGTAGTCCAATCAAATGAATAGAACCAACTGAATCAACACGACGACCATGGGGACATGAGCCTCGCACTCCCAATAACTGTTACTACTGTGACTATTGTTGCTGCTGCTGCGGTCCTTTTCCCTGCAACCCCTGCATCATAGCCTGATGCATGGCAGTAGTGCTGGTGATCATGCCCTGGATATCTTCCATGCCGTCTGTTTCGAGCGAGCGCATCAATTCCTGCTGCTGCGTCTCCGTCAGGCCGTTGTTCCACGCGTTGCCGTCGAGTTCCCAGAATTGCTGCATGTACTGGTCGGCCACGGGCTGGGATTCGAAGGCTCCCTGCGTAGGGTACGGGTAGTTTGGTTCGAGGAAGGTGGTGGTGTTGCTTGTTGAGGGGCCGGTGTAGGTTGGGAAGGGCTGTTGGGGTTGTTGATGCTGCTGTTGGTCTTGATGGGGATAGAAATTCCGTTGCTGCTGGTCGGGGTAGGCGTTTTGGGGCCAGTTGTAGTCGTTGACGAAGCTGGGGAGGTGGTTCCATTGGTTCGGTAGATCATAGCTTGGGGCGGGAGGGGGAGGCATGCTGTTTGTGTTTGTGTTTGTGTTGTAATTGGTGTTGTAGTTGTTGTAAGTGTCATTGTTGGAAAAGTATTGGTCGGCACCAGCCTGTGTCTGCGCGGGCCGTTGCGGCGCAGGAGGATTTGCACCGCTTGAATAGGGAACTGGTGGCGCTTGCTCGACGCTTCTTCTAGATTGCTGGTTGATGTAGCCGAAGGGTGCTCCGTTGTTGTTACGTTCGGGTGGCGTCGCGACAGAGCTGCTAGCCACTGTTGCTGGACTGGGCACGTTGGAGC
>Ga0265798_10010276_pt1 | contig 11567 bp, 10 predicted proteins | sample P3T30metagenome_FD_192430 | JGI IMG/M metagenome (GOLD analysis project Ga0265798, IMG submission 192430) | Plant litter microbial communities from East Loma Ridge, Irvine, California - P3 T30 | ecosystem: Environmental > Terrestrial > Plant litter > Unclassified | place: USA: California... | reverse complement strand
CCAACATCGCGACGATGAAGGCGCAGCTGAAGCGCCTCGGCTTCGCGCTCGACTGGACGCGCGAGCTGGCGACGTGCGAGCCCGACTATTACGGGCATGAGCAGGCGCTGTTCCTCGACCTGTTCGCCGCGGGGCTCGTCTACCGCAAGGAATCGGCGGTCAACTGGGATCCGGTCGACATGACCGTGCTCGCCAACGAGCAGGTAATCGACGGGCGCGGCTGGCGTTCGGGCGCGCTGGTCGAGCGGCGCAAGCTGTCGCAGTGGTTCCTCAAGATCACCGATTTTGCCGACGAGCTGGTCGACGGCCTCGGCGCGCTCGAGCATTGGCCCGACAAGGTCAAGCTGATGCAGGAGAACTGGATCGGCCGCAGCCAGGGGTTGCAGTTCAAGTTCGCGCTCGCGGGCAATGCGACCGGCATCGATTCGGTCGAAGTGTTCACGACGAGGCCCGACACGATGTTCGGATCGAGCTTCGTCGCGGTCGCCGCGGATCATCCGATCGCGCGCGCCATTGCCGAGACGAACCCCGATGCGGCTGCGTTCATCGAACTGTGCAAGCGTGGCGGCACCACCGCGGCGGAGCTCGACACGCAGGAGAAGCTGGGCTTCGACACCGGGATCCGCGCGACGCATCCGCTTGATAAAACGTGGGAACTCCCCGTCTACATCGCGAACTTCGTGCTGATGGAATATGGCACGGGCGCGGTGTTCGGCGTGCCCGCGCATGACCAGCGCGATCTCGATTTCGCGCGCAAATACGATCTGCCGGTCAAGCGCGTCGTCTCCGAAGGCGATGACGAGGCCCCCGTATTCGTCGGCGACACCGCCTGGACGGGTGCGGGCGCTCTTGTGAACTCGCACTTCCTCGACGGCATGGACATCGAGGACGCCAAGCGTGTCGTGATCGAGCGCGCCGAGGGCGAAGGCTGGGGCAAGGGCACGACCGTGTTCCGGCTGCGCGACTGGGGCGTCAGCCGCCAGCGCTATTGGGGCACGCCGATCCCGATCATCCACTGCGACGCGTGCGGCGCGGTGCCGGTGCCCAAGGACCAGCTGCCAATCGTGCTGCCCGAGGACGTCAGCTTCGACATCCCCGGCAACCCGCTCGATCGCCACCCGACGTGGAAGCATGTCCCCTGCCCGTCCTGTGGCGGCGCAGCGCGGCGGGAGACCGACACGCTCGACACCTTTGTCGATTCGTCGTGGTATTTCATCCGTTTCGCCAGCCAGCCGGACGCGAAACCGTTCGACCGGAGCGGCGCGGAGAAGTGGCTGCCGGTCAACCAGTATATCGGCGGCGTCGAGCATGCGATCCTGCATCTGCTCTACGCGCGCTTCTGGACGCGCGCGCTGAAGCATATCGGCATGCTCGACATCGCCGAGCCGTTTGCCGGGCTGTTCACGCAAGGCATGGTGACGCACGAGACGTACAAGTCCGCGGATGGCCGCTGGCTCGGCCCCGACGACGTGCGCGACGGCATCGAGATCGCGACGGGTGATGCGATCACCGTCGGTCGCGTCGAGAAGATGTCGAAGTCGAAGAAGAACACCGTCGATCCCGAGCCGATCGTCGACCAATATGGCGCCGACGCGGTGCGCTGGTTCGTGCTCTCCGACTCGCCCCCCGAGCGTGATCTGCCCTGGAGCGAATCGGGCATCGAAGGCGCGTGGCGGTTCGTCCAGCGTCTCTGGCGTCTGATCGAAGCCGACGGCGCGGCCAAGGCCGAGGGCGACGACATCGACCTGCGCAAGCTGTGCCACCGCACGACGGTCGGTATCGAGAGCGATATCAATGCCTTGCAGTTCAACAAGGCGGTCGCTCGGCTCTATTCCTTGTGCAGCGCGATCGAAAAGGCACCGCCCTCCGCCGACCGCGAACAGGCGATCCGCACGTTGCTGTTGCTCGTTAGCCCGATGGTGCCGCACGTTGCCGAGGAAGCCTGGGCGACCGCGGGCAACGACGGCTTGATCGCCGACGCTGCGTGGCCCGCGGTCGATCCGGCGCTGCTCGTTGATGACGAGGTCACCATCGCGGTGCAGGTCAACGGCAAGCTGCGCGACACGTTGGTGTTCCCCAAGGGCGCGCCGAAGGACGAGGTCGAAGCCGCCGCGCTTGCCTCGGAGAAGATCGTCCGCCTGCTCGAGGGCAAGCCGCCCCGGAAAGTGATCGTCGTGCCCGACCGTCTCGTGAACATCGTCGCATGACACGGCTGCGTATCCTCGCCGGTGCGCTGATGCTGCCCGTCACGCTCGCCGGCTGCGGGCTGCAGCCCTTGTATTCGGGCGGCAGCACGGGCGCGGTCGCAGGCGCGCTCGGACAGGTCGAGATCGCGCCGATCGAGGGCAAGGCGGGCTGGCTGATGGCAACCGCACTCCGCGACCGCATGCCGTCGAACGGGAGCGCGCCGCTGTACCGCGTCGACATTCGGCTCGACGACCAGATCAGTGGTCTGGGCGTGCGGCGCGACGACAGCGTCTCGCGCGAACGCCGCGTCCTGCGTGCACGCTATCAGCTCGTCCGCATCGGCGACGGATCGGTGCTGCTCGACGCGACCGCGGGGTCCGACGCCGGCATCGACGTCGTTCGATCCGAATATGCGACGATCGCCGCGGAAAACACCGCGCTCGAACGGCTGTCGGCGATCGTCGCAGACCAGATCGTCGCGCGTATTGCGCTCTATGCCCGACGAACCCCGGCGAGCCGTGCCGTGATCGATCCCCCCGCGACCAGCCCGACGCCGTGAAGGCCAGCGCTGCCCAGATCCGCGCGGCGCTGGCCAAACCCGGCCCCGACATCCGTCTCTATCTGCTCCACGGCCCGGACGAGGCCGGCGCCGCCGATCTGGCCAGGACGCTCGGCAAGGCGATGGGTCCCGACGCCGAACGCGTCGATCTCGACGGTGCGCAGTTGAAGGGCGATCCGTCACGGCTCGCGGATGAGGCTGCGGCAATGTCGCTGTTCGCCACCGCGCGGCATGTCCGCGTGACGACCGCAGGCGAGGAAAGCCTGGAGGCCTTCACGACGCTGTTGAACGCCGATCGCGCGGGCAACCCCGTCGTGGCGATCGCACCATCGGTCAAGACGAGCGCGAAGATCGTCAAGCTCGCGCTCGAATCGCCGCGCGCGATGGCGTTTGCCTGTTACGCGCCGACTGCGGCCGACGCCGAACGCCTCGCCGCGACGATGGCGGGCGATCAGGGCCTTCGCCTGGCAGGCGGCGTCGCGCGGCGGCTTGTCGAGACGACGGGCGGCGACCGCGCCGTGATGGCACGCGAGATCGACAAGCTCGCGCTGTATCTCGATGCCAGCGCCGAGCGGCCACAGGATCTCGAGCACGCCGCGCTGGACGCGGTGGGCGCCGACCTCGGCGATGCGGAAATGACGCGCGCGATCGACGCGGTGATCGAAGGCCGCGTCGCCGATCTCGGGACCGAACTGGCGCTGCTCGAACAGGCGGGCACGTCGCCGATCCCGTGGCTGCGCCAGCTCGTCCGCCGGCTCGTGACGCTGGCCGACATGCGCGGGGAAATCGATCGTGGCGACGCAGTCGATGTCGTGATGAAGCGCCACCGTGTCTTTTTCCGCGAGGAAGCCCAGACCGCCAAGTCGCTGCGGCGCTGGTCGCCGACGATGCTCGCCACGGCGATCGCGCGCGTCCGAGCCGCAGAGCGCGCGATCATGGCTTCGGGCAACGCCGGCAGCGTCGTCGCCGAGGCTGCGGTCGTGGCCTTGTCACAGGCGATCGCGCGACGGAATTGACGCCGGCCATCCGCCTCACTCCAGGGCGACGCCGATGCCGATCAATTGATGAGAACCGACGCCGACGCCGACCGTCAGATCGCGCCGCCCGTCAGCCGCTGGCAGACCATGTCGAGCTGATCGAGCGTCGAATAGCTCAGCGTCAGCGTCCCACCGGTCTCGCTATGCGCGACACGGACTTGCAGACCAAGGAGGTCCGCAAGCTGCCGCTCGAGTGCCGCGATATCCGCATCGGGTATCCGTGCGTCCGCCGGCGGAGTCGCAGCGCGCCCGCCCGATCGCGACCGTCCCGGCTTTGCATCGCGTGCCAGCTTCTCGGTCTCGCGAACCGACAGCCCCCGCTCGACCACCTGATCGGCGAGCGTCTCGACATCGGGCGACCCCAGCAACGCGCGCGCATGGCCCATCGACAGCGATCCGTCGACGACCTGCGCCTGGACCTGGGCCGGCAGTTCGAGCAGTCGGAGGAGGTTCGCGACGTGACTGCGCGACTTGTGGACGATCCGCGCGAGCACTTCCTGCGTATGGCCATATTCGCCGGCAAGCCGCTGATAGGCCTGCGCCTCTTCGATCGCGTTGAGATCCTCGCGCTGGATGTTCTCGATCAACGCGATCTCGAGCGTTTCCGCATCATCGAAGTCGCGAACGACGACCGGCACCTCATGGAGGCGCGCGCGTTGCGCCGCGCGCCAGCGGCGCTCGCCCGCGACGATCTGATAATCATGGCCGTGCGGGCGGACGACGATAGGCTGGATCAGACCGCGCGCAGCGATCGATGCGGCCAGCTCGTTGAGCATCGCCTCGTCGAAATGGCGGCGCGGCTGGTCCGGATGCGGCGACAGTGAGCTCACCGGCAACATGCGCACACCCGATTGCGTCGGTGTTTCGCCGCCAGCATTGACCGGCGCCTCTCGCGCCATCTCGCCCAGCAGCGCGTTCAGACCGCGTCCCAGACCGGGGCGGCCGCGCTTCGTACCTTCACTCATACCAACACCCTCACGCGGCCGCCTGCGCCGCCACGGGAAGGCGACCGATCATTTCTCGGGCAAGCGCTATATAGGCCTGCGACCCGCTGCACCGATGATCGTAGATCAGCGCGGGCAGACCATGGCTGGGCGCCTCCGACAACCGGACGTTGCGCGGGATCACCGTTTCGAACACGACCTTGCCAAGCACCGCACGCACATCCGCCGACACCTGATCGGTCAGCCGGTTTCGACGATCATACATCGTCAGCGCGACCCCCAGGATCGACAGGCCCGGATTGAAGCGCTGGCGGATCCGCTCGACCGTACTGAGCAGCTGCGACAGCCCCTCGAGCGCGAAGAACTCGCACTGCAGCGGCACGAGCAGCGAGTCCGCCGCAACCATCGCGTTGATCGTCAGCAAGCCCAGCGACGGCGGACAGTCGATCAGGGCGATATCCCAATGCCCCGTCGCACCCTGCATCGCCCGGTCGAGCCGGTGCGTGCGTGCTTCGAATTCGACGAGCTCGATCTCCGCGCCGGAAAGATCGACGGTTGCCGGAATCACGTCGAGACGCGGCACGCGGCTCTGGACGACCGCCTGATCGATCGTCGCCTCGCCGACCAGCACGTCGTAGCTCGACTTGATCCGCTGCGACTGGCCGATCCCGAGCCCCGTCGAGGCATTGCCCTGCGGATCGAGATCCACGAGCAGGACGCGCATGCCCGTGGCCGCGAGCGCGGTGGCGAGATTGATCGCACTGGTGGTCTTGCCCACCCCGCCCTTTTGATTGGCTACGGCGATCGTGATCACCGCTTGTGCACCTGTGTCAGAACCACGATCGACGACTCCGCATTCGTGACACTGTGTTCCACGTGGAACATAAACCGCCACTGTTGCCGCAACGCGGTGATCTCGGCCTCATCAAGACGTCCCCGAGGCAAGAGCCACCGCGTCTCGGTTGTGGCGCAGTGTGCCGCGCCGCGCAAAAGGTTTTCCAGTGATGCAACGGCGCGGGCCGATATGATGGACGCCTTCGCGCTGACCGATTCGACCTTGGCGGCATGGACGGCGACCTGCCCGCCCAGTCCCAGGCGGGCGACGCAGAGGCCGAGGAAATCGGCCCGGCGCCGTCTTGGTTCGACCAGATCGACGGGGCCGTCGCGCACCAGCGCGACGACCATGCCGGGGAAGCCACCGCCCGTGCCGATATCGAGCCAGCGTCCGGCGTCGGACGCCTCGCCTGCAAGCGCGACCAGCTGCAGCGAATCGACCACATGCCGCTCCCAGATCGTCGGGATCGTCGAGGGCGCGATCAGGTTCTGATGCTCCGTCTCCGCCACGACCATCTCGACGAACGCCGACACCCGGTCCGTCACGTCGGCACCAAAACGGTCGCTCACCCACGTCTTCGCGTCGTCTTCGGTCATGCGGCTACTCGTTTCGTATGCAACAGCACGGCCGACAGCGCCGCGGGGGTGATCCCGCGGACGCGCGCCGCGGCCGCCAGCGATGTCGGTCGCGCGACGCTCAACCGATCGATCATCTCGTTCGACAGTCCCGGTATGCGATCATAGGCAAGGTCTTCGGGCAGCCGGATCGCTTCGTCCGCGCGCAGCCGGGCGACTTCCTGCGCCTGGCGTTCGATATACGGCGCGTAGCGCGCATCCTCGAGAACCTCGTCGATCACCGCCGGCGGCATCCCCTCCGCGGCATCGGGCGCGACATGCGACAGCATCACGCCATCGAAACGCAGCCAGTCGAACGCCGTCCGACGCGCGCCATCGCGACCGATCGCAACGCCCTGATCCGCGACATAGGTCGCCGTCCGTTCGCAGTTCAGCGCCGAGCGAAAGGCCGAACGCTGTTCCGTCAGCCGGTGCTGATGCGCCCGACGTTCGTCCCCGAGACAGCCCGCGGCAAGCGCAATCCCGCCAAGACGCGTTTCGGCATTGTCCGCGCGCAACGACAGGCGGAACTCCGCGCGTGCGGTCAACATCCGGTACGGCTCGGTCACGCCCTGCAGCACCAGATCATCGATCATCACGCCGAGATAGCTCGACGCCCGGTCAAGGATCACCGGCGCAAGGTCACAGGCATGCGCCGCCGCATTGAGACCCGCGACAAGCCCCTGCCCCGCCGCTTCCTCATACCCCGTCGTCCCGTTGATCTGCCCCGCGCAGAACACGCCCTCGATCGCGCCAAGCGCAAGGCGCGTATCGAGCGCGCGTGGGTCGATATGGTCATATTCGACCGCATAGCCGGGCATCGTCATAACGACACGCTCGAGCCCCGGGATCGTCGCGAGCATCGCCGCCTGTACCTCGGTCGGCAGCGACGTCGACAGCCCGTTGGGATAGACGGTCGAGTCATCGAGGCCCTCGGGCTCGAGGAATATCTGATGCCCGTCACGGTCGCCGAACCGGTGGACCTTGTCCTCGATTGACGGACAGTAGCGCGGGCCGGCCGCTTCGATGGCCCCGGTGAACAGTGGCGATCGGTCGAAGGCGGCGCGGATGATCGCATGCGTCTCATCCGTCGTGCGGGTGATCGCGCACGCGATCTGCGGGAGCGGCCGCGCGGCGGTCATCGGCGACATCGTCCAGGCTTCGACATCAGTCGGCTGCTCGTCGAGCGATCCCCAGTCGATCGTGCGGCCATCGAGGCGTGGCGGCGTCCCGGTCTTCAATCGGGCCATCGGCAGCGCGCGGTCGCGGAGCTGGTCTGCAAGCGGCTTTGCGGCGCGCTCACCGATCCGCCCGCCCTCTGCGCGATCGTCGCCGCGAAAGATCCGACCACCGAGAAACGTCCCCGTCGCGAGGACGACCGCACGCGCGGCGACGATCGATCCGTCGGCCAAGACGATGCCGGCGACACGATCACCATCGAAACGCAGTGCGACGGCCTCCCCCTCGACCACCGTCAGGCCGGCGGTGGCGGCGAGCATCGTCTGGATCGCGCCGGCATAGAGGCGCCGGTCGGCTTGGACACGCGGCCCCTGGACCGCGGCGCCCTTGCTGCGATTGAGCATCCGGTAATGGATCGCGGCGGCATCCGCCGCACGGCCGATCAGCCCGTCAAAGGCATCGACCTCGCGGACCATATGGCCCTTGCCCAAGCCACCGATTGCCGGATTGCACGACATCGCACCGATATGACGCGCATCGAATGAGACCAAAGCCGTCCGCGCACCCCGGCGCGCCGCCGCGGCTGCGGCTTCGGTTCCGGCATGGCCTCCGCCAACCACCACTACATCGAACATGCCGCCGTCCTAGGACCATGCGGCCGGTCGGTCAAAGCTGTTCCACGTGGAACATCACTTGCCGATGCAAAAGCGTCCGAACAGTGCGTCGAGCATTTCCCCGGTCGCATCGAGCCCGAGCACCTCGGCGAGAATGCTTCGCGCGCGACGCAAATGCTCGGCGACGATCAGAGGGTCAGCAGACGTTTCTCTCAGCGTCGCGATCGCTGCAGCGCATTGGCGCCGTTGATGCGCCTTCAGGGCAACACCTTCGCTGCGCGGAAGCAGGGCATCCGCGCGGCGGTGCAGCTCGTCCCACAACCGATCGATCGATGCCGGGTCGGTTTGTGCAATCGCGATCGCCCGCCCCTCTGGCACGACATCACGGCCTGCCAGATCGGCGCGGGCATGCACCCAGATCGCATCGTCCCGCGGTGGCGCGGTGTCGGCAAGCCAGACGAGAATGTCGGCAGTCGTTATCGCCTGCTCCGCGCGCGTGACGCCGATTGCCTCGATCGGATCGAGCGTGTCGATCAGTCCGGCGGTATCGGTCAGCACATAGGCGATGCCACCGCGCATCACCGGGACGTCGATCCGATCGCGCGTCGTCCCCGAAATCGACGAGACGATCGCGGCGTCGCGCTCGCCCATCAGGTTGAGCAAGGTCGACTTGCCGCTGTTGGGCGGTCCGCCGATCACCACGCGGATGCCATCCTTGAGCCGCTCGACGGGTGGCGCATCGACCACGCGCGCGATCCTGTCCGCGAGCGCGTCGACCGCCAGCCGGATTGCGTCGAACGCCGCGGCGTCGCTCGCCACGTCGTCCTCGTCAGAGAAGTCGAGCATGGCCTCGATCCGCGCCGAGAGCATCGCAACGTCGTCCATCCAGCCCCGCACTGCCTGGCTCACGCGCCCCTCGGCCGCGTTGATCGCGGCGATACGCTGGCCCTCCGTTTCCGCCTCGAGCAGATCCGCCAGCCCCTCCGCCTCGGTCAGATCGATCCGTCCATTCGTCAGCGCACGCCGCGTGAACTCCCCCGGCTCGGCGGGTCGCAGCCCCGGGACCCGTGACAGCGCCCGCTCGACCGCCGCGATCACCGCGCGGCCGCCGTGACAGTGAAACTCGACCAGATCCTCGCCGGTCGCCGTTCGCGGTCCCGGAAAGACGATCACCAGCGCCCGGTCGAGCAGCGCGCCGTCGGCATCACGCAGTCCCCGCAAGCTGGCATGACGCGGCGCAGGCAGCCGACCCGCGAGCGTTTCCGCAGCGGTGCACGCAGCAGGCCCCGATATGCGGACGACTGCAATCGCAGCCGGCGGCCGTCCGCTCGACACCGCATAGATCGTCTTCATCGGATCGCTCAGCTGCCCGACTTGTTCGCGCCATCGAAGAGACGTTTCCAGAACGTCATCCCCGCCTCGTTCATCGGTTGCCAGCTGCGCATCATCGTCTCGATCATCTCGGGTTTGATCTGCCCCTCGCCAAGGCCGGGCATCGCCTCGATCATCATGCTGACATAGCGGTCGTGGATCGGCGTCAGGTCGGGCAATCCGACCGCACGGCGCGCTTCTTCAGGGGTGCATTCGATCTCGATGTTCATCTTCATATGCGGCCCCTCACGATGCTGCTTGAGCCGCTCGTTCGCGCGCGGCATAGCGTATCGATGTATGCGCGGGATACAGCCTCGATCGCAACGCCAATCGGGACGGTCACGGTGCTCGGCACCGCGGACTGGATCACGGCGGTCACGATCGGGCCCGTCGATGCCGCGCCGTCGGCCAGCGACAGCCCCGCCGTGGACGAGGCGCTTCGCCAACTCGCCGCGTATTTCGACGGCACGCTGACGCATTTCGACCTGCCGCTCGCCCCCTCCCCTACCGCGCGCGGCGGAACCTTGCGCGAGGCGATTGTCGCGATCGGCTATGGCGAGACCGCGACCTACGGCACGCTCGCCCGCGCGATCGGGTCGAGCCCGCGTGCGATCGGCCAGGCCTGCGCGCGCAACCCCTTCCCAATTCTCGTCCCCTGCCACCGCGTTCTCGGAGCCGGAGGCGTACTTGGCGCGTATTCCGCCGGCGAAGGCCCGCACACGAAATCCCGGCTGCTCGATCTCGAGCGGCACCAAGGAGTATTGCTATGACGAACACGACGACCATCCCGACGCTTGCCGGCGACGGCGATTTCCACGCCTATCGCGCAGTCCCCGCCGGTACGCCCAAGGCCGCGATCATTGTGATCCAGGAGATCTTCGGCGTGAACGCGGGCATCCGCCGCAAGTGCGATACGCTCGCCGAGGCAGGCTATCTCGCGATCGCACCCGATCTGTTCTGGCGGCTCGAGCGTGGCATCGAACTCGATCCGGACATCAAGCCCGAATTCGAGCGTGCGCTCGAACTGATGGGCAAGTTCGATCAGGACAAGGGCATCGCCGATATCGAAGCGACGATCCGCGCTGCGCGCAGCGAACTCGGTGACGGCGCGAAGGTCGGCGCGGTCGGCTATTGCCTCGGCGGACGCCTCGCGTTCATGACTGCGGCGCGTACCGACATCGATGCGAGCGTCGGCTATTACGGCGTCGGGATCGACGGCCTGCTCAGCGAGAAGCACGCGATCGCGCATCCGGTGCTGCTGCACGTTCCCGAGGAGGACCACTTCGTCGACAAGGATGCACAGGCCGCGATGCACGCCGGGCTCGACGATCACCCCAAGGTCACGATCTACGATTATGCAGGCGAGGATCACGGCTTCGCGACCGAGTTCGGCGAGCGCCGGTCGGATGCGTCGGCAAAGCTGGCGGACGAGCGGACGGCCAAGTTCTTCGCCGAACATCTGGGCTGAGCGGCCCTCCCTCCCCCAACCATCGTCATTCCCGCGCAGGCGGGAACCCATACTGGCTAGCGTCGTCATAAGATCGCCAACCGTCGAGTTTATGGATCCCCGCCTGCGCGGGGATGACGACGGCGTCTATGTCCGGGCGAAAATGTCAGGCGTGACGAAGCACGAGCGCCATAAAAAAAGGCCTCGCCGGACGATTCCGGCGAGGCCTTTTCTGTATTCAGATGCTGTGGCGATCAGCCCAGCAGCGAGATGATCCCGAGCGTTTCGCCGGTACCGACCCAGCCCTCGTAGATCATCTTCACCGCGACCACGAGGATCACCAGCAGGCCGATATAGGCGATCCAGCGATAGCGATTGATGACGCGCGCGATGTAGTTCGCCGCCAGACCCATCATCGCGACCGACAGCAACAGGCCGATGACGAGGATGCCCGGATGCTCGCGCGCCGCACCTGCGACCGCGAGCACGTTGTCGAGGCTCATCGACACGTCGGCGACCGCGACCGCCCAGGCGGCGCTGGCAAAGCCCTTCGACGACTTGATCCCCGAGCGCTCGTCGCCCTGGATTTCCTCGGAGCCGGCGTTCTGCGCACCCTCGCGGATTTCGCGCCAGAACTTCCAGCTGACCCACAGCAGCAGCAGGCCGCCCGCGAAGATCAGCCCGACGATCCCCATCAGCCATGTCACGATCAGCGCGAAGAAGATGCGCAGGACGAGCGCGGCGCCGATGCCGATCAGGATGACCTTCTTGCGCTGGTCG
>Ga0265798_10010275_pt1 | contig 11571 bp, 10 predicted proteins | sample P3T30metagenome_FD_192430 | JGI IMG/M metagenome (GOLD analysis project Ga0265798, IMG submission 192430) | Plant litter microbial communities from East Loma Ridge, Irvine, California - P3 T30 | ecosystem: Environmental > Terrestrial > Plant litter > Unclassified | place: USA: California... | reverse complement strand
GAGGGAAAAAAACACTTACTTGCTCGGCGTTGACAACGTCCATGATCACACCACCCTTCAACATACGAGCCAGACCGGCCTTGACCGCAAAGTTGTTCTCGCCATCCTGTGCGCTGTGGCCGTTTGTCGTGGGGAGTTCAGTCGCCATTGTGGAAAAAAAACTGCCAGGTACTGTTTTGGTGCAATTGGAAAGAAGGTAGGCAGGTTGGGAGGTATGTGTTTTGGAAGGAAGGGCCGAGTTCAATTAGTGGTAGTAAAGGTGACTTTGTATAGGATAGGACTGAGGTATTAAAGTAGAAAAAGGGTCCAAGAGAGACAGAAAAAAAATCGGGGCTAAGATGGTGAGACGTGAGTCAACCGGCGATGTATTACCTGTACATGTACCCGCGGCATCGCAACAATTTTTTTGCCTTTGTAGGGACCTTCTGTCCCGTTGCAGGTCCGGAGGATGCGCCGTCGCCTCTGCCCCGCCATCGAATGTTCGCGGGATTCTGGACCCCGCTACACGCCCTTTGACACACGCCATCGCTAACCGCCAATCACGCCGCTCGGCAGGTGGAGCTTTGGCCGTGAATTGCCGTCGCTTTAGCCAGACCATCTGTATGCAGTCATGGTATTCGTTTGTAACATACATCGCTTTGGTACGCGCAATATTCGCTGAGATAGGTACAGGGTAAGGGTATTCTTCAATTGATCAAAGTTGGGACCGTGCCGCGTCCTGCGAGACGCTGGAAACGCCAGGCTCCAGGATTCCTCCCACGCCGTGAACATGCCAATGCCGTGCCAATACCAATCTGACCTGACTATACCGAAAAGCGTATTCCAAGACGTCTACACTCCAATGACTCATTTAGTAAGGTGCTGTCTCGCGCTTCAACCACTCTAGCGTCAACGCGTCGCTCTCAAAGTACTTGCTTGTCTTCTCATACACCTCCTTGTGGTAATCGTTGATGAACTTCTTTTCGTCTTCTGTAAGCAAGCTCATGTCGACCAGGTTTCTGCAGTGTGGAGTCATGGTTACGTGCTCGAAGCCGAGGTAGGGTTTGTCGCCAAACTTGTGCTTGGTCTCGACCTCCCTCACCATGACCATGTTTTCAATGCGAATACCAAATTTGCCGTCCTCGTAGTATCCGGGCTCATCAGACACTACGTTCCCTACAGCCAACGAGACCTCGGAGTATTGTACCCTAGTGCCGATACCAATAGGGCCCTCGTGTACGTTGAGGAAGGAGCCAACGCCGTGTCCGGTGCCATGGCGGTAGTCCAGGCCCTCTGCCCACAGGAACTGGCGAGCCAGTGCGTCCAACGCAAAGCCTGTTGTGCCCTTGGGGAACTTGACGCGTTCAAGAGCCATGTTACCCTTGAGCACGAGTGTGTATGCTTTGCGCTCCATGTCTGTAGGCTCGGTGAAGTGTAATGTACGTGTGGTGTCTGTGGTTCCATCCCGGTATTGTGCTCCAGAGTCGCATAGGTATATAGCCTTGGGGTCAATAGTCGCACACTCGCCCTTTTCAGGCTTGTAGTGAATAACGGCGGCGTTTGGTCCTGTTGACGAGATGGTGTCAAAGGAAAGGCCCATGAACATGTCGTGCTTCTTGCGGATCTCCTCAAGCTTGTCGGCGCCATCAACTTCATCGAGCGTCGCCTTCTTGTTAATCAGTTGGTCTTCTAGCCAGGCAAAGTATTCGCTCAGTGCAGCGCCGTCGCGGATGTGGCATTGGCGCATTCCTTCTAGCTCAACCTCGTTCTTGACTGCTTTTGAATCGCCAACCGGGCTACGAGCTTCTTCAACTCTTTCGTCGCCGCCCAGCGCCTTGTTCAGGGCCCAAGATGCCCTGTTGGACGTCAGGAACTTCTTCTGCGTCTCGGTCTTGTCGCTCGCTTCGAGGAGCTCTTTGCTCAGCGCCGTGACATCACCGAAGATGGCTTCGTAGGGTCTGATGGTAATCTTGTTGCCCAAATGCTGTTTGACGTCTTCGGGCAACTTATTTTCGTCGACGTAGAGGGTGGCAGCGGTAGGCGTGACGACAGCATAGGAGAAGAAGACTGGGTTGTACGGGATGCTGGGTGGTGTTAGTAGGGCAAATGCGCACAGAGAGACTGCCCATACTCGCTACCACGGAGGTTGAATAGCCAGGCGACCTCGTCGAGCATGGACACGACGAAGCCCAGGCTCTTCTTCTTGTCGAGCTCTTTGCGCAGGTCGTCGATCTTGTCCTCGAAGCTCTTGCCGGCGTACTTTTCAGGCTGCACAATGACCCTCTCGCTCGGTCGAGCCGGTCTCTCACTGCCCCATACCAGGTCGACCAGATTCTCATCAATGGCCTTGTACTCGCCGCCCTTCTTCTTTATCTTCTCAGCGAGCTTGCGGGCATCTCCTGCAGTCACCACGCTGGGATCTACGCCCACAACCTTGCCCCCCTCGGCCTGGTCTGCGGTCCATTCCTGAATGGTGGGTACGTCCTGAATGCCCTGCTTCAGCAACTCCCAATTGGTGTCTAGTTGCTTCTCGGCCTGGTTGAAGTAGCGGCCGTCGGTCGAGAGGGCAGCCTTGTCGTGGGTAATGACTGCATAGCCGGCAGAGCCTGTGAAGCCACTGATGTAGGCTGCGAGGGGTCAATGGGTGCCATGGCAGGGAATACGGGGGATCCTGACCTCGTCGGGCGTCACATGGGGCAATGTACTCGCTCTGGTGGCTGTCTTCGGACGGGACCACTGCCGCATATCAGCTACTTGTTCGCTCATGATGGGCCAGATGCCTACTGTAGATGTCGACCTTGCGCTCCTTCATGAGCCTACGGAGCTCGGCCAGCCGGTGGGTTGTGTCTACTTTGGCCATGTCGATAGCGCGCAAGGCAGCAGAGGCGTGGAAGGATCTGACGGGAGAGAAGGGCGACTTTGCGGCTACATATGCTGCACGTGTCGCGTGGGACAGCTGGGGAATGCGCGGGAGGAGCATAGGGGACTGGCCACGCTCGACTTGCGCCGCCTATGATCGGGACATGCACAACACCCCCACCAAGCCGGCTGCAACAGACGATTCCCGCACTAGGCGCCATCGCCAGGGTTCCCACCAAGCCTCGCCAAGTGCGAGAACCCTCCTCGCCCTCAGATAGCGAACCTAGCAAACCGGCAAACTGGCAAACTGCTATTTATTTGCCACCTCGACTCCCCAACGTCCGGCAGTGAAGATCATGGGCGTGTGCCGTTGTGCTCTGCTATCGACGCTACCCCACCACACGCCCTGGTAGGTACTGTAGACCAAACTCACACAACCCAACCCCCGGGCCGACAACTCCAACTTTCACACCCCGACGCCGCCTTGCCCCATCTCAAAATAGCGCAGCGAATAATGTCAAATCCGCACTAGTCCAGACAGCAGACTTCTCCCTCTCTCTCTCTCCAAGTCCATCGCTTGTAAGCTGCCTGACGTGGCCTTGTTTCGCACCTTCCCATACGCCGTTGCAACTTCCTAGTTGATGGTAGTTGACGGCCTAGTTCGTCTACACAGGGCAAGATTTGCTGACAGCCCCCAGACAGTGCACATCTGAAGCCCTGTTCTCAACATGGCGAGCAACGGGACCTTCCCTTTGCCCTATGACCAAATCGAGAGCCTGGTAAAGTCGCTATACGCACCTGGCCAAGCAAAAAAGATATCAGAGACCGAGGCCACACTGCGTGTGCTGCAACGCTCACCCGAAGGCTGGGAGATCGCAGACCATCTCCTAAAAAGCGATGATGAGCAGGTCCGCTTCTTCGGCGCCCTCACTCTCACCGTCAAGCTCAACGCCGACTCTGCTGAGTTGAGTGAGGAACACTCGGAGCAACTTCTCTCGACACTTATCCACCATCTCGTCTCACGGCCTACGTCCTCCATTGCGACTCGTAAAGTGAGCTCAACTTTAGCCCAGTATTTCATGAAGCCAATATCTGTATGGACTCAATGCATTAGGAGTCTAGCTGTATCCTTCGCTGCCCAGACACCCGTCTTGGACGATGCGCTGGATAAGCATCCCTCAACATGGGACATCTTGCCTCGATTTACGGATGAACAGCTTCTGGTCATGCTGGATTTCGCTATGAGCTTAGCAGACGAATCTAGGAAGCCCTCAAATATCCAGGATCGGAAACCGCAGGAGCGCATGATGGCAAACATAGAGAGTGTCGAGACTCTGCTCCAGGTGTCATTCGGCCGCGGTATTGAGTGGCTATCAGCATCGATTGGGGATGTGAATCACGCCCAGTCGGTACAGCAGGGAGAGAAGATCTGTGTCGCGGCTCTGAAGTGCTTCACAGGATGGATCTTCTACGCCCAGTCAGAATTCAGAGATAGCCCGGAGAAGCTTCAACATCTACGTTCCGTTACTGAGCTCGCCTTGACATGTCTGGAGCATCATGTTGAAGATTCAATGGAACTTGTGGCCGAAATCCTGGAAAACTATCCCGCTTTCTTTGAACCCAAGCACCAAGAAGCCCTGTGGTCGATAATATCAGGCCCGTGGGGCCTAGAGATACTCAAAAATTCGGATGCCGAGACGGTATCTCTCGCCAGGATAATGGTCGCATATGGACAAATCTTACTTGACTCGAAAGTCATCTACAAGCAACCAGACAATCCGCATCACCAACAAGTTCTCTCTTTTCTGCACGACCTTCTCAAACACCCTGAGCCCGTTGGTGTGGAAGACGAAATTGCCCCAGTTGTACTTGACTTTTGGAGTAACTTTGTTAGTTCTATCGCCGAGGAGACGTTCTTGTATCCGGAAGGAAGCCAAATACCAATTTGGATGGACAATGCAAAGTCCAATGTTCTCCAAGCCATTTCCGAGCTTGTACAAAAGGTCATCTACCCACCAGTCGGAGTTACTGAATCCTGGGATTCTGATGCTAGAAAAACCTTCAAGGTCTTCCGCGTGGATGTTCGGGACATCATCATGGAAGCATATGAGCCGCTGCGTGATGTGCTAACAGATCAATTTGTCGAATTCGCACTAGGTGGACTACGAGCGAGTAACTGGCTGGAACTCGAGACTGGTTTATTCGGATTGATCGCTATTTCTGATGCACTGACTGATAACTCAGACGAGCGTCTTACCAAGCTATTTCGAGAACCGATATTCTCGACCATATCAAGCACTGCCGGTGTACCCGCCATTACACGAAGGACTGCCGTCGAGATTGTCGCCTCCCTAAACCATTTCTTTCTCCGAAACCCGCACTTTCTTCCTGAAGTTCTCCCATTCCTACTCGCGACCTTGTCCCAGCCAGCGATCGCGCACAGCGCTGCAAAGTCTTTTGCTTCGCTATGCTCTGAATGCCGCAAGTCCCTAACAACCGAGCTGCCGGCTTTCTTCCAGATGTATGAGCAGTTTCTCACTTACCCGACGGCCGAAGAATTCACGAAGAGCATGGTACTCAAGGGTATCGCCGCAATAATACAAGCTCAGGATACAGAGGAGAAGCAACTAGAAGGTGTGCGCCAGCTCTTCCAATACATTACACACGATGCCATGCAAGCGATCAGTGTCGCCAAAGAAGGAAATGCAGAGCAAGGCCAAGTGCTAGCACTAACCACCTTGAAGTGTCTCTCAAGCGTCGGAAAAGCAATGCAGGCCTCGGATGAGGAGGTAGTAGATCTGGAATCTACCAAGAAGCCTTCGACATTCTGGTTGCAGGGGCCAGGCAAGGAGATCCAGAATCAGATCATCAACCTCGTCAACTACATGACACAGATGTTCCCTGGAGACGATGAGATGATAGAAGCAGCTTGTAGTGTTCTGCGTGCTGGGTTCAGTGAGACAGTTGCTGGACCTTTTGTGCTGCCACCTTCTGCGGCGATCGACTTCATCACTAAAGCTACAGTCCAGACACCGAGATTGCCTTTTGTGTTGGAAACAGCCTGCTGCTGGATCTCATCTCACAAGCACAACCAGCCTGAAGACTTCCAGAGCCAAGCCCAGCGACTTCTCCAACACAACCTAGGCATCATGCAAGCGCTTCAACATCCACGAAACGATCCCGAGATCGCGGTCGGCTGCATCGAGCTCATGCAGAACTTCATCAACGCTGATGCTCGCATCATAATGCAAGAATCCCCAGAACACATTTCTGGCATGTTTGGCTTCACGGTAGGGTCAATAAACTCACCCGAGGTGTTACCGAAACGCGCAGCTGCCAAGCTATGGAAAGATATCTTCGAAATGGCAGCCAATACGCATAGCCCACATCAGGCCACAACACAAGAGATTGTGGCCCATTTTGGTTCTCCAGTCACAGCTGCACTAATCTCCAATATATGTGGCGAGGTAGACTTTACGAGCCTGGAGCACATTATTGTACCGCTTCGTGCTCTGATCAGAGCTGATAAGAATGCACGGGCATACATTACAAACGCACTGGCAGGGCAGCTGCTTCTACAACGCTTCCAGGAGGATCAAGGTGTACAGGACATGGTGCGGAAGCTTATTGAGAGCATGACCAGGTAAGCTTGATTCACCACTAGGATACATCTCTCAGAAGCTGACATATTTACAGGAACGCAAAGAGTCCTACAGCCTTCAAAGACACAGTCAAAGGGTTTTGGCAGAGCTGCAAGCAGTTGCAGATGCAGCTACAGCCACAGGCAATCAATCCAGCTCATCGCTTCGCTCCCAACTTCCCTCATCCGACATCATACTGATCGACTATTCAACAAGATATCAGGCCTAGAACTCGGCAAACGCAGCCATCGCAAACGTCAGACCGAAAGATAGCTTGAAAGCGACATTGTCCCGTACCAACGATCGGACGTTCATCGATTTCACCCGGCGCTCAAGAAATGAGTATGGAATGACATGGATACCTCGCGATTCGATGAACTAGTATATGTCAGAGTCTCGCACAGTTTTTCAAGCATAGGGAAGCGGGTAGCGTGTCTTGTGTAAACTACATAGATATCCTGGGATGCTTTTATGGATTTCACTCACTTGTAAAGCGAAGATCCCTAGTCCAATCAAGACAGCTAATGGTTTGCTGAAGATGCTAATGCCCAGTCCCCCGATCACACCCAGAATGCTTCCCATACTGATTTGCCGAATTGCCTGCGGATTTACAGCGCCAGATTGAGTGAGGATGGGAGTGCGGGCTTCGGTGGTGTAGTTGCTCGTGAGGTCGTTGGTGATTTTGGTGAGGGGATCCGGTGCATCACAACGTATGGGGTCCGAGTGTCGGAATTGGTATGCCCAAACTGGCGTGCAGAGAATGAGTGGTGCGCTGAGTATTAGACCTCTGCGTAGACCGGGGAGTACAAAAGACATGCTGGAGTTTGAAGATGAGGACCTAGGGTTGTAGGATGTTTGCTGCTGGAGGTATAAAGAAAGCTGTTTCTCGAGATTTCGGTCGGTTTTGGTGATTCGGGGCGGACGACAAATGGAAGCAGCCGATGATGAGGGCTGCCTGATTACTTGGCAAAAAGGTAGTCTCGCTCTGGTTAAGCCAGTAAGTCCCAATGGCGTCCGGTACATGAGTGTTTGAGCAAAACAGATGATGGCGGTGCGAAGTTAACCTCTTCCGAGGTCAGTGATGTCATTGGCTTGATGGCGTTGAAACTAGACTACTTTGGGACTAGAGCTTGGACCCTGAGTTCAGAGCCTCAAACGTAAACGTCGCGTCTTGCGGCACCCATGGTGGACGTGTCAGCAATTCGCTGGGTTTGGCTGCCGTTCATTATGATAACAATCGCTCCTTGATCTTCTCGTTGAACTAATTACCAGGCATTCGGGTCACAATGGCGCTTCGAACGGTTCTGCTGACGGTTGCGAACCTCGTAATCCCAGTCGCGATACTGGTCTTCGCGACTGGTTTCTTTCCGTACAAACCTTACATGCCCGGACTAGCAGAGTATGAAGAGCTGGGATGGAATGAAAAGCTGGGAGCGGATTGGCAGAAGCCGCCGGAAGCACCGTTTGATAAGGTGATCTTCATGGTTGTCGATGCGCTCAGGAGCGATTTTGTCTATGGAGAGGAAAGTGGCATGAGCTTTGTGCAAAGGTACAGGAGCGGATCCGACGAATTTACATTGAAGAACTAAAGCTGACGGTTGTTAAGCCTCATACGAGATGGAACCGCACTTCCATTCACCGCGCACGCTACTTCACCCACGATTACCATGCCTCGCGTTAAAGCCATTACCACGGGCTCTATACCCTCATTCGTAGACGTGATTCTGAACTTTGCCGAATCGGATACTACATCTACACTCGCGACACAAGACACATGGCTCGCGCAAATCAAAGCAAAGGAATATAATGGGGAGAAAGGTAAACTGATCATGTATGGAGACGATACCTGGCTGAAGCTCTTTCCAAACGTCTTCGAGCGCGCAGACGGAACAACCAGTTTCTTTGTTTCGGTCAGTCACAAGTGTCCCACTGTATATAGTAGGAATGAATTGTTGATTACAAGTGCAGGATTTCACAGAGGTTGACAATAATGTGACGAGGCATGTCCCTAGTGAGATGCTGAACAGTGACTGGAATGCAATGATCATGCATTATCTGGGCTTGGATCACATTGGGCACAAGGCTGGTCCTAAGAGGTATGCGCATCATCGCATCTCACAATCATGCGTTACTAATCGTTGACAGCCCGAATATGATTCCTAAGCAAATCGAGATGGATGACATAGTTCGCGACATCTACAGTGCCATGGAAAATGAGGATCATCTTTCCAACGCCCTCCTTGTCCTCTGCGGTGATCATGGTATGAATGATGGTGGTAATCACGGTGGCTCGTCCCCAGGCGAGACATCCCCGGCATTGGTATTTATGAGTCCAAAGCTCACCAAAGTCACCAACACCACCCAGAGGAAAAGCCCCGTAAAACCGAAGAACCAAGGAGAGTTTGAATACTACCGGATGGTTGAACAAAGCGATATCGCGCCGACCCTCGCTGGCCTACTCGGATTTCCTGTTCCGCAGAACAATCTCGGTGTCTTTCTTGATGAATTCCTAGGATTTTGGGACAAGGGTGAGTTGAGCTGACGGATGACACGTTATGTATACTGACGCTTGTAGCCTCGGACCGTTCCCAGCTTTTGTATCGCAATGCGAAGCAGATGAAGAAGATTGTTGAAGCCAAGTATACTAATCTCAGGTTCGACGAGAGTGTATTGTCAACTAAGGATTTGGGGTTTGAATGTTCTGCATCCAGTGTAAGTATTGGTTTCTCGATGGATGAGGCGTAGAAATGCTAACGTCCTTAGGGTTTACACCTGACCGATGGTCAGTCTCTGGCATGTCTTTGGCAGGGAGTTGCCACTGCGATAAGAGATGATGGCGAAATTTATAGTCCGGTCTACAAGGTAAGTCTAGTGGTTTTATGACTCTTAACTGGAAGATTCTTTCCGGCGGTTTTCCGAATGTTGCACTAACGATCCAAGTTCATGTACCTTGCCCAAGAAACAATGTCTAGCACAGCCTCGAACTACGATATCGCGCGCCTCTTCACGGGTACAGGCCTAGCTTTCCTTATTTGTGTCTTGAGTTTCTTTACGCTTCCTTCTTTCCGACCAGTAACTCCAGCTGGTGTTTACTACAGCCTAGCTCTTGCGCTGTACGCCGTCCTCATGTTCGCGTCATCTTATGTCGAAGAAGAACATAACTTTTGGTACTGGGCCACATCCGGCTGGCTCCTGTGCCTCTTCTTCAGCAACATGCGAAAGGAATGGTACAACAATTGGATCTTCCATCCAGCAATCATGGTACTAGCCATACACAGGATTATCCGACGATGGAACCAAACTGGGCAAAAGTACGCTGGTGCCGATGACATTGTCAATAGCGGGATCTTTCATGGTAGCTATTCAATCATCCTCTGGGTGCTGATTGGCGCCACATACATTGACATCACGATTCGACTAGCTAGACATGTCGCACGCTCTATTGCGACATTTGACGGTGAAAAGAATTCACGGAACGTCGAGCTTGAATCCACGGACCAGAACCGTATGTTTGGTACCATTGCTGTGCTACCATTGTGTGGCACAGCATTCATCTTCAAGCTGGCGTTTACGTTGAAAGACGCACCGGAGCTGACAAGCGGTGTCAGCACAGCTTTGATGTCAAGAGTCGATGGCTTAGATCTTCTTGGTCTTGTGCGCATGGTATTTGGCGGCTTACTACTAAGTGGAAGCTGGATCGTATTTGCGGAATGGACTCGATCTGCTCGGCGAAAGAGACGCGGAGCCCAAGGCAATGGTGGTATGTTACGACCTTTTCAAGCTCACAAAGTTCGCTAACATCATCGCAGAACTAGCCGTTGCTTTCTTCGACTTAACAACGCTTTTCCTCCTTACACAGACAAAAGCTCAAAATATACCCCTCTACTTCCTGTTCAGATTCCAATACTTTTTCCTCAGTAAGCTCCTCCCTCTACACCTCCCCTTGCGGTCCAACCACGTATTCTAACAGAGCACCCCTCTAGCCCTCCTTGACCTCACCCCCGCAGCCGTAACCCTAACCACTCTCCTCCTAACACAAACCTCCTTCTTCGCCCTCGGAAACAGTAATGCGATCTCGTCCATCGACCTCTCAAACTCGTACAACGGTATATCCGGCTACAACGTCGTCGCCGTCGGTACTCTCGTCTTTCTCTCAAATTGGGCTGGCCCTGTGTACTGGTCCCTGGCCGGCATTTTGCTCCTAGGCGACCACGGCCGCACCCAGCGCTTCGTCGACACCCGCGAACTCCACGTCGCCGATTGGGTTGCTAAGGAGCGCGAGTGGCTGAATGAGATGGCGAGGAAAGAGGAGAAGGGCAGGCAGGTTAGGAAAACGCGCAAGGAGTGGGTAGGTCATGTGGCGTTATTGACGTTTTGGACGGGGGCCATGCTGGCGGCGGTCATGGCGGCTTGTACGGCGTTGAGGCAGCATCTTTTCATCTGGACGGTATTTAGTCCAAAGTTTTTGTTTGCCATGGCCTGGGGGACTGCGTGGCATGTGGGGATTACGGTGGGGCTTGGTGGCTTGGCTTGGTGGTTGGGGAGTTGGTAGGCGGCGATGAGGGGGTGAGTGGTTAATTTGTATGTCATACCATGTGTATAATACAGGAATAAGCGGCATCGGGGTGCATACGATAGGTTCGGGGAGAAGGCAAATAGTTTGTGTTGTAGGATGTGGCTTGTGGACTTGCATCAGTTTGTATGCTGGTGTGCTGCACATTTTTGTAGTAATTATTAGTTCTTACCGATGAGTAACTTGCAGTGCAGTTGACAAGGATTGTTTAGTCCGTCACACAACAATAACATGAATTGTTGAATACTCTTTTTTTTGTCTTGTGACCGTAGATTTTATGGTAGAAACCGTATAGACTTACCTGGTTGAATTGCAGTGATCAAACCTGCCATCAACAACTCGGGCCTTGGATTGCCAGGACCCCCATCACCTTTCACAGAATCTACCGGAGATGAGCTGTGAAGTGCGTTCAAAGGCTCGTTCAAATAGCAACAATGCACCTTTGCAAGGAATCAGGCGAAGCGTGACATACGAAGAAGTTCCAAGAAGAAAAAAAAAACACGACAACATAGTAAAAGT
>Ga0265798_10010274_pt1 | contig 11571 bp, 13 predicted proteins | sample P3T30metagenome_FD_192430 | JGI IMG/M metagenome (GOLD analysis project Ga0265798, IMG submission 192430) | Plant litter microbial communities from East Loma Ridge, Irvine, California - P3 T30 | ecosystem: Environmental > Terrestrial > Plant litter > Unclassified | place: USA: California... | reverse complement strand
GAAAAAGACGAACTCATGTGAAGATGTTGTCACATTGAGTTGAATACGTCGTGATGGAAAGAGACCATGGTCCATGGCGATGACCGAGACACGAACGTAACGCCGATTCAGCTAACCAACACGTGATGCGAGCGGCAAAACATCAGGTATATGATAAAGCTTCGGCGCGATGCACATCATGGTCGGCAGCCCACGAGAAGCCTCAGTCAGTGTCCGCTGTTGTGAGCACGTCAACATCCACTTCCGCACCCATCCATCACGCCGGACCGATATTACGATTCTAAGGTTACATGCTGGACCCTTCCAAGGGTTCAGCAGCAACTGGCGGGGACTACCCTAAGCTCTGGTTTGGGACAGGCAGCACTGGGTTCAAGCAAGATCACATTGGTCATCACAAAGGACAGCCCCGACATCCTTGACAGTAGTACCTTCTGAGGCGCTAGCTTTGTATCGACCCTGTCTTAAAACACAAACAACGCATTCAACTCCAAGCTTTCCCAGCAACAGTCCATCAGGCTTAAGGGCGACATACTGACTAGTTTGAGGCATTCCTTGATCCAACACCTGCTCTGGGCAAGAATCTGCCGAACGCGCCGACGCTGCATGACACTGCTCAGGGACTAGAAGCAAGGTTTTTTTCTCGACAAGGGTTTGAGGGGGTCTAGATCGGGAAGGAAAAGGAAAGAAATGTTGAGGTATGTAGACGTGCGCCATGTGCCCAAGTGGCTTCCTATGCGGAGATTTGGAGCTGGGACAGGGGAAAGCGGGCTGACGATGAACGGCAGACTTCCGAGCGGCCGCTCATTCTGATCTACACCACCTTGGGTCTAGCGCCTGGCTCTAACCCACAAGGCGCTAAGATCGCCAACGCTGACAGGGGTCACTCTGTCTAAGAGGTATTTATAGTACGCGTGATGCGTCTCCCTCGATCCCCTATCGATAAGACTCGCCGACATGGCGAGCTCCTTCGCCGTCCATAAGAACACCGCAGCTTCGGCGCTTCCAAAGCTCAGGCAACGGAAAGCCGCCGAGATGTGCCTTCTATCAAGTGCTAGCCTTGAAAGGGAAAGCTATGGTTGAGACTGAGCGGCAAGGAATGGAAGAGAAGAGACATGATAATGCTCTACCGCCGATGACATGCAGCTACCTAGGTAGTCAGTGAGCTAAAAACGAAGGAGTGAACAGGACGTATGCAGGTTCCGGCGTTCACTCTGCGTTCGGAGGTGTATCACAGGCGCTTAGCGAAGTTCTTCAGGGTCTCGCTGCGTTGCGCCAGGGATGCTGCGAGCAGAGTCAAGGGGACTCTACTGCAATTGTACATGAGCCGACTAAAGCCTGCTCGAGTCGTCATCGTGATGAGCTGGGCATATGCAGCGCACGAACAAGCTTGTTTCGTCCAGATCTCTACCATGTCGTTCGTGAGAAACAAGCTTCGATCATCAGGCCTGGGCAGGACCGCAAAGCTGCGTAACCGATTATCCGAACAGCCTCTCTCAGAGAGAACGCCGCGGGAGCATGCAAGCAGAGCCGTGGTTATTGCTTCTCCCGGTTCAGGTGCGCCGCAAACCCATGCTAAGCTTGTTTGGAATGTCTCGCGCATGCCACAAATTCTAGAGCTCGCGATACCATCCGCGCTGTGTTTTGACCGCTCGTCTAACCTCTCTGCCTTTGTCGGGTTTGCAGATAGTCCAGGGATACGATGGTTGACTGAAAACGGCAAATCAAGTCGTAGCCAGACAGCACCGAGAGCGTACTTAGGTACACTGCCTACATTATGTCAAGCGACCACAAGAAATTTAAGAAAACAGCTTTATTAATCCCGACGCGAACATACAAGCACCGATTTCATCGAAGGATGTAGTGCTTCCATGCGCGCCAACAAGCCTGGCTCCGTCCAAGTCTCCCGGAGGCTCTTCCGCCCCGTGCCAAGTGCTACACCGATACATCTCGTTTGTCCAGCGCATCTTATGCCAAGATTAATGTGTCGGCTCAGCAGTCCTGACATCAACATCAGCCCAGAACAGATGTCATAGCGGAACTAACTCACAAACGGTTGATGGCGTTGGCGATCCGGTTACCGAGCAGTAGCTGCAGGATCGACACGATGATCGCCACGACCCCGACTGCGAGGCTCACCCACGTATCGCCGTTGGGCCATGCACGGTCGAGAGCTGGTGCAGCCGTGGTGCAATTGGCGATCACGGAAACGGGGAGTTTGGCGTCTCGTATCAGAAAGGAGATGTTTTGCGGTGTGATGCAGTCCATTTTGCCTCAAGGAAGTTTGTGAGTGTTGTTCAGACGACGACGGCGATGATGGCTGATCTGGAGCCTCATCACAATAGCAGACCAAGAGGCTGTACTACTCATATACATAGCGACAGCTGCGATTGGGACTGCAGTCGCCAAGATGAATACGTTCGAATCGCGACAAAATGAGCTGCATTGCGAGTTTTCTTGCAAAGTCTGGTCAACAGCGAACTTGTCCCATGTCCACGGATAGCTGATCAAGGTTGGAAAAAGTCACTGCTAACTTGAGCAGCGGAAACCAGGGTCAGCCCGGCAGAAGGAAAGCTCTCAGCTCCGCCGAGCTCTAGCGTCGTCGCGGGCACGCCGTCACAAGACGCTAGGTTCCAACTCAAAAGTAGCGTACCGCAATCGGGCTCACAACGTGGAAAGTGCAACGCACACAACATGGCAATCAGCCCTGATCACGAAACGCTTCCCTTTCTTAGCCGACGCTGATCCTCAAACTTTAATCAACCGCCAACGTTGAATGGCTCTGTATGCCGCGTTGGCAACGACGTCGCCGCCCTAACTGGTGCGGGCTCGGCACCGGCCCACGTCAACGCGGTCATTGGCACCGATTTCAACGCACGTCGTTCCTTCACGTCAAGCTCTGGTCCCAACTAGGGTGGTAAAGCCCTGACCTAGTGAAGCTTACTTTCTTAAGATCCATAGCAAAGCTCACAGAAACCCCCATGGGCACACACCACAGGCCTCGTGAATATATATGGTCTTCGATTCCGGCACCTAGGCCAGAATCCTGACCTGCTCTGCATCTCTCGCAATCCTTGAGATGTAACACACTCCTTTGATACATTCCACACTCTCTACCACTGCCCCGATGGTCTGGCAGCTCCGCTTCTCGCTCACTTTCGTTAACACTTGTACCTACACGGTCATCAGTACCATCACACTCTTTCTCCACCTTTGAACACGCCGAACTCCTCAACACACTACGCGAGCTTCGCCGACTACAATTTGCCCAGACGTCTCCATCAGTCCAGTAAACCTCCATTGTCTTTGTCCAACAACATGGCTTTCCCTAATCAGACCAGTCGATTCATGGCCAGTCAGTTCGGATCACCTGTCTCTGTGGTACCGTCTCCTGGTACTACCACCGAGAACAGCCCGACCATGGACTTCAACTTCAACAAGAGCCAAGTGTTCAACGCAACTACACCACCCCTAGCCCAACACTTTGGCTCGCCATGCGATACATCTCAATACAGCCCACAACAGCATGCAGCAGCAGTCCACGGCATAACCAATGCATACAGATCGATCCAGCGTACGAACTTCGTAGCCCCGCTTCCTCCTACCTCTCTCGCTCAACAAATCCAGGCCATATCTCATCTTTTGAAGAGAGGAACAAACCCAAACAGCATTGTTAAGTACGTTGAACACTTCAACATTATGCGGGACTCTGGCAACATGGACGACCTCGCTACTATAGCTGGACTTCCTGCCGAAGATCTCGAGAAGATAATTCTACACGTCGGTAAGTATAGATAGCATTATACTAAGTTCCACACTAACCCTCGATAGCTAATCACCTGGTTTACCCGACCTCCGAGGCACCCTCGACCTTCGAGCCACTCCCGACCGCCGAGTCATCCACGACCGTCAAGCCACCCCCAGCTGTCAAACGCGAATCCATCGACGAGGGCACGGCCCCGCGCCCACAAGCCTCGAAGCGACCGCGCAATTCACGTAAGGGCAAGGAGCCAACACAACCAGCCGTTGTTCGAAGAGGCTGCCCTGGGAACAACTGGGGGTGCAAGCCTCATGAGGAACGCACCAGGAAATACTGGGACACACGCATTGGTTTCTTCAATCATTTCGATGTTGAACACCTGGAGGACTGCCGCGTCGCAGGCAATCGTTGGCAATGCCCAGCCTGCGAGCGTCCTTCGTTTGGGGGAGATGGACATGAACTCAAGAAACACATGTGGGACGACCATTGGGAATGAGAAGGCTATGGATAGTCTCGCAAACTTTCTGGGTTGGAGCATACATCATCTTAGCAACTGTCTACTTGTTAAGATATAGTGGTATGTATACGGCAAACTGCGAGACGAATTCCAGCCACTCCCGGTACCTCGGCGTATGTTGGCATGATCCCCACGCTCCTTTCCACTCGCACGATAATACGATCTTTTCTTCTTGTATATATATATATATACCTTTGGGTAACACCCACCTTGTCCAACCCATGACGAATGGTAACGCTCGCTACGATACACTACATAGACAAAATCACTCTTTCTATTGTCGACGATGTCTTTGCTCATGGAGTATATCACTGTGACCTCCCAAGTTCATCACGCGTACTTCCTCCCCTTCCCCAGCGGCGCAACATCCCCGTCCGCCCGTCCAATCGCCAACCTCCCGATCTCACCGCCCTCTTCGACATCCCCAAAACGTATGCGCACATCCTTCAGCAACCGCGATCGATCAGCCGCGTCGAGATATGTCCCCGTCACCGGTAAAGCTACATAAGGATTATCTCTCGCAGCCAGACTCGAGAAGTTCATGAGCACGTCTGGGCCGTGCGGGAGAAAGGTGCGGAGGTAGAACGGCACCAGACTCGCTACGATGAGCACTGTCGACGAGACGATAAGCGCGATAACCCAGCCGAAGTGGGCGTGGAAAATTTCCACGTTACTTCTTCTTGTTCCTGTACTCGTCCATGCTTTTGCTAGAGTTTCCGCATTGCCTCGATCAAGGGAATCCATGCTATGGAAATCATCTTGATCTTGATCGTACCAAGAGACATTTGCATTTGATCGACGGGTGGATGCGTCGAAATTACCCCTGAGCGAGGCTTTGCCATTCATTGTCGCCCAATATGCATTGAGTACCTGACTGAGACGTGGGACAATGGTCTTATTATCCACCTCGACTTCCTCCAGCATCACGATGTTCGTGGGGTTCACGTAATAATCCTGTGACATGTAATACATGTTAAGGACGTCAGAACTGGCGCCATCGCCATCCCCGGAGAATACGTGAGGTGCGCCATCTTCAATGTCCATATTCAAAAGCGCGGATTCCCAAGGTGTGTTATTGAATCCTACCAGTGGACCCAGTTCGGTATATGCTGGCGGTGGGTGTGCGAGGCGAGAGCGTCGAATACGAACCGCAGCACAGGCATCGTGTGTAGAGCATGCGATTTCAGCTTCCACGTACGTTGTCTCAATCGTACAGTTCCAGATGAGTCCCAGTAACGAGTTGGTGACAATGACGAACGCGAAAGGCCCAACTTCACCGGGAGGCATCTCGGCACGTTTTGTGACATTTTCGTTCCAATACACGTAACCTAACCACCTTGTGGTGTTGAATGTAAACTGGGCGTCCCAATCATCGGAATCATCAGGGTATGGATCACATTCCAGATGAAAGTACTTCGCCTGGATCGTGGTTGAGTAGTCAATGAACTCCGGTGAATCCATGCCACTTATTGGAACACCAATGAACGAAGAGTAAGATTCCAGAGTGCCGTTCTCTGTGCTGTACCAGCCTCCATCTCCGGAAGGGGATGTGCCTTCGTAGTGCTCGATCCGAGGTACTTTGACGTGACCCCAAGTATCGCGTGGAGAGCCTTGTGCAGTACTCCGACTCATGAGGGCAGCGAGGTAAGAGCTATCCAAGGTCGGCTTGAATAATTCGTAATCAGGCAGCCACAGCCACGGGCTAGGCACAACGTAGAAGAATTCCGCCTTATCAGGAAAGTCTTTTGGTCCGTAGGTTATTTGTCGGAAAGATGATTGACCGCCCACAGGGGATAAGATCCATATAGCTATAAGACCGACGCCTACATAGCTCATCGCTCGAAGTTGCAATTGTGAGACCACGGTGCTGGTGAGCGAAGAGCTACTAGCGAGTGTATCCAAAATGCCGATTCGTTCGCCTTTCCCAAGCCTCCAAAGCAAGATTGCAAACGTCGCTCTCCCAACCACGGAGGCAAAGAGTATAGGATAGATTGTCGGGCCCTAGGTCTGATGAGCGAATGAACAATCTAACACGCCCGAACTTGTACGAACCCATATTGAAGCTTGTTTGATCCTCTCAGCTGCGTCTTGGTGGCGACTAGTGGGTTTGCCGTTGTACCAGATGACGAAAAGAGCAAAAGAAAGGAATGCGAGTGAGAGAAGCAGTAGGAGAAGATCAATAAGAATCTTCCAGGCGGTCGTACTGAAGGCATTTTTGACGGGTCGCGGTGATGTCGGCCAGCCGAGAGGGAGTTCAGATTGCTTCTCGAGCAAAGGGGTATTCGGTAGCTCATGGTTCAAAGCAGTACTTGGTACTCTCTCGCGTGAGCTGCGGAGACGATCGTCTGAGTTGGTGGTATCTAGCTCGCAGTGGTGAAGGAGTTCCAGCTGGGGTGCATCGGTACTGATCCGCGACTCATGACGTGTTCGTTCCTCGCTGTCGGCGAAACTGAGTTCGATTTCGGAGGTGCTGTACTGGTACTTGTTCTGCTGTGTGGTCTTCATATCACAGGAGCAAAAACAACAGGGCGACAGTCAACAGTTTGCAACTACAGAGGGTACATTATCAGAATTAGCTTGTAAGCCCGCGTAACGGACTAGGCGGCGTTTATCTACGTGCAGCGTAAAGACGTTTCATAGAAACGCCACAGCCGCATATTTTGTCTGACAAGGCTGTATCGAACCTCGGGATAAGTCCCGTTTGGGTGGCATTTTGCGCAGCAAAAGCAATTAGCAACAGCTAGCCGACTTACTTGCAATTTGCAGTATCCAATCAGAGAGTCAAAGGCCCAAAGTAAGTGTAGTGCGTGAACATTTCGAGCGTAGCAACAGTAGCGTTCGATGTAGCCGCCTTTCAGAACCCACCACCCCACACGATTACGGCTCAGAGATTGCGAGTCAGCCGCCCAAGGCTCGCTGCGCAGTACCTGGCAGACTGACCGGGAGGCTCGCACGCTGTTTGTATCCGTGAGGCGTTGCCATGCCGCTGTATGAATTGCGCAACTGTCTTTGCAAAGCGTTGTAAAGAAGGAAATGAGGGTGCATAGTGGCGCTGGTGAGGGCGTTGTGTAGCCGCCCGGGTGGAAGCCTGATAATCAGGCCTCCAGACTCCCCGTGCCGCAGCGCCATACAGTGGTGCCCTCATTGAGATCTTCAACCGCCGCCTTGCTTGGGATTTCGGGCACTATAACGCCAAATCAGCCTATTAGTTAGACTTGCTGAGAAAGGTACATACAGCTATTTAGCACCTGCTACTTAGCGGTTGAGAATATACTCAGGGCACGATAGTGCGTGGATTGCGCGAGCAATGCGAACCTCGATGTAGGTGATGAACAATGGGGCGACTTGAACGCTATCAGTATTGTATCGGAATTCCAGATTTGATGCTCATCTAGCAAAGCGTAAGGCAGCAGAGAAGATGTGTCGGAGGTCGAGTGCCTGCCTGGCCAAGATAGGTTGTGACGCAATCACGTGATGCTTGGCAGATTGAATTGCCGATTCCCCGACAATCTAGCTCCTTCGGTCTTCGGTCCTGCACCATCCGCATCGCTGAGCAACACGACTTAACTCGTCTTTCCTCAACTCACCATCATCACGACATTATACCGCTCGATTCGCGACCACCGGGTGCAGATTGCGCTTTCATGTTGTGTCGCAATAACATGGTGATCAGTATTGCTAACGACGCGAAGCCTCCCGCTTGGCAAGAGATGGCAGGCTGGCGACGGGCGCGCGATAGGCCCCGAATGGCCCAATAACACCACAAATGATGTACACGAAATGCAGCCCCCGCATCTCTCGACAGGCATGTATGCATATCCGGCTGTCTTCAGCTGAGGTTCCTCAGCTCTCGACGCACAACTTTTTTCATCTGTTCGGGTTTGACGATGCCTTTTCCACCCGCCGCGCAATCATATCCCATGAGCGAGCCCAAAGAAGGTGACCGACCTCTTTACTTACTGTTACAGAGCATCGCGACGAGCACCGTTGATGCGAGCCTGGTGTAATCCGGCTAGAAATGGCTACCAGTGCATCCACCTACCTGCGTAGTTCGCCATGGCGGGATATCCCTTCTGACATGCTTCTGCATCACATCGGAGGCTTGGAATGAAGTCCAATTGCCGTACTCGTTGGCGGTATTGAATGCAGATCTTGGCTGTATCAGCTACCTTCAGCTGAAAGCCGTGGGCTTGCATGCCAGCCACCTGAGAACCTTTTACATGTTTGAGGTCCCATGGTAAGTCGACGTCTGCATCAGCGCTGAATCACCAAAATCAACCGACAAATAATCGTCAAAACGACGGATCAATCGTAGCTCTTGCGATCTCAATCGACGAAATGGCGGTAGGTTGGGAGGTTCGACTGGGTCTGCTGGTCGTCCTGTAAGGCTTTACGTTTCTCAATGAGCCCGGCGTACTGATCGGTCTCGTGAAGGTTATTTCTTCAGCTCGTTGGTGTTGCCAGCGACCTTGGCTTTAGGCTGCGATACGATCCAGAGCAACAAAGTCACACTGGAAGCTCGCCAGAGCGGACTGACAGGACATCTTGCGTTGCTTCTCAAGTTGTCTTAAGGTTGCAGGCGACGAAACGGTATCTTAACAGGCTCGATATACGCAAATTGTCCGCCCCGCTTCTTTCCGTCGCCGTCGCCGTAGTGCTCGTCTCCATAGCCTTCTCGAACGTTCGCAACACCTACCATGACACGGACGAGACCTGTCACACAAGCCTCGATGCCGATATCAGCGGTGACGGCGTTCGAGCGTCGATCTGGGTTCAAATTAGCGTCCTCATCTTCATCGCCGTTGTAGGAATGGCGCACACATTCGATACCGGGGTCAAAGAAGTCACCGGGGGCTTGATCCTGACCCATGTGTCTCTTGTCATTGCACTCATCGTTCAGATGCGCCGCGGTACGTTGACATCCGTCGACGCAGTGATCGGTGCCGTTATCCTGGATGCGCAGAATGTGGCTCTTCACATACCGTTTTCGACCAAGGAAACATTAGCAGCAAGATGGCAGGTGCTCCTCGTTATCCCTACGCGGGTGCTGGGTCTCATTGTGATCCCATTTCTTGTCACGGGTCTCGCGCGTAGGGACTTTGCATCAGAGGACTGCAGTTGTTTTCGCGCTTTCTGGTGGTCGTGGATCAGTGATTGCGGCGATAACCACCGCGATGACGACGGGCTTTGCTGTTTCTATGTCTACTACTCTCTCCGGTGGGTTATGGCGCTGCGGTCGTCTTGCAAGGCACTGTACAGGACAGGGCGGTGGCACCGAGGCGAAAAGTGTACGCGCCTAAGTCCTCCCTTGGCTGATGAAGTTGTTACTAAACTGTCGAAATGGTACACGAAGAGTCCCTCTACAGTCTCGTACTCCTGCCTGATCTACGCGCTATATTCCATCACGTCAATGGTCGTTGCGGAGATCACGATCCAGGACTTCGAGCTTCGCGCTAGCTCTAGCGTCTACTCGGTTGGTCAGATCATCGCCATCGTGATTGCAGGATCGACTGTTCTTCGAGCTCTTTGGGAATTCATCGGTATGTTCAACGATGCGGTCACTAAGGGGTTTCCAGATCTCGTTTTCACACTGTTGCGGCGAGTATATGACTACTTTGTACCCTCAAAGACGGATGGAGAAAAAGACACGGAACAAGCGTTAGAAGCAGCGAACGCAGAAGAGGATTACGACTCATGGTCCGATGCCACATCAGAGGAGGAAGCACGACCACCACCAGGACCACCAAACCCGCCAATACCGTCATCTCTACCATTAACACCGTCTCCACCGACTTATCATTTCTTTGGAACAACGCCACGGCTACGACCACAAGTACATGACTTCGGTGGCGTTTTAGGTGCAGGGGAAGGAAAACTAGCACTAGCACCACCACTCATACAACATATACCACCACAACTACAACAATCACCACCTCAACAACAACAATTACCGCCACGGCCACAGCATGCACCCCCGCCACCACCACCACCGCCGCCGCGACCGAATGAGCATACAACAGCATCATCACCATCGTCATCAACATCGTCATCAACATCAGTAGTATCACTACCACCACATTCATCAGCTTCAGCAACATCATCCGTCCACGAAACTTTCCATAACAGACGACATCGCAGGGCAGTCCTAGCCCAGCGACGCCAAGCTGAACGCCAGGCCGCCGAGTCGTACCTCTTCACGTTACGCAATCCGTTCCAACGTGAACGTGTAGTTTTCACCTGACCGCGACTAGGAAGGCGGATCGAGCGGTGAGGTGAGGAAAGTGTGGGATGTCTAGGGAAAGAAGAAGGGGATGATTGAATGGAAGAGGTGTGTGTGTGTGTGTGTGAGGAAAGGAGAGTGTAGTCAAATACGTTCATGCCACGACGGCATCAGTAGCACAAAATGTAAACATCGCAAGCTTCAGATTAAAACTTTATTCGCAATGAAAAGAACCTCGTGCTGTCAGCCAACCAACTCTCGGTTCAGCAGTAATACCAAAAACCACCCATCAGCGCTCCTTGCGCGCAGAAGCAGACCACCAAATGAATCTCCATGGTAATCTTACACAAACCCCCCACCTTCCCCTTCCCCTTCCACCGTCACTTCTTCTCAGCATCCATCGCCAAAACCCTCTCATAAAACCTATCGAAGCACTTATCAAACCGATCCGACGGCTTCCCCTCCACCCCCCGTGCAAACAAAGCATACTAGCGCTTCCTCTTCTTCTTCCCCTCATCCTCACTCGCATCAGCCGCAGCCTCCTTATCCTTCTTCGCCGCCTTCTTATCCAGCTCATCCCAACTCTCTCCCTCTGAGAACTCATCTTCACTGCCCTCATCTGACATCTCCTCGGAAGCGTTCTCGTCGAAGTCCGATTCGTCGGAGGATTCGTCTGAGATGGCGAGTTCGGATTCACTAACTTCGAACGCGGATTCCTCTTCTTCCTCGCCGTCGCCTTCGTCGTCGGTTTCGTTGGAGAGGAAACTCCATCCGCCGTCGGCGAAGAACTGGTGGGGGTCCGACGTCACGGTCTTCATGATGGTGGCCCAGTTGAGGTTTAAGGGACCCTCTGTGAACGGGATATCGACGGAGTCGAGCCAGTCTTTGACGGGGTCGAGGGACTCGACGGGAATGGTGTTGATGTGGACGGGGGGCCGGTTATAGTCTTTGAATACGACGACCATGTCGAAGTTCCTCAAACCAAACTGTACGCGTTCCAAGTGTACGATTTCGATCTCGGAGAGGGTGAGGCAGGTGAAGGGGGGTTCGGTGAGTTGGACCAGGCAGTCGGTTGTG
>Ga0265798_10010273_pt1 | contig 11571 bp, 8 predicted proteins | sample P3T30metagenome_FD_192430 | JGI IMG/M metagenome (GOLD analysis project Ga0265798, IMG submission 192430) | Plant litter microbial communities from East Loma Ridge, Irvine, California - P3 T30 | ecosystem: Environmental > Terrestrial > Plant litter > Unclassified | place: USA: California... | reverse complement strand
GATAGATGCTTTCTGTTGTACCGCAAAGCCTGGCTACGATCGCAAGCGCGTCGTTGCTCGGAGCCACTAGTCCCGCACTGGCACTCGAAAGGGTGCTCGACGATGGGCCAGTAGACGTTTTCCGCCAGCTTGATCGGGATTTCGTCAGGCCTCCCGTGTTTCCTCGCGATGCGCCTAAGCTGGGAGACCGGTACTGCTAGACAGAACTTCTTCTGAGGTACGGCAGTCCAGTTCACGCAGTGTTCGCCCATGGGCCTCATGAGTTCGCCGAAGCCGTTGCCGAACAGAACTACTGCGTCGATGTGCCGGATTAAACGGATCCAATCCTTAGCGCTGTCGTCCAGTTCTGCAACGACTGGGTTGATAGAGTGCTCGCAGTCGACGACGTCTTGGAATTTCCAGCCTTCCAGTTTCGTTTTGAAGCCTTCTAGCGCAACGCCGGTCTGTTCTTTCTTCCCCTTCCACCTATCGTACATTTGCTCGAGGATATCCCACATGTCAAGTATCCTGTCCTTCAAAAGGCAGTTCCTCACGTCTTTCTCGATGATGGTCTTGAACGCTAGATCTCCGTCGCTCTGTTCGACAGACTCTTTCTCGCGCCTCGAGCGTTCCATGAGAAGTATGATGTCTTGAGCTTGGGGGTTCAGCAGCACGTCTTTCGCCGCATCGGAGCCGACTCGCGAGTCTGCGTAGCAGAACTGACTCATATTGAAAGCACCGCAATCCCGAATTGGCTTGTAATTGGCCACGTGGAAGCGCAGGATGTGTAACAGCGCACTGGCTCCATCGAGAAGCCATCCCCTCGCGCACTTGTGGTCGTACAGAAGGACATGGATCTTCGTCATCTTATCGACAACATCTGCGAAGAATTGTGTAGGGGATGAAGTGCGGATGCCTCTCTGCGCTGGGCCGAGAGTGAAGGTCGCTCCCATGCCGACAATCTTGCTTATGGTGACAGAGACACCGCTCAAGACTAGTCCGCGACCCGGGGAATCGAGGTAGACGTCTGAGCTCCGATCGTTATCGCCATCTTCAGTGCCTGATGGGAGCGTCAGTCAATGGATCAAACGACTACACTACTGAGCAACGTACCGGCATGTTGGCTTGCTTTCGGTACCCAACCCAAGAAGTGTCTGCAGCTGAGCAAATCTTCGACGTAAACCTGCTGCTCGCATCCGTCGCCTAACTTCCCGACCGCGTTGAAAGATATTCTGCGACAATTGGCTTTCGTCACGAGATGCCAGGAGATACAGTCGCCAACCTTCTTGACCGGAACAAATAGCGTTTCGAATCCTTTGAGAACAAGTCGCCCGTTCCAGTATGTAGCACGGTGAGCTCCTCCTAGCTGTGCCATCAGATCGAAGGGAAGCTCCAGTCCGAGTTCCTCTCCACTTCGAGGGCTGATTGGGAAGCCGTCGACAACGCAAATGTTCCGGAAGAGCTTGCGCCAGCACATCCCGTCCTTCGCGTGTTCAGCAGGGCGGTCGCTGATCTGGAATGTGAGATGAAAGGAGATGAGAGGGTGTGATAGTTGACGGGATGACAAGTCCGTAAAGCCCATTCGCGAGACGGTCGGTTTCACTAGAGTCAAGCTATCAGAAGGTAGCCCCTCTCAACAAACGGAGCCCAGCCAAGCGAGCTGCTCTCCGATCTCCCACATCAGAAATGGCAGCCCAGTGACGGAGACTTCGAAGGAAGAGTCAGATGAGTCTATCGAGACTTCGCCGTTTGAAACAAAAGCTGGATATATTAGTCACACGCAGAAAAGCCAGCGGGCGTAAACTCACACGTGAGATAGCTCTTTTTTCCCTCATCGAAATTGTCCGTCCACTGTTGTAGTATTTCCAAAAAACGCACTCCTGTTGTTGGCCATATTCGAGCCATGTATTCGCCCAGAGTGCTTGCTTCGTGTAAGCCCCCGTTAGTGTTTACGCAGATGAGGTTAGCCAAAGAAATGCGGCCGTCGAAAGCAGTCGTCATGTATGCTTTCAAGTTGCAATCGACCGAGAATGACATCTTTAGGTTCTTCGTGTCGTTTGAAGCAACGTAGTCCAAGGAACGTATCAATACGAACGACACAAGGTGGAGTGACAATCCCCAGAATCTTGGTATAAAGGCCTGGATCCGCCGGATCAGCCAATCGAACGATCTGGCACCTGTCAAGAAGCCGAGCATTTTCCGCATAGTACCGTCTTGCATGCTTGTTGCTTCTGGATTCGCTGGAACGACACCGAGCGCACCATCCCGCATCTGACCTCGGACGCCTCCAGATTTGTGGGTTGGGACGGGCTTGTGATAACGCCCAGAGGTACGACTGCGCTGCGGGCGCAGGCGTAACAGTCAGCCGCAGCGGGCTGACACGTGACAACAGAGCACGGGTCATGTGACCTGCAGACTGCTCTGCTGCAGACTGCTCTGTTGCTCTGTTGCTCTGTACGCTCTGCTGCTCTGCGTCCACAGAGCACAGTGCAGGAATGAACGAGTCTCCTTAGTATATAGAACGGATACTTTCCTTAGATAGGAGCCTCGTGCTCAACTCATGTATCGAAGTCAGTGATTACAACGAACCGTATTCATTGTGCCAACCACTTCTTCCCTCGCCTCAGTCAACCCTTGGTTTAACCCGAGCTAAACCCAGCGGCATTCCACCTCCGTTACAGGGCTCTCGTGTTGACACTGAAGTGTACAGTAGACGATACACTTCTGTTGCAATCTGACTTTTGGATCGTCAGCCTAAAAAGGTCTTCAAGCGAAGCCTCTCATGAAGTGCAAAAATCACACTTACATGTTGTGCTCATGGGGAAACCCGGGGAGATGTAACGCGGGATATCGATCTTCCCATTCCAACGAGTATGCAAAGACTTGTAGAGCATCCTGCGTGCTGTCCTGGGGCATTTCACCATTGTAAGTCAGATCTCTGGGTTCGAAGGTGACAGCCTCAACTATACTCATGGCAAAGGCGTCGATAAAACAGTTGTAGCGGTCTGGACTGAGCTCCACAGGTAACAAGGACGTCGGATCAGAGGCGTACTTCAAGTCCCCTACGTTTTGAAGCTCGCTCTGCACCAAATGTTTGTCGCTGGACACCGCAGACACTTCAAAAGGTTTGACTGCGGCACGCGATTTAGTAGACCGGCTTGACGAAAACTGCGTCCCTGCGACTGAATATGAGCAAAAGAACACTTTGGGGAGTCTTAGGTGGAAGGGGTGTACTTTTCCGTCGACTCACTATACTCATGCTGATATGACTACATACACGTAAGAAGGCTTCGGAATAATCTTCTTCGAACGCGCAGATCTGATTGTGGTCCGCATCGATCGGCTCCGAGGATTCACCTGCAATCTTGAGCAGCGTCGAGCTCTTTTCAACAGCCTGGCGAGCGTCAATTCCATCAGGTAATTGAAAGTAAGTGGCAGGCGTACCAGGATTTTCTGAGAACGCGTAAGGCGAAGCTCGTAGAAGCTGACAATCCTGAGATAAGAAAATTCGATTACGAATTCACTCGTTAGCCGTTGCAGCATCTCAATCTTCGTTTGCAGCCCTTCAATCAACATCTGGTTCAGCTCATGGTCGTGGGAACCCTGGACTCTGGCTATTGTCGCTAGGACCTTAGCATATGAAACCTCGTTAGTCCCTTGGTGAGGTGTGCCGAAGAAGAAGATGCCAGTGGTGGCATTGGCGATCGAGAGGTGAGCATTGACTATTGGGGCGCATACATCTGCTAGCGCCTGAGTGTATTCCCGTTAGTCATCTATGTCGCTCTGTCCTACTCTTGTTCCCCTCACCTTCTTCACTAGGATGCCACCCAGTGAGTGAGCCATGAAAATGATCGGCCGGGCCTTATAATTCTCAGCAAATGTACGCATCTAGGTTCGCTGAAGGCTTCACACCTTTTCCGCAGTTCGTCTGACGGCCACCAAGCTGTCCATCAGGCTGATCGCACTTGCAAGGAACCTCTCAGGAGACCGCCCGAAAGCGACGAGGGCGTCATAATCGAAGGCAAGGATGCGGGCTCCAGGGATCTTGCCAGGCAGGAAGTCTCTCAGCCAGAACGCTTTTGTTTTGGGATGGGTCCAGGTTTTGACAACACTACCTCCAAGACCGGGTACGGCGACTATGCTGAGAAGGAAGGCATTATTGCTGAGACTGACAGCCATTTATATGGGACATGATGGCTGGCTAGATTTTGGGGCGTGCTTACTCGAGTATGCATTCTGACTCGACTGGTTCGTAGACGACTGTGAGCGGCATTGTAAGTCGAGGCGGCGGCCAAAACCGAATGTAGAGGGTGTTGTCGAGACTAAAAAGTGCAAACCAAACCAAACCACTCTTAGTGGGAAGAGGAGCTGCTACTATGACCAGGCTGAGCATGTCCTGCAGGCGGCACAGCCCTGTCAGCTGATCACCAGCTGACCCTGCAGCTGCATGGTGGCTTGGAGGGCATTCTAGATTTTCCCGATTCGGCATTGAGAGAAGTCATAACGATGTCAGGGTTTGAGATCTTTACAGCTTCGTAGAATGAAAGTCGTTAGCAACCTCCGCCCCTTTGAGGTCCACAACCTAGGTTCACTCGCGATGTGTTGCCTTCGCGTGATCCTCTCTCTCCTCCCACCACCTTCTGGCGGCCTCCACTCACTGCGAACAAGAGTCCAAAAACCCTCCCACGGACTTCTCCCAATTCCCCTCATCCAACAGCCACATAACAGCCCTCTCCACATCCTTCACAAACCTCTCAGTCTCCACCTGCGAATAATTCGCCGCATCCCACCTCAAACTGATCATATAAGTAGTAGCCTTTGGCCCACCAAGGCCTGCAACGAAAACCATACCCAAAGCGGCACGGATGGCGATCTGAGCTACACGCAGTCGCTCGTAGTCGCCTAGAAATCCGGGCACCCAAGTCATGAAGAAAGTCTGATGAACCTCCGGCAGCATGTCACCCGCACGCTCGCCAGGGTGCAGAGCGTTCAATTTATTTATGATACGGCGCCAGGGGGCATGGGAGCGTTTTGTCAGCTCGGCTTGCTCGGCTTGCAGGCGGGCGAGGAAGGCGATGCCGCTCTCGGAGTGGTGCACGGGGATCAGGTTTGTTACGGCGTTCATGGTTGGGCCGGCAACGTCCGAGGCGTCGAGGTCGGCGAGACTCGTGCCGTCTGTGTTTTTGCTGTTGGAGAGGTGACCGAGAGAGGTTGGCCAGAAGGGGAGGGTGGAGCGGCAGGCTTCTTTGTTGCCGAAGAGAGCGTGCGTGTGGCCAGTTCGAGTGGTGCTTACTAGGGCTATTGCTGCTTTGAGCACAACGGAAGCCGTAATGTGAGGGTGCCGTTCCTTGAGGTCCAAGAGCTGAGGTGCGTCGAAGCCGTAATCCCAGCCGTCTGGGTTGGACGTGGTGGCTTGTCGTGGGACAATTGCTGGTGGGTACAAAGCCTTGCGGTGTAGGTGAATGTTTTTCAGGCGATTGACGTGCCAATTCACCTCCAGGGTAGCGCGTGGCGAATCACGCAGGGAGTGGTAGATATCTGCGAATGCTTTGAACGGCACGTGAGGGCGCAGTGGTTGATCTGGCTCGCGGAGACTGGTGTTGATGTCTTCGAGCACCAGGCGCATTGACGACGCATCGTGTACAGCATGATGCAGATACATGACAAAAGCTGCAGAGTTGAGCTCCTCGACATGATAGAGCCGAGCATGGAACAGCAGGCCTGGGTAGGTGGAGTGCTCTCTTTTTGGGTACTGGATCGCCACCTGCTGAAGGTCCGCCAAAGTCGGTATCGACCCACAGAGTGTGAGACAATGGTCGTAGAGCTTCTTCTGGGGTCTCATCGTAACGTAAAATGGCGAGCCCTTATCGCCGAGAACATAGAATGACGGCCAAAGAGGGCTCTGTTCAAGAGCGGCGATTAGAGCCTTCTCCAAAGCGGGAACTGTCGAGCCATCGGCCACAATTGCAATCCCAAAGTTCCAAGTGTCAATGACTTTGGTGCGAACGAGTACGTCGGTGAAGTCACTCGACTGGATGACAGCAGAGACGTCTTGATCGAAGGTGAAGCCGTACTTTGCAATTGCAGAGCTAGCTGCCTCTTTAAACGAGAAAGCATCATTGTCTGCGCCTACGACAAGCTGGATGTCTTCCAAACTCGGAGGTGAAGTCACGGCCAAGTGTTGATATCCCGAATCCTTTTTGAAAGCAGGGCTGCATTTGGACTGCAACGCACTGACCTGAGCTTTAAGGCTCTCGTGATTTGCCATCTCACGCGTGGACAGCGTGAAACCAAGCTCTTTCCGGTACATGTCTTTGACCCTCATGATTGTGATGGAATCGGCAAAATTTGAAGTTGGAGCTTCCTTGTTTAGGCTGCCAGGTGCGATCCCAGTGGCCTTCCACCAGACGTAAAGTACTGTCTCCACGATGGACTTGGATTCTTTCTTCAGCTGAGCAGTGTGTGAGCCACGATGCTTTCGAAAGGCTGCCACGAGATTTCGAAGTGTTGACTTTTGTACTTTACCGGACATGGTACGAGGATAGTCATCGAGACCGAGGTCATGGAGTGTCATGATCTCATCTGGCACATACAACAAGCCCATCGTTGTGCGGACCTCCTCCTGAAGGGACAGAGATGTATTGGCGCCGAGAGGAAGCCTTCGCACGACCGCAACGGGCACCTCGCCTGCGATCGAGTCTGCAGCAGCAACGACTTGTGCCTCAACACCAGGGGTACTGTTCAAGACAGCTTCGATGGCAGCCGGCGAGATGTTTTCACCTCCACGGATTATCATGTCCTTGTATCTCCCAACAATGGAGACACGGCCATCGCTGTGCATGATCGCGCGATCGCCGGTCTTGAACCATTTGCGACCTCCATCGGCGTAGAAGCTGTCGTGCCCAACATCCTTCCCGATGTAGCCTGCGATGACACCTGGACCACTTTCATGAACTTCACCAGGCTGACCACGTAGGAGCGGCTGTGTTGAGTCCGAGGCGCAGATCTTGATACAAGCGCCGGGCGATGCATGTCCAGAAATCGTGTCGTCTCCAGAAATGAGTGTCTCTGGGTCAGATGTCGCAGCGGTCCAGATTGGACTGCCTTCTGTCATGCCAAAGCCTGTGGATACGCCCTTAGAGCCGAGAGTATGGACAACTTGACGCAAGTTGCGCGGTGTGATAGATGCGCCCGCCAGACACACGTCTTTCAGCGTAGGGAACGTCAGACGATCCTGCTCGGCGACATCGATCAGGCTGTGGAGGGCTGTAGGTACAAGGCATGTGTGCGAGCAAGAGTGGGCCTCCAATGCCTTTGCCATTTGTTCTGGTTGGAAAGTAGGGGATGGATACACCACACTGCCTCCCTCGCAGAAGAAGTGGAGGACATAGAAGTAGCCCATTGCATGATTGTTCGGCAGAACTCCGCAAAACACATCATTGGACGAGCAGCCCCCAAGAGCTAGATTCTTCATGAATGCATTCAGTGTCAGATTCGTGTGAGGACATCCTTTAGGCAGCGAAGTAGTTCCACTTGTGAACAGCACAGTGACAAGGGCATCGTCGTTTTGAGGGTTTCCGATCAAGAGTGAGTCGACCATCGTGTCATTCGGGTCGCGGCTTGACAGCATTGTCTCTCCACTTGGCTTTGGATCGACAGATAAGATTTTCGAAAAGCTGACCCATCCATCGAGATCAGCATCTCCAGCAGATATCTTGAGTAAAGTCCGTTCCGACTGATACGCGAGCGCATCAAAGGCAGCCGCTGACTCGAGACTTCCGACGATCACGACGGCGACATCGGCTACAGCAAGCATATGCCGCGCTTCTATTGTGTTGAGCAGATTCCGGGGATTGAGTGGCACAAACGGACATCCCATCTTGTGGGCGGTCCAGACCGACAGTCCGAATTCGACACCATTGTCCAGGAAAGTCACGATGGCAGACGCGGAAGATAGACAGTGTGCTTGCAGTCCGTTACTGAAAGAGTCCGTAGCAGAGCCAAGCTGAGCGTAAGACCATTGCAGGTGATCGTCCGTCAGGCTTTTCCGCCCATAGAGGTTGGCAGATTGGTGAAGGCTTGCCAGTGCGAGTTTTTCCGGATGCTGACTTGCTGATTTCGCCAGACGTTGCCAGACAGATTGAGGCGATGCAGCCCAGTCCCCCCCGTATGCTTCGCTCGGTGCCATAATGTTTGCTTGCTGCAGCATTTTGTGAAGCAGTGTTGTGCCGTATCCTAGAAGCTTGAGAGCACTGAAGACCAAGGTGCGACGTTAGCAGACGATTAGAATGAAGGATATCTTCCACCAGTTCGTTTCGACAAGCTGCCTCCAGAGGTAATGCAAGACATGATCAATGCCGAGCGATGAGTTAAGACTGGAGATGGTTGTCAGACTCTTGAAAAAACACTCAGCACGATTGCCGCTCTCGGCGGTGTGAAGGGATGGAAGTGGCGCCATATTATCAGGCATGACTGCATAGTCACTTTCAAGTATATGTGCCTGAACAAAGATGGCTAGGAAGTTTGCAGTAGTCAGTAGCAGGCGAGCACGACAACTTCAGCCGGTGGGTCGATCATAAAGCAAACTATGCCAATCGACAGAACAATGCATTATTACGCGTAATGAAAGCTGTTGTCTCGCTTTAGACAAGCAGCGCGCACCGCAAACACACTTGGCGAGCGCGGACAGGAAGATCTATGCATGTTACTTCCTCTGTGTAGCTTCACCGATACCGTTATCGCAGTGCAGTATGCATGCTGTAAATTCCTGTTTGAGCTTGGGGATCCACAAGGCAGCAGAAGTGGATGCGGTGCCTACTCCCAAGTTTCCATAGTCATTGCTCGGCCAATATTAATGTTGACGGTGCCTCGATAGGTGTACGCAGCGCCAGTTCGCGTCAGACTCTAGTCTCCTGGGACGGGTGATGCTTGTTGGTGGTTGTAGACTGGGTTGTAGTGACTCTTGAGGTGGCCTAGCAGATTCATGTTGTTTTAGAAGTGCGTCTGATAGTGAACATGACTTGCACTTGCACTGATAAATGAAGGTCTCCGGCGTTGATATGCTAAGATTATTGTATTGTGGAAGGAAAATAGGGCGAGACGAGACCAAGGACGCGAGACACTTCACTTTCATTTCGACCGACAAAAGTTTTCGACTGAAGACAAGACTTTTGACTATCGCGTTTATCGCACAGACTTTAGACTTTTGGCGAGGCGCGCGCAGAGAAAAAGTTGCTCGAAAGCCGGGGTAGAGGGAAGTGCCGCGGGCTTGCATGAAGCTGCTTGTCGCATTGCCTGCTCACCACGAGATGAAATGAAACTGTACGCCAGTCCTGACGACTTCATCCGCGAAGCCTCCCAAAAGAAGCTCAACCACCTCAACAAACGCCTCAAGCACAAGAAACGTCCCGTCTACCCGGCTCTTATGTCAGGTGGCCTGCCGTCGCCCGAACAAGACGCAACAATGGTCGCACAGACGCAGAAGAAGAGAAAGGACGACGTCAAGAGGAAGGAAGACAAGAAGAAGAGGAAGCTGGAAGACGACGTCAACGGCGAGGTCGCTGCTCCTGCTGCCACCCCCGCTGTGAACGGCGACTCGACCGCGAGCGAGCCTGCACCGAAAAAGTCTAAGAAGGAGCACAAGAAAGAGAAGAAGCAAAAGAGCGAAGCTGTCGCAGAGGCCGCGCAAGAGGCGCATGATGATGAGGTCGACGATGAAGAGCAACTCAATGGCGAGCTGAAGGACGCTGCCGCAAAGACGGACGCTGCCGACGTCGAAGCAGAGGACGACTTTGAAGAATTTGGGTCTGGAGATGAAGAGGCGGAAGCTGCAGGCGATGCGGACGACAAGGACGACGGCGAAGAGCCCAGAGCGAACGGTGACCTTGGAGAGCACTCGGATTTGCCATCAGCCCTCGGCGTCTCTTTGCCCAACACAGATGCGAGCCCTCAAAAGTTCGCCGAGCTGAACCTGTCCGAGCGAACGATGAAGGCCATCAGCGACATGCCCTACGACACCATGACCGAGATCCAACAGCGCGCCATCCCGCCTGCGCTCGCAGGAAGAGACGTTCTGGGTGCCGCAAAGACTGGATCTGGAAAGACCCTTGCCTTCTTGATTCCTGCGATCGAGATGCTGCACTCTCTGCGATTCAAGCCCAGAAATGGAACTGGTGTCATCGTTGTCTCGCCCACAAGAGAACTCGCGCTTCAGATCTTCGGTGTCGCACGCGAGCTCATGGAGCACCACTCGCAGACCTACGGTATCGTGATTGGCGGCGCAAACAGGAGAGCGGAGGCTGAGAAGCTGGCGAAGGGTGTCAACCTCTTGATCGCCACTCCTGGGCGACTCCTCGACCACTTGCAAAACACCCAGGGCTTCGTCTTCAAGAACATCAAGGCTCTGGTCATCGACGAGGCAGACCGTATTCTTGAAGTCGGTTTCGAAGACGAAATGAAGCAGATCATCAAGATTCTGCCTAAGGAGGAGCGTCAGACCATGCTTTTCTCCGCCACACAGACAACCAAGGTCGAGGACCTTGCCAGAATCTCACTGAGGGCCGGACCTCTGTACGTCAACGTCGATCACAAGCAGGAGCACAGCACTGTTGCCGGTCTCGAGCAGGGTTACGTCGTCTGCGAGAGTGACATGCGATTCAAGCTGTTGTTCACTTTCCTCAAGAAACACCCTAAGAAGAAGATCATTGTCTTCTTCAGCAGTTGCAACTGCGTGAAGTACTACTCAGAGCTTCTCAACTACATCGATCTCCCAGTGCTCGATCTGCACGGCAAACAAAAGCAACAAAAGCGCACCAACACTTTCTTCGAATTCTGCAACGCAAAGACCGGAACCCTGATCTGTACCGACGTGGCTGCCCGTGGCCTCGACATTCCCGCCGTCGACTGGATCGTCCAATTCGACCCTCCTGATGACCCCAGAGACTACATTCACCGTGTTGGTCGTACCGCAAGAGGTGCGAACGGCAAGGGTAAGAGTTTGATGTTCTTGCAGCCTAACGAGGTCGGCTTCCTTGGCCACCTCAAGGAAGCGAAGGTCCCACTTGTCGAGTTCGAGCTTCCTCCTAAGAAGATCCTTGACATCCAAAGCCAACTTGAGATGCTCATCGGCAAGAACTACTACTTGAACAAGGTAAACTTTGAAAATGATGCTATCACATCAAATCACAAACAGTCAGCTAACAGGATCTTCAGTCCGCCAAAGACGGTTACCGTTCATACCTCCAAGCCTACGCATCTCACAGCTTGCGCAGCGTCTTCAACATCAACAGCCTCGACCTTGTCAAGGTCGCCAAATCCTTCGGTTTCCCCACCCCTCCACGCGTCGACATCGCTCTCGGTGCCAGCATGAAAAAGGGCAACGAAGGCCGCAGAGCATATGGCAGCCAACCGAAAGCCAACAGCTTCCGTAAAAAGTACTGAGCAGTCCACTAATAGATCCTTGCATGGACATGGTGCGGCGTGCAAGGCATTTTGAAATTTCAGCCCCATCTGTAAAAATCAGCGAAGGCGTTCTTGATTTGTTTTTTCTTACCGAATTAGCTCTCTTCTTGTGTATTTGGGTGGCCCTTTGCC
>Ga0265798_10010272_pt1 | contig 11572 bp, 14 predicted proteins | sample P3T30metagenome_FD_192430 | JGI IMG/M metagenome (GOLD analysis project Ga0265798, IMG submission 192430) | Plant litter microbial communities from East Loma Ridge, Irvine, California - P3 T30 | ecosystem: Environmental > Terrestrial > Plant litter > Unclassified | place: USA: California... | reverse complement strand
TAGATCGCGCCCTCGCTGATGCCCCGTCGTCTAATGGTAAGACTGCGGTTTCTGATACCGCCTATTGAGGTTCGAATCCTCACGGGGCATCCAGCGTTGGGGGTCATTGTGCCCTCTTTTCAATAGGTTGCGAGGGTGCGCTGGCTAACCGTGCGGATCGGTTAGCCATGACTTTGTCCATGGCGGCATCCGCCACCTCAGGACGAGCGTTCGACCCGGCGTAGCGCAGGTACTCTTTTTCGCTCTTATGGCCTGTGATCGCCATGCCCTCCTCGTTGGTACAGCCCGCGTCTTTGCAGCGTCGCGCTGCCGCTTTGCGCAGGCCGTGAGGAGAACAGTGCGGAATGCCGGCCTTGATACAGGCCTTCTTCATCATCCCGTAAAAACCCTTTTCCGTGTACGGATCGCCATCTTTGGTCTCCATCAACGTGACACGGCCTAAAGGGCCAGCGTCCAGGGAAACCTGGAGAGGGGCGACGACCGGAATATCGACCGAGTTGGTCGTCTTGCTCTGGTCTAGCCGGATGCGTCCGCCGGCGATGATAGCCGGCGTCATCAAGCGGACGTCCCCACTACGCTGCGCCCCGTACAGCAGTAGATCGAATGCCAGGCGTGGCTTAGTGCCTACCGGGAACTCGTTTTCGAAGGCGGCCAGTTCCTCTTCCGTCCAGCGGTGGTAACCCCCGCCTTCCGTCTTGGGCGCCTTAGTGTCCTTGATCGGGTCGAAGCCGACCGGCACGAGCTTCGAGCGCCGCGCGAGGCGTAACAGCTGCGCCAGCAACTTCCGTAGCCGCGCAGCGGCGTGCGGCTTGTGACGCATAGCCGTCATCAGGCGGGCGATTCGGTCAGCGTCGAACGCTTTGATCGAAACGTCTCCGAAAGCCTCTCGGAAGCGCTCTAAGACACCTCGGTATACGCCTTGCGTAGAGGGTCGTAGGTCAAGGAACGCATTGTCGCTGTAGTATCGGGCAATCACGTCACTTACGCTGCCCGGTATCGACGGACGCGATGACACCGGCGCCTGATCTGCATTGAGGCAGGCCGCATATTCGCGCTCGAACGCTTTGGTCCCGTGGGGTGACTTGAACGAATAGGCTGGATAGCCTTTCCGGCGGAAACGCCACCGACGTTTGCCATGCCGATCGTCGAACGCGGTCACGTAGAGGAGGCGCTTGTTAGTCATCAGCGGGCGAACTCTTCCAGCTTGGCATCGATTTCGTCGTCGAGAATCGCAGGATCCGCCATGCCAGCTGGGATGATCACGATGCTTCCGTCACGTAGGACGCGAACTTCGCCAATCTGAACGCCAGCGGCCATCGCGCCGCTCACAACGCGCAAGACATCGGCCTTGGTAGGGGAAGTGAGCCGCCTGCTCATTCTGTCACGGCCGTGTCGGCCGCCATTAGCTCAACAAACTCGGCTTCCCAGTCAGGCTCGTGTGGAGCATCTTTTCCGAGGATCGTCTCGTAACAAACCTGCCGAACACGCCGGTCGAGCATGTTGAGAAGGACGATTTTAGCGCTTCCTCGCCCGCGGAAGAAGAGGGCGTTGAAGAACGCCGAATGGGCGGTGGGGCTATGAGGATCGATAGCGACAATTTCGCAAGGCCACTGGTTAGGCGTCCGCTCAACACCGTCAGCGCCGATCACCAAGTAGGTCTTGAATGGGTGAGGGAAGAGGCCGCCTCCTTCACGTCGTGCCGGTGCGCCGTACTGGCCTTTCAGGACGCCGTGGATCATCCAATGCTCGGAGGCCACGAAAGCGGTAGCTGGCGTGGTACCAAGCCGGACTAGTTCCGCGGTAGCCGCAAGCATCAACACACTACGGAGCGTGAACCGATTTGGTGCCCCCTTGGTGTGAGCCTTCGAATCGCCCTCGTTCAGCGACACATGCCCGCGCTGAAACCAAGCGCGAACAGTCGCGGGCGGGACGTCCGCTGCTCTCGCCACGGTCGCCATCGTGAAAAGTGGGACGTTATCGGGGATCGTCCAAGTCGGCTTTTTGTCTAGATGCTCTTGCATCTCGACTCGATGCGCTCGCATCGGCTTGCGGTCAAGCGCTGATTTTCGTGTCAAGACGGCTTTAGTGGCCGCTACCTCACCGCCGAGTATACCTTCGGGACTGGGTTCGGACTTGCTTGGGATGGTGGAATCATCAGGACCAAAGTTGCTCATGCCATCGGGTCGTGATTGACCAGCGATGTGACGCAGAAGCGCGGTGGCAACACGAGCGGCCGAAATTCGGCTAAGATCGAGCCTGCAGCCTACCCCGTGTCGATTGAAGTGCGCTTCTGGATGACAAAAAGCGCGTTCGAACCGGAGCGCGCCACATCGCCATTGCGGTATTATTTGCGAGGCTAATGGCGCGCTCACGCCGCGAACCGCTTTGTATCAGCAAGCAATGCCTCGCGGTCACAGTCCCATAATTCGTCGCCCCGCAACGCAAGCTGTACCTTAAGCGCGAGCGCGGCAGCATGCGGCGCCGGTTCCGCGAACAAGCGCTTCCGCGCTTGCTCTTCGGCCTCCCACAGCGCGTCCATATGATCTGCGACGGGTTTCCACCTGCGATCGTTGTCAGCACGAGCATACCGGTCCCTCCAGGCGTTGAAGGCCTCGGCCGCGTCCCGATGCATCTCGCGGGAGGTTGGCGGATATATCCCAGACCCGTCAGATTTCGGGTCCACGGGGTGCCGTACGACTTGCCCGCTCTTTGCAGTGTACTCGAACCACAGGGGCGGCTGCTTCCCTATGATCGCGTTGATGCGCTGATGTTCAGCTTTATAAACGCGCTCGTAGAAGCTGTTTGCGACTTCAGAGGCGGCCTCCCAGTCGGCCCGTAGAACCGTCCAGCGATCGTCACTGAAATGCATGACGGCGACTGGTGCAGTGGCAATGAGCGCACCAGCGTTAGCAAAACCAAGCAAGGCGCGGCGGCTCGGAGTAAAATTATTCGTGAATTTTACCGGTGACGTGCCGGTGCTTTCGCCCCTATGGGCGCTGATAGCCTTTTGCATGGTCGATCTCCGTGCGATTGGTCAGAGCCGGGGCAAGGGTGCAACCTTGCTTCGGCTCGTTGTTTCTGGCACCACTTATACATGATGTCAATTGTTGGTTCCAGAAAGCGCGTGGGACGCCCTCCGGTTGGCTCGACGCCAATCAATCTTCGCTTGCCCCCGGATCTTTTGGCGACACTCGATACGTGGATTGCTGAACAGGACCCCGCCCCGTCACGACCGGAAGCGATTCGCGCCATCCTTGTCGAGAAGCTGGATCAGCGTGATGGGTGACGGCAGGTTTCAGGCTATAGCCAGGTCGAAGGACGGAGAAGGCGCGCTAAAGAAGTGGCTGTCGGCGGTTCACAAGGTGCGGCCGTCGGCGGGGCAAGCGGTGGCACGAACGCAATGGCTTAGGCAAGAGTCCATAGCAGTCGCCGGGCAAAAGTCGTCTGCGCGCCTACACGTCGTGGTCGACATCAATGTTGCAAATCTCTACCCGTTGATTGCGAAAAACGAGCTGTGATTGGCGTTTGGAAAAGCGGACTGAAATGAAATTGCTTGAACGAGCAGCGCAGCGTCGCGGACGTCGCAAAATCCGGTCGAGCGCACCTGCGGCTGTTGTAAGTTCGCAGGCGCCGCTTGCTGCGGCCAAGGGCATTCAAGTGGTGGATCTTTTTTGTGGGATCGGCGGTTTGAGCGCGGGCTTTCGAAACGAGGGCTTCGATGTAATAGCTGGCATTGATCTCGACCCATCCTGCAAATATGCCTACGAGCATAATATTAGAGCTCGTTTTATCGACAAAAATATTGGCGAGTTAACGGCTAACGACTTAACCGATCTGTACTCACCCACGGCCTGGCGTGTATTGGTTGGATGTGCGCCCTGCCAGCCATTCTCGATGTATACTGGTCGTTACCGTCAAAACGAGACAGAAGAGGATACAGATAAGCGTTGGGATTTGCTGCGTGCCTTCGCTCGATTAATAGAAACTACATTACCGGACGTTGTTTCTATGGAGAATGTTCCACGCGTGGTCGTGCATCCGGCATTCACGGCATTCATCCAGCGCATAGAACAGGCCGGCTACACAGTCACTTGGCATAAAGTCCGAGCCCAGAATTACGGCGTTCCCCAACGGCGAACCCGCCTTGTTCTGTTCGCGTCGCGATACGGAGAGGTTGATTTAATAGAACCGACGCATCTCGATACTCCGGTCACCGTGCGGGATGCCATTGGTTCGCTGCCGCCGATCGGCGCCGGGGATATTGATAGCAGTGACCGGCTTCATCGATCACGCGGCCTCGGCGAAACTAATATGCGACGTCTTCAAGCAACGAAGGAGGGTGGCAGCTGGAAGGATTGGGATGAAAGCCTGCAACTCGCTTGCCACCAGAAAGACGGAGGCAAGTCCTTCCGTGCTGTGTACGGCCGTATGTCGTGGGACGAGCCTTCTCCTGTCATAACAACACAATGCTTGGGGATTGGGAACGGTCGGTTCGGTCACCCCGAGCAAGACCGCGCGATATCCATCCGCGAAGCAGCTATCTTGCAGTCGTTCCCCCCGGATTTTGAGTTCGTTGCGCCGGGGGAGCAGGTGAAGGGCGTCCACTTAGCCCGGCAGATTGGCAACGCAGTACCTGTCCGCCTCGGTGAAGCGGTCGCGCGGTCTATCAAAAACCATCTTGCCCGGCTCAGCCCTTTGGCGTTGCCGGGCTAAGGGCTGGTTCTATTCGGCGCTGAATACGAACGCCGGGCTGCTCTTGGGCATGACCAGCGTCGGATACCAAGCCTCCGGGTTGCTCATGTCGTTGCCGTAGTACAGGAGCGCCAAGCTCGGCGCCGCCGGCGATGCCTCCTGTAATGTGGTAATTTCGCGTCCAGCCAAGCGACCGCGTATCCAGCCTTGCGAAGGTGGCTCTGTTTCGAGATGGCGAACGTATACGGTCATCTCTCCCGCAAGCTGTTCGCCGTAATTGTCGAGCAACGCGAGGATGGCAGATGCGTCCCACAGACCGCCGTCATCATCTTGGATCAACACCGCGTCGATCATAGCCTGCGCGGCAGCGAGGGGCACCTTGGTTGCGCGCTCTTCTGAAGAGCTATTGATAGGCACGCCGTTCGTTCGCAAAAGATTTAGCACGATAGACGCCGCACCTGTGTCCTTCGCCAGAAAATATGGAAAAATCTGATCGCGTCCGGCCTCTACGCTCCGGACGGCGCCTGCCTCCAAGGCATTCGGCCGCGTCGGCCGTGATGCCGTCGGGACCCTGATCAGCACCAGGTCGGCCGCATCGCCTTTCGCAAGCTGTTGGCGAAGCCCCTCCTCCGCGAGATGGATCTGCTGGAAACGTGCAGCGAGTCTAAGCGGAAGGTAGATGCGAATATAGGGAAGGTAGGACTGGCGATAGCCGAACATGCGGGCATGCTGCCAGACCGTGTCCATTTGAGAAGTCTTGGCTTCACGAACATAATACGTCACGAGAAGGTCGTCGATCGTCAGTCCTCTACCGAGGATGTTACCACCTACGAGAAAGTTGAGGCGTGGACTGTAGTCTGCTTCACCGGATATGGAGTTGATGCGGATTACCTCCGCATTGCGTGATGCTGAACGGATAATTCTTAGAAGGTCGTCTAGTGATGGTGCAGGGTTGAGTGAACGCTGAAGCTCAACGTACGCTTCTTCAAAATATCCGCGTAGCGTGCCGTTGCCGGCACGTATTTTCTTCCGGAGAACGTTGAGATGCTCGTGAATGTAGCCGGCGACAATTTCGTGATCGGTCGTAAGATGGCTAGTGTGCGAAAGATGTTTGAAGCCTTCACGCGGCCACTTGCCGTCGCGAGCTATGCTCAACGCGCAGGCTGAGAGCATGAAAAAGTTGATTGATTTCGCTAGGCCCGTCGGTGCTACGCGACGCATCGCGGCCCCTTCGTTCGCACCTACCAAAACAAGGGTTGTTGGTTGGTCGCCGCCAGGTTCTCCGTTCACCTCGCCAAAAAAGACCTCCCCTCCACAATAGCCGGCTCCCGCATCCAACAAAAAGGTCGTTGTTGGGCGCAACTCGGCCGACTGTCTCTGAAGTAGCAGCACGTAGGGAGTGGCGGTCACCTGGACGTACAAGCTGTGAGGCAGTTGTTCGGTTAGCGACAATCCGATTTCGCCCGGCCGATCGTTGCCTGTAACTAACCGGTTGATCTTGCTGGCGTAGGGGGGGGCGTTTGTTGCTCCGCTCGTACGTGCCGCCGCGGTAGTATCCGGAGTGGCGGCATCGGCCTCATCGTCGAGCACCAACAGCGGATATTCAGCCGCGCTAACATTTTGAAGGAAAGAAATGACCTCGGGTAGGCGGAAACCGTTTTTGGAGCAGACAAGCACAAGGCCTTCGCTGGCGATCGATTCTCGCAACTCGTCTTCCTGTCCTTCCCATTCGAACGCCTGTCCGGTCTCTTTGATCGCGGCAAAGACGCGAGGGCCATCGAGGTCTTTAAACCTTGCCGCCGTCTGACGGACCAGGGCGACATTGTCGGTGGTGAGGACGACTACGACGCGGAAGCCGTTGTCGAGGCAAAGCGCCGAAGTCAGGATCATGGAAACCGTCTTGCCGCTCTGGACGCGACCAAACAGCAGCGCGCGCGGCGGCCTATTCGCCAGAATGCGGTCTTCGCTCGCCTGGCCGGTGCCGCTCTCTCCAACTTCGCCCGGCGCGATTTGGGCCGAATAGATATCCACCAGCTGCTGCGCAAACACAGCGACCTGCTCGAGAACGGCATCAACAGCAGCAGGCGCCATCGGTGATGATCGCACGCCCTCCACCAAGCTGGCCACAGTGCCCGTTGTGATAGGTCCGTCGAATCGGATCGCCATACTCGTCTCTCCCAATATTTGTCCTATGTTAGGGGCGCCCGCCCATGTCGACGAGTCACATGCCAGATCAACTAGATCCAAAATCGCGCTCAAAATTGATGGCGCGCATCCGCGGGAAAGACACCCGTCCGGAGATGGTCGTACGCAGAACTGCGCATGCGATGGGGCATCGCTTTCGCTTGCACCGCCGCGATCTCCCCGGGTCCCCCGACCTGGTGTTTCCGGCCAAGCGGTGCGTCATCTTCGTTCATGGGTGTTTCTGGCACCGCCATCCCGGATGCCGGCGAGCGTCGAACCCAGGTACGCGGCAGGAGTTCTGGCAGGCCAAATTTCACCGCAACGTCGAACGGGATCGACGCAACGAAGCCGACTTGAGAGCAGCCGGATGGCGGGTGGGCCTTATATGGGAATGCGAAACGAAGGACATTGGGGGATTGCGCGACAGGCTGCATCAGCTTCTGGATGCGGGATCAACTGCCAATGACGACGCGTGACAGTCGTACCGGGTTTAACCTTTAACGCTTAGGCGGTCCGCGTAATCCACTCACAGGCCTCGACTTAGGGCGCGCCTGTGTTGGTGGGCTGTAGAGCCACCATAGGCCATCGTCATCTCGAGGCGATGGCAAGAGCTCTACACTGGGTCATTTGCTAATGCCGGCGGGATCGCGCCGGAGCGACTTATTTCGGATATTCCCCGCAAACCCAGGCGGGTTTAGCAGGCGCGTACACCCCAACCGTTAAGCGAGTTCACGAGGCTTCCGCCACACACCTGAGGGCGCTGTCACATATTGTCCGGCTTTGGAAATGCGACCGTTCGACATGGCCTCATGCCGCGTCGAAAAGTGAGCGTCAGTTGCCCGTTCCGCCTTCGTCGTTTTTGCGTCTTTGATCCGGCCAACCGCCGTATCAATAATGCAGCCCAAGGTGTTGCCGGTCTTGGTGTTCAGGAGTTCTCTCGCAGCCGTTTTTGACAACGAGCGATCCCCGAACGAAAGCGACCCCATGTCAACCTCGCTCCGCTTCGCCATCGCTATGCTCCTTGCTATTTTTGAACCCTAGGACGGTGATTCAACGTTCGCAAGCCGATCTAGGTACAGGGCCTGTGCGAGAATATCGCCAAGATGCTCTGCCACACTGACGTTCGTTTCGCCGAAGCGGCCCAGCACATTGCTGGTCAGCGTGACAACGCCTAATCGAATTTCGCCGTTAGGATGTGCAATGGTCAGGGGTACAGTAGCGAACGATCTGTAGACATCGTGATCGTAGTCACGGACGTTCGCAGGCGTCGGACGTACACGGTTAAATGCGCTAGGATCGTTCAAGTCTTCGGTAAAAAGCGTTTGCTGGCTCATGAATGCGGTTCCGCAATGCCCCTCGCCATTTTGCCATGCTCGCGGGTCACCAACGGAAGGATGCTCAGACGCTCTTTTCCACCATACCGGAAGCAGATGGTTTTTGGTATCGTCCCATCGGTAAACGGCTACCGTCCATAGATCATCGTAGCCCCAGCCGAAGATTTTACCTGCTTGGCCAAGGAGGGGCTCAATAACAGATGCACATGCTTCTGCGACGGTCCCCACTTTCATCTCGAAGAAAATGCCAAGGTGAGCCTGTTTTGCCGACCACGCCCGCCCGAGCTGTTCGGCTGCGACGGTATTTCCCAAGCTTGTCGACAACTCCGTGGCATAGCCTTGAAGACGCTCGTTAAGGTTGACTAACTCTCCGTATTCGAAAACGAGCTGGGGAGTGTCCTCAGAGGCTTTTCGGTCCAGCTTGACGAAAACGAACGTCTGGATTGCGAAAATAATAAGAATGACTGACCAGAACATCAGAGCCCCGATCACCGGGGGCTCCGCCTTCTCAACCCAAATGCCTAGCACGAGTGGTATGAGTAATAGGGTCAGAAAGCTGACAAAGCGGTTGCTTAGGTAAATGGACCGGCGGGCATGCGCCAGCGCGTCCTCGATCGGTGTGTTTGGCATTGCCCCCCCCCAGTATTAGCCTAACCTACGGCGTTGATGGCAGGAAAGACAGACATGTGGTCCTAAGAATCAGAAACACTTTTTCGAGCTTTTTACGATCGCGTTGTAGGACAGCAATCCGGTAGGCTGATAGAGGATGGCATGAAGGTGATCAGATTTCGGCTGCCAGTTGCATGACTGCCGCTTGCCGGCGCATCAGTGCAAGCCGGGTTTGCGCCGATCCGTGACGGCCCGTCACTTCCCGTAGCGTAGCGACGCCGTCAATGGCGCCCCGCCCGAGCGCCCGGCTAGCGGAGAATGTCTTGCCCGTTCCATGAATCTCCGCCACATTTGCGAACTTCATGCCGCGTCCGCGCGCGATCGCCATCGCGAAGCGACGGTTCGACGCATCAACTCCCGATTGGATCTCCGCACGATCGTCGTCGGACAGCGACGCGTAGGGGTGTCCTGCGATCTTGTCCGGGGAGGACGCTATCAGCGTCGTCTTCATGCCGATCATGGTTTCGAAGCCGGACATGTCGGTATGCCCCGACCGGACGCCGACCGAACCTACTTCTCCCGAGGTGGTGACGTAAAATCTCGATGCCTGAGTAGATAGCCAGTACGCGGCGGAGAAGCTGTATGGACTTGCAACCGCGATAATCGGTTTCGCGGCGCGCGCCTGAAAGATGGCATCACCCGCCTCTTCGCAGCCCCAGACCGTTCCGCCGGGACTGCGGACGTCGAGAATGATCGTACCAATCCGTTTGTCGTCAGCTGCCTCGCGAACGCGTTGGGCGATCATATCGTAAGAAGTACCGCCACCATACATACCGTGGGGCGCCAGCACGCCCGTGATCGGCAGAATGAACAACGCACCCTCTCGGACGGGGTCTGCAATCTTGGCCGCGAGATTTCCTCCCGCGAATCCGGAGGCGAGCTTGCGTAGGCCGTCAGGTAGAATGGTCTCCAAGGCATCCCGTTTTAGCAATGCGTCCAAGAAAGCGGGATGCATTGCCCACTGCGTCGCGATTCCAGATACGTCGATCATGCCGCAACCCCCGTCCATCCATGCATCCATATCGGCAGCACTGCTTGAGCGTGCGCTGGCAATCCGTACGGCACATTTGCGGCGTGCCAGCAGGCCGTCCCAGGACACGCCCCGCGGGGACAGATGCTGATTTCGTTGAGGCGGGCACTCGATATCGCCTCGACACCAGAACCGTCAGGTTCGATACTACTGCTCTCGATCACGACCCCGACGGAGCATTGCGCGTATCGTCCATCTGCCACACCGCACACCATGCTATAGGCGAATGATGGCGGCGTGAAAGCGAACGCCAGACCGTAGCTATCTTCCCAGATCTGCAATCCCAAAGCGTCGCCTCGTCCGAACGACTGCGCGTCGCGATGCATGAACCACATTTCCACAGATGACGCATCGAAGGTGAAGCAACCGCGTTCGAACCGCGCCGGACGCGACAGGTGAGGCGCCTGAGGACGGCTGAGCGGAGCCGTCACGACGCCCCAGCGTGCTGCATAGCCGTGGATGCCCGCCCGCCAGCTCACCGGGCATAGTCCCGTGCGCGGCTTTCGAGTTCAGCGATGTCCTTGATCCCCTGGAAAGTAGGCAGGCGGCTGTCGTACCCGGCGTTCGTAACGATCTCGCGGATCAATGCTTCGTCCCGAATCGCTTTCAGTAACATCGCGCACGCCTCCGATATGTCGGCCACGGCAAGGGCATGCGCGGGACGTACAGCTTCAGCTACGTCGATCGAGCGATCCGATTTGATGCTGTCCATCTGATCGCGCAGCATGCGGAGAGCCTGAGAATGGGCCTTCACCTCCGATTCCAGTCTCGCCGATCGCGACTTCATTTCCTCGAAGCCTTGGAATGCCTCGACGGAGCCGTCGATGATCGACTGAGCCTGATGCTCGATCCTGTTCTTATTGAACGAGGCCATGCCGCGCGCGATCGCCGTGACGGTATCGGTCTGTTCTCGATCGAGCTTCGCCCTCTTCGTGCCGATATCTAGATGTTTTGCGGCCAGCTTCGCATAGTCGTCGTGTTGGGCGAGCGGTATGATCCCGATGGCATAGCGCTCCCGCACTTCGTCCCGTGCCTGAGTATGACGACGACCGTCGCTTTCCTGGCGATGCTCGCGACGGCTGAGCGCCAGCTCGTCCTGGTCTTGTCGGTCCAGCATCCGCTGTGGCGTATCCAACAGCTGTTCTTTGGTCAGGTTCAGGCTCAGCATCGCTGTCTCCATTGGTTGATGCCCTCGCATCACCATCGTGATTGATGGGTTACGCTGGCGGGGAAAAGTACCGGTTCGTTGTCAGTCCGCGTGAACCCCGGCTGGATCGCGATACGCCGACAGAATGGCCCGTATCGTCCGCTCCCGCGGCATCTCCGCCGGGAGGCGAGCAAGGCGAAAGAGCTGCTCGCGGGGAGTGTCCGCATAGCTTTCCGGCATCGCATCAAGGTCGAGGTCCAGGCGCGCCGCCCTCCTCCAGTACGCCGCGGCGACACCGGCGATATTTCTGGCTTGGTCGCTGACGGACTGTCGCGAAAAATGGCAGTCGGCGATTGTACGGATCAGCATATCGCGCTGCCTCAGCCGGTCAGCCGTAAAGGCTGAGCGTTGGCCCGCACGGCCCTTCAACCCAAGCGCCTGACGGGCGTCGGCGCCTTCGAGAATCGCGTCCAGCGCCCGCGCTACGCTCCGCGCCGACATATCGCCGGCAAGTAG